>SXGU01278114.1_pt1 | contig 86293 bp, 80 predicted proteins | sample 3174531 | NCBI WGS metagenome assembly SXGU01 (sample SAMN11356863, study PRJNA531348) | freshwater metagenome | isolation source: freshwater sample F1-140 | place: China: Fuxian Lake, Yuxi | collected 2017-12-25
CATCTAAAATAATAATTTTAGCTTTAGTTAATAATGCTCTCGCAAGACAAAGCAATTGTCTTTGTCCTTGTGAAAAATTATTTCCATTTTCAGAAACATTTGTCTGTAATTTTAAAGGTAATGAATTAACAAAATTCCAAAGACAAACTTTATTTAATACAGTTTCTATCTGAAAATCTGAATACTCTCCATAACGATCTAAATTTGATCTCAATGTCCCTAAAAATAATGTCGGATCTTGGGGAATTATTGCCATGCTTCTTCTCAGTTCAAATAAATTTAAATTTTTAAGAGATTTTCCATCTAATAAAATATCTCCACTTTCAAAGTCTACAAATCTATAAAGAGCCTGAAATAAAGTGCTCTTACCTGAACCCGTTCTACCAATAATCCCCGCTCGCTCACCTCCCCTAATTGAAAAACTAACATCACTTAACACTAATGGAAGATGAGTTGCATAACGAACATTTAAATTTTTAAATTGAATTTCTCCTTTAGAAATTATTTTATCATGAGCTTCGTTTGAGTCATGGGTTTTTAACGATTCAACTTCCTCTGCCGGCAATTCACAATAATAGTGCAATCTTTCTACAGATGTCATTCGTGCTTCAATATCAGAAAATATTCTAATGGCCCAATTCAATTGTCGCCAAAATGACATCGCATAAATTAAGACTAATCCGCAAATACCAGGCCCTACATAACCTTTATAGGCGCCCAATGCTAGAAATATTGCCGTTGTTGAAGCTATTAATCCTCCAATAAGTGGAACTCTGACTGAAAACCATCGATTGACAAGAAAATGATTATAATACATTTGATGACTTTGATTGAGGCGATTTAAAAAAATATTATTAAACCAAGATTCAACTCCGAATGCCCTTATTAATGTAAGCCCCTGAAGAGTTTCTTTAAAATGAGCATATCGTGGAGATCTTGCAATTGAATCTAATCTCTTAACTTCCCGAGCAACTCTACGATATGAATTTTGAATACGATAGTAAATTAATAATATCGGTATAAAAAATAAAAACATCACAGGAACTGCTGCTACAATTAAAATGAGCGATATAACAATTTGAACAAAACAATCTATTGCCGTGATGTGGGTAAACATTAAATGAACATCTATTGATTCTTGATCACGAGAGAAGCGCTGTAAAATTCTTCCAACAGGTGTCGAATCAAAAAATCTAATTTTTGAATGTAATACACTATATAACATTTTACTATGTGTTCTGACAGCAGCTTGAATACCTTGTCTAAACCAAAGTAAAGTATTCAAATAAGAACAGCTCAAGTTTAAAATACTAATTAAAATAAAACCTATAAAAAATAATTGAAGATCATTTTCACTATATGTGTTTAATTTAGAAATCCACGCATTTTGTCCAAGGGGAATTGATTTCGCAATTAATGCACTCATGAGCAAACCTAATAAAACATAACTTTTTCTTGAAGATTCACCACCTAAAAGTTTTAAATATGAAAAATATAAATCCTTTTTAATAGTTCCTGAGGCCTTTTCTTCATCAACAGTAATTCGATGATTATTACTAGTTTTTACTTCGGACTCAATTTTTTGACTGTGTTCACTCTTAGTATTTGATTCTGATTCTGATTCTGATTCTGATTCTGATTTGGAAATTGAACTGTGCTCAATAGCTTCATTCTTTTGATAATTGCTATAAAATGCTTTAAAATTTTTATTATTTGTTAATAATTCATCAAGACTTCCAACTGAATACTCATTGCTTGATGCAAGAAATAAAATATGATCGAATTTTCGTAAATGTTCTAATCTATGGGTAACTACTATTCTCGTTATATCTTTCCATGCACCAAATATAAGACGATCACATAATTGCTCTTCAGTATGAACATCGACAGCTGAAAGCGGGTCATCTAATAAAATAAGTTTTGGATTTTTTAAAAAACTTCTTGCAAGGCTAATTCTTTGTTTTTGTCCTCCTGATAAATTTATACCTTTCTCACCAATTTCAGTATCTAGACCATGCTCAAATTTCTGTAAGTCTTTATCAAAGCACGAAGCTTCAAGTGCTAATATTAAGTCCTTATCAGATAGTTTTAATTCACCAAAATTTAAATTCTCTCGAAGTGTTGAATTAATTATGAAACTTTCTTGTGGAACAAAAATTACATTCTTTGGAAGTTCGCTTGGCAAATTTAACTTTTGTGAACTATCAAAATAAGTTAAAGAACCATTGTTTGGATCTAATTCTCTTAAAAATAAATGCAAGAGCGTTGATTTACCTGCTCCCACTGGGCCAACCACAGCAAGACTTTGTCCTGGCAAAATATTAAAATTTAAATTTTTTAGATTAAATTTTTTACCGTAAGAAAACGATAAGTTTTGTGCTTTGATTCCTACATTATCTATATCAATACGCGGTAATGATTTTATTTGTTTCTGAGAAAATTCTGTGATCCTTTTGGCGCCAACAATACCACTAGTAAATCGTGATATTAACGAAGTTAGATGATTTAATGGTCCATCTAAATTATTAAATATAGAAATTAAAGTAAATACTAAAGCCAAACTCAAATTATATCCAAGTTTAGAATAAATCATAAGTGTTAAAATTAAAGTGAGTGATGAAATTCCAAGATAAACTACGTTGATAAGTGCATCAGTTTTAACTAATTTTCGTCTTGAAGCCACTTCATTATCACGTATTTTCGAGACTTCTTCATGAATAGATTTTTCCCATACAAAATATTTTACCAAACGAATAGCGTTCAAAATTTGGGTCATTAAATTCAATCTTTGATCTCGAAAGCCCATAATTTGATCTTCAAGAAATGTAAACTTACTCGCTGCATATTTTGAAATCGGGATCAATAATAAAAATAACCCTACAGATATAAGCGCAACAGGTCCAATATAATAAAATAACATTAATGTTGAAACTAAAATAATAATTAAACTTGAAATTATCTCTAAACCAACAAAACAAAGATCTGCAACAGATTCACTGTCGCTACTCATATTATTTACTACATCACCTACAGAAATTTCTTGGCGCGATGAATGTTTTAACAATAAACTGTGATTAAATATTTTTATATTTAATAAACTAATTATTTTTTGGTTTAATTTTAAATTAAAATAAAAATAGTGCTGCATTAATAATCCAGACAGGTAACCTATCAATCCAATCGAGGCACCAATAAGACTTGTGCTCCATAATAGTTCGAACGAATGAATTCCTTTATTAATACTATCAATAAATTTATGAATCAAAAGTGGACTTAAAAGTGATAAACCCTCTGCTAATACTAATAAAATAAAATTGATAATAAGCGGAGTCTTTAATTTTTGCATTAAAGTAATTAGTAGCACTTGATAACTATTGAAATTTAAATCTTCAGTACTCGCTGTTTGACTAAAGGCACGGATGTCCTCCGCCAAAGGAATAACATCCGTTTCATTTATAATTTTTGTTTTCCCAAGTTTGATCAAAGGATCAATCTGAGAAAAAAACATAACCTGATTTAGCTTTTTAAAAAAATTAAATATCATAAAAAATACCATTCTGATTATAATTATACTCTACCACTTCATACTGATGTGGTCCAATTTGTTTGTATAATTTGGGTTGGACTAGAAATAATCGCAATATACACACTGAAAGTTGATATAATAATAGTTTATTCACTAAATACTTATCAACAGCTAAACTCTTAAAACGTTCATAGACGTGAGTTTTCATAATAAATCTCCTCTAAACACAAACTTAACGCTCAATTAGACATTAAACGTTAAACTTGTATTTTTTAAAAATATCCTAATAAAATAATTGTTGAAAATTTGGCTCTAATAATTCAGGTACAAAAAATAATTTTTAAGTTAAAAATTAAACTTACTTTTTAAGAAACATATAAAGTTTTTAAAGTGTTTAAAGTTTTTTAAACAAGTTAAGAATAGAAATAAATTATTTTATATTTTTAAGTTTGTGTTTTCATAATATGGGGTGATTGAAAATCGCCCCCAACAAATAAGAAAATAACGGAGCATGATTTTGTCTCGCATACAATTGCAGAGCAATCAGACTTAATCATGAGCAGTTATTTAAATTAAAAACTAACAAATAATAAAAAAATCATTTTTATACACTTATAATTTCAATGAAAAAGAAAACTATAGAGCTAGCAATTTCGGCTAGAATTCGATTTGATGCACAAGTAAGTCCATCATTCCAAAGTGAGTAGACGGGACTCCAAAGCTATAATCCGCGGGATAAATCACCATTTTGGAAGTTGTGATTATGTTAATTAATGTTGTAGAGCTCATACGTCTCCTCCTTTCGATAAAATACTTTGAGATGAAACCTCAAAGCCTAATTATAACCTTTAAAAAATTTTATAAAATTAGATTTTTTTGGGGTATTTATGTGAGCCTAACAAACAAAAGTAAAAAAAGAAAGCGAATTTTTTAATTTATAATTAAGTATTGGTGACTAGAGTACAGTAAAGTGGTAGTTACTCTCTATTAGTCAACATTACTTATAGCAGCAATAAATGATATTTTTTAATTTGGAGTAAAAAATGGCTTTAACACATACACCACCAGTTGATTCTTTGATGCTTCCTGAATTTAATTTGATTGCGACAGATGGTAAGTATTATTCTAATCAAAGTTTCAATCAAAATAAACGAGGACTATTGGTCATGTTCATTTGCAATCATTGTCCTTATGTGATTGCAGTAGAAGATCGAATCATTGCGTTAGGTAATTTCTTAAAAGAACAAAATTTTTCAGTCGTGGCAATTTGTTCAAATGATTCTAATCAATACAAAGAAGATTCCTATGAAAATTTAAAACTACGTGCCGAATCTAAACAATACCCATTTCCCTATTTATTTGATGAAAGCCAAATTGTTGCTAAAAGCTTTGGAGCAGTTTGCACTCCTGATTTTTTCTTGTTTGATTCATATAATAATTTAGCATATAGAGGTCAACTAGATGATTCTTGGAAAGATCCAACTCAGGTAACAAAGCATGATTTAAAAGAAGCAGCTCTAAACATTATTAATGGCCTCCCAGTATCTAGCAAACAAATCCCATCTATGGGATGTTCAATAAAATGGAAATAAGTTAATTATGAAAATGCGTCATCTCGTTAGCTTCACCTTCTTTTTAATTTTGTCAGTTATAATTTATTTATTTTTTCATCTCGGAGCTTATAAAGATGTTAAATTTGAGCTCTATAATCCAACTCAACCAATTTTCTTAGTTTATAAAAATCACATAGGAGCCTATCATAAAATCGTACCGACAATCGAAGAGGTTGAAAAATGGGTAAAAACACAAAATGAAGGATGCAATCAATCTTTTGGAGAGTTTATTGATAATCCTCAAGTCGTTGAACAGTCTCGTCTGCGAAGTCTTGGAGGTTGTGTTGTTTCTAAAGTATTTAATAATAATCTACCTGAAGGGTTTTACTTCAAAGAGTTAGCACCTCAAACTTTTTTAAAAGCCATATTTGAAGGATCACCTGCCATCGGCCCCTATAAAGTTTACGGAAAAGCCAGTGAGTGGATTGAAAAGAATGGATATGTTTTAAATGGCTCAACTTTTGAGTTCTATACTATTCATAGCAATACTGCAATGACCACTGAGTATTTGTTCTCAATAAAAAACAAATACTAACTTAAGTAGAGCGAACCATCTAAAAATAAATTCTCACTCTTTAATTAATCTAACATAGTTTATTGGAATATTTTGTTTTAAAAATATTCTTTCAAACGTAGTAACAAAGTTTTTAGCTTTTAACTCTTCTACACTATGAAGATCCAAAGTTTGAGTTTCAATTTTATATTTTGTTTTTTTTATTTCTGTAAGAGCCCATAAAAAATATTCACGAGAATCTGTTTTAAATTCAATAAATGAATTTGATTTTTGAAGGTTATACATTCTATTTAAGAATGTTTCACATACTATTCTATTCTTAAACTTTCGAGGCCTTAACCATGGATCCGGAAAATGTATGTAGATATTATTAATTTCGTTAGAATTAAATAATAAGTCCAAATTATGCACATGATATCTTGCAATTCTAGCATTCTTAGCTCCTGCATTCCTTGCACGACGAATACTTTGAATAAGGGGTTTGTACTTAAGCTCAAATCCTATTAAACAGCGGTTGGGATTAGTATTTGCATGGTGGGCAAAATGATGCCCATTGCCAGTTCCTAATTCAAGGTCTATAGGAATATTGTCATCAACTTTAAATACTTTTTCGCGCCATTGACCCTTCCATTGCAATACTCGCTCTTCGCTAAATGCATAATCTTTGTATTCGTTTTCAAGCGCATTAATATAAACGTTAGGGTTTAATATTTCTGCAGTGATATTTATTCGAGGCCTAGTAATAGTAGACACTTTTTCTCTTGAATGGTTAAGTTCATTATCATTATTTAAATTAAAATCATCTTTTTGCATTAAACTTAATTCACTAAAATTTATAAAAACGTCAAGTAATTCTTTAACTAATTTAACGTCTTTGAGAATTAACAATTATTTGTTAGTCGCACTCCAAATAAGGTCCAATAAGGTGCCAAGATAAATTTTTTCATTTGATAATCAAAATTGGTTAGACTTGGCAAATCAGAAATTTCTTTTCTTAATTGGATAAAACTATGTGATCTTTTTATACTTTTAATTCCGTCTTCACCTAGTTCTTTTGAAATACCAAATATTTTTTGATAAATATGTGCAACTGGGATAGCAATGGGGGTGTTCATTAAATCCATAGATAGTATTCCAAATCTGGCAATTCTAAACATTTCAGAAATCCCATCGACCGCAGCTGAAATCGGTTGAATATGGTGTATAACATTTAATGAAATAACAAAATCAAACTCCTGATCTTTAAAAATATTTAAATGAGAATTTGTTGCAAGATGTATTTGAACTCCATTTGACAATCGACTTGAACTTTTTTCTAGAATATCCAATTGCGAATCATAAAGGTGGATATCAACAATATATCCTTTTTTAAAACACCATTTTTGAATTTCCAAGCTAAGACCTCCAGATCCTGATCCAACTTCTAGAACTGAAAAACGCTTATTAGGCTTTGCTTTTTTTATTAATTTTTTCCATTTAGACAAAAATTCTTTATAAACTCCAAATTTATGATTAATTTGATCCAACTCAGATGTTAACTGCCATCTTTTCTCAAATGGTAAATTAGGGTCATCAATTGATTCTAAAAATGGATCAATAAAGTTTGAAATATATGATTTTTCAATTTTATTTTCTTTAAACAATGAATTATCTAAAGAATGATCTATTAGATTAAAATTATTTTTTGTATCATTATTGTTTATTTTATCGTTACTGTTTTTCATTTTGAATACCTCCAATAATTAAGTTATGAAATAATTTTGCCCTCCCTACAAAAAATTTAATATATACTTATTATGTCGTAAGAACTTAAAAAGTAATTTTTTTTCAATTAGTTATAAGCTTTCTCAAAGTTAAACATTTTAATTTTTATTAATATGTGATTTCTAAATTCTTTTTTGAATAACTTAATTTTTAGATTAAGTTTTTAAGTTTTTAAGTTTTTATTTTATTTATTAGATAATTTCTCAATTTATTACACTTTTTTAAAATTGCTTCTCATTTTTTTCAACTATTTCAAAGCTTACCAATTCATCTTAATTAAGTGGACTAATGGTTTAAAATAATTCGAAATCTATTAAAGTTTAAGTTTTAGTATTCCGATACCTAAGTATGAGTTTTTATAAGAATTTATTTTTAAATTCTAAGCAAATGATTTTAGTATGTGGTTTATCTTTAGTATTTTCTGGATGCAGTGGATGTGGATATTTTTATCTTAACTTAGAAGATTTAAATAAAACAGAAAAATCATCAGAGCTTCCTACATCAAATACACCTCCAAATGAAATAATAAAAGAATCACCTATTATTTCAATTGAAGATTATTCAACAAAAGAAACAGATATAAGTTTTTTAACAGAAACTGGATTTAAAGTTTCTCTCAATAAAATTTCTGATAAACCTGTATCTGTTCAATTTCAATCTCACTCAATTTATGCAATCAAAGATATTGATTTTATCTTAAGTGATGGAATTTTAATGTTTGAACCTGGAGAAATCTCAAAAGTAATTTCATTTAATGTGATTGGAGATTTAGAAGGAGAAGGGTTAGAAACTTTTTCACTATCCTTATCTAACCCCCAAAATGCTCAAGTAGGAAGAGATATTGCTTTTGCTTATATTGAAGATAATGATCCAATTATATTAAAAGTTAATCCCAGATATCCAAATTTTGGCTCAAACTGGAATGATTATATTCAATTAGATTTTACTTCAAAAAGCATGGAAGATTCATCATGTTTGGGTACATTAAATTTTTGCAAAAATGGAGGTGAACTTAAAAAAGTCATAATACCAGGAGAATACTCATGTGTTGGGTTATCTTTGACTGATAATTTAGATGCTTTTGATTGGAAGTGCAGTGAAACTGAATTACCTGTTTTCTTTTACTCACAAGGTTTAAAAATTAATAAAAATTTATCAGACTTAATTACACCAAATAATTTTCATTCAAATTTTGTTCAACTCAATAAAAACTTAATTCCAACATATACAAGTCTAAGTCAAATCTGGTGGAATAATAGTTTTATTGATTTAAATTTATCTTTAAACTCAGGTAATTCAGATCCCGTTCTAACATTAAATAATTCCGGTACAATTTACACGATAAGCGGTGGTGGTGAAAAATTGAGTCGAGGCATTTTAATTAATGTCCCAAAAACTAGTCTAGTAATTATGCCAGGTACGATTTTAGCTCCAAATACTTCATCTGCATTACCTCTTGATTGTGATTTAACTGTAGGAATACAATCCTGCTTGATTCATTTTATTGCTACTAGTTTTAATTGGCTTGAAGGTAGTTTTAAGGGTTACCCGGGTATTTCAACCTCTTTTACAGGAGTTATAACAACTGATTATTATACTTCAAACCATCATATTAATATGCAAAATATTAACATTGATTCTAATGGAGCTGAAAATGGTTTATTTATTGGGCGTTCGACACAAATCAAAATCTCAAATGGGATTATCAAAAATGCTCAAATTAATGGTGTAACTAACCAATATTGTGTCTTTTGCAACTTTCATCACCTTAAAATTCACAATAACACAACAGGACTATTCACGAATGGTATCGCTATGATGAATACATATTTTGATATTATAACTTTTTTAAACTCAAATTATGGAATTTACGACAGTGAAATGACTAGTAATTTTATTCAAATCAAGTCCTTCAATAATAATATTGGATATCGAAAAGCTACTCTATATACTAATTTTTTAAACAAGTTTTTATTGGTAAATAATACTAGTGATGGCTTAAATATTAATTTTTCAAACGCTTCAACATTAGTTTTCAATTCTACAATAATCAGTAATGGTTCAAATGGAATTAACTTATATTTAAATCCAGGTAATCCCGATCATATTAATTTAATTTCTAATTCGATTATACAAAATAATACAATTGGTTTAGAGTTAGATGGTGAAGGACTTCAAGATTTAACTACTTTTAAAGATTTGTATATTGCCCAAAATGATATTGGTATTAAATTAAATACAAATCTAAACAATGATAAATGGGAAAATAAAATTTTTTTAAATAACACTACAAACTGTAATGTCTTGAATAGTGCGAAATCAAATCCTGGACTCAGTAACACATGTCAACCGATTGGGAATAGTAGTGCAATAATTTTGTCTGGTGTAAATTATTCACAAAATTTTATTGGAGAATCAACTGACTCAGTTAATTTGCATAACTCTGGTAGTGCACTTTTTGAAACTATTTCAGATTGGTTTAACTTTGAAAATGTAAATCGAGTTTGGGGTTTCTTAAATTCTCGGATGGCATGCAATTCTACAGGACAAACATGTAAAATTGTAGATTTGAGTATTAATACGTTGTCAAATGAAATCCAAAATTATCACGGTACAATTACTGAAGATACACCATGCCCTCCATCAGTTAACGGAAATAAAACAATCACATCTTTATTTATTTTAGAAATTATATTCTTAGAACATGCCATCGAAATAATGGACGATCACATTGGTAACGAAAATGGATTTTGCGAGTCATTTGAATCTTGCTACTTTACCCCTAACATTGGCTTTGACCAAAATGAAAATGGAGCTAAACATTCTTGCATTTTTACAGATGGCACTGGAAGTAATGGAGTAACAAATGTTAAAATGTATGGTTTTACAAATTAGTAAATTTGTAAATTTACTTTTTATTTATTCAAAATTAAATTCGAATTTGTATCCTTCTTCATTTGTTCAATTTAAAGATGGTGCTTTTTTGATTTCTTCTTCGCAAAATTTAAAAACTAAAAGTATAATTAATTTTAAACGCTCCTCCGATAATGGTAGTTCATGGAGCAATGTCAGCTCATACTCTGCAATTAACAAAGGTGGAGGAGATTTTTTTTGCAACATCTTTGATTCAATACAATGAGAATATTTATTTTATGGCAGGAAAAGGAAAAAATCCTAATAATAATTTAATAAATCTTTGGGTTGTCATAAAGTCTGATGATGGCGGTAATACATGGAAAGAATCAGATCATTACTCAGTTTAGATAATTCAGATTATAACTCTGAAGCAAAATCGATTTTTAAGGATTCTAAGGGGGATATTTATGTTGTAGGTTCAGTTAGTAATAACAAAAATCATCCCAGCTGGTCTGTTCGGAAATCAACAAATTTAGGAGAAACTTGGAATACTGTAGATGAATTTACTTCAACACAAAATAGTTGTGGTGTTTATAATAACACGACAGTTTCTATTACAGAAAATAATCAGGGTGAGCTATTTGTCTTAGGATCAATTTATCATAATTCTTCAGATTTATTAACTCCACGTACACAAAAATCTTTAATTCGAAAATCAATAGATAGAGGAATAACATGGAATACAATTAATACATATGGAAATTTTACTGTTCCTTATAAAATAATAAGTTGTTTTGGGAATGTACTTTTTGAAATAATTAGCTCTACCGAATATTCGTATTCAGATCTAGTTCGAAGAAGTGATGATAATGGAGTAACTTGGACTGATTTAAAACTAACTAATACAATTACCAATGGCAATAAAAATATAATTTGTTTGAACAATAGCGAAGTAATCATCCTTGCAAATTCGACAGTTGAAAATTTAATATTAAATTCAAATCAAGAAAATAAGTTATTAAAATTACATAGTACAGATAAAGGATTGACTTGGTCAGAAAGCACGATTCAATTTAAAGATAAGTTATTAAATAAATTTATTGTTTCTACCATGACCTTTGATGACAATTACTTTTGGCTAGGTGGTAAAACTATAGGTGAAACAGAAAATTGGGTGATTATTAAATCCTCTTATGATTTTAAAGAAAGTTTTATAGTTGATACTTTTGTTGATCCAAAGGCTAAAGCAAAGGTTGAATCAATAATAAATTGCAAAACAGGAATTTGTGCCATCGGAAATTCATATGAACCAACTAAAGACCAAGAAGTCTTTAGTTTATTTAGATTTATTACCTTCAAATAAATAATGAAATTATTTTCTTGTTATTTTAAACTGATTATAATTTAATTACATAATAACTGCTCATGATTAAGTCTGATTGCTTCGCAATTTTATCAGACATAATCATAAGCAGTTATTTTCCTGTTTGTTGGGGCGATTTTCAATCACCCCGTATTAAGAAAATCCAAACTTAAGTTTGTATTTTCTTAATAACTGCTCATGATTAAGTCTGATTGCTTCGCAATTTTATGCGAGACATAATCATGCGCCGTTATTTTCCTGTTTGTTGGGGGTGATTTTGATTCACCCCGTATTAAGAAAATCCAAACTAAAGTTTGTATTTTCTTAATAATTCAAATTCGATTGATTTAGGTTGAAAATGAAATGGCCAATGAAACATTACATGAACTATTAACTTTAATAGACGAACAAATCCAAATTGGAAAACTTCAAGTTGCACAAAATTATTTATTAAGTCTTAAAAAGAGTGAAATTCCTTTCAAATTTTGGCTAGAAATTGCTAATTTGGGAAGAAGAGCACAATTACCCTACTTTGTTTTAAAATGGTTAAATTCAATCATACGACCTGAAAAAGAAAGTGATGAACACTTAGCAACATCAAAACATATTTCTTTATACGCAAATGCTTTAGCCAGAATTGGCTCATTTCAAGAAGCTGAATCTTTATTTAATTCAATTTCACATAATGATGATACGCAAATTTATTTTTATAAAGCATTGTTAAATATGCAACGTTGGGATTACCAGAAAGCAGTTTCTAATTTAAAAAAGTTTATCCATCAACCTAACCTAAATGAACAGCAATTAAATGCAGGACATTTAAATTTAGCAGCTTCATTGTGTGCTGTTGGAGACTATGAGGACTCTTTGTCTATAATTGAAAAAATAATAAATAAAGTACCCAGTAATTCTATTATTAAAGGAATATTACTTGAAACCCAAGGGCAAAATTTAATGCATTTGAATAAATTCAAAGAAGCTCAAATCATTCTTGAAAATGCAATTCAAATATTTGATAACTCCAATCATTCATTCAAAATTTATGCAGAGAAATGGTTAATTTTAAATAAAATTAAGCAAATTTCTAATCCCACAGTTGAAGATTTAAGTGAACTTTTGAAATTAAAAGTAAAAGCATTAGAGCAATCGCAATGGGAAACAGTGAGAGATTGTGATTTATACTTTGGATATTTTACTAAAAATAATGATTTACTTTTAAAAATATTTTTTGGCACTCGACATTCTAAATTCAAAAATAGAATTATTAAAAATTTTAATTTGAATTTAAATATTCCTGATCGTTTTAAAATGATATTGAATCAGAGCTCAATTAAAAATCCAGTTATATTAGATCCACAAACTGGATTATTTCATAATTCAGAAGTTCAATTTTTACAACACTTACCATTAAAATTTTTTAGACTTTTAACCAGTGATATTTATCTCCCCTTCCATGTGGGAGAAATTTTTTCAGAATTATATCAAGGCGAATATTTTAACCCAAATTCATCTCCTCAAAAAATAAATCGCCTCATTCACCGACTTCGTGAAGATTTATTAAATAATAAAATCCAAATAGATATTAAGGTTTTTAGAAAGCAATTATACTTAGTTTACAAAGATAATATAATTTTATTATTAAATTTTAAAAAAAGAAAATCTTTTTCGAAACTAAAAGAATATATTAGTTTAAAAAATAATTTTGATCTATTAAAGTTTGATGTAAATTCGGCTGAAAAAATTCTTCAAACTTCGAGAAGAAATACAAATCGTATCTTACAATCATTAGTAAAAGAAAAATTAGTTTTGATTAATAAAGAAGGAAGAAAAACAAACTATAAAATAAATCATAAAATTAAAAAAATTTCATAGTATAATTGAGTTAAGATAAAGCTTTCTCAAGTGAACTCAATTACTCTACAGTATTTAAAACTGGAACTTCAACTAAACTTTTAGGCGTTATTTCCTTTCGTATTAAAAATTTTTCTTTTCTAATTGCACAGTCTGATAAATCACATAATTTACAATAGCTTTGCAAACAAGGATCGACGTGAAAAGCAAGTTCACCATCAAATGGGTACGCTTTAATAACCCGATCTTCAAAAATTTGTGTTTGTTGGTGAGTTTCTTTTACATCCCAAAACTCTGGTATAACTATATGTGCATCGACATGATGAAAACGACCTGATCGCAGTACTCTTGTTTGATGAATATCAATTATTCCAGGATAACGCTGCTGATTTAAGACTGCAGCTAAATCTTTTAAAGTATCATGATGAGTTTCATCCATTAAAGCTCCCATTGAATTTCGAACTACACTCAATCCAGATTTTAATAAATATAAAGCCATTAAAATGGCAGTTACTGGATCCATCCAAACCCAACCAGTTAGCATGACAATTAACAAACCTACAGCAGCACCTGCTGTTGTCCAAACATCAGAAAAAATATGAATTGCGCTTGATTTTAGAGCTTCAGAATTATATTTTTTTGCAATTATATATAAATACCATGCTAATAAAAAATTAGCCAATGTTGCTAATCCAGAAAAAAATAATCCTTCTCGAATATGTGGTAATGAATCCATTTTTAAAAGAGCCTGCACAGCTTCTACAATAATCATAATTCCTGCAAAACTTATCAAGCCACCCTCAAAAGCTGCTGAAAAATATTCTGCTTTACCATGACCATAAGGATGTTCATCATCCGCCGGCTGTGTAGAGATATGAATTACCCAAAGCGCAACTAGTGATGCTACCACATTGACTATACTTTCAAGGGCATCGGATAAAAGAGCTTGTGAATGGGATTGTAAATAAGCCAAAGTTTTAAGTGTAAGCACAACAACACTTACAATAGCTGACCACCTCGAAGCCCATTTAAGTTTTGAATCAGACATTATATCACCCCACAATTATTTAAATCCAAATGTAAGTTTGGATTTTACTTATAACTTTAAATTTATCTGAGTTCAGCAACTATTTAAATGTAATTTTAGTGCTTTTAGTTTACTTTTTTGAATTGTGGCGTATGATGTGCTAATTCTGGATGGTCTGAGATATCATAGTAACAAACTCGATTTCGTCCAGTGCGTTTGGCATCGTAAAGAGCCCAATCAGCAACACGCACTAATTGTTTAGCTTCAATGTCAACAGTTTTAGAATCAGTAATTGCAAAACCTAAACTGGCAGTGAGTCTGATTTGATCTGGCCCACTAATAAAAGTTTTATCTTCAATTTTTCTACGAAGTCTCTCGCAAAAACTTTGCACACCAGGTCGATCAATCTCAGTGAGAACAATTAAAAACTCATCACCACCGTACCGAGCAGCTATATCTAAACTTCGAATTGTTTGCTTAACTAAGGTTCCAACTTCACTTAAAACAAAACTTCCAAATAAATGATCATGACCATCATTGACTGTTTTAAACTTATCTAAATCCATCATTACAACACAGACAGACCTATTATATCTTTTTCCTCTAGCTATTTCATATTCAAGTCTAGAGTAAAGAGAACGCATATTAAATAAACCAGTGAGATCGTCAATATCTATTAGTTCCTTTAATTTTTCATTTGTCATTTCTAATTGATCTTTAAGATCTTTAATTCGAAATTGAGCTCGTACTCTCGCTAACAATTCATCTGGATCAAAGGGTTTAGTAATATAATCATCAGCACCGGCATCTAATCCCTGTACCACTTCTTCTGTACCATTATTTCCAGAAATTAAAATTGTACAAATATATGAGGGCTGTGCGCGAATAATCTTTAATGCGTCAAAACCACTTATTTTTGGCATATTCACATCAAGCAAAATGATATCAGGCTTCCAATCTTCAATTTCAAACTCAAGATTTTCAGCAGTCATTATTTTCTTAATTTGATAACCTTCAGTTTGAAAACAAATATTGATAATTTCAATGACGTTTTCATCATCATCTACAATCAAAATACGACGGTCTGAATTCTTTTTGGCAACGCGAATCATATTTTTATTATAAATGAAAAATACAGTTTTTCAGAGATATTTTTTCAATTCACTTAAAGTCTTAATTAAAGTCTGGAATTTTTTAAAACAAAATACTTTACATTAGTCTCAGTCTGAGGCACTCAGAATATAATTTGATTCTTTAACCATGAGGAGTGAGATGGAAACAAATTGGTCACCGGAGCAAAGTTCAGGTCTGTATGGTATCAACACTTGGGGACAAGGTTATTTTAAAGTAAATGAAAAAGGAAATGTAAGTATCTTTCCTTCTCCAAATGGAACGGCTCAAGTTGATTTATTAGAACTCACCCAGGATTTATTGGACCGAGGGATTCGTGTACCAATAATGATTCGTTTTACAGATATATTAAAATCTCGTATTGAGCTTATTAATGATTGTTTTCAAAAAGCTATCAATGATCATAATTATAAAGGAATTTACCAAGGTGTTTATCCAATTAAGGTAAACCAACAACATTTATTGGTTGAAGAATTGGTTCGCTACGGAGAAAAGTATCGCTTGGGTCTTGAGTGCGGAAGTAAACCAGAATTATTGGTCGTACTTGCTCTAATGAACACTAAAGAAGCCTTAATTATTTGTAATGGTTTTAAAGATGTTGAATACATTGAAACAGCAATGTTATCTCAAAAATTAGGTCGCAATACAATTATCGTTGTTGATCGTTATGAAGAACTTGGAATGATAATTCAGATCTCTAAAAAAATAAATGCTAAACCTAAAATTGGTTTTCGTGCTAAGCTAAATACTCAAGGTGCTGGAAAATGGGTTGATTCTTCTGGAGCTAGATCAAAATTTGGACTTACTTCTATGGAGATCGTAGAGGGCGTTGAGATTCTAAAAAAAGAGGGCATGATAGATTGCCTTGAGTTACTCCATTACCATGTTGGTTCTCAAATTCCTGTCATTCAAAATGTTAAGTCCTCTCTTAAAGAGGGTGCTAGATTTTTCACAGAACTCTATGAAATGGGCGCAACTGGTTTAAAATATATTGATGTGGGTGGCGGACTTGGTGTTGATTACGATGGAACTGGTCAAAGTGATAGTTCTATTAATTATAGTGAACAAGAATATGCAAATGATATTATCTCTGGGTTACAAGCTCTTTGTGATGAGAAAAAAATACCTCATCCCAATGTTGTAACCGAATCTGGACGTTTTCTTGTCGCCCATCATTCAATATTAGTATTTAATGTCACTGGAGTTAATAATTTATATCGATATGCTCTACCTCGAGTTATTACTAAAGAAGACCCACAAATACTTCAAGAGTTACAATATATTTTTGAAAAAATAAATATTGATAATCTTAATGAATGTTACAATGATTTGATTCAATTAAAACAAGAATCCTTGCAACTTTTTATTTATGGAGTTTTATCATTAAAACATCGCGCAGATGCCGAATCCATGTATTGGGCAATTGCTACTAAAATGATAAATTTTGCTTCTCAAAACATGGCAGAATTTGAAGATATTTATAATCATTTACAACAAGAGATTTGTGCAACTTATTTTTGTAATTTTTCTGTGTTTCAATCTGTTCCGGACTCTTGGGCCGTTGGACAAATTTTTCCTGTAATGCCAATTCATAGATTGGAAGAAAAACCAACTCAAATTGCAACTCTTGCTGACTTAACATGTGATTCAGATGGAAAAATTGAAAAATTTATTGATATAGAAAATGGTGGTTATAAAAAGACAATTCAAGTTCACGACTTCAAAGAAGGCCAACAATATTATATTGGTGTATTTTTAACTGGAGCTTACCAAGAAATTTTAGGAGATCTTCACAATTTATTTGGAGATACTGATGCTGTTCACGTTTCACTGACTGAAAGTGGTGGATATATCATTGATCAGTACGTTCCTGGTGATACTGTAACAGAAGTATTGAGCTATGTACAGTTTCATAGGGGGCAGTTAATTGAAAAAGTAAGACAAGCCACAGAAGAAAGCATCTCTAAAGGAATAATCAGTAAGCAAGATGCTAAGCTTTTATTAAAACATTATGAAGAAGGATTATCCGGCTATACTTACTTAGAAGAAGCTGAATAATTTATATTAATCATGAGCAGTTATTATGAAAAACCAAACTTTAGTTTGGATTTTCATAATACGGGGCGATTGAAAATCGCCCCCAACAAACAATAAAATAACTGGTGATGATTAAGTCTGATACAATTGCGAAGCAATCAGACTTAATCAACAGCAGTTATTTTATTTAAGTGCTAATAATTGATCGAGAGCTATCCCCCACCCTTGTTCAAACCCCATATCTTCATGAACTTTTCTACTGGCTTCATTGGAATGCAAACCAAGAGCTGTGTAGAGAGTTCCTATTTTAGTAGGTTCTAATAAAATAACTCCAGTAAATAAAAAACCTTCATTAGGAGCGGCTTCAGATGGTCTAAAACCTGGACCTAATGCTGAAGTCCAAACTAATTTTCTATTGGGTATAATTTCTAACATACATCCTGTACTTGGAAATTTTTGTCCTTCAGGTGACTGCATGACCGTGCGAAAAATTCCACCTGGAACTAATTCAATTTCACATTCAATAGTTTTCCAGGGTAATGGGCAAAACCATTTTTTTAAAATTTCGGGTTTAGTCCACCCATCCCAAAGAAATTCCGGTATGGCAGTTACTTCACGTTGCAGTTTTAAATCTAACTTTGGATTAAATGTTTTTGGTAGATTCATTTTAGACCTCCGTTTTTTTATTTATTCAGTTTACTCATTTTTGACTCTTTAATAATTAGAATTTGAAAAATAGATTATTCCTAGACTAATGTTTTAATGAGTTGAAGAAAACTTCTTTTTATTTAGGAATATTTTTAATTTGTTCTTATTATGAAAATAAAACTAAATTCCGAAGGTACCTCAGAAGTTAAAAAATTATTTGGAGATAAAAAATGTTTTCTATTAACTACCAAGTTGAAAAATCTATTCTTGTAAATACGGATATTGAAAATTTATATAACTATGTAGGCGATTTTAAACAATGGCCCAAATGGTCTCCATGGCTTTATGTCGAACCCACGGCCAAATATGAAGTTTTAAATAATTCTTTTACAAAAGACTATCAACAAAACTGGGATGGTCAGTTTATCGGTTCTGGTAAAATGGTTTTAACTGATTTTAAAAAAAATGAATTTTTAAAATATGATTTGTTTTTTTTGAAACCCTGGAAAAGTTATAGTAAAACTGAATTTATTTTTGAAAATAAAAATGGTTCAACTTTAATTACATGGAAAATGAAAGGTTCACTTCCCTTATTTATCTTTTTTTTCAAAAAAATGATGATGGCTTTTATTGGGCATGATTTTATTCGTGGTTTAAAAATGCTTAAGGAGCAAATCGAAACTGGTACTCTTAATTCACGAATGGAAATTAAAGGTGAAACTCAAATTCCAGAATTTTATTTTTTTGGCAAAAGAATTCAATGTTCTATTAATGAAATTTCACAAACCATGTCAAAAACTTTTGATGAACTGAATCAACTGAGTGCTTCGAAAAAAATTTCAGAACCAACAGCCGCAGTCTCTTTTAATCATAAGTTTGATATGGTTACAGGAGAATGTGATTTAACAGTTGCATTTACTTACAAATCAAAACCTACACTAAATTGCATTACTCTCGACAGCAACTGGGTTAGCGGCTTTATTGAAAGTCATAAAGCCTATCAAGTTGATCATTTCGGTTCATATATTCACTTAGCAAATGGATGGTCAGCAGCAATGAACCGTCAACGAATGTTAAAACTTAAACTTTTGAAATCGATTGCTCCTTATGAGTTATATTTAACAAAACCGGGAACAAGCGCTGAAAAAGATATTATAACAAGTATAGTATTACCAATTAAGTAATCGCAAAATATTTAGATTTCCAAAAATTAACTAAGTGTTCTTTTTTAATTCCTATATCTAAAGTAGCCAATAGTGCAGATAACACATTAACTTCTTCGGAAAAGGATAATTTTTTCTCAAATTTCCAATTGATATTTATCAACTCATTAAAATGCCCTGTCCTACCTTCAAGATCTTGACCATTACTTATTAATCCACCTATTTTCAATATTTGTTCTTTTAAACCTTCATTTTTTGAATAATAATAGGTAGCACCTTTTCTTACTTCACTATTAGCAGCAAGTTCCAATGAAAGACTATCATCTGCATTAAAAACGGTTAGCATATGCCCACCAGATTCAGAATATAATTTTAGGTAGTCTGCAAGATTTTTCGAAGATGAAGAACTTATATTATTTATCAAAACTATATCTGGATTAATTTTAACTAAATATTGAAGATCTGCTTCTTCAATCACTATAATAAGTGGTCCTTTTGCTACTTTTAATTTATTTTTATTATCACTATAATTTTTAAAATTCAATTTTTGCACACTACTACCTATAAAATTAAGACAATCTTCAATAATTTTTGCAGTTAAATCAATATCTCTGATGCCTGTTACAACTATTGTAAGTTCATTAAGATCTCTCATCCTAATTCCTCTTTCTTTTTTCATGTTTTTATTTGGCTTTGAAAATTCATTTAATGTTTTTTGAATTATCGACTTTTGCAATTGAATTGCTTCAGAGTTTTTTGAAATTTGAGATAATTTACTAATTAATAATTGCTCAAGAATTTCAATTTTTTGACTTTTTGTTTTGTGAATTAATTTACTAATTTCAATAAGAGAAAATCCCATTGATTTTAAATGTAAGATTTCTTTGGCTGGTTCTATTTGTAGATTTTTATAATATCTATATTTATTCTCACCCCTATAATAACTTTTAAGTAAACCAAGCTCATCGTAGATTCTCAGAGCTCTAGTAGAGATTCCAAGTAATTTTGCAAATTGACCAACAGTTAACCAATCATTCATTTTAAACCTCAAATCCAAAGTAATGTTTTACCTAAGGTTAAGGTCAAGCGCTAAACAAAGAATAAATAAAATATTATTTGTGGGAGTTGAATTTAAAGTGATCGGGTAGACCTTCGTATTGCTGAGAAGGTCTACCCGATGAAACAACATATCTTTTCATGGGCTAAATTGTATTAAATTAAATTATGAAAAATCTTTATTTGGAGAAAAGGCAAGTATACTGAGGGGACTGTGACGATATGACGTAATGACAGGAAACAACTTTGTATCCCACACTAACAAATTGCGAAACATAGTAAGATATATTCTCTTGCACTGATCTATTATGTATCTTTTCTAATGGTGGTGAAGATTCCCCATCACATGAAAATTCTGCAGCTTCCGCAGATCTTCCATTTATCATTAAAAAACATACTTGCTTACCAACCGGAATAGATGATGCGTCAACATAAAAAGAATAAGTAAATACTGAAAGAACAAGAAAAAAGATTTTCACAGGAATCTCCTTAAATATTTGCCATAGTTAAAATCTATAAATCACATATTTTTATAAAATTCAACAACCTTCCTTTATAAAACTATATTGTTGAGTAGTGCTAAAATCAGCCATGGGTTAGGAATGTGAACTAAGTTAGATGGATTAATAACAGGTTTTAATCTAAAAATGTTGAATTAATTTTGAACTGCGTACTCAAGATTTGATTGTTTATTTAAACTTACCTTGGGTAAATCCATAAAAGATACAACTCCTGTACTGAGGTCATATACGCCTCCAACAATTTTAATTTGTTGTGACAATTCTAACTCAGCTAAAATTGGTGAACGAGTTCTTAAATCACTAATGCCCAAAACTACATTATCCTCTGTCACTGTACTTACTAATTCATTATAGTTAGAATCACTTGTTTTAATTGGTTTTTTAGGAATACATCTTTTAATTTTATTTGTTACAAAATGAAGGTGTCCAAGTTCCACATTTCCAATTGCACCTGTAATTGCACCACATGAAGTATGACCTAATACCATAATTACTTTTGCACCAACGACCTTACAGGCAAATTCTGCACTACCTAAGATATCTTCATTAATAACATTACCTGCAATTCGAATACTAAAAATATCCCCTAAACCTTGATCAAAAATCAATTCTGCTGATGTCCTTGAGTCCATGCAACTAATAATAACAGCAAAGGGATGCTGGCTTTGTGTCGTTTCGTTTACTTGTTGTAATAAATTTCTATTAATTCGTAAATTATTAACAAATCGCCTATTACCTTCCATTAATAATTCCACAGCTTTTTCTGGTGTAATCTCTTGTTGTAGATCTTTAGTTAGTGTTCGCACTATAAACTCCTTTTATTAAAGTTTGTTGTCCATATTTAATTTGGTTTCGATGTAAAATTGATATAGCCAAAAGTAAAACAGAAATTGAAAATGAAATATAAAATATTTTATATCCCACTTGTTGAATTAAAATTGCAGAAATACAAGATCCTATTGAAAAACTTATAAGTGTAGCAATTCTAACATATGTTACTTTTCTAGGTTCTGGATACCTAGAATTTGATCCTTCAGGTTTAAATAATTTTTGTAAATGCAAACCTATATCCGTTGATAAACCTGTAAGATGAGTCGTTCTAACTTTTCCATGAGTAGCCCAAGTGGTAAGGGCATTTTTAAGTCCACATATAAAGCATAATAATCCAATTAAATAAATTGTATTTTTACTTTGATCTAGAATTGGATGAGTCGTAAAAATTTTAAATTCAAATCCTAAACAAATAATTCCTAATAAAAAAGTAATCATGAACTGAACAATTGGATAGTTGGGCACTTCAAGTTTATTGTATTTACTATCAAGTATTAAGGATGTGATTAATGCGCCCGAAATAAATCCAATTGGAATAATTAATAACTCAAGTCCAAAAGTAAAGTTTTGTAAACCAAAGGCAAGCCCTATTTGTGTACCAAATCCTGTGACATGAGAGACATAACTTCCTGCCAATAAAAAACCAGCAGCATTAAGTAAACCTGCTTTGAAAGAAAGTATCGACCATAACAATGTATATTCTTTATTATATAAATCTTTGACTTCAACATGAACCATTAACAACCCCAATAAATTAGTTAACTTATTTTTAAAAGCTATCTAATTTTTTTGAATTGTTAAAATAGATAAATAAAATTATTATAATTGTTTTATACAATGTTAAATAATTATTTCTATGCAGGTCTAAACACTAGTCAGACAATTTTTACGATAGTTTTGTAATGAATTTATAGAATACCAAGAGGTGTTGTGTTTTACCTACAACCGAAGGTAAAACTCCACAACAGTTTTGATGAATTAATTAATTAACATACTGAAATTACTTATTTTAAAAATTGGTATCGTTCTTGTAAATACGAATAAGTAAAACACGTATTCCAAGGAGAAATAAAAATGAGTACAAATATTAAATTGAATTTTATTTTAATGGCAGGATTATTAAATTTTGGCATTTATACTATTGCCCAAACACAAACTAATAATCAAATCCCAGAGAATTCTGGGGAAATAATTTCTGATACTTTACGTAGTCCATATTTTATCGATGATATGCATTGCGCTGGCTTAGAGTTTAATGATGAAGCCAATAATTATGTTAGTGAAGTTAATCGTGATGATCATAAAAAAATAATTTTGCAAGAAAATTGCTATCAAATATTTAAATCCTATGATCTTGAAAAGTTTAATTGGGTGTCGCCTGATGATTTAGAATCTTTTTTAATCAAAATTAAAAATTCAAATGTGTTTGATAACGTCGATATGAATATCAAAAAATCAGAAATCAAAAATCATATTCATATTTTTATTGCAGTTTCATATAAAAAACCAACACTCGATTTTAAATCTCAATTAAGTCAAAGCAGAATTAATGGTAAATCAAGTTATGATACTGAATTAGAACTTAAATATAAAAAAACGTCGTCTTTGACAAAAATCATCGAATGGGGTCTCAAAAAGTCTAATCTACATGATGGATACTTAACAACAAATGGCAATAATGAAACTGTAATCAAAGAAATTTCTCAAAATACTACAACTGGTTATTTTGAATTTGCACAGTTAGGCTTTTTAGATTCTAGGCTTAGATTGAATTTACACTCTAGAGATTTGTACACTAGCCCTTTTGAACATCATTCTAAAATCGATTTTGAAATGGAAGCTGATTTTTTAAAAAAAATATCTTGGGGTCTTGCTGGTAATACTTATTTTGGTTTTGCCTACCATTATTTTAGACCTGATACTGTTCAACATTTTTCTGACTATTTAAAAAATCCAGAATATACTGCTCGACCTAAAGAATTATTGGCTCCCGGTTTAAAATTAGGTTTTAAATATGGATTACCTCTGAAAACATATTGGAATGTAGATTTGTTAGTATTAAAACCAATGACTACTCAAGATTCACTTTACTTAAAAACAGAGTTTGATGTTGGATATGAGCTTCAAGAAAACTTTTGGTTTGCGAACAATTTATCAGCGTTTTTATTTAGCGAAGACATCAAAAACTACAATAGCGCCCTACATAGAAGTATGCTCAATGAACATCATAATTCGAAAATTGGACTTCTTTTTCACAAAGATATTCGAAATTCACAAGACTTTGATCGTTTAACTTATGGTCTAGAATCAAGCGTATTATTGAGTAATGAGGTAAATATAAATCAATCTAAAAAAAGTAATAAATTAACTCCTATTGCGCATGACTTTTTAAAAGTAAACTATAAAACAAAAATTAACAACTGGAATTTAGATCTTGGTTTAAATTTTGGTATTTAAAAAAGAATTGGTGGATTTAAAGATGAAAAAATCAATTCTAATTCTTCTATTGCTTATCAATTGGCAAGAGATGGTCTTCTCTGAAGAACATTCTCAGAGTTGCAAAAAAACTGCTGCAGTTTATGATAAGAAATTAATTAATGAAATTCAAAAAGGGATTCCAATTGAAGTTGTTGGGGTTGTTACTTCTAATGAAGCCATTTTATGTAAAAATACTTTTCGAATCACTTATGACTTATGGGAGGAAAATGCTGATATAAATTTTGAGGGTCAAGTTTCAAACCAACTTCAAATTAATAATATCGCAATTGAAATTTGCCAGAAGATGAAATGTTTGAATAGTTTTTTTAGTGCTTCATTAAAACCTACAGCAACTGCAGTACAATTTCGATTATTACTTAACCCAATGTGGGAAGGACGCGCAAATAAATACTTAAAAAATAATCCACGTTTTAATGAAATTAAAATGTACCATTTTAATGCTCAAACGATCGCTAAGGATTTGCCTTCAGATATAGTACTTTATTATGAGGAACTTAAAAAATGAAATTGAACTATTTGACTCATAAATTATGGATACAACTTTTATTTATAGTATTTGTTTGTCTTGTTCCAATGAGTTTTATATTTAATTCGTTAATAAAAGAATCAAATCAGATTTTATTGTCTAATGAAGAACAAATAATAAATCAACTAAGAAATTATGAGGGGCTATTAAAAAAAATAGCCTCATTTGATAATACAAATTCCGATGTTTACAAAAAATATTTTTTTGAATCAAATGAATTGAGGAATAAACTATCTGATGAATATAAGTTTTCAGAAATTCTAAGAGCAAACATAGTTCGACAAACTTTTATTTGGATGATAGCAGTTTTTTTAACCTCGATTTTGATTGCTTGGTTTTTATCACGTAAAATAGTTTCTGACTTCAAATTGATTTTAACACAACATCAAGTCAATATCGAAAAAATTAATTCACTGAGTAACATCGAGAATTGGCAAAACACAGCTAAAATTATTATCCATGAAATAAAAACTCCTTTAACTCCAATAAAAATGGTCTTAACTAGTTTAATTGATAAATTAAACAGTGTCCCAGAGGATGATTTAAATTCGAAAGTTACCACCAGTGAATTAAACGAAGGTCTCTCACTATGTTTAACTCAGTCTGACTCCCTAGAAAAATGGATTTATTCATTTACAGAATTTGCTAAACTGCCAGCTCCAGATTTGAAAAATCAAAATTTATTGAATTTTTTAAATGAATTTAAACAAAATATACAAAGCCAATATATGATTTCAAAACCCAAAGTGGAAATTGAAATCATTAGCACTAGTCTTAATTATTCAGTTTATGAAAGTTATTTTGATGCCCATCTAATTTATAATTTGCTTTTTAATCTGATTAAAAATGGAATTGAAGCCAATGCTGATAAAGATAAAATTCTTTTTAGAATTTCTATTAACTTAAATTTAAATTCCAATTGTATTGATCTGACCATTAATAACTTTGGAAATTTAATTCCAATAAATCTCGAGGATAAAATTTTTGACCTTGCAGTATCTGCTAAAAAAGGAAATTTTTCTAGAAATCTTGGCGTTGGATTAACCGTTTGTAAAAAAATCGCAATGGACCATGGTGGAGATATAAATCTAATTTCAAATTCAGAAGATATGGGTGTCACATTCTCTTTTAACCTACCTCGCCAAAGGAGATTACTTTGAATATATTAATAGTTGATGACGATATTGGGATTCGAAAGTCTATTATATTTGCTTTAAACGGAGATGGATATTCATTTTCAGAAGCCGGAAGTATTCAAGATGCCGAAGCTCAATTGAATTTATCTTTAAGCGGACAAAAAGAATTTGATCTCTTAATTCTTGATGTTCATTTGTCTGATGGTTCAGGAGTTGATTTATTTAAAAAGTTAAAAGTAAAATCTAATTTTGAAATTCCCACCCTTTGCATTTCAGGTGCAGCAACAGCAAAAGAAGCCGCAGAAGCAATTAAATATGGAGTATTCGATTATATTGAAAAACCATTCTCAGCAGATCGTTTAAAATCAACAATTTTTCGATTAAATCAGTTTTTAAAAATTCAAGAGCAAGCAAAAAGTAATTTTAATCTACGAAAAGTCGATTTGATTGGAGAATCCGATTTTATTAAAAAACTTAAATATGATTTACCTTCATTTTCACAAAAAGATTTTAAAGTATTAATTACTGGTGAAACAGGAACAGGAAAGGAAGTGATTGCAAATGCAATTTCAGAACTTTCACCTCGTAGTTCTAAACCCTTCGTTACGTTCAATGCAGCAGCAATACCAGACAGTTTATTTGAAAGCGAGTTTTTTGGATTTAAAAAAGGCTCATTTACTGGTGCCTTAAGAGATCACACTGGAAAAGCCGGATTGGCTCATAATGGAACTTTATTTATGGATGAAATTGGTGATCTTTCAATTCAGTCACAAATAAAACTTTTGCGATTTTTAGAAACCGGTGAAATTCAGAAACTCGGTGGACAAAGCAATGAGAAAGTCGATGTTAGAATTATAGCAGCAACTTCGAAAAACTTAGAACTTGAAATTAAAGAAAATAGATTTCGAGCTGATTTATTTTACCGACTAAATGTTATTCACATTCACATCCCGCCATTGAGATTAAGAACTAAAGATATTGTTCCGCTCCTTTTATATTTTATGGAACAGTTTCGATTAAAATATGAATTAAATGTAAAACAAATTGATAGTGAAGCATTGGATTTTATTTTGAGTTATAATTGGCCAGGTAATGTTCGAGAATTAAGAAATTTTGCTGAAAAGATATCTATTATCAATCATGAAATCATTCGCAAAATACATATTTCTAATATGTTAAGCCAAATAAACATTGATCCGCAAAAAAATAAATTTGAAGTAATGACGTTTAAAGAATTCAAGAAAAAATCAGAAGCTGAATATCTTCAATTTATACTTAATAAAACAAATGGAAACATTAGTGAAGCGTCAAGAATACTTGAGTTAGATCGCAGCTCGCTACACCAAAAAATTAAGTCTTTTAATTTTAGTATTTGATGAGCTTAGGATTTAATTCAAATGTTTTTCAATGTATGCGATTGGATCAAGATCAAATTTTTCAAAGTTTTCAGGCCTAATAAAAATAGTTTTAGCTTTGGGATACTTTTTTAAAAACTCACTCAAACTTTTTGAAGATTTTCTTTTACCAGATTTAACTTCAATTGCGATAAGATATTTTTTTAATTCTATCACATAATCAACTTCGTAATCGCCATCTCTCCAGTAATAAAGGGGGATATCTAGTTGACAAAGCCTAGCTCCAACACAAGATTCGAATATTCGACCATGGTCTTCTTTATTTCTATAAAATAATCTATCAATTAATGCCGGACAAAGTGGTATTATTTTAGGAGAAGAACTCCTTAATCGAAGCGATTGAGGATGATATTTTGAAATGGCTTTAAATAAAAATGCTCCCTCAAATAATTCAATATATGACTTAATGAGATCAGTATTCCCTTTATCTTGAAGTTGTCCTAGTAATTTGGTATAGCTTACCTCTTGAGCTGGTAGTCCTGATAATAAAATAAATGACTGTCTAAAAAGAGCCGGATTCTTGATTTGAGCTTGTGTCAAAATATCTTTATTGATGACTGTCTCTATTATAGAATTCTGAATATATTGATTCCACTTAATTTCATTTTTTAAAAGAGTATACGAACCAGGATATCCGCCATACTTTAAATATTCAGCAATAGTCATTTTATTTAATTTGAGAGATTCATGAAAACTCCAATGATAAACCCTGATAGCTTGAAATCGACCGGTCAGACTTTCTGTTAATCCTTTTTGTAATTGTAATGAACTCGAACCTAATAAAACCAATTTTAAAGGTTTAGATTTTTTTATCTCTTTATCCCACAATCCTTTGATGACCTGTGACCAATTTGGAATTTTTTGAATTTCATCAATAATAAGTAATGAACTTTCACCTTGGTCTAGTGCGTATTGCCATTGTTCTTTAATCCAACTCAAGGCCTCACCTCTAAACTCGTCACCTGAAGTTAAAAAAAATGGCTTTTTATATTTTTCTAAAAAAAGGTCAATACCTGTTGATTTACCTACCTGCCTTGGTCCTAAAATAACTTGAATGAATTGTGAGGTTTTTTCTAAATTGAATCTCAATTCATCAATAAAAGGTCTTTCAATTATTTTATTTGTATTCATAGATCACCATAAGTACTAGATTAATCTAGTACTTATGCAATGTCAATCTAGTAAAAATACTAGATTGATCTAGTATTTTTACTAGATCAATCTAGCAAATTACAGTGTAAATAGAAAGAAAAGAAATCATAACAAAAGTTATTAATTAAAATGGAAAGTTTAACATTATAAATGCATCTCAGATCAGGGAAATATTAGATCTTGAGTATTATTGCCAGTAATTCTTTTTTATTGCCTGCCAATGCTCAGGAAGAATTTTACCAGATCCGCTATCGGACATAATATTTCCAAGATTGTATTCTTGAATATAAGAACACGTATCAGGGTTCCAAGTCGTAAAGTATTCATCACGCAAACCTATAAGAATTCGTCTTGATTCCATTCATTTTCATTTGAAATCTTTTTAAGATCATCGATAAATTTAAATTTACCAAACTCTAAATACTCATATTCTATTGCAGGAGGATTACTTTTTACAAAGTTTGCGATTTCATCTCGTTTTTCTTCTAAAACTCTAGCTAGACTAATAATTTTATTTCTATTATTGAAATCGCATTTTTCAAAATAATCTTCATTATCTTTTGAGTAAATTTCACTTAATTTTTTATCCAACTCACCTTGATAAACTGGGCGCGGAGTATTTGGCCTTAGAGGGACATCATTATTTTTATTATCAGATTTATTACATGAGATTTGTAAAATTGAAAAAATGAGTAGAACTAAATGAATTATTAATAGGTAATAGTATTTCATTTTATGCCTGTAAGAGTATTGTTTATGGTGTATCATATGAATTTAATATAAATTTATATTTCACAAAATATTCAAAGGTTTGTTAGATAATATTAATTATTATGAGTCAATGAATTCTTCAGATTAGCTAAATGGTTTCCTAAGGGGTTCCAATTTAGATGAACAAATTAACTTTTTTACAAAAATTAAGTATTTGATTCGAAGATTAGTACTCAAACCAATCTATGTTTAAACATCTTACAGTTTCACTTTTAGAAGGTCCAACTTCTTTATAGAGTTGATCAATAAACTTAGAAATTTCATCTTTTATCTTGAATGCCACATCATGGGATAATGACATTGGTCCCGTATAAAACAAGTTCTCATTTTTATTTATCGGCATTTGAGCCATAGCCTTTACTCTCCAATTTTGGTGATGTTGATTAACCCATGGAGAATCTTTTGATATAAATGTTTTCTGAGGTCCGACTTTAAGATGTCCATTTTTTTGCAATATGCAAAAATTATTTTCGGCTAAAAAATCTATTACTGCTCTTAATTTTTGAATCGGTAGATTTAAATATTCTGCTAATTGATTTATATTAGAATACCGATCTATCGCAATTAAATTACGTACTCCAGTATATAACCAATCTGAATAGTAAATTGATTTTGTGAGATCAGTAATTTCAATATCCTTTTCTATTCGGCGAGATAAATCTTTTAATTCTTTTTGTGTCGATTTTATTTTTTTTAAGAAAAGTTCTTTTAATCCATGGCTTCCCGCTTTTTCAAATTCTACAAGCAATATAAAAAACTCAGCTTCCTTATCATTCATTCCCAAATAACCAGAGATATTATGAGCAAGCTCCAAACTAATTTGTTTATCCCCCTTGAATATCTGACTAAGAAGTGTGGTGCTTACATTGAGTTGCATGGCCATCTTACGATAGAATCCATGACCAGCTTTAGGTAGTTGCGATGCCCAATCATTTATATATTTTTTATAATCTTGATAGTCGAAAACTTGAATTTGCAATTTGATTATCCTTCATAAATATTAACTAAATAGTTAACATTTATGTTTAATATTTACAAACATAATCTACTTTTCTTATAAAACCCATACTAAATGAATTTGCAGAACTAAAAACGACAAACTCAAGTATGCTTGCAAAGGAGATTAAATGAAATTTTTAACAACAATTCTTATGTTACAGTTAACACTAATAGGATGCCAAAAGTCCAAGTCTAAAAACCCAAATGATTTGGAATGGAAAAATCAAGGTCAATCAAATATTAATAACGAACCTACATTTGAGATACTTAATTGTCGCTCCCTTGAAACAGTAAAAGATCACCATTACCTTGAAGCGTATATGAAATTTCCAACTGAGCAAGATTACAGTCAAAATACAAATTCAAACTCAGAAGTAATTACTTTTATTCCTAATGTATATTTATACACTATGAGCACTCATACTAATGGTAATAATGGTACATATGATGGACAATACTTAACTAATAGTTCTTTAAGAATTACCGGCAATAAAAAAACAAACACCTACCGATTTGAATTTATAGCCAATGATGAAACTGTAAATTATTTTTCGAACTATGGTGGTGATCCAGATTTAAAAAACATAAAATTAAATGAGACTTTTATTGAAATATTAAAAGAAAATAATAATTTTAAAGTTATAAAGGTGCCGTCCAGCGTTTATGCTAGTGATAATTTTACATGTCAAAATAGTAACCCAAGTGAAACTATTTACTAATTGTATTGTAAATTAATCAACGCAACTTATTTTTACATTTATAATATGTTATTATTTTTTCCTGAAGATTTACAAAATCATTCAGGAAAATTAGAAGACGAAGGAGTTTTCATGTCTTTCAATAATTTTAATAAAATAGATTTTATTAAAATATTTTTTCCAAATTTAGTTTTTGTATTCATATCAGCCTGTACACCAAGCACTAAAAAAGCACCAATTGTCACAAATTCACACCCAGTTGAACATACTTCGGCTACAAATACTGAAGGTACCGTTGATGGAGGCGGTGGTGGAAATAAAATTTGCGGACGACCTATTGATGCTTTTAGAATCAAAATCAATGATACCCCTGAGTTTAAAAAATATATTAATCCGATTTTTCAATATTTTGCTTCGACATCATCATCGGGATGTGAAGATTGTCAATCACACGCTTTTGCAGTAGGTGCCCATATTAATTATACAATTTTTAATAAAGGATGGTATCTTGTTCCTTGTCCGATTGAAAAAATCTCTAAGGAAAAAATTGGTTCTGTATTTGATACTGAGCAGGTTGCTCTACAAACTTTTGATGACATTTGGATTGATGAAAATAAATTTAATTCAATGAATGAAGAAGATAGAGCTTTAATGATATTTCATGAAATAATTATGAGTATAAAAATTTTAAAATCTGATTCAGCTTTAAATCAGTGTATAGCCTTTGCCCCCTCTGAAAGTTATTGCACTGGACTCTACAATAGACCTCGAAAAAAAGTTATCGACTTAAATACTTCAGACTACAAAGATGTTAGAATTGTTACTAACGAGTTATTTAAAAATTATAAAAGTTATGACGAAATCATAAGATCATCGACTCCTGAAAACACGCAAAAACCAAAATCTGTTTATTCACTTCTAAGGAGTTATAATTTTAGCAATGAATATAACATTTGGAGTCGCTCCTCTTCTGAAAAACCTTCCGTAACAATAAAAGAACTGATTCATAAGTTAAGAACTTCACAACTTACATCATCAGTTCCTAAATTTTCTAATTTTAAAGAAATTAATAAAACGACATATGAGGCAACAAGCAACTGTGAATTTGAATTTAATCATGATCTTGCAAACGATAATTTACTTTTTAAATTTAAGACCTATAGTTTAGAAAATAAAAACATTGAAATCCAAATTCAAAAACTGTTAAAAGTAAATACTAATGAAAAAATTGAAGGTCATTATAATGACCAATATGAAAATAATCAATTGGTCGAATATAAAAGCTTTAGCCTTCCATTTGGATTTAGCAATAAGGAAGATAGTCTTTTAAAAATAGGTGATAAAACATTTTCTCTTTATTTTACGTTTGATGGTGATTCTTTAACATCATATGAAGTCACCGAAATGGTGTGTATTGATGTCAATAAAGAAAATCAATGTGTGAGTTTTCATTCAATGAATGATAGTAAAGTTTCTCATACATGTATAAATAAACAAACAATTCACCTTTCACGAACAGCTGAATAATTAAAGTAAGTTTATTTCAACCCCAAAATTATTTCTATTTAAAAAATAATAACTGATATACTAAACCAATGATTCCCATGGATAAATGAAACATCCTTCAAAATTTAATTTTTGACTGGTTCCTGATAAAACCAGTTTTTGCACTTTGCTTTTATCTTCAATTTTATTTTCGATGCTCTTAAAAATTAAAAAATCCCTTTTATCAAATCCCTCTTTACCCAACAATTTAATTAATAAAATTTTTTGATTATCGAGTTCAAAAACCAGATCAATGAATTTTCCTTTAGAAGTACGAAAGTAATTTAATGTACGAATCGAAACACCCGTATAGGAAAGCTGAGAATAAATTTCGAGATAGAACCAAGTGAGTAGTTTTTTATCAAAACTAGCCTTAAAAAAATCAAGTAATCCGGTGTCAGTTAAAAAATAAATTGATTTACCTGTAGATTCTTTATAAGGAGCAATCTCAAAAATTACAAATAAGTTTTTTAACACTTTTAAATATCTATTAACAGTTTTAAGGGGTTGTTTGGTGTACTTAGATATAAGTGGACCATTTGCTTCTTCCACTGTTGATATAGCCTCCAATATCAAAAAACAAACCTCAGAATCTAATTTAAAATTTTTAAATTGGTGAATATCCCTTTCTACAGTGAGTGAAATCCAATCACTTAGTGCTGCTAATCTTTCTTCATCAGAATGGATATTAAAAATTCCAGGAAAACCACCTCTATCTAAATATCTTAAGAGTTCAGTTCTGCTAGCTCTTGGTTTATCTTTAGGAAATGGAAAATTTTTCTGTTCAATAAAAGGCAACTTAAGACTCTCTGATAAATTGAACGGAAAGAGTCTAGTCCGTGACAATCTTCCAGTTAGTGATTCTTTTATCTTTGTTTCCAATGAAAATTCTGTTGAACCCAACAAAACATATTGTCCAGGTTTTCTTTTTTCATCTACTAGACTTTTAATTTCATCAAACAAATCAGGAGCCTTTTGCGCTTCATCAATAACGAGTGGCCGCTCTTCTGTTTGCATTAAAAATGAGTGAGGTTTAGACTCAGCAAAAGTTCTTAATTCTTTTTTATCCAATGAAAAATATTTAGCTTCTTTAATTGAATGGGGTAGCAATTCTCTTGCAAAATAACTTTTACCACACTGCCTTGGGCCTTGAATTGAAACCACCGGTGAAAATTTCATTTTCTTTAAAAATACAGATAAAATATGTCTTTTTCTTTGATGAGCTAGGGTCATATACCTTAATTTAACCCTTCCAATTTAATCCAGTCAAGGCCATTATTGGAAGGGTTAAATTAAGGTAGTAAAAACTTTTATTTGCTTTTAGACTAGATTTTCTTCTTTGCAAAAAAGATCGAATGGTATAAGAATTGTTTTTTCATCCACTTGTCGATGAGTCGTCCCTAAATGAACTTGATAAAACTTTGGAATATTGGTTCTTTCTTTGAAATATTTTATGTGAGGAGATATTGTTCTTTCTCCAAACTTACATTCAACTGCAAAAATTGGTTTTTTACTTTTTAAAACTACAAAATCAATTTCACGTTTATCAGTATCTCTTAAAAATCGGAGTTCCGTTTTGTATCCTTCAACATCTTCTAAGAAATGACAATACTTTAATAAGTGAGATGCGACCATATTCTCAAACCGAATACCTGGAGTCTCTATCTGACTCCAATCCCACATATATAATTTTTGTTCTTTTTTTACTGCTCGTATTTTAACTGATCCAAATGGTGCAATTTGAAAAGAATAATAAAGTGATGATAATACTCCTAGCCATCTTTTTACTGTTTTAAAATCCACTTCAATATCATGAGATAAAGAATTTATTGAAAGTGGAGAACCAACACGATTTGGTAACTCTTCTGCCAAGGAATAAATTTTATCAAGATCTTTGACATCTTCCCAATCTTTAAGATCAGTTCTGATCAGTCGATTTAATCTTTGAATATGCCACCGTCTTAAAGTTCGCTCATCTCCTTCAGTGTAAGGTTCAGGGAATCCACCAAATTTTAAGAGCTTCTCAGTGCAATTTTTTTCATATTTCAACTCGGGTAAACTATAGGGATGCAACCTGTAGTAATGATATCTTCCTAAAAGAGAATCCCCACCTTTTCTAAAATGATCCAAACGAGCCGACCCTGTAATTAAAAATGAATGGGTGTTTTTAAGAGTATCATAAAATCCCTTAACTAAATTTCGCCAGCTTTTGAATTTATGAATTTCATCTAAAACAATGAGTCGTTCAGTCTGTGGCCAATCATGTTTTTTTATTTTATCCCGATGTATATCTAAATCCCAATTGAGATAGGCAGGGTGTTTATCAACATAATTTGCGATCAAACCTTGAGCTAGGGTCGTTTTACCAACTTGCCTAGGACCACCTAAGAAAACCATCTTTTTCTTTAAATCATCTTTAATATATGGCTCTAAATATCTCATGAGTAAATTGGACATAACTCCAATTTACTCATGAGTAAACTGGAGTCAAGTCCAATTTACTCATATTAAAAATTCTTTTCTTTGCCAAGATCAGAACTTCAAGAATCTTAACTTTTATTAAGAAGAATTATAGTAAACATAATTGCATCAGTGATTGAGTGGGTGATCCAAGATAAACTTGCTGATTTAAATATATAATATTGAATTCCAATTAAGATTCCAAATAATGAAGTCAACACAACTCCAATACTACCAGAAGGAAAACCTCCAGAAAAATGCATATATCCAAAAATAACTGAAGCAGTACTAATGGCAACCAGAGGCGATGAATTAGTAGCTAAAAAGCTCTGCAATGAAAAACGAAAATATAATTCTTCCCGCAACCCATTTATCAATGCCATCAAAAACACAACAAGTGGTATTGACCAAATTGGCAATTGTGGTAAAGGAAATTGATTAGCAACATCTTTATTAAAAAAATAATATAGGACTAAGCAAAATAACGAAGGTAAAACAATGGCAAAAATTGAATAAATCATTTTATTACTGAATCGAAAAGTCCAATCTATATTCATTTTTTGCTTAAGAATAAGCCTTGAAAGGACAATAAAAAATAAAGATCCAATAAATTGATCCACTGGCCAAAATAGATATCCAATAATAGGGTATTTGATTTCTAATAGCCAGAAAGAGAAAAAAAACAATATTATGTTTGCTACAGTCCTCTGTAAACTAGATTTATTTAAAATTTTCAATAGCAATAGAATAGAAAGTAATAATAAAATTGTAATGGCATGAAATTTTAAAACGAAAAAAATATGACTCGAAATTATCACGCTGAAAAATATAAGAAAATCTAACCAATCAGGGATATGGGACTTTAAAATTAAAAAATTTTCATTTTTGAAATTAACTCTTTGATCTGATTTAACCATACACTCCTCGAAAATGAAATTTTAGAAATCATTTAAAAAATCTTTCATCGTCTTAATATAAAGCTCATAATCAGGTAGAGTAATATTATGACCTGATTTCTCAAATATTACAACTTTTGATTTTTTAAATACGTACTTCATTTTATCTAATTCCTCAAGACTAATCATGCTCTCATTTGCTGCCTTTAGTATTAAAACTGGTGTTTTTTTAAAAATTTCACATTGAGGAAGTAAGTTCAATTCTTTTGAAGACTCAGCAAGTCCCTTTAAAACTTTTATTTTATTTTTGTAATCATCTCTTAAAGAAGCCCTTTGAATCCAAACATCTCCAAATTTTCTTTGTGAAAGTGTTTTTTCTTGAATAACTAAACTTAGAATTTTTTCTTTATTACTAAGTGCATAAGCTATAGCATAAATAACACCTTGACTAAAACTAACTAGAATAAATTTTTTAAGATTAACTTCATTCACAAAAGCTTCAATATCGATTACATGATCTTCCAGAGTAAATTCTTTTTCATTTTTCGGATAATCTGATTGACCTCTTCCTCTTAGAGAAATTGCATAACAGGGATGGTCTTTGAATTCATTAAAATCACTTATCCAGTCTTCAGCTTGCCCTAACATACCATGAATAAAGACAATAGGTATCCTATCCCCCTCTACTCTTTTAATTCCATGCAACCTACCATAAGACATCTTAATAAAAATATTTTCAATCATAGAAATCCAATTTTTGTTTAGTACTTTTAATCGCAAAAGATGTACTTGAAATTAATTCTGCATTTTGTTTTTTAACTCGAATTGAAAAAGCTTTTTCAAAATTATGAAGTGCCAGTTCATAATCACCTTTATCAAAATATAATTTTCCAAGATGTTGAAAATAAAAATCTTGATACTCTGTAAATTGATTTAAGGCCAATACACTTTCAACTTTATTAAGCAGATCATGTGCTTCTTCAAACTTTTTTTCAAATCGAAAAACATCCGCCCATCTAATATTATTTATTAGGTCCATTTTTAAATCCGTTTTTTTAAAAAAAATAGAAGCAATTTTAAAAAGATCATTAGCTTTTCTATAATTTCTCAACTGACGATAATAGACTGCAATCTGACTTATTTTTTTATGGCGCGCCAATTGTTCCAAAAAATCTATCTTACGCTCTTCTAAATCTATGAACTTTTCAATCTGTGATGGGATTTCTGGATAGTCATGTAAATCATCCGAATAAAATGACTTTAGATTTGGCTTCTTGGAAAATAAATTCAGCCTATCAATACAACCAGTTAAACCATTCTCTTTAAAAATTTTACTAAAATAAAATAACCCATATATTGATGCATGTTTTTTCCAATAAGGACCAGTATTACCTTCAACTAATAATTTTTCTTTAACATTATCACTAATTTCAGTTGAAAAAAGAGTTTTTTGAATCTTAAAAAACATTTTTTCAGCCCAATCATATTTTTCCTGATAATGATTTTGAAAATCTAAAAGTTTATATCTATGGGGAAAACTTAAGAAATGAGCCAAACCTTCATCTATCATTATTCTATGATAATTTCCCAAGTAATCTTTTTCAGGTATGAGTGGCAATTTTTTCTCGGTAATAAAATGAACAAGTTCATGAATTATGATTAATCTATCTTCAGCTTGAAATATATAATCAAAACCTTCGGCGTTGAAGTAAATTTTTGTTTCTAGCTTATCTGTTATTGTCCACGCATCAAAAAGCTTATCAATACCATAAGTTATATATACCGAAACAGTAGGTTTATATTCTTCAGCTAAAATAATATTTAGTTCTGTAAAATCAATGTCTGCAATTGACTTCACCACTGATTTAAAAAACTTATCATAATCATTTTCATTAAATTTTGATTTAACTAAAGAAAGATCTTTTCTGAGGTTTAGAACTTCCTCAGGCGCTATCTTAAAGAAACTAAACTTCCATTTTGAAACTTCAGATTCAGAATTCATTAATTTAACAACATTTCATAAATGAATTCATCGTGAAATTTTCCATCAATAAATGCTATTTCTTTTAAAACTCCAATCCTGCGAAAACCGATCTTTTCGTAAAGTGCAATACCTGGCAAATTAAATGTTCGAACACTTAATTCAAGTCGATGAAAATTATTTTTTTTCGCAATTTCAATGGCATATTTTAAAAGAAAATTGCCCAATCCTAAATTGTGAAATTCTTTTTCAAGTCCCATTCCAATACGTGCGTTGAATTTTAAAAAATCTCCTCCCATTCCAAAGCAGCCCAGATTACCAATTATTCTATCACCATCAAATGCTGAAATCATAAACTTTGATGGGCTTGCTGAAAAATCTGTTAAAATTTTTGCTTCCTCTTCAACTGGAAAAGTGTCCCAATAGTTTTTTGGAAAGTTCATATTTTGATAAGATTGACTTGCAACAATTTTGAGATGATTTAAAAGATTTTGAGCATCTTCGGGTAATGGAGATTTTAAAGTTAATTCTTTTCCATTTTTAATTTTAATATTTTTAACAGTTATAATCATATTGCCTTTTGAGCTAGTACCGTTTGGTGCCAAGATTTATTTTCATCAAATGGACCGCCTTGAAGAGTTCCCCAAGTTCTGACAACCTTAAATCCCGCTTTCTTAAGCATCTTTTTCATTTCTTTATGTGTATAAACATTTTGTTGAAATGAACCTCTGAAAATAGAGGTCTTCTGTTTTCGAGCATCAATTATTGTCCAATTGGAATTAGTTCTCATTTTTTTTAAATCTAAAAATGCTTCATCAATCATAAACAGATTCTTAGAAATTTCATAACCCATTGAATATTGTTTTTCTAATCGAATTTTAACTGCATTTGCATTGAGAGTGTTGATCACAAAATAACCGCCAGGCTTAAGAACTTTGTTTACTTCCTTTAATGTCTTAAAATCATCACTCCGTTTATCGAAATAACCAAAACTATTGTACAGTGATACAACAACATCAAATTGACTTTTAAGAAAATAATTTGAAGCCAGCTTCATATCACCTTTTATAAATTTAATGGGAAGACGTGCTTTCTTTGCACGACTTCGGGCCATTTTTAAAAAGTGATTAGAAAAATCTAGTCCAAAAACCTTGTGCCCCATCTTTGCAAAGAAAATAGAATGACGACCTTCTCCGCAACACATATCAAGAATTTCTAGATTTTTTTTATTATTTCCAATTTGCTTAAGAACTTCATTAACTTCTAAGTGAGTTTGCTTGCCTTCTCGAGGTTTAAACATCACCTCACTAGTTATTGGTTTGAAGAAATTTTTCCACCAATGTTTCATAAAACTCCTATTGAAATTATAAAGTACATACAAATCTCATAATTAATTTTCAGATTAAATTACCACAGTTCAAGGAGAATTAATCAACCAAAAATTTAATTATACTTTTAAATTATTTCTGAGTTCTAAACGCATGGCGCGTCTTTTTTGAGCTTCTATAAAACGGCGTTTGTCTTCATCATTTTCTGTAATTAATTTCGGTATTGCTGTTGGGCGGTGATTTGAATCTAACGCCACAAATGTAAGATAGGCCGATGCGGTATGGAAGTGTTCGTTGGTTCTTGGATTTTCGGCATCAACCCTCACCCCTACTTCCATAGAAGTTTTTGATACAAAATTTACACTCGATTTTAAGTTAACAACCCAGCCCTTATAAACTGATGCAATAAAGCTGAGTGAATCTATACTTGCGGTAACAACATTTTTGTTACTATGTCTCTGGGCTGCTATTGCTGCAGCTATATCTATCCAGGACATCATGATACCACCAAACACACAGTCAAAATTATTTGTATGTGTGGGTAACACCAATTGAGTCATGACAACTTGTGATTCTCGTACTGGTTTTCCTTGAACATTAACAAGTGACATGACCCAACCTTTAAGTGATATTAAATACCCATTGCACCAATGTCGCTGTTTCCACCACGATTTCCCATGATTGAACCACTCACTGTAGCGCTTCCGGCAGGAATAGTTTGTGTTAATGCAGCAGCTTGTGGAGCAGCAGAAGGAGCAGTTTCCACAGGTGCAGCTTCCACACGAGCTTCGCTTTCGATAAAGCCCAAGTGCGGTAAACACCAAACGATAAGTTGAGCGCGAGACTTAACATTCATCTTTTTATAGATGTTTGTTAAATGGAACTTCACGGTTTTTTCCGTCACAAACAGTTGATTTGCCACTTCCTTGTTTGACAAACCCTTAGAAACGAGCTCCGCAACCTCGGCTTCTCTGTTGGACAGACCTTTTTGTATTAGGACATCTCTGAGCATCCTTGCTCCCTCCCCTAATTATTAAGTTAATTATACCGGCACCTTGGTTTTAAAACCAAAGCCACATACTCAATCCCTCGGTATATGGTTTTACCAGTATGGTTAAAGTTTCATTTTTTTTAAGAAAAGCGCTCACTATTTTTACAAAAAATAAAGATTAGCACCCACCCTAACAAAAAGTCTTACAGGTTTTTTCACTTTTCGCAACAGATTCGGACTCATGTTTTTTAAAACTGGACCGATAAACTAAAAAAGTAAAAAAAGACCCTAAATGGAGGAAAATTTATGTTCCCAACTGATTCTCGATTCATAATTATAGATGATTTTGCAACTATGCGAAAAATTATTAAAAAAGTACTCTCTGAACTTGGTTATAATAACATTGATGAAGCTGAGGATGGAGCAAAAGCTCTCCCTTTGATTCAACAATCTGTAACTGATGGTAAACCCTATAAATGTATTATTTCAGATTGGAATATGCCAAATATGCAGGGCATTGATTTATTAAAAGCATGCAAAGCCGATGGAAATTTAAAAAACATTCCATTTGTTCTTGTTACAGCTGAGGGTGAGCAAAAACAAATTATTGAAGCTGCAAAAGCTGGGGTTTCAGATTACGTTGTAAAACCTTTTAATGCTCAAACACTAAAAGAAAAATTACAAAAAGTATATGACAGACATCACGGACAATCAGCTGCTTAATTATCAAAATTATAGGAAGGGGTTTTTATGGCTGCAGAAAAAGTAGATCTCTCAAGCAACCCGCTTTTTGATAAAAAGCTGATTAACGCTTTTATCGAAAGTGTTATTAAAACACTAGAAAGCATGGCTCAAACAAAAGTTTCTCCTGGAAAACCAACAGTAGAGGCTAAAGCAAATATTAAAGGCGAAGTAGCTGGAATAATCGGTATGGTTGCTGGCGAAGTTCGTGGTAATTTAGTTATAGCATTTTCAAGTCAAGGTGCCTTTAAAATTTTAGAAAACATGTTAGGTGAAAAACATACCGTTGTAAACTCTGAGGTTACCGATGCTGTTGGAGAACTCACAAACATGATTTATGGCTCAGCAAAAACTACGCTGAATCAATTGGGTTTTAATTTTGATATGGCTATTCCAACGGTTGTTTCAGGAAATTTTCAAGTCGCAAACATTCATAATGGGACTACTTTAAGTGTTCCTTTTATTATTGAACCAGACAAAATGATGTACGTTGAAATTTCGGTTCAAACTTAAACGAGGACACCCTACTTGACAAAAAAACATTGGTTTATCATCTCAATGGCATTTACATTAACTTGGGTATTAGACCGAGTTACAAAACTGTGGGCGTTAGATTTAATTACAAATAAAAGTTTTGGATTTTTAGAATTTTCTCTACACTATAATCCGGGTGCTATTTTAGGATTATTTGCCAACCTCCCCCCAGTGTTAAGAGTTGTTACTTTATCAACTGGTGGTGCATTTTTAATTTTTAGTTTTTTTATGTTACAATATTTAATTCCAATCAGAGCAATGAGTATTAGAGTTGGGATGGCACTTTTATTGGGTGGCATTTTAGGAAATGTTGCCGATCGTATTGCTTGGGGACATGTTGTAGATTTTATCATTATTAAAAATAAAACATGGCATTCCCCCGTATTTAATATCGCTGATGCCATACAATGGATTGGACATATAAGTGTAATTTATGGTCTCTTTAAATACGCTGAAACTTTTTGGCCTGAACAAAATACTAGAAAATCTCTTTGGGTTAATTTTAAATTTCAAATCAAATATTGTTTTTTATTAATGGTTGTTGGACTTGGAATAGGAATTGTAAGTGGAACTTTTGCTTATACATATTTACGAGTTACAATTATTAGTCTAACTGGTCAAAATTCATATATATTAGATAAATTTTTAGTTCCTTTTATATTAAGTTATGCCGCTATATCTGGTGTTTTTTTAATGATACTTTTTTTAATTGGAAAATCAATTTCCCATAGAGTAGCTGGTCCAGTTTATGCGTTTGAAAAATATTTAGCAGAATTAATGAATGGAAATTTTAAAAGTTTTAAAATGCGGAGAAGCGATGAGTTTCAACATCTTGCTGAAATCGGTGAAAAAGTTAAAATTCATCTTGAAAAAGTAATTCCACCCTCAACAGAAATTTCTAACGTAATTGATCTCACTAATCAAAATGCCGACAACTCCCTCAACAACAAAAATGAAGATTTAAATAAAGATTTAAGTAAAAAAACTAACTAATAACTGTTTCTGACCAATTAATTTGTAATTTGTTTAGGTTGAATATCAATTAACCTATATCAAGTTAGCAGCTCTCTTTTAATTAGTGTGCTTGGGCAGATAAAATATAATTTTTCATTATCTCAAATAGTTTATTTAAATTTACAAAATTTAAAATTTTTTTTTCTTCATAACTCCAGCTTTGAACTTGCGCAAATGAATTTGAAAGCAATCCCTTCATCCACAATTCTGTTTCTAATACTCCCTGTTGCATTAAAAACTTTAAAACAAATTGGGATTTAAGTAAATTTAAATCAACAGCATTTTCAAGTGTAATTAAGCTGTGTCCAAGTAAATCGTATAGGGCTGAATCTTGGGATTCACCCTGTTGAGTTACTTTATTAATGGCTTCTAAAAAATAATATCCCAGTTGAAGTCGATCATAATCTGTTTTAATGCCATCAAAAGTTCGAATAAATTTAGCTTCAGTAATAATTTTTAAATCGTCTGAATGAGAATTTGACTGATGTGTAGACTTAGTAGATGCAATTGTTACTTCTATAAAGTGAAATGGGTCAAGAACTCCTCCTCCAAATCTTTTTTTACTCTTAACTGCACCTTTGGCTAAAAAAGATAACTTAACTCCACTTGGAGAGAGTCCATGAATTATTAAATCTGAATCTTTGTACTTAATTTTTCGCAAAACAATGACTTTAATAGATTGGTTCGACATATAAGTGTATTACTAAATCCATTATTAAACCTAAGTCCAGTAATTTTTATTTTTATTAATCCGATAAAGTATTTATGAGTACAACGAATATCCAACGACTTGTATATATGCTGCAAGATGCTTTCGATAAGCTTGGGGCGCTCTATTCGCTAAATTCAATCGAAGAATTGGCAATTTTAGTCCATGAGGCAATGTCTGCTCAAAATCGAAAATTTCATACAACAGAACATATATTTTCTATTCTCGGAAGTGAAGAAAATCCTCATTTAACATTGGCTGCTATTTTTCATGATGTTGTCTATCACAGTGTAGATGGTGGATTCACGGAACATGTTGAGTCTATATTAAAAAATTATGTAGCCCACGAACATGATCAATTTTTTATACGAAAAAGAGCTTTGGAACGTGAGGAGTTTTTCAATATTGTAAATCAAATTTTTGGATACAAACAAGGACACTTTTTAGTTCCAATAAACGGCATGAACGAATATATGAGTGCACTTGTAGCTGCGAAAATGTTAGTCCCAATTATTGGACTCAAAAATATTATACCTACTCTGGTTTGTATTGAATCAAGCATTCCTTTTCGCAAAAAAGATGATGAGGGAAAATCACCTTTTGATAAACTAGAAGAACGAATTAACAACGGCCAAATATTTAAAAAATTCAAATTAAATAAAAATGAAATTATAGAAATGGTTGAATTAGGTGTCCACTTTGCAAATATGGATGTTGCAAATTTTGCGGATCCACAAGCTGTTACATTTTTAGATAATACTTGGAAACTTTTACCAGAATCAAACCCTACTTTAATCACTAATAAAGTGTACACTATAAAAAAATATCGACAAGCTTTAGAAAAAATGGAAATGTTTTTTAATAAAATTGACCCCCATTTAATTTTTCATAGTTATAAGAATTTTCCATCTGAAAATGTACATTCAAGACTTATTATCCAAGCCCAAAAAAACGTGCAAATGGGAAGATATTACTTGGCTGGCAGATTACTTTCAACTTCCATACTTGAGGCTCTTAGCGAAGTTTCAGGTGGGGACGCTCCTGTATTAATGTTTTTAGGAAGTAATACAAAAGGCAACATGGATTCTAAGTATGAATTTAATGAAATGATTCGTAAAGCTCCAGTAGATCTAGCTTCTGACATCGATCCAACAATTCTCACTCTTTTTGAATACGAGTCTCAAGGTTCAATTTTAGATTTTAGAAAAACACCGCTAGCAGCATTCATCTACAAAAGTTTAGGTTCAAAACGAATGCTTGAAGTATTAGATAAAGCAAAGCTCATGTTTAAAAAAGAAATTAATCCGCAAGATTTTCTTAAAGAAGTTGGACCCAAAATAATAGGTCCGATTGCCAATGCTTGTTCGTACATGATTTCCACCCGAAAAGACCAACTCAAAAAGTGGTCACAAAATTAATATTTATAGTTTTTGTATTTAGATTTACAAGAATAAACCGATAATATAATTGTGAAATATTATAAACATAAAGTACCGTGGCCTCTATCGGTAAAACTAATTTCAGCAACAATTTTTTTCGTAGCAGGTGTAACTGCATCTGTTACTTATATTACTAATAAAACTGTTGTTGATATTTCTTCAAAACGAGAATCAGACTCAAACCTTGAACAAGCTGTGGCAAAAGCCGAAGAAGTTAGTTCGTTACTTTATTCTTATACAACTAGAGCTAAATTACTTGGAAATATACTTGCTAATAAAAACGACCAATCTCAACAAATTATTCAAAGTACTTTTCATAATGACAATGACTTTGTTTCAATTTTTGTATTCAGCATTAACCCTAATTCACAAAAAGTAATTCTATCTGATTCTTTAATAAAAAAAGACTTTTATTTAGAACATGGTGTGCAAAATTTAGACTCTATTTCTGTAAATTTACAAAAAAATATCAAGAATATTTTTTCAGGCGAATTACTGGTTATAAATAGAAGTTTCGATATTAAAGCACCAATTTGGACAGTCGCAATACCTATTACTGAAACTAAAAATGGTGAAATAACTCAAGTTGCATTTGCTGATATAAAATTATCGAGACTAAAAAAGAGTTTTACTCAAAGTGGTTATCGAACTTTATTTTTAGTAGATACAAAAGGACAGTTATTAGAACATCCTGAAGAAAAGCTTTTAGAAAAAGGACATGCCTTCAAAAAACATCCTTTGGTCATAAAAGCAATTTCTTCACCACTTAAATCATCGCAATCAACTTTTACAGATGATAAAAAAGTTAAGTGGATTGGTGCATTTGTTAAAACATCTATGGGTCCAATAGTTTTTGCCCAAGTTAAAGAAAAAACAATTTTGGAACCTGCATATTTAATCCGAAATCAAGTTATCTTAATTGCAGGACTTAGTATTGCAATAGCCATTCTTTTTATTTTTGTTTTATCTTTAAAAATTACAAATCCAATTGAAAAATTAGTTAGTGTTATGCGATTAGTATCAACTGGAAATTTAAATATTCAGATTAATATTAAAACTGGCGACGAAATTGAATTATTATCAAATTCTTTTATGAACATGCTTGAAGGTCTGAAAGAAAGAGATAAAATTAAAAATGTAATGGTTAAATTTCATGGTTCAAAAATTGCTAAAAATATTTTAAAAGGTAATTTACAACTTGGTGGCAATAAGCAAAATGCAATTATTTTCTTTAGTGATATACGTAACTTTACCTCATATTGCGAATCTCATTCACCAGAAGATGTTGTTGAGATGCTCAATGAATATTTTGGAATCATGGTTAATATCATAAATAAATATAATGGAATTGTTGATAAATTTATTGGTGATGCTATAATGGCTGTTTGGGGCGTGCCTGAAAACTCACCTCAAGATGTTGAAAATGCAATTAACGCCTGTCTAGAAATGCGAAAAGCACTAGATACATTTAATAAATCAAGGTTGGCTCGTAAAAAAAGTGAAATTACAATTGGTATGGGACTTAATGAAGGCAGCGTAATTAGTGGCACAATCGGATCTTCAGAACGAATGGAATATACAATTATTGGAGATTCAGTCAATGTGGCTTCAAGAATTGAGTCTGCAACTAAAACAATTGGTGTAGATTTATTAATTAGTGAAAATCTCGGAAAAACTTTTGCAAATGAATTTATAACCGAATTTTCAGGTACAGTAGAAGTGAAAGGAAAGTCACAACCTCTTCAACTTTATTCCGTACTTGGAAAAATTTCGAATACAGGAGAAAGAGAAATTATTGAAACCCCATACTCAAAATCAAGAGCTCATGAAACAGATGTAAAAATAAAAGTGGCATAAGTTGAAGTTAAGTTGAAGTAAGGAAGTGAGTTTCTGTGAATCAAAATGAAGATTTTAAAACAGAATTCTTAAAATACTTGGAAACTGATTACTCTAATGATTTTGATCAGTGTTTTTATATTGATCAAAAAAGACCCTCAGCAAATGACTCTGTTGCTTTTGATTTTTTCAATTCTGAAAAATATAAAATAATAGAGCTTAAAAAATTTATAATTAATCAAGGAATTAGAGATAAGAAAAAATTTTTATTTTTTGTTATTACAAATTTTTATAATCAATTATTTATCCTGATAAATTCAAGTCATCCAAGTTTTAAATTAAAAGAATTTTTTTTTAAATACGAGCATTCAAAATCACTTACAATTAAAGGAATTAATCCTTGGATAAGTTGCTTTCAAATTCTAACATTAATAAACAATTGGACAGATTCAAAAATTGAGAATTTAGGGACAGCACTTCAAATATTTTTAAATTTTAATAATTATTATTTTGAGATAATTAAAAAGAAAATTCAAAATAATGATCATAAAGTTATTTTAGAATATACCTCGAGTAAATATCTTAGCGCCTTACCACCAAGAATATTTGAAACGTTAGTTCATATTTTAGATTTAAATTTCCAAGAGGGCATTAAAGAGAATGAAATAAATATTTCACAAAATAATATAATAGAACGTCTTAAAATTTTAAAAAAATTAGTTTCTGTCAATAAAAAATTATTTTTTGCGGTGGGAGATATACATGGTTACTCAGCAAGTCTTAATTGTGCCGCGCTTGTTTTAAGTGAGTTTAAATGCTCAGTTTATTTTCTAGGTGACTATATTGATCGAGGTCCTGACTCACTTGGAACTGTTGATTTATTAATAAATTTACAAAAAAAATATCCCCACTGGGTAATGTTAAAAGGAAATCACGAAGATTCATTTACAAAATTTGTTGAAGAAAATAGCTTAGAATATATCTCAAATTTATTAGGAAAAAAACATTCTTCAACAGAATATTTAAGAAATAAAGATAGAATTCCTGTACATTATCAGTACCTTAAAAAACTTCCAATTTTTATTGAACTTAATAATACCATTTTACTACATGGCGGAATTAAAGATCCTGCAATTTCTGAAATTAACAAACATCCTCCACAAGATTTACTTTGGACTTACGGAGTTCATAAATATTGGAATGGAAAAAAAATTATTAGAGCTCATGAAGTTCATACTGAACCAACAGAAGAATTTAATAGTGTAGCTTTAGATACAGGATTAGCCTTTAATGGTTTTTTAACTGTAGCGTTAATAGAAGATTCAGATCAAAAAAATATTTTAAAAGCTGCAATAAAAATAAATAAGCAAGGCAACATTATTAATGTAGTCATTTTAAATAGTGATTGAAAATTCCCCTTAATATATAAGAATAATATTATGATAATAACTGCTCATGATAAAGTCTGATCGCTTCGCGATTTTATCAGATATTATCACGAGCAGTTATTTTCCTGTTTGTTGGGGGTGATTTTTAATCATGAGAAGTTATTATAAAAGTCATTTGACACCTATAACACTAATTCGGATAAGATTAATTATGAAGATTTTAAGTATACGAACACGCTTTTATCTACTTATGTGTTTTTTTGCATTATTACTTTTTAATTCTCAAATTGCTTTTTCCATATCTCATAATGAAATTACAATTACTGATGATGACACAGAATTTGATGCCTCCAATGAAACCCCTATAAAAGATATTGGCAGAGAGTTTTACATTATTGCAAATTCAGTAGAACAAGCGCAAAATTATTTTAAAAATAATAAAACTCTTTCAAATAAATTTTTCTTTTCCCCAACTGAACTTTTGATTCAAAAATCAAAAAGTAAATTATCATCATTTGATGATATAAATTTACTAAATTGGGATCATATTTATAGACAATATCCAGATCAATTTGATGTTTATAATAGAAAAAAACAATTTGGTGGCTGGATTAAAGATCCAAATAGGAAAACATGCTTAAATATTCGAGGTCTAGTTCTCATTAGGGATGCCATTGGTGAAATAGTATATGATTCAAATAACCCTTGCAGAATTCAAAGTTCAACATGGATTGATCCATACACTCACCAAGAAATCCATGATGCAAATAAAATTCAAATTGATCATGTTGTTCCCCTTAAAGAAGCTTATGTCACTGGAGCTTGGCAATGGTCCAATAAGAAAAAATGCACATATGCAAATTTTATTAAAAATGATTTTCATTTACTTTCAGTACTAGGTAATGAGAACTCAAAAAAAGGGGATAGATCTCCTGAACGATACCTACCACCAGATACAGTTTACATCTGTAAATATCTTTCAAATTGGCTAAAAATAAAAGCTATTTGGGATTTAAAAATTTCAATAAATGAAGCTCAAGGAATTCAATCACTCATTCATGAATATAATTGCAACGCAGATCAATTTGAATATTCTATTGAGGAACTGGATTTACAAAAACAATATTCTCGTGAAATTCCAAAAGGCTGTGAACGTAGGTAATTAGTGAATTAATTTTGGTATCAGATTTTTTTCAGCCAACCATCTTGGGTCATATACTTTTGATTCATATCTACTTCCATGATCACATAACATTGTCACAAAAGTTTTACCTTTATTTTCACTCATTTTAGCAATTTCATAAACTGCAAATAAATTTAATGCTGCAGAAGTCCCTAACTTCAAGTTATCATGTTTTAATAAGTGATACATCATATCTATCATTTGTTGATCACTTACTCGTATAACTGAATCTACATTTGCTTTTTTAAAATTTTCAGTTAAACGCATTATACCAATACCTTCAGTAATGGAACTACCTTCAGTTTTAAAATTACCATTTTTAATATACTCATAAATACCTGAACCAAATGGATCAGCGACAATAGTTTTTATTTTTGAGTTTTTTTCTTTTAAAAAATTGCTAACTCCACCCATAGTTCCGCCAGTTCCAACACTGGCAACAAAAAAATCTATATCTCCATTTGTTTGATTCCAAATTTCAGGCCCAGTTGTAGTATAATGGGCTTTAAAATTCGACAGATTTTCAAATTGATTTGCCCAGAAAGCATTTGGATTTTCCTCTGAGTATTTTCTTGCCTGATGATAAAAATGATTCAAATCAGAAAAAGGGCAAGGCTTATATAATAAGACTTCAGCTCCAAGAGTTTTTAATATCTCTACCTTTTCTTGAGCTTGATTGTTGGCCATACAAATGACAACTTTATAACCTTTGGGTTTTCCATAAACCGCCAATCCTATACCTGTATTACCAGCAGTCCCTTCAACAATTGTTCCGCCTGGTTTTAATTTCGCTTCAAATTCTGCATCCTCTATAATTTGTTTAGCAGCTCGATCTTTTATTGACCCACCAGGATTTTCAAATTCAGCTTTACCATAAATTTTGCAACCAGTTAACTGACTTAAAGAATTAATTAATACCAATGAAGTTTGCATAAAGTTATTTTCCTGTTGATTGGTGTGATTTTTCAATCACCTTATTTTAAATGTAAAAAGTTGATCTGCAATTAATTTTTTTGAAAAATTCTTAGTTTTGCACTTCTTGATCTAGAATTTAAATTTATCTCTTCATCAGTAGGAATAATTACTTTTTTATTAATATTAATCCCATAATTCTTTAAATTATGATCCTTAAATATATATTTTACAATTCGATCTTCTAAAGAATGAAACGTAATAACAGCCATTCTTCCACCAGGATTTAGAGCCGTTATTAAATTAGTAATTCCAGTTGATACACCATCTAACTCTTTATTAACTTCTAATCTTAATGCCATAAAGTAACGAGTGGCAGGATGATGTCCTTTTATTCTCCAACCATCTACTCTTTCAATAAGAGAAGATAATTCTTTAGTACCAGTAAATCTTTTGGTTTTACGATCGTTAATAATTGCTCGAACAACTCTAAATGGCTTTTGAACTTCCCCCAATTCTTTAAATACTTTAAGCAACTCAGCTTCAGAATATTCGTTTATAATAAACTCAGCGTTTAGTTCTTGATTCTGATCCATACGCATATCTAGAGGACCATCATAATAAAAACTAAAACCTCTACTTGAATCATCCAATTGAGGAGAACTAACTCCTAGATCTAATAATATAAAATCAAATTTTCCAATTATATTACTTTCTAAATTAGAATAATCTTGGTTAATTAATTTTAACTTTTTTTGATTTAAATATTCTTCAAAATTAATTTGACCATACTCAATAGCAGTTAAATCTTTATCAGCTGCAACAAGACATGCTTCAGGAAATAACTCAAGCAACGCCTTTGAATGGCCTCCTCGACCAAAAGTACAATCAAGTATTTTTTCAATTTTATGAGGAGTACCTTTTGCTGCCTCTAAAACTTCTTGAAGCAATACTGGAATATGCGAATTATTTAAATTAGAAGATTTATTCATACTCATATGCCCCATATCATCAAAAAACTTGTAGGTTAATAAAAAAATCAAAACTAAAGTTTGGATTTTGTAAATTTGAAGTGATTGGAAATCGACCTCAACAATCGGAAAACAACAATTAGTAATTATGTCTGATATAATCGCGAAGCGATCACACTTAATTATGAGCAGATTAACACAGACAAACTGGAAAATAACTGCTCATGATTATGTCTGATATAATCGCGAAGCGATCAGATTTAATCATGAGCAGTTATTACTAAACCACCTTCAAAGGTCAATGATATTTGCAAGTGATTTTTTAATGAGTTTCCTAAACCAACAAGAAATTTCTTTTAATGAGCTTGTCAAGTACCTACTAGTTTGTGCTAAAATAATATTCATGTTAGTTAAATGCCCCAAATGTCATTTTGAACAACTAAAAGATAACTATTGCGCTAACTGCGGAATAGAGATGGATAATTATAAACCAGAAAAAACTCCTTTTTTAAAAATAGTTTTTAAGTCCCCTTTATTTCAATTAATTCTCTTTTTAGGCGTGGTTTATAGTGGCTATCGGGAATTTATTCTAAAACAAAAAAATACAACTGGACTTAGGGCTACTCAAATTGAAGATTCTGAACTTCATGCAGAACCAATTTCTATTTCTAATTCAACTCATCAAGATATTCAAATGACAGTAAGCAAAACACAATCGAATGAAAACTTATCCAATAAAGAAGCCACTCCAACAATTACAAATACTAATTCAGAGAATAAGATTTCAAACAATATAGACAACTCAAATGCTTTTGAAAATGAAGATGTTGTTGAAGCTCAAACTGAACAACAGAATAACTTTTCGTCTCAAGGTCTAAATTCAGTACAATCAGTAATTAAAGTTCTTCCAAAAAATTTTCATATAAAATATTTTGAAGTGAATAAAAGCATTATAAATAACTTAAAAACTATTACATCAGCAACAGAACATAATTTAGGTGATTTTTCTTTATTCAAAATTTTAAAAAGTGAAAAATCTTACAAAACTGATAACTGGAAAGTACTTGAACAAGGCTCACGTGAAATTAAAGATATCAAGTCAAACAAAAATAATCATTGGTTTGTAGGAGCTCGAAATCCAATTAATGGATCAGTTGCTGGTTTAAATATTTCTCTTACAATTAATCAATCTGAATCAATTAAAAATGAAACTGGCGAAGAGTATGCATTTACACTTGATATTCAAAAAGAATTGCCAGACTCATTTGATAATGGAAGTGGAGAGAACTCTACTTTAAATTATAATTTTACTGCAGCAAAGGGTGATATTCTATTGATTGAAGGCGCCTTCCCTCGAAAAAAAATACCAACTGAAAATAAAGACTTTCTATGGATGAATAATTCAATTTCGCAAATTTTCTTTTCAGATCAATTTTCAAATAATATAAATGATTTTATTATTTCAGTTGAGTTTCAATAATTTTTCCTTAATAATTGCATAAAGATGCCAATAATCAGAAAGAACTAATACTTATTGCGATTATATGAAAAATTTAATTGGAGCAAATTATGCACAATACTAAATTATCCAAATTTATAACTGAGGACGATATTCAAAAAAGGGTTTCCGAAATTGGGAAACTTCTAACCGATCAGTTTAAAAACTCAAAAGATCCTCTTATTGCTATTTGTGTACTTAAGGGCAGTTTTATGTTTTATTCCGACCTAACTCGACACATTGATTTAGATTTATCGTGTGAATTTCTAGGAGTTTCTTCTTACCATGGGGCCTCAAAATCAAGTGGAGAAGTAAAAATGACATTGGACTTATCAACACCAATTGAAGGTAAAAATATAATTTTAATTGAAGATATAGTAGATACTGGTTTGACAATGAATTATCTTCTCAAAAATCTTGAATCAAGAAAACCCAAAAAAATAGTGACTGTTACTTTACTTCATAAGCCAGATGCCTCAGTAATCCCTTGTAAAATAGATCATATTGGTTTCAAAATTGAAAATGATTTTGTTGTGGGATATGGGTTAGACTACCAAGGATACTACAGAAATCTTCCATATATTGCCCAAGTTCAAAATATAAATTAACTGCTCATGATTAAGTCTGATCAGCTTGCGCTGATTATATCAGACATAATCATAAGTTGTTATTTGTTATATGTTAGGAATTTAAAATATTTTTCTTCCATTACATCCATTTCAAGCAGATTTCCTTTTTCATCAACTACATTAGATGGAGGACGGAGGCCATTTTCATCGAATTCAATTCCAAATTTAAACAGAACTAATTTTTCTGTACCAAATTCTTCAGAATAATAAGGAACATAAAAAGACTCAACGATTGTACCCTTTGGTAAAAATCCCTCAAGTAAATTCATTTGGTCTACTATAACTTTAGGACATTTCAGATAATGAAAAACCACTTTACTATGTGGTTGAATAAAATAAATCCACTCTCTTATACCACAGGATTGAATTCTTTTAACACCTTCAAAATTAATAAATACCTCAGTAGCATTTGGAAGTTCGATATCTTTAAAAATGGCTTCTTCATCAAGATCACCAAACACGTCAATATAGTACTTTGTACCTTCACTTCTTAATTTAAAGCATTCTTTGCCCATAATCCCTCAAGAGTTTTTTAATTTTGAAAAAATTAAACTAGAGTTTGTTCCACCAAAACCAAAGCTATTATTCATAACAACATTTATGTTACCTTTTCGAGCGGTATGTGGAACATAATCTAGATCACAATTTTCTGACGGTTGATCTAAATTAATTGTAGGAGGAACTATTTGATCTTTCAAGCACATTACACAAATTGCCGACTCAATAGCACCAGCAGCACCAAGCGTATGTCCCATCATACTTTTAGTACTACTGACCCAAAGCTTTTTGGCATGATCGCCAAATACTTTTTTAATAGCTAGAGTTTCAATCTCATCTCCCATTGGAGTTGAAGTACCATGAGCATTGATATAATTAATAGATTCATGTCCTAAATCGGCATCAGCCAATGCTGACAACATAGCCTGAGCAGCACCCCTCCCTTGGGGTGAAGGACTAGAAATATGGTATGCATCTGAAGAAGCACCATAGCCAACAATCTCACATAAAATATTTGCTCCTCGATTTAGAGCAAATTCATAATCTTCTAAAATTAAAACAGCAGCACCTTCAGCTAAAACAAAACCATCACGGTCTTTATCAAAAGGCCTTGAAGCTTTTTCAGGATCTTCGTTTCTCGTCGACAAAGCTCTCATTGAAGCAAATCCACCAACACCCATTTGGCAAACTGTACTCTCTGAACCCCCAGTGATAACAACTTTACAAGTACCGCGCCGAATATGTTCTGCAGCTTCTCCAATCGCATGGGCACCTGAAGCACAGGCTGATGTGATAGTAAAATTAGGTCCTCGAACATTAAACATCATTGAAATATGTCCTGGAGCTAAATTAGTAATTGAAATAGGAACAAAAAAAGGACTTATTCTATCTGGTCCTTTTTCATGAGCTATAATAGTTTGCTCTTCAATATAAGGTAAACCACCCATTCCAACACCAATAATAGTTCCAACATGAGGGGACAGATCATCTGTAATTTCTAATTTAGAATTTTTGATTGCCATCGCGGCACTTGCAACCGCAAATTGGCTAAAGAGATCCATTTTTTTTTGTTCTTTTTTACCGATATATAGGTCTGGATTAAACCCTTTTACTTCACCACAAATTTGTGTAGTTAATTTATCGGCATTAAACCTTGCAATTTTAGATATCCCGGACTTGCCAGCAATTGCATTATTCCATGTTTCTTCAAGGGTAACCCCCAGAGGAGTTACCGCTCCAATTCCTGTTACGACAACTCTTCGTCTGGGTTTACTTTGTGTATAAAACACAGGGTTTACTTTCCTTTTGACGCTAAGTAAGTTACAACATCATTAACAGTTTTTAATTTTTCAGCATCTTCATCTGGTATTTCAATATCAAACTCTTCTTCCATAGCCATAACTAGTTCAACGATATCTAAGCTATCCGCACCAAGATCATCAATAAATGAAGCTTCTGCCTTTACTTTCTCAGGATCTACTCCTAATTGCTCAACGATAATATCTTTAATTTTAGCAGGTACGCTCATTGTTTTTCCTCCAACTTCAGTTTCCATCATAAAATGTTTCCTTTAATTAAATTAATAATTTCTAAATAATACAAAAAGTAATCACAAATTTATTTTATTCCACTTTGAGTATAAAAAGAACTTAGCCATACTCTGTATTGAAATCAAGTTTTAGAATAAAATCTACTAAATTGAAAATAATATTACCCTGTGTCAACTGACGACTAAACTAAACCATGTGCAAGCCGCCATTAACACTTAGAGTGTGTCCAGTAACATAACTGCTATCATCACTTAATAAAAAACCCACACATCTTGCAACTTCAACTGCTTGTGCAATTCTTTGGAGTGGTATTTTTTTAAAGATTTCTTGTTTTTGTATATCAGTTAATGAGGTAGTCATTTCAGTTTCTATAAATCCCGGAGCCACACAATTTGATCTTATATTTCTACTAGCCAATTCTAAAGCAACTGATTTTGAAAATGCTTCGATACCAGCTTTTGAGGCTGCATAATTTGCTTGACCTTGATTTCCTGTTTGACCAATAACACTTGTAATATGAACCATTGAACCACTTCTCATTTTCAGCATAACTTTTGAAATTGCTTTAGTTACCAAAAATACGCCACGTAAGTTTGTGTTAATAACATTGTCAAACTCTTCTGTTTTCATTCTTAACAATAATTGGTCTGAAGTGATTCCAGCATTATTAACTAATCCATGAACCTGATTTTCAAATAAATTTAGAACTTGAGTTATACACCCATTAACACTCTCTTCACTTTGAAGATCCATCTTGAAACATTGATGTCCAGGGCTATCTAAAGACTTAATAAGCTCTAAAGAACTTTCTTCATTTTGACTGTATGTAAAAGCAACTCGAGCACCTTTTTCAGCTAAATATTTTACAATTTCTTTTCCAATTCCACGACTACCGCCTGTAACAAAAATATTCTTTCCATGAAATTTCATTTTAATTCTCCAAGAAATTTTTCAAGATTTTTAATTTCTTCCAATGAGTTTACATTATGAACACTGACATCAGGGTTAATTTTTTTAATTAATCCTGATAAGACCTTACCCGCTCCTACTTCAACAAATTGTGTGATATTCATCGAGATAATCTTTTGAATACAATCTGTCCACAATACAGCTCCTGAAACTTGAGCAACTAGATTTTGCCGTAATTGTGCAGCTTCAGTTATTGGCTGTGCATTTATGTTTTGAACGATAGGATATATTGAACTCTCAAAATGAATTGATTTTAAAACTGCTTGCATAACATCTTCTGCTGGTTTCATTAATGAGCAATGAAAGGGGGCAGATACATTTAATGGAATCATTTTTATTTTTTTAATACTTTCACCGAATGAACTCTTGGGCATAAGTTCAAGCAAATCGGCATTCTGTGAATTTTCCTTTAACCAATTTATAACTTTCAAATGACCACTAATAACAATTTGCCCCGGAGCATTGTAATTTGCCGGTTCAACAATACCCAATTTAGAATTTTTGACCGCCCAATCGCACAAAAATTGAACTTGTTGTGGTTCTAATCCTAAAATTGCAGCCATTCCCCCTTCTCCAACTGGAACAGCTTTTTGCATTGATTCACCACGCACTCTTACCGCCATCACAGCTTTTGAAAATGGAATTACTCCTGCAATTACACAAGCTGCATACTCACCAATTGAGTGACCCGCAGATGATGTTATTAGATTTGTATTGAATAGTTGATTTAAAACTCTGCCTGTTGCAACAGAGGTCGTAAGTAATGCAGGCTGAGTATTTTGTGTTAATCCTAGTTCAGACTCTGGTCCTTCAAAACATAGTTTTTTAAGATTAAGATTTAACTCATCACTAGCTTCTTCAAAAGTTTCTTTAGCCACTTTAAAATTTTCGTATAAAAAGTGACCCATACCTGGAAACTGACTACCCTGCCCCGGATAAATAAAGGACAACATAAGCACCTCTCAAATAGTTAATAACGAATTAATGCGCTTCCACTTGTTAGCCCTGCTCCAAAAGCTGCAAGTAATAATAACTGGCCTTTTTTAATTTTTCCTTCTTGAACAGCCATATCAAATGCAACTGGTATAGATGCAGCTGATGTGTTTCCAGTTTCATGCAATGATACAATTACTTTATCTTGAGGGATTTCAAAATACTCAGCCACACTATTTAAAATTCTTATATTTGCCTGATGAGGCACAACCCAATCAACTTGCTGACTTGTAAAACCATTGTGTTCTAATGCTTCCTTACAGCAAACTGTTAAAGTACGAACCGCATGCCTAAAGATTTCCCGACCCTTCATTTGCACATAATGTAAATTTTTATCTAAAACATCTTTAGAAAATGGAATTTTTGAGCCTCCTGCAGGCAATACAAAAAGATCACCATATTCACCATCTGCATGTAAATGAGTGCTAAATATTCCATGCTCATCGCTTAAATCAGTACGTGATAAAATAAATGCACCAGCAGCATCTCCAAAAAGTATACAAGTTTCTCTGTCTTTATAGTTTACATAACGATTTAAAATTTCTGCACCAATAACTAAAATATTTTTAAACATTCCTGTCTTAATAAACTGATCTGCAACAGACATGGCATAAATAAAACCAGAGCAAGCTGCAGCAATATCAAAACCAGGAATGCCAGATAACCCTAATTTATTTTGAAGCACACAAGCTGTTGAAGGCATAACCTGATCTCCAGACGAGGTTGCAACAATAATCATACTTATATCTTCTGGTTTCATTTTAGCATCAGACAAAGCCTTCAAGGTGGCTTTATAGCAAAGATCACTTGTATATTCTCCTTCAGCAGCTATGTGACGTCTTTTAATTCCTGTTCGTTCCGTTATCCATTCATCAGATGTTTCAACTATTTTTTCGAGGTCAGCATTGGATAAAATTTTCTCTGGAAGATAGGAACCAACACCAGCAATTTTAGATTTATAATTTTTAGACACTCAGAAACTCCTTAATTTGAGCAAAAAAAAACTCATACTTAAATCCAGCATGAGTTTTTTAGAAAATCATTATATTTTTTTATAAAACAGAATATAATTTCTGCTTCATTAAGAAATTATTCTTTTGATTTGGCAGCAGAAATTTGCTTTCCGTTATAATAGTATGCGCCATCAGCGGCTTTAAAAGCTCTGTGTGGTCTATGAAACTCACCAGTTTTTTTATCAACTGCAACAGCAACTGCATCTATAGCATCATGAGATCTACGCATATCTCTTCTTGAACGAGAAGTTTTCTTCTTGGGTGTTGGCATATTTCACCTCTAAATTGAAATAATTAAAATTAAGTCTTAACTAAATTTATCTAAATAAAATATTTAAATTAAAAAAAGTTATAATAAAACGCATAACTTATATAACTAATAAATAAAATCAAGCAAAATTTAATTTTTTTAGCAAAATTTTGATTTTTTTGCATCTAATAAACACAAGCAGTACCATATCTAACTTAAAAAGTCAGTTATTATGAAAATACAAATTTTAGTTTGGATTTTCATAATACGGGGTGATTGAAAATCGCCCCCAACAAACAGGAAAATAACGGCGCATGATTTTGTCTCGCATATAATTGCGAAGCTATCAGACATAATCATGAGCAATTATTAGTGTTTCCAGTTATTGAGGTTTAAAATTTTTAAGAATATCAAATGGGCTCTTTTTTATATTTTCACCCATATCTTCTTCATAACCAAACTTTGTATTATTAATATCTACTCCACAAACATTACAATTTCCTTTATCATCAACCTCAGCAACTGGGCAGATAGGAACCAATAATGTAAAAGCTTCTCTAACAAAATCACCAACATCAAATTCATCTTTAATAAACTCGGTTACGTTAACATTTTTATTTTCAAGGTGATCGTTATCTGAAATATGATTAGGTTTAGAATACTTTGAATTTCTTTCAAGTTTCAATTTAGGCATTAAAATTTCGTTGAATTCAGCATTCAATCCAAGTCGAATATCAATCCCGCAACGAGAACACATCTCTGGAAGTTCAGCTGTCCCCTTACCTTTTAACTCAAAACCTTGACCAAGTGGCCGTAAATAGAAATCAACTTTATAGTTTGAATCTTCTAGCAATTCTTGTAAGGACTCATTTAGCTCACCTGTTTCTCGACTAAATGAATACGATAGCCCCTCGTCAGGAATCTCATTGAGATTAATAATCATTAAACACCTCTTTAAAGAAGTGAAGAATTAACCGAAACTAATAAAAATGTCTATATAAAATTAAGATATAATATCGTTAGTTTTCTAAAATTTGCGATGACAGATTTGTAGACTTTGAATTATTATTTTTCTTTTTCTCATCTTTAAAAGCTGATGTAATAATTGTTGCTTGCTTTTCAAAATAAGTTTTTATAAGTTTTTGTGCCACAAAAGATGGCTTAACAGTCCAAAACTCTTTATTAACCACAACAGTAGCAACTGCAATCATTCTTGTTCCAAGCTTTCCATATCCTACAAACCACTCTGTTTTTCCTTTTGGGTTTTGTCCTGTTATTGATCCTGTTTTACCACCCATTTCTAAGACTGCAAAAGTTTTCTTTTTAGTCAACTCTTTGAAAGATTTTCTCGATGTCCCAGATTCAACAGTATCATTCATCATGCTTCTTAATTTGTGAGCCGTTTCTGAGGATATAACTTTTAATCCTGGAACAATTTTACTTTTATACAATGAAGAACCATCCTCTTTAAAAACACCCTCTACCAAATAAGGTATTGGCATAAGTCCATCGTTAGCTATAGCGGCCGCTAACATTGCTGCGTGAACAGGACTTAACATTGTTTCTGTATTAAAACCCGATGCAATTTCAGCGATATAATACTCATCTGCAGTAGTTAATTGAACTTTACTTTGTTCAATATTGAAATCTGTTTTAATTTTTCGATTAAAATAAAACTTTTCAGCATATTCAACTAGGTCTTTTGGCTGCATAAACTTAAGCGCCATTTTTCCAAAAAAAATATTTATTGATTTTGCAAAAGCCTCTCGAAAAGACATCCACCTTGCATTTTTATTATTTTCATTAAAAAGATTTTTTTTATAAAGTGTATAATTTGCACCTGTTAAACCCAACTCCATTTCGGGTGACAAACTATATTTATCAATTGCAGCTGCTGCTGTAACTATTTTAAAAATTGATGCCGCTGGAAAGGTTGCCTTTATAGCTCGATTAATTTCAGAGGGCTTTGATCCTTCGAAACTTGTCATTGCTAAAATTTGGCCTGTTGCTGCATCTAGCACAACTGCAGAAGAGTAATCTGGAGCATAACTTTTAAATAATTTTTCAACTTCTGACTGAAGTTGATTATCAAAAGTATAAAGCATACGAACTTTTTCCATTTTATTATCCCAGTTCAAAACATGTTGAGAAGGAAAATAATTTTTTTCTAAAAATGGGTTAATTTCTTGTGAGATAATTCTTCGACTCTCAACATCCTCTGATTCATTATTTTGTGAGGTTATATCAATTATAAATTGCGGCGTATAGTCTGCATTTATACCTGCTATAAATAAAACAAATAATACTAATAAAATAAAATTTCTCTGCAGTTTCTTCATTATTTAATTATATCCAAACTTTAAAATTCAAACAGAACTTTTTAAAAAAGTTATAAATTTAGATTGATTAGCGTCTCAAGTTGATACATCAAATTATTTGCAATCAACTGTCAACCATTTCTGTAAATACGAAATTCAACAAGCTAAAATATTTTAAAACTTATTGATTATTTTTATTTTCAATGAGTAACTGTCAAAAGGGGAAACAAAATACAATCATTCGAATATTATATCAATAAGAATAGACACCTGAAAAAATTCTTGTGTTTATTCTATCCAGAGGGGGGATCATTGATGTTATCTCAATTTATTTTAAAGAAAATTAAAACAAAAAAGAAAAGTTTTAAAGGATTAAGCACTATCGTTCTTTTTGCTTCAGTCTTAACTTTGAGCCAATCTCATAGTAATTTTTCAAATGAACAATCTCAACATTGGATGAAAATCCGTGCAACAGATAAATTTGAAAGAAGTGTGATTGCAAATATTGGTGTAGCAATTGAAGGGCAAGCCGAAGATTATGTTATTGCGTATGGTAATGATTATGAACTTCAAAAAGTAAAGGCATTGGGTTGGTTAGTTGCGAGTTCGCCAATGATCAACGCACAAGATTTTCCTTCAAAAGATGGTGAATTTCATAATTACACTGAGTTAACAAATGTTCTTCAAGAACTCACAGTAAAAAATGCAGATATTATGGCAATGGATTCAATTGGAAAAAGTCTTGAAGGACGTGATATATGGCATATTAGAATTTCTACTGATCTCGGTAAAAGTCATGAAAAACCAGCCGTGGTTTTTATGGGCGGCCATCATGCAAGAGAACATTTATCAATTGATGTACCTCTTAGAATTGCACAAAATTTGATACATGAATTTCGAAGTAATAATCCAAGGGTAGTTGCAATGTTGCAAGGACGTGAAATTCATTTTATTCCTTGCGTGAATCCTGATGGTGCTGAATTTGATATTGCCAATGCGAATTATAAAATGTGGAGAAAAAATAGAGCTGCAAATGGAGATGGGACTTACGGTGTAGATTTAAATCGAAACTATGGATTTAAATGGGGAACAGGTGGCTCTAGTAAAAAAACAAACAGTGACACTTATATGGGACCTCAACCCTTTAGTGAGCCGGAGACTAGAGCTATCCGTGATTTTTTATTGAAGCAACAAAATATTAATATTCTACTTTCTTATCATACTTATTCAGAATTAATTTTATATCCATGGGGACATTCATATGATCCTATTTCTGATTCTCGTGGAAAACAAGTTCACGAAATCATGGCTCAAAAAATGGCGACTTGGAATGGCTACACTCCTCAACAAGCTTCAAGTTTATATATCGCAAGTGGTGACACAATGGATTGGGCTTACGGCAGCGAAAAAATTATTTCATTTACTTTTGAATTAGATCCAAAAGATGGAATGGGTGGATGGGGTTTTTATCCAGGAGCAAAAGTAATTCCAGAAGTTGTTCGCAAAAATACAGAACCAGCAATGTATTTAATTGAGCATGCAGATAATCCTTATCGAGTTATTAATGAAAAAAATGGAGCCAGTGAATCTAAGTTTTAGTATCCAAACAAAAATAATTTAAAAAGGCGATGAATTAAAATTCATCGCCTTTTTTATAAGTTTTTTGTTAAGACTAAAAGGAAAAGGGGTGAAATACATTCACCCCTTTTAAATTATTGTTTTGTAAAATCCATAAATACAGGTGGTATTGTCATCACCTCTGAACTTGAACCTTCACATACTTTTGACTCCACTCTTCCTAATGCCATTCTAACTTTTTGCCCCGAAGCAACTGCATTTGTTAGAGCTGATTCAGTTTTTATTGTCATCATTTCAGAGCGAGTACATTGTTTTGATTTATTAGATCCTGGATCAAAAAAGTTTTCATATCTTTCTTCTTTATTAAAGAATTGAAACTTATCACCACCAAGAGCTTCGACTTTCATTCGTCCAAAACGAGCCACAGGTTCTGCTTTATCACAACCACCATTAGCTGCGGTCGCACTTGAGCAAATTACTTTTCCTTCACAAAAGCCATCTTCTGAACATACTTGTGTAAATTGAAATTTTGGTAAACATGAGTTCAATCTCAAGTTGTCAATAATATCTGGAACATTATTGTTATTAGCATCGCTATACTCTGAAGTTAAATCAGGTCCCTGACCAACTCCTCCTACATCTTTATAGACATGAGATGAAATTCCGATCATTGCACAAGATAAAAGTGAGCCAAGTGAATCCGGATCAAAAACAGATTTCATCGCTAAATCAACTTTAGCCCAAGTCGTAGCAGCATTAGATGGATTTTTTATTTCAGAACATGCAAGCTCTCCACCATTTCCAGTTGCAGGATCACGGTAGAAAAAGCTTGTTTGATTACCACTATCTGAACTTGCCACTAATCTGTAAATTGCATCAAGCTTCATCCCTTTTCGTTGTTCTTGATTACCACCGTTCATTCTGCTTTGAGCTTCTTGAGCTATGCGAGTATTATCAAAATCAATCGGATAAGTCATAATTTCAGTACTTGGTGCATTGAGATCATCAACATTTGTGTCTAAATCGTTACCATCAATTCCCACCTGACAAACTTTTGCATTGGCAGGTTGAAAATTAGATGAGCCAGTATCAACAAATATAAAAATATTTTTATATTTTAATGAACCAATAATTAGACTTCCATCAGTAGCTTCATACAATAATCTTTTTTCAGACATTTTACATTTGTCTTTAAAAATTTCACCATTTGGACCATATCGAGTAATATATTCACCAACAGCAACAACAGTCTCGTATTGTGGACCAGTTGAAGATTGTGACCAATTTGGTTGTTGTACACAACCTCCAACATCTACTCTGTAATCATCTATATTAGCTGAAGTTACTCCTGCAATTTCTGAAATGGCCATTTGATTTGCATTTGAATCCCAACCAAAAAAACCATATTTAACTGCAGCTCCGGAACTGACTATACTTGAAGAGAAATTAACTGCTCCAAGAATTGGATCTGTACCATTATACTGAGCCCATAATTTTTTAAATTTATATCTATGGAGCGCTCCAAATGCATCACCGAAACCATCAAAACACTTTTCTGGGCTAACTAATCCTGTGTTGTTTTGACAAGCGGCTACTTGCTCAGGTGTGTTGTTCCAAAAATTATGATCAAGATTTACAGCAAATTTACAACTTGCTACAAAATTTGATGATGACCCACTACCCTCTTGTAAAAATGGAAAGTAATTTGTAATCATAGAATCAACTGAAGATTGAATTGCTGTTTTTAATGTTGCTTGATCTGCTCCTGATAAATCAAAATTGATTGCTGGTTTGCCATTAGCTCCATCATCAAGCTTCCAAGAAAATCCACTTTCAATTTCACCACAAGCTAACCTTCCTACTGAACTATCCCAAGCACTTAAATAGGGTGTGTTGTTACTATCCGTATTAAATACCAATTGGATATTTGACCCCCCGGACATTTTCTCACCAATCATATTATAACCAGCCTCAGAAGTTCCACCTGCACATGCTGTAAAATCAGGTCCATTGGGTCCACTTTGGCCTCCAAATAAACATGGTACCATTTTGAAGAATCCTAATTGATCAATACTGTACTTCGAAGACACCTCAGAATAAGGTGCAGAAGTCATTGAATATATTCCATCGATATTTGATAATTTTGTTGAATCAATTGCAATTTGATTAACTTGCGATTGAGTTACAGTTGCCGCAGCAGAAGCAACACCAGCATCTAAATCCAACACAATACTTGCTGATAAATTACCTGCAATTGTAACAGAAGTTTGTTCATCACCACTATTGATATTAAAAGTTATTGGATAATTTGCAAAAGTTGTCGTGTTAAATACAAAACAACCAAATGGCACACTTGAAAAACCAGAACATGACATTGAAAATGCACCCGTAGTTTCATTCACATCACCACCACAGGCCTTTGGAACATCTTCAAAAGTGGCACAAGCAACTTTATACCCACTCACGGAAAAAGAAGATATACTCGAATAGAGTTTATTATTACTTGATATCTTAGCACTTGTTAATTTTGCACTAGTTTGCCCTGATGAACTTGAATCTCCTGACAAACTTAAACTACCTGCTATTGTAAGAGCAGATGTTTCTGCTGAGCTTCCAGAACTCCCTTTTTTACTACAACTCACTACTGAAGCTAATAAAACAGTAAACGTAAGCAATACTTTATTGGCCTTCATTTCTTTCCTCCTTAAAAGTCTTTTTAGACTTCCTTGTTTTTTGTTTTCGAATCTTTGTTATTTGCTTGAACAAATTAACTCGACCAAGGTACTGTTCGGAACTTCATCAAAAAACTTTAGAATAATTTTTAAATTTTAAAAAAATATTTTTATATATTGTGACTCAAATTAGTTGTTGTATTTATTCCACGATCACAGATTAACCTGAGTTTATATGTGTTTGCCGAGATGAAATTGCAACAATAATAAAAAAGCAACATCATGTCTCAAGGTGATATCAAATTATAGAGTTATTTTTGTTTTAACCATAACTCCATCAATACTTTAATTTGTGTTTGATAAGGGATTTTGTGCGATTCACATTTTATTCTAAACAACCTTAATAATCCTTCAGGAATTTTTAAACTAATTAATTTTGATTTAGAAGTGCTTTTAAGAGCGGACATTTTTTGAACTCCATCAATGAAGTTAATTACTTCTTCAGGAGTAAGTTTAGATTTAAAATTATTAATTATAATATTTTCTTTATTTGTTTTGATTAATTTTTGTTTTTTGGCCTTAGGTTTATTTATGCTTATTTTTCTTTTTTGCATTTTTTTCTTCCTCAAAAAACTAGTATCTATTAAATTATAATTTTTTTAAGTTTTCAATATCAATAAGATCTTGAGGACGAGCGGAAATCTGTTTCATCCGTATAAGCTCACTTACTGTAACTATATTAACTTTTAAGTTTCCAATTGTAACTCTTGTTGTCTTTATTTTTTTTAAATCCTCAGTTAACAAGACATCGACAACTTGTGATGGATCTTTAAAATTTACAAATGACCAAGCTATTAAATTTCTTTTAAGAATATAATCTTCCCGAAATTCAATTAACTCACTTGGGTTAACTGGAACTCGTGAAACTAAACCCATTTTTTTCATTATGAGAGCGAATTTTTCAAATGATTCTTTTGTTAACATTAAGATTAAATCAATATCTATTGTTGCACGCACAACTCCATGAAGGGCAACTGCATATCCTCCAGTTATTGCGTATTTTATAGAATTATTATCCAATTCGGAAACTAGTCTAGTAAAAAACATATAAAAGCAGTATATACTGGTATATACCGAATAGCAAATTAAATTGTTTCAAGTATTTTGATCCAAATTTTTAATTTAATTATTATTAAAATGCAAATTTTAGTTTGGATTTTAATAATACGGAATGATTGAAAATCACCTCCAACAAACTAGGAAATAACGGATCTTTATCATGTCTCATATAATCGCACCAGCGAATAAACTAAATCATAAGCAGTTAATTTAAAAAAATATTATTTTCATAATATAATTTTTGATATTGACTATTTATTACACTATGTGGTATAGTGTAAATCAGTAAACAGAACGGAAGTTGCGTGATTCTAAGCTTCGCCAATAAAAGTGCTAAGGATATTTGGGAAAAGGATGAGTCAAAATCTTTACCTTCTGATCTGTGGATAAGATCTAAAGCATTGTTAACAATAATGTACAATACATCAACAATTGATGATTTGAAAATTAAAGGACAACCTCCTGATATTCGACTCCACAAGCTTAAAGGAAACCGAAAGGAATTCTGGAGTATAACTATTAAGCTTCCATGGTGTATTACATTTAAATTTAAGAACGGTGAATTTCATGATGTATCAATAGAAAATTACCACAAGGGATAAATTATGATAAAAAATATTAAACCTATGCATCCAGGAATAGTTCTTAAAGAAATTTATATGACTGAGATGGGGTTAAATCAATCTGCATTGGCTGAAAGATGTAAATGCAGTCCTAGAAAAATTAATGAGATTGTAAATGGCAAGCGTTCTATTTCTCCAGAGTTTTCTATTATTTTAGAATCAATTCTTGGCACCTCTGCTGCAATGTGGGTTCGAATGCAAGCTGAATACGATTTATGGCAAGCAAGAAAAAAATAGCTGCATAAATATGTTTAAATTCCATAATTACTTGATATGAAACTTAATACTTCGGACATAAATTTTTTGATAAGATCGGGGCGATCTGGTTGAATATGTGGCCCAGGTAAAATTATAATTTTTTTTGGTTCTTGTAGATTTTCATTTAATTCATTTCTAGATTTTATAGGAAATATTTTTTCTTCCTCTGCATGAACAACCAGAGTTGGTCCTCTAAGATGATGTATATGATAACTAGGCTCTAAAAACCATAGTTGAGAATGGATAAGTGGTTTTGCCACTTGCTCGTCGAATGAACCTTGTTTTATTTTAAGGTGATTTAATATAATTCCAGTTATATCAACTCCCCCATAACCAATAACGGTAGTTTTTGGATAATAATTATATTCATTTAAAAATCTTTGTGCCAGAGGGTAAAATAAAGATCCAAAACTAACTGTTACAACATTTATTTTTTGAGAATCAATAAATGGTTGTTGATGCAACCAAGATAACGCCACAGCCATCATTGCAGGTATAACTTTTAGTTTATCCCAATTAAAATTAAGTGATGCATTTTTAAAATCAATAGGAAAGGGGTATTGAAATCCTACAAAAATGGAGGAATTATTTTCTTCAACTAACTTAATTGCATCTGCTCCCGTTTGAAATCCCGAAAATAATACCACGGCAGACTGCTTTTGTATTTGTGGAGCATTAGGAATTTTTAATACAAGTACAACTTCAGGAGTAAAACTAGTTTGTATATGAACAGTTTGAATAACAAAATTTTCATTAATTTCAGATTCAATTTTAGAAATTTTGTAATTATTTAGTAAGTCATCAATTTGATAAGTTTTCTTGATCAAATTAAATGCTTCTAAAGAAGATGGATCTGCAGGTGGTAATGGCCAAGTCAAGCTGGCAGCAATAACTTGGTTTTTCAATGCAAATATTGAAATAACTGAAACCAAAAAAAATAATGGTAATTTAAGTTTTTTAAACTTCATGAAATTTCCTTATTTAATAATGTTGAAATTACTTTTACTAAACTAATTTATGCAATATATTTAAATTTATAATTTTCTACAACTATAGTGGTATCAAATTTCATTATTCTTAATTTTTTTTGAAAATAATCTCATATATGTATAAACTTTTAACAGTATAAAGTCATAGAAAACTTCCCTAGCTAGAAAGTAGACGATTTTACAACCTGAACTGATAATTAATGTATTTCCAGTTACTAATAAGTTCTGAAAAATATTGTAGGGATTAGAATCTTGAAATCATCAAAAAACCGAACCCAGAATTTATTTGAGATAAATGTAGTTCATTTGCACTACTATTCTTTGCATACGTTTGATAAAATAATTTTGTCGTAGTACTTTTTGTATTAAATAAAAATCCTGTTTCGAAATTTATATTTTCTAAACTTGTTCCCCATATATATTTTTTTGAATTAGTATAGCTTAATTTGTCTAAATATGCTGAAGCTCCTACTCCCCCATCAAAATAAAACTGAAAGAAATTATTCTCTGGTAAAAGAAATTTAAAATTAAAATAATTCAAACTTAGTCCCCACTGCTGTATAGAAATCAGTTTTGAGTGCGATGCTAAACCAATATCTGTAGCGACTTGAATATCAAGCAATGGTTTACTTCCTATTAAGTCAAAATAATACAGGCTTGCACCTTGCCCCATCCCAAATGATATTTCACTATCTTCATTTTTAAATATAGCATCAGATTTTTCATTTCCTACAAAAGGAATTTCAAAATTTCCATCAAATGAAAAAAAACTAGATTGTATTTTGGGGTGATCAACAAAAAATAAAGAATAAGGGTTTTGTTGACTAAAAAATCCTGAGTAACGATCAAACTTCATATGAAAATGATATATCTCGTACTTTTGATCAAAATCAAAGCCAACCCTACTTCCATCAGTTACTTTTCTTTGATTATTATAGGATAGGTTTTTTATTGATGTATGAAACAAAAAACTATAATTGTTATAAAGCCAATTTAAATTTACTTCAGGTAAATTCGAAGACTTGAACTCAAGAATATTCTGAGTATCAATATCATTTTTTGAAAATTTAGACGATTTTATTTTAAACTGTTGCTCGGGACTACTCAGTCCGAAACCAAAAAGAACCTGCTCTTTGTTGTAATCATTTAAAATATTATTTGATATTTTATAATTGTTGGCTTCGTTTGAAATTGAATTTTGGCAATAAATTAAAATTAAAAGTATAGATAATTTATTAAAGAAATTTAAAATAAAACTCATATATTACCACTCAATAGTTGATTTTTTTTGACAGAACATTTACTCCTCACAAAGCAATCAAAATTATGATTTTATTAACGACGAAATTGTTGTCTCAAACTTTTATTCACATCTCGCTCTTTAATGGATTGGCGTTTGTCATGGGTCTTTTTACCTTTAACAAGTGCGATCTCAATTTTTATTCGCCCATTTTTAAAATACATTTTTAAGGGAACACAACTTAATCCTTTTTCACGAATAATTCCGTATATTTTATCAAGCTGATGTCTATGCATTAATAATTTTCTTAGCCGCTCAGGTTCGTGATTATTATAGCTACTTGCTGAGTAAACTGAAATGTGGGCATTTTGTAAAAAAGCCTCATCACCCACAAAAGAAATATATGAATCTTTAAGTTGAACTTGTTTATTGCGAATAGATTTTACTTCACTACCTTTGAGTGAAATACCTGCCTCATATGTTTCGATAATTTGATAGTCAAATCTGGCTTTACGATTATCAGCTATTATTAAAATTTTAGAATCACTTCCTCCGTTAGCTTTATTCATAAATCAGACTCCACCTTTAAATATAACTGATGCCACTGCAATATAGTTAATTCTTCAGCTCGACTTTGTAAATTCAAACCCAACTCTTGAAATGCTTTCTCTGCAGTTTCTGATTTTAACCCAACAGCACCGAGATTTGATTTTAGTAACTTGCGGCGATGGGAAAATCCACCCTTAATAAAATTAAGAAATTTTTTTGGTTTTTCAATTGGAGATTTTTTACTTTTAAATGCCAGTACTCGACTTGCAATTTTAGGTGGTGGATAAAAATCAACAGGACCTGCTTCAACAACAAGTTCTATGGACCAAAAAGTCTGTGCAATAACTGATAATAAACCATAATGTTCAGATTTTGCTTTTGCAGTAATTCTTTGAGCAACTTCTTTTTGGAACATCAAAACCATTCCCATTAAAGGATAACGATCTATGCATCGATCTATAACTAGAGAAGAAGAAATTTGATAAGGGAGATTACTTACTAATAAGGTTTGTGAGCTATTATAAAAATTATTATTATCCCAATCCTTCCAAACTAAAGCGTCCCCATCAATGACTTGAAATTGACATGAATCATTGAACTGAAGTTGCCCTTGATCTTGCCAGTATTTTGAAAATAAATGATCCCATTCAAGAAGAATGAAAGATTTTATTTTTTTATCTTTAACGATATTAAATAAGTGATCGGTCAAGGCCCCTAAGCCTGGGCCTATTTCAATTATTTCTTGAGCTTCATATTTTGTAGTGGCTGCAATTATTTTATTAATGACATTACTACTTACTAAAAAGTTTTGCCCAAGAGCTTTTTTGGGCTCTATTCCAAATTTTTCTAATTTTATTTTTAACTCATTAGTTAAGTTACTCACTCTACAAAATCACTTTCATATGGAGAGGGAGATGGGCCTAGTTCTATTGAAGATCTCTCCCCCCGGGATAAACGTATCAGTCCCGCGTACCCTATCATTGCTGCATTATCAGTACAATATCGAATTGGCGGAATAACTAAAGTTATTCCTCGTTTTTTTGCCCATTCTTCAGCTCTCACTCTTAATCGAGAATTTGCACTGACCCCTCCCGTAATTATTGCACGAGAATAACTTGTGTGCTGTACAGCCCGATCTAACTTTGCAATTAAAACATCGCATATTGCTTCTTGAAATGAAGCACAGAGATCAAATAATTGTTCTCGAATTTGTTCATCACTCAAGTTATCTACTAGGCGTTGAGCAGAAGATTTTAAACCCGAAAAACTCATCATCAAATTTTCTTCTTTAATCATGGAGCGAGGAAATTGATATTTTGAAGGGTCCCCTCTTTGAGCGTACTTATCTACTTTGACTCCTCCAGGAAATCCAAGTCCCAACATTTTTCCAAACTTATCAAAAGCCTCCCCAGCAGCATCATCTAATGTTGAACCTAATATTTTATACTTACCAAAATCTTGAATATCATAAATAGTTGTATGACCACCGCTTATTGCGAGGGCCACATAGGGGTATTTGAAATCATTTGGTGGAGAAAACTTTTCATCTTTTAAAAATGGAGCTAATAAATGACCTTCAAGATGATTAATTGCAATGTAAGGTTTTTGCTGAACTTGGGAAAGTGTTTTAGCCGTAACTAATCCAACAATGAGACTCCCGATTAAACCTGGTCTGTTTGTGACTGCAATTCCATCAATTTTATCCCAAGTCATTTTAGTTTCAACTAATACTTTTTCGATCATTGGTAGTAGATTAATACTATGGTTGCGACATGCAATTTCGGGCACAATTCCACCAAAAGGGGCATGGGAGGTATCTTGAGACGCTGACGTGAGGGCTTCTACCCAACCTCCCTCTTTTACTATTGCTACGGAAGTGTCATCACAGCTAGTTTCAATAGCTAGGACATAATTAATTTTTTGCATTTAATCCTTTTAAACGAATCTGAGCTTTTCTTGCACTGTCGGACTTTGCAAATTTTGTCATGGTTTCTTGATAAAAAGTTTTTGCTTCTTCAATCATACCCAATTCTTGAAAACAAACTCCAGTTTTGTAAGTCGCATCTGAGACCATTTTTCCTTTTGAGTTTTTATTTCGATATTCATCATATTTAAGAATTGCTTCTTTCCAATTTTTTTCCTTAAAAAGTTGTTCAGCGTCTTCAAAAATATTTTTATAGGGCTCTGATTTTGTGTTACCACTCCCAACGTTTGCATTTTCATCTGAAGATTTAAATTTTTTATTATTAAAATCTGACTGTAAGCCATGAAGATCATTTTCAAGTTTTGTTAATGCCTCTTGAAGTAATTCAACTTTTTGATTTAAAACTTCTACTTGTTGTTTGTCGGAAGAGGTTTTATCGCCGTTGTCATTTTCAATTTTAATTAAACGATTCTCAATGGAATCAATCTTACCATTCAAATGCCTTTGGTTTTCTAATGATTCTTCGACTCGACTAGAATAATCCGCATTGTTCTTTTGCATGACCGAAAGTTGATTTTGAAAATTCAAAGTGGTTTCAGTTTCTTTGATATCAGTTCGAGTTTGTAAACAACCTGTAACTAATAAAAAACTCATGCAAAGGTATAATCCTAATTTAAATTTAAATTTTGAATCCATTAAAATGCTTCTCCTTGTACTGCTTTTTGAACCCGGGATTGATTTTCAGCTTTTTCAGCTAGTTTTCTAGTTTTAATAAACTCTTTTTCTGCACCAATATAGTCTTTTTCATCATAAAGATTTTGTGCTTTCAAATAATTTACTTCAGCTTGTTGAAATAAAATTGGTGCAAATCGAGAAGCCTCTGCTTTTCGCGCTCCCTCAAGAGCCGTTTGTGCTAAAGCATAATCCTCTACTGGAGGTGGCACTGAGGCACAACCAAAAAAAAATGCACTTATTATGAATCCTATAAGAATTTTGTTAATAAGTGCATTCTGAATTTTAATATTTTGTATATTGTGTATATTTCTATTTTTTTTTGAATCATCCATAAGATGATTCTACAAAATTACTGAGCTAAAGGTAAGAAATTTGCTCTTCTATTTTTACCATGGGCAGCTTCTGTGTCACCCTGCATAAGAGGTTTTTCTTTTCCGTAGCTAATAATTGTCATTCTTCCAGATGATACACCCATTCCAACTAAATAATTTTTAACTGCTTGAGCTCTACGTTCACCAAGAGACAAATTATACTCGATAGAACCACGAGAATCACAATGACCTTCAATTTGAAGATTTGCTTTAGGATTGTTTTTTAACCAATCAGCATTACCAGCAAGTAATTTTTTAGATTCAGCCGTAATTGATGATTTATCATATTCGAAGTGAACAGTTGATAAACCGTTTATTTTGCCACTATCACTTCCTGATGGATCAAACGACATCGGTGAAGAGTCTATTTGAGTTGGTGTTGTGTCTGTCTTTTTTTCTTCTGTTTTTTGTTTTGATTGACATCCAACCACAAGAGCTAGTGCAAGAACAGCTGATAATAATTTTGTCATTTCTTTTCTCCTTAAGATTATTAACTCAACAAAAATAAAAAAATCTATATTAGATTTTGAATTAATTATTGAAATTTTTTTATTAAAACAAGATTGTATTACACTAAAACAATATATTAAATTATTTTCAAATACAACTTCTTAAACCATCAACTTTTTTAATGAAAATTACAAATGCTGACCCTGTGTGTAATCATAATCTCTTTAATTGGGGCGACTTGTTAAAAATTAAGATCGTGATTCAACCTATTGTCAAAGACTCTCTTTTACTTTGCAATAAATAAATGAAAAATATTTTTAAATTTCCCAAAAAAAGCGATGTACATTTTTATAATAATATTTTTAATTATTTTAAAAGCAACTTAATTAAAAATCTCTTATTAATACTTACAATAACAAACTCTCTAGGTAGTAATTCTAATGCACTGACTGATCCTCGTAAAAATTGGAAGACAATTAATACCCCTCACTTCGAAATTGTTTTTTCTGACTCTCAAAGGCCACTCGCTCAAGAATATGCAGTTAAAGCCGAATATGTTTTTTCAGTTATAACCCCTCATCTCAAAGAGTACCCTGAAAAAACAATTATTATCATTAATGATGCCACAGATCTCGCAAATGGTTATGCAACACGAATTCCTTACCCACATATTATGCTTTACCCCGTTTTACCAACCTCTTTTGATACCATCGGTGAATACGGTGATTGGTCTTATGAATTATTCTTACATGAATTTGTTCATATATTAAGTTTTGAACCTGCCCATGGTTTTATGGGAACATTAAGGTCTGTATTAGGCACTATCGCAAGTCCAAATATGTTAATGCCACGCTGGTGGCTTGAAGGTCTTGCTGTTGAATATGAAACTCGATTTAGCTCTCATGGTCGATTAAAATCCATCCAGCAGGACGCAAGCTTAAGAGCCCTTGAATTAGAAAACCTATTTCATAATTTTACAATAGACGAAATGAATGAAGGCGATTTGCCCTCTTGGCCAAGGGGTTCACGTCCCTACGTATTCGGGTCCTTAATTATGAGCGAACTCATTCATCAAAAAGGAACTCAAACAATGAATGAAATCACCCAGGCACAAAGTTCAAGGGTTCCATATTTTATAGAGGAGCCAGTTTATCGACTTACAGAAAAAGATTATGAAGCCTGGTTTAATGGTGCTATTTCATCTACACAAAAACTAGTACAATCTCAATTAACAGAACTCAAAGTAAAGCCCACAACAGTTTTTACTCCTCTACCTTTTAATTCACTAGAAAGTAGAACTCCCTCGCTGAGTCCAAACGGTCAGTACTTAACATTATTTTTTAGAAACCAACATGGTAAAATGAATATTAAAGTCCTTGACCGTAAAAATGAAAATCGACCATTTGATTTTGAAAAAGATATATTGGAAGACATGAATCAAGAAAAAGACCAAGCAATGAAAACAACTGCAGATCAACTTGATGCTCCTCCTGGAGGTAGTATTAACAGAGTGAGTTGGGCCGAAGATTCAAGTGGATTTATTTTTGATAAACTAAAGTTTGTAGATTCATATAATTACTATAGCGATCTCTATTTTTATAATTTTCAAAATCGAAAAAATCTTAAGTTAACATATAATTTAAGGGCAAGGGAGCCGTCTTTATCTCCATCTGGTAGACGAATTGCTTTTGTATATACGGCAAATGGCACTACTCAATTAGGCTTAATTGAAATGCAAACTTCTGTACAACATTTGTCAGAAGAAAACCCCGTTTCAATTTTTGAAGTACTATATTCACCAAGTGGTCATAGTCGAATTTCAAGTCCAACTTTTATAGATGAAAATAATATTTTATTTGCTACTAAACATGAGGATGGAACTCAAAGTTTATTTAAACTAAATATTTTAAATAAAGGTAAACAACCTGAACCTATTATGATACCAATGAGTAATCCTCAATTTTTAACTGTCAACTCCTATGCAAGTGAAAAAACTTTATTGTTTTCAGCAAATGAGAACGGAACATATAATGGATATATTTCTACGTCGAATTTTAAAAATATCCAGAGACTCACACATACCAATACAGCAATTTATGATATGGCCTATGATTTTAAAACAAAAGAACTTTATGCCACAGTCATAACTGCATCTGGTTTTCAAGTTCAAAAAACCAATTATCAACCTGAATCTTTAAATATAAAACTTCCACAAATAAAACCTTTATTTCAAGACAGATACTTGGAAACAACTCAAGTTGATTCAATTAAAGTTTCAAGCAATATTAAAAATAATAATTCCAAGAATGTTACAGAAGTTAAAGCTGAAACTGAAGCTCAATACAATTCAACAAGTTATTTAACACCAACCTACTGGCTTCCATTTGTATACTCTTCAGGACAGGGTTTGGGTGCGCAAATATCAACGACAGCACAAGATCCATTAGATTTACAAAATTATACCGCACAAGCATCATGGGATAGTACAAATTCACAATCAAGTATTGCTCTGTTATATAATAATCAAACCACTGAATATCCTGTCTCATTATTAGCAACTTCAATACAACAAGAAAACCCAATTAATAAAAATTTAACACGTCAATTTTATACAAAATTATATTTAAGCAAAGACTTAAAACCATGGAGCGATAGTTTATCTTACTCTGTCGGAATAACTGATCATCAAATCTCAACCCCTAATACCAATAACAATTGGCATAAAGCAGGGACAGAAATCGGAATGATGTATAACTCAGTTTCATTAAGTAATTTTTCTCCAGTTCCCATCGGTGGTGGATATAGTGTTTTAACTTCAAGTTATTATCCAAAGATAAAAGGTAATTATCAATTTGATAAAACTACTTTTGAGGGAGGTTATTACAATACTAAGTATGCCCCTTTTGATGGTACATTTATGGCACGATTAAAGGCCCAATATATTTCGGTACTCCTTTCGCCAGGTAGACAAACTTTTGATTTTGCAGCAAGTGAGATTTTTCCTTTAACAAATTCCTTAATCTCATCAGGATATGTGTTGCGAGGTTATGAAAATAATTATTTTATTTTTAAATCAGGTTCAAATACCACTCTTGAATATTCATTACCATTACCAAGTGGAGGCAAAGGCTGGGGAACAATTCCTTTGTTTATAAAGCGTGGACGCATTCATTTTTTTACAGATTTATTGGCTGTTAATGGGATTATGCTCAATGCACAAACCAAAACTTATACCTATGTAAAACCCAATCAAATATTTTCATCCTATGGAGCAGAATTTAAGTTAGACACGACTATTGGCTATTACATTCCTGTGTCGTGGGTTTTAGGGTTATACATGCGACCTGATTATAGTGGGCTCGAAAAATTCACCACTTTTATTGGATTACAGATGTAATTTAGAACTCATATTTTTAGTGAGTTAGATCCATATAATATAATCTTTGATTTTTCTCAGTTACTTTTTGATCAATATTAGGAATTAAAAAATATAGTCTATTTAACTCTGAATTTACTTTCATTTTATAACTTCTATCAATAAATTGATTTACTTGAATAGGTGGCCTACCATCAATAGGTATAAATATTAATTCAGAAATAGTAGCACTCAAATCCTGAAAATGGATTACAAAACCAATAGGTGTAACTTGAATGGACTGAGGGCTGCCTCTCCCTCCTATTCTACTTGGAAATTGGTTTATTGAAGCACAAGATCCATCATTATTATCAATATTAAATATATTGTAAGAATTTAATTTGCTATCATAAGTCATTAAATAAATTTGATCTGCACTTGGATTATTTAAAAAATAGCGAACCTCACCTTTAACATTATTGCATAATTTAGTTTTTTCACCTGTAAAAACATTATATCTAACAGCAAAAGGTAGAGACGCTGTACCACTTATACCATAAAAATATTTATCTTCTTTAATTGCAAGTTTCCAGGGACAATTATTTATATATTCAAACTGTATAGAGGAATTTGCATGATTTAAATCTGTATACCCAAAATGGGCTTTACAAGAATCAACCTCAACATTAAATTGAGCATTATTATTAACATTAATCATTTTCTTTAAGGAAGCAGAAGCAAAATTTTCATATTCGTTAATCACAGTTGGTTTTTTTCGTATATCATCAACAACAATCCAATTTCGGCTTTTATCTATCCAATTAATAAATTTATTTCGACCTAAGCTTTGAATTTTTCCATCAACTAAAGAAATTAAAAATAATTGTGTAAATTCAGCATATCCATAATCGCAAACTGATTGAGTGATTATACTTTGCTCATTGTTTACTACCTCCATAAAAGTAACATACATTCTACACTTATCAGGGAAATTTAAATTAATCGGACTTATTAATTTAGATTTAATATCATAAATCAATAACTGACTTTGAAAATTAGTTTCCTTTAAGTGAGGTGCAATTACAATTTTATTTGACTCTTTAAGTACTTTAAAATTTAAAGTATCATTTATAGAATATATTTTATTTACAAATTTTAAATTTGAATCATATACATCAATTGAATCTGTGTGGTCATAAAATAAATTTCCTTCACGCGAATGGACATAGTGATTATTCATAAAATCAACTTGTACCTCATCTGCTATATTCATTGGAGCCATCCAAGTTTTATCATATTTTTGAGTATCAACTAAATAAGAGTTACTTGTATTAGGTGGCAAATTAGCCGCAGGATCATTTATTGTTAGTCTTAAAAATTTATCATGAAATAAATTTATTCCTATCGTTGTTGTAAGGTCGGCCCCCATTACTTCTTTAAAAATATCAGTGAAAAATGAACTTAAGTTACTCTCCTCACTCATATTGTTAATTTTAGTTGCACGCTGCTCAAAACTTTGACTCAATGTTTGTTTAAATAAATGGAATTTATTTAAACCATTAATATCAGAAATTAAATAAGCATCACCTGTTTTATCAAGAATAAAATCAATTGTATTAAGTGGTATTAATTCTTGTATTTGCCAAAACGAAGTGTCTAACGCTCCTCCAATAACACAAGAAAGTTTAATTGGTTTAATACCACTGATAGATGACTTAGTTAATTCTCCAATATGGTTTCCATTTTCATCTTTTAAATTAAAATCTACTGTAAATTTTATTCGATCTGAAACATAGCTGACATTATTCATATTAAGTAATCGGCTTACATTAAAATCTGAAATAATCTCATCTTGTAAATAAATATGTGATAAAGCTTTTTTTTGCTTATTATCAAAATGAGAAATTATTTCATAATTAGGATTTTGAAAATTATCTCGACAAAGTATTTCTGCAATTTGATCTGGTATTCCTATTGGCATTTCATTGTATTTTTTAAATAAGCGATTTTTAATAATTACAAAATCTTTTTGAAAAGGTGAAAATCCAACTTCACTAATTGTTGTATATTCTGTTTTTTTACCACATTGATCGGCACTATTAGAAAATATTTTAACAGAATCATCGCTGATACTTGCAATTTGAAGTGGTACCAGATTGTTTTTACATTCAAAACTTGGAACATATCGATAATAAAATATTTCAGGTTTACCTTCATATCCACTTCCATTGCCACTCGAATCACTCTGACTTGCAAATTGTATTGATTGAAGTAAAACTTTTGGAGAATTTCCATCTAAATGGCAATTTTGAAATAAAACCACCAAAATGAACATTAATAAAATAATTATTAAATTAGGAATACGTTTCATATTTGTAATTTAAATCTTATCATATAAGGGTGAATCAATAAATTATAAATAATTTAGCGACTCCTAATGAGACGTTCGAACTGACCCAAAATGAGTTTGAAATTAGTTAAGTGTAAGTAATCTTTGGAAATCATAACCGGTGTTGTGCTAATCACCTCCGTTTATTAATTTTATATATTTTTTAACAATTTTAATATTTTTAATATTTTTCTTAACTTTACTTTTACTTTTTAAAACAACGTTTTAAAATTTAAATAAATTTTTAGCATTTGAATTCAATTTCATTAATTTGAATGTTAACTTCTTCAACTTTTAAGTTTTTATTTGAAAAAAGTTCAGTATTAAAATATTTTTTTTCATCAGGATTTGTTGAGAAAGTAATATAACTCATAAGTAAAAAACTAAATACAAAACCAATCCAACTTAGAAAGGCTAATAAAAATCCTAAAATAATAAAGTAATTTGAAATTGAATGAGACTCTCGTTTTATCGACTGAGAATCTAAATCTTTTTGGTTTTCAAAATTAACAATTGATATGGGTTTTGATAGTTTATCACTCCATTTTAAATTTACTTTTTTTAAATTACTATTTAAAATATTTAATTTTTTTTTAGTATAATACTTATGAAAAAAAGAAAACAGAATTCCTAAAATAAAGGTAGCTGGCCATCCTAAAAATATTATAAATAAATCACTAAAAAAAACAGAATCTTCCATAAAATAACTCCAAAAAAATAGAATTATCTTTTAGCTTTAACCTCTTGATAATAGTCCCACGTACCATCGATAACATTTAATTTATTTTTATCTAGTTCAAATACTTTTGTCGTAATTTCTCTTAAAAAATGACGATCATGACTTACAATCATTACTGTTCCCGGAAAAGTTTTAATTGCTTGAAGTAAAACTTCCCTGGAAACAATATCTAAATGGTTTGTTGGCTCATCAAGTACTAAAAAGTTAATTGGTCGTGATAAAATAGTTGCTAAAACCACTCTACTTTTCTCACCACCTGATAAAATTGAAATCTTTTTTTCTACTTCATCTCCAGAAAACTTTAAAGCCCCTAATAAATTTCGAATGTAGCCTAAAGTAGAATGAGGTACAGTATTTTGAAGCTCTTCGATAATGGTCAAGTTTGGATTTAAGACCTCTAATGAATTTTGACTAAAATAACCAACCTCAATACTTGCACCAATATTATATTTTCCATCAGTTGCTTCAGTTTGCCCAGTTACTATTTTTAATAAAGTAGATTTTCCAGCACCATTAACACCAACAACAGCAACCCTATCTAATCTTTTTACTAAGGCATTTGCATTACGAAAAACTAATTTTTCATTACCTTCTGGAGTTATCCATGTTTTACCAAGATTTTCTATTTTTAAAACTTCATCTCCACCGCGGGGTGGAACTGGCCAATCAAATTTAACAACTTTTTCTTCTGAAGGTATTTCAATTCGATCAATCTTTTCAATTTTTTTCACACGAGATTGTACTTGTGCTGCATGCGACGCTCTCGCAGCAAAACGTGCTATAAACTCTTCTTCTTTTGCTAACATTTCTTCTTGGCGTTTGGCAGAAGCAATTAATTGTTCTAATCGAATCGACCGTTCTTTTTCATAAAAATCATAATTTCCAGAATAGACAGTTATCTGTTTATTTGCGACCTCAACAATTTTTGATACTAGCCTATTCATGAAATCACGATCATGGCTTGTCATTAATATAGAACCTGGAAACCCTACCAACCATTGCTCTAACCATACTATAGATTCTAAATCTAAATGGTTTGTTGGTTCATCCATAAGTAAAACATCTGGCTGAAGTGCAAGAATTTTAGCCAAGGCAATTCTCATTTTCCAACCACCACTATAACTTTCAGTTTTTCGTTGATGTTCTTCTGGTGGAAATCCTAATCCAGTTAATATTTCACTGGCTCGAGATTCAATTTCATATCCACCCAAACGTTCAAATTCAGATTGTAAATGACCATACTCTTCTAATACTTTAGCCATTTCATCATCATTTAAAGGTTCACATAATTGAGCTTCTAATAATTGAAGTCGATTTTGCATTTGAGGAATATTACCCACAGCAGAAATCACTTCTTCAATTATAGATTTACCAGCCATTTCTTCGATATTTTGAGAAAAATAACCGACTTTAAATTTTTCTGGCTTAGAAATACTTCCTGAATCAACACCTTCTTCACCTGTTATCACTCTAAATATAGTGGTTTTACCAGCCCCATTAGGCCCTACTAAACCAATTTTTTCTCCAGGATTTATTTGAAAAGTTCCATTTTGGTATAAAATTCTATTACCATATTGTTTAGTTATCCCAGAAACATGAATCATTAAATATTACTCCAATTAAAAAATAAATATATAATCATAAGCAGTTAATATATTGATTGTTTATATAAAAGTCTATTTATACTATCAAGCTTAGATTTTTTTATTTAGTTTGGACTTTCGATTCTAGGAAATACGACAGGTCGAATTCCCATTTCCTTTGCTTTTTGAGCAATTGTAATTTTAGCGACTTCAGTTTTACTAGCTGATTCAATTTTCTTATAATTATCTATTTTAGAAATTAAATTCTTTTGCTCTACCTGTGGCAATGATTCTATTTTTTCTTTTTGATCTTGAACAATAAATTGCGCCTGTCTAAATTTTTCACCTAACTGCTTTAATGCCAATTGATCAGAATCAGATATTCCCGCTGAAGTTTTAAATTTAGGTTTAGTTATTATAGGTTCAATAAACTCTAATTCATTAGTAATTAAAAGTTTTGTATCTTTTAATTCACTAACTACCCATTCAGGTAATTGACTTTCATCAAATGAAAGCTCTTCTTTATTTACTTTAATTAAGAATTCAATTTCACCTCTGGATAAATCAATAACTTGAGCAATTTCATCTGCAGTATGGCCTTGATTTGCCATTAATGCTGCTTTTACAAATTTTACTGTATTTTGCCTTTCTACTATTTCATTATGTGGAATTTTATCTTGAAATATTTTTGCTACTTCGAGGGATTTTTCCATAGATTGGCCTATTTGCCCTAAAACTTTATCAGCTTGTTCAACTTTTTTTTGCACTTCAATCAACTTACTTTCTAAAATTCTTGATAATTCAATAACCTTTTGCTCAGTACGATCGCCAAGATCTTCTAATACTATTATTTTGTCTTGTAAAAGTTGCAAACTCGATGAAATTTTTGGATCTTCTTGATTCGATTTTTTAAACTTAAACAAAATCATAATAAAAAGAGAAATAAATACTAAATTTATTGTTAATTGTACTAAAAATCCAATTAGTAATGTCATTTTTTTGATCCTCACCCTAAAACTTTAAAACTTCTTAAGCATGTTTACAACGGAGCATGATTAGGTCACACATAATCGCGAAGCGATCAGACTTAATCATGACAAATAAATTAATGATTGTCAGGTCCAGGACTTTTGATTAAACGTGATTGCATGACAAATATCACCCCAATAAATCAAGCAAGATTTGAACTACTATTACCTGTCGGTAACCGAGACATGGCCCTAGCTGCTATTCATAATGGAGCAGATGCAATTTATATTGGAACACCAAAATTTAATGCTCGAGGAAGAAGTTATGATTTTGAAATTCACGAGCTTAAAGAGATAATCGAACTTTGTCATCTCTATGGCGTAAAAGTACATTTAGCTTTAAATATTGTTATTTTTGAAAATGAGTTCGATGACATATTTCAATTGCTAAAAGTAATACTTCCTTTAAAACCTGATTCATTTATTGTGCAAGATTTAGGTTTAATTCAATTAATTAAAAAATTAAATCCAAGACAAAATATTCATGCCTCTACACAAATGACAATTACTAATGATCTGGCAATTGCATTACTTGATGATTTAAATATTAAACGATTTGTTCTTGGACGAGAAAACTCAATTCCTGAAATTAAGTTAATAAAAAATAACACTTCAAAAGAACTTGAAGTTTTTGTTCATGGCGCACTTTGCGTATCATATTCAGGCCAATGTTTTACTTCTGAAACATTAGGTGGAAGATCTGCAAATAGAGGTCAATGTGCTCAAAGTTGTCGATTTTCATACGATTTAATTGTCGATGATCAAATCTATAATACTAAAAATCGAAACTACCTAGTTTCACCAAAGGATTTATGTGGAATTAATGAAATCCCTCAACTTATGGAAATTGGTGTTGACTCATTTAAAGTAGAAGGCAGATTAAAATCACCAGAATATGTAGCCTCCGTCGCTCGAAGTTATCGTGAAAAAATTGATAATTACCTTTTAAATAATTCTGAAAATAAAAAAAATAAAGATAATGATTTTTGCAATAATGAAAATGATAATAAATTCTTACTAAGTAGTAAATACAAGTTACAAAAGGCTAAGCCAAATTCTATTGAATCCATGCAGATTCAATATTCTCGTGGTTTTTTTACAGGTTGGCTCCAAGGCGTTAATCACCAAAAGTTAGTGGATGGTAACTTTAGCTCCCACCGAGGGCTACCAGTTGGGAAAATAATTGCTGTAACACCTCATAACTCTGAACTAACATTAGAACTAACAACCTCATTTGAACTTAAAAATGGTGATGGAATTTTATGGGCCCAACCTCAAGAAACTGGAAGTTTTATTTTTTCTGTAGAGTATCTCAGTTCCAAAAAAGTGACTCTAGGAATTGCAAAACAAGTTCAACTCTCAAGAGATATGATTGGTTCTACTGTTTTTGTTAACCATGATAAAGATTTAAAAAGTGAATTGCAAAAATCATTTACACATAAAGATAATTTTAAAAAAATATTAATAAATTTTGAAATTACCATTAAAGAGAATAATCCACTCGAAGTCACAATTTGTGATGGACTGAACAAAGTCACAAAACTTAGTTCAGAGCTTTTACAAAAAGCACAAAATAAACCACTATCAGAAGAATTTTTGATCGAAGAATTTTCAAGTCTTGGCGGAACGGTTTTTACAGTACTCAATGATAATAATGAGAGTTCATTTAAATTTATAAACAATTCGAAGGGTATAAATTTATTTATTCCTCACAAATCATTAAAACAATTACGTCAATCTCTAACAGAAGAACTTACGAGCTTAAGAAAAAATAATTTAAATAGTCATTTCAATTTAAATTTACCATCTCTACCCTTAGATTTAAATAATGTATTTAAAGATATCCGTAATGATTTACTGACAAATGAACTTTCAAAACAATCATTAAAAAATGATGAATCAAATAATTTTAATGAAATTTATATTGATAATGAAAAAGGAATCAAGAATGTTCATTTTCATATTCTAGTGAGAGATAAATCACAAGTTTTGGATTTAGCAAATGCAATTAATTTGGGTAAATTAATTCCAGAAAAAATTTCATCTATTATTTTGGATTTCGAGTTTGGACGTGATTATAAAGAATCACTAGATATCATAAGAAAATATAAAATTAATTGCGGCATTGCAACTACTCGGATTTTAAAACCTCAAGAATATAACAATCTAAAAATTATTTCTAATTTAAATCCAGATATAATTTTAGTTCGCAATTTGGGAGCTCTTTATTACTATACAAATATTCAAGAAACTCAGGCCCAATTGAAAGGTGATTTTAGTTTAAATGTCACAAACCACTTAAGTGCTGAATATTTACTTTCAAAAGGACTCTTTAGTGTATGCGCCTCATATGATTTGAACCAACAGCAAATGTCTGAACTTTTTGAAAATACAAATGCTAAAGACAAACTTGAAATTACTATTCACCAATCAGTCCCAAGTTTTCATATGGAACATTGTGTATTTGCAGCTTTTTTAAGTGATGGCACTAGCTTTCGAGATTGCGGCAAACCTTGTGAAAAACACCAAGTAAAACTAAAAGATCAATTTGGAAATTGGCATTTAATAAAACCTGATCAAGAATGTCGAAATACAATGTTTAATGCAAAATCACAAACAGCAGCTCGATTTATAAATGATTGGATTCAGCAAGGATTAAGGCACCTTAGATTTGAAGCATTATATGAAAAAGGTGATGAATTAATTTCTAAATTGCAAAATTATTTAGAACTAATAGCAAACCCAAATTTATACGAAAAAATTGCGCCACAATTAGCAACCCTTGAAAAATATGGCCTTGATGATGGCAGCTTAATACGACAACATCAATATCAACCAAGAAAAAAATCAAATTCAGTTCATATTGATTCAAATAATAATAAGAGATAATTATTTAAAAAAACAAAAGAAATGGAAATATTTTAAGAATATAATTTATTCAATAATAAATTTATCGCGTAACTCTGGGTGAAAAATCTGGTGAATATTTTCTGCTTCCAGGAATTGTTCAGCTATGGCCCCACATTGGGTTTGTTCTGAAATAAAATCTGCCTGTTGAAGTAAAAATAAAAATTGAGATTTTATTTCATTGGAAGGAGTTTGAGCTCCATTTTCTAGATTTAAAATTGTTTGTAGATCGGTTTTAAGTCTACGAGCTAAATCAGACTGACTCCAGCCCATTCTTAAACGAACTTGCTTCATACATTCTGTTTTAAATTCCACTTGTACCTCTTTAATACTTTTCCACTTTAATTTGGTATTTTCATTCAGAATAACTGCTCAGAATTAAAACTGATTGCACCGCAATTATACGAGACAAAATCCTGCACCGTTATTCTCCTGTTTATTTTGGGATCCTTATGTTTGTATTTTCATAATAAAAAACTATATTAGCAAATAAAATCAGCCAAACAAAACTGAGCTGCAATATATTTAACTTTTAATGAGAGATCTACACATTTTTAATGAATAAAAAGAAATTACAAGTGCAGAAATTTGTTATTAATTGTCTGAAAAAATAAATAATAAATCATCTTCTTCTAATAGTTCAAGCCTTTCGCGGGCTTGATGTTCTAAAAATGAAGGATCCTTTGCTCGTTTAATTTCTTTTAAAATCAAGGCGATTTTATTTTTTTCAATTTGAATGTTTTTTGATAATTTTTGTTTTTCTTTCTGTAGAATATACAATCTCCAAAGAGAGCCTTCAAAAACAAGACTCCCAATTACAAAAACTAATGAAAAAATAATTACTTTTGCGGGTCGATTTAGTGTTTCTTCAATCCATAATACTATGTTTTTCATATTTATATATTACTTTTCATCCATAAAGATGAATAATAAAATTTAAATAAAAAGCTCATGGCGATGGCCATGCCGCCGAGCGCCAGGGCCGCGCCCGCCACCGCGGACACGGTCCACTGATAGCCTTCGAACAGCGTTGAGAAGCCC
>SXGU01182732.1_pt1 | contig 84586 bp, 85 predicted proteins | sample 3174531 | NCBI WGS metagenome assembly SXGU01 (sample SAMN11356863, study PRJNA531348) | freshwater metagenome | isolation source: freshwater sample F1-140 | place: China: Fuxian Lake, Yuxi | collected 2017-12-25
ATTGTTGTATTTGACGATGGAACCGTCGACGCGCGTCCGTCGCAAGCCTTTGATCGAACCCTTGAATTGACCTATGTAGAGATTTTTGGTCTCAGTGTTCTAGCCGATGCGGCGGCTCAGTTACCGGGAATGAAACGTGACAAGCGACTTGCATCGGCAATTTTAAAACTACGAGATTTTTTGGGTGGGGATGTGGTGGATGTGGAAACGGAGCAAGCCACGTATTTAGACATTGTTTGGGAGGCATCCCAAAAAGGGCAAAAAGTAGAGATTGAATATTTGTCGCCAAGCAAAGATGTTGCCACCCGACGAACAATCATCCCACGAACAGTGTTCAGTGATGCGGGACATTGGTACACATCGGCCGACGATGATTTGAGTAATGAATTACGGACGTTTCGGATCGATCGAATCCAAGATCTGCGGGTGACAGGTGAGACTGTCGAAGTTGTCGCCACGACAGTTTCAATTCCGCGCTGGTTTCCCGACGATGGAACGCTTCCAGTCGTAAGGGCGCATTTGAAAGCTGCTGCAGCGTGGGTGGTGGAGTCTTATCCATGTCGTGATGTAACAGAAAATGACGATGGTTCATTCGATATTTCGATTGTGGCCAACAGTCCGCATTGGCTTGGCCGATTGGCTCTCCGTGCTGGCTCAAACATTCAGATAACTCAACCTGCTGAGTTTAAAGATATTGCCCAACGCACTGCTCAAGCCGTATTGAGTCGCTACTTGGACACTTCTTCTTCCGTCGGCTGATTTTGACGTTGGCGAGCCTCAGCAAGCAAAACTACGAGTAGTTCAGCAGTTGCCTTGGCGTCTGCAAGCGCGTTGTGTGCGATGGCTCGTGAAATACCGTACTTCTCGAGAAGGTTGGTGAGGGTATGAGAATATTCTTTTTTGGGGTCAAGGTCACGAGATAAAGAAAGTGTGTCAACGTAATCGGTGATGATCCAGGGCTGTCCGATGCGAGTTGATTCAGCATGTAAAAATCCCAGATCAAAACGCGCATTGTGGGCCGTAAAAATCGAGTTTTGGCTGATTTTTCTGAGGCGGCGCATTGCTAGCCCGAGCGGCATCCCATTGCGAACGTCGTCTTCACTGATGCCGTGCACATGTTCAGCCCCATGTGTATATTCACTCGGCTGTTCGGGTGTCACAATAGTTTCAAATGAATCAAGGACGCATCCGTTGGCATCAATGACTACTGCTGCCATTTGTAAAATCCTGTCAGTCGTCGGACTCAGACCAGTCGTTTCAAAGTCAATGACCGCAAATGACTGATGGGTAAAAACATCAGTGAATCCAAGGCTGTTGGAGATTGCTGGAGATGACTCAGTTGCGGTTGGCTCGCTTGAAGGCTGTTGCATAATTTTCAGCGTAGACAGGGGGTGACACGCAGATTGAATCTACGCCCCTCCACCAAGCTGATCTCTAAAAGTTGGCTGGTCGAAATAGTCACGCCATAAAGTTATTTTGCCTTTGCGCACTTCAAATATTCCGCACACGGGAATTTCAATCCACCGCCCACCCATTTGAAATCTGTCTGTCCTTTCATTAAAGACAACGCCAGATTCCACGGATCCGGTTTCAACCTGCCGATGAATATCCCAAACGATTGAAGTGCATCCACCCAGGAAGGGACCCAGGCTCGCCCCTATCCCTTCAGGCCCAAAAACCTTCCCCATTGGAACATTGTCATATTCGCAATCACTAGAAACCATCGCGCACGCTGCCTCGACCTGATTGGCAACGAGTAAATCAATGAAGGTTTGTACTAGTGCGCCAGGGGAGTCACTCAATTGCATGGCTCCAGTGTGCCACGCGATGGTCAAGCAATCCGAGGTAGACGAGTACGGATCCCAATCGGCGCAGCAACCGTAAATCCAGCGAGATGACGATCTTCTTCGTTTTCGCCACCCCAATAACCGTATTCACGATTTTGACGAGCAGATTCTCTACATTCCATGGCGACTGGACATTTGGAGCACAGTTGATTAGCGCGTGCTTCCCTGCGAGTTCGCGCCTGAGGCCTCTCCGCCCGAGGAGCAAAAAACAGGTGAGTCTTGCCGTGACATAATGCTTCAGCCGTCCAGGAACGAGCAACAATGACTGTGGTCAATTCAATGGTTTCGTCAAAATCGAGAACCTCTGATTGCATACCGTTTTTCCTCCGCAGGATTTAAAGATTGGACTGCTATGTCAACAACACTGATAGTAGTGAGTTTTGTAACGAAACGCAAGTATTTTAGCACTAAAACTGAATAAAAGTCAGAAAGCCTTATTTCATATGGGTCTTATCAAATTAATTAGGGTTGAACTAGAGCAATTCAGCAGCCAAACTGGCTACTTCGCTGCGTTCACAAGCAGTGAGGGTGATGTGGCCGAAACAGCGCTGGTTCCCAAAGGCATGAATAAGGACGGCAAGGGCGTTGTTTGATTCACCCATGTAGGGCACGTCTATTTGACTGGTGTCGCCGGTGAAAATGACTTTTGTTCCCTCACCGATACGCGTCAAGATTGTTTTTAGAGTTGTTGGTTCTAAATTTTGAGCTTCGTCGACAACCACAATTTGTCTGTGCAATGATCTCCCTCTTAAAAAAGTTACAGACTCAAGTGAGAGTTGATTGCGCGTTGTTAGATCTTCAATTAGTCGTCGAGCATCGTTGCTAGATCTTTGATCAGTCAATGCCACGATTGCGTCATGAATGGCTGACATCCACGGATCAAGTTTTTCATCTAAACCACCTGGCAGAAAACCAACGTCAGCACGCCCCACGGGCACAAGCGGTCGGTAGACCGCAAGTTTTTCATAGCGCCTATGTTCAACAACTTGTTCCAAGCCAGCGGCAATCGCCATCACAGTTTTTCCTGTACCGGCGCGTCCGTCTAGTGCCAACACGCTGACCTCTGGATCCATCAACAGATCAAGGGCGAAACGTTGTTCTTTGGACCGTGCTCGCAACCCCCAGGGTTCTGCACAGGACACGGAAAGCACGGTCAGATATTCGTTGGTGCGTCGCGTCAAAGCTGATTGTGAGCCGGCCCGCACAACGGCGAACTCATTTTGAAAAAGATTGTCTGCACCAGGCACGATGTCCGTTGGAATGGAACCGTCAGAGTACAGCCGATCAATGCACTCAGCAGTCGTTTCAATTGTTACCCAACCAACGGGACGGGTCGAAACACTGCGGCCTGTTGGAAGGTGCTCTTCTGCCGTTAAGCCGAGGTGGGCGGCTTTGATTCGCAGACCAGCATCATTGGAAATAATGCGTGTTGGAGCATGGTCTGCCTGACCAAGGGCCGCTCCAATAATGCGATTATCAGGAATTTCTGGGTCGAGACCGAACTCAATTAGTCGATGGCGTTGAATGCCGTTGACTTCGATATGAACTGTTCCCCCCAGTACGTCAGATTCGACTGGAACAGGAAGATGAATCGACCCACCAGCACGACGGCGCATTTCCTCAATTGCCCGCAAAGCAGTTCGTGCCGCACGTCCAACATCGTCCATGCGTGATTTCAATCCATCTAGCTCTTCCACGACAGTTAGTGGGATGACTACTTCACAGCCAGGGAATGCGCGCAGGCTTGAGGGATCAGCAACGAGAACTGAAGTGTCTAGAACTATGCGGGTCTTTTGAGCCGTGCCGGGAGCAACGGGAGGGTGATCGGGAACCAGAGAATCTGTAGGACCTGCCCCGAGAACATCAGTCACGTGTCCACCAGTTCATGTTCATTGGCGAATCACCAAGATTTGTTGAGAGATCCAAGATGTATTCAACGACCCCATATTTGTTGCCCTGCTGCCTCAGGTGGTGGATACGCGGTAGATATTCAGATCAATTTTTGGCGTCAAAAAATCAAAAAAAGTTCCTGAATGGGTTTGCGATGGACGAATTTCGACAAATTTGGGATTTTTTTGAAAATATTTTAAAAAAAATTTTGTTGACCAACTACAAAATTTTCCCCCGCCTCATGACCGTTGCGTCGCTGTTCGGAGCAAGACAGTTGGAGTGCTATGAAAACAATTATTTCGATCTAATTGCAATCCCTTCAAAAAAAATAATTTACAAAAACCCCAATAAATAACGGGTTATTTGACATGAAAGCAAAAACTGACCTGATTCCAGCAGCGGTTTGGGGCATTTTTTTAAAGCCTTCTCAGATGGCATTTTGGTGCCCGAAATGGCCAGTGACAGCCCTGATTTCCTTGCGGGGTCAAGGTGCGAGAGGACCACCAAATCGGCATAGTTGCAAATGCAACTATTTCAATGCTTGCATTTGTGCTCAAAACCTATTCAGATACTTGGGACACTCCGATTCGAGGAGGAATGGAAAAAATGACAAAAGCAGAGCTCATCGAAGAAGTTGCAAAGGCAGCGGATTGTTCCAAGGCAGATGCCGAAAGAACAATTGCGGCTTTCTTTGAACTGGTGGTTGCTTCTACCAAGAATGGCGGAAAGGTTGCTTGGCCGGGCTTTGGCTCGTTCAGCGCAACTCAACGCAAGGCGCGAACAGGCCGTAACCCTCAAACGGGTGCCACGGTTAACGTTCCTGCTTCAACTGCGATGAAGTTCTCAGCGAGCTCAACGCTCAAGGCTGAGCTAAACCCAAACCGTAAGTAAATCACTTACACAACGAGAGGAAACTCAAGTGGCAGCAAAAAAGAAGGCCCGTAAGAAGGCCCCAGCAAAGAAAAAAGCAGCAGCGAAGAAGGCTCCTGCAAAGCGCAAGAAAAAAGCAGCAGCGAAGAAGGCTCCTGCAAAGCGCCGTAAGAAAGCAGCAGCGAAGAAGGCTCCTGCAAAGCGCAAGAAAAAAGCAGCAGCGAAGAAGGCTCCTGCAAAGCGCCGTAAGAAAGCAGCAAAGAAGAAGTAGTTCTTCTTCACTGATTTCAACAAAGAACCAATCGGTTCAGAGTGTCAAGGAGCGGAGGGCGAAAGCCCTCCGTTTCTGCTTTTTGGTAACAAGTTTGAGGACAGAAGATTGTCCTTCAGAGACGATCCATGTAGTGAAAAATTTCCGCAGCAGCGAACGCATGAGGTGCGCCTAGGTCGGTCATGCGTTGCTGGATGCGTTGGCGAAATTGCTCTATTCCGGCGCTATCAATCGCCTTCATCGTGCTCTCAAATTGGCTCGCGTGTTTGAGTAAGGCATCAAGTTTGATGTCTACAAATGCCGACACGTCTTCGGCGTGATTCGCCTCATCGGCTTCCCAAAACAACAACGCATCTGGTCGATGATGCTGCACGCCAAGATTCAGAATCTGATGTCGCAAAAAATGTGGATCACGAGCAGCCACAATTGCGTCACAGGTATTGATGCCGGCATTGCGATGATCTGGATGCAGACGGTAACGCTTCCAAGGATCATGGGTAAAAACCACATTTGGTCTTATTTGTCGAATATGCAGACAAATTTGTTCAACAACGGCAGGTGAATGCATGAGTTCACCATCGGTATGGCCAAGAAACTTGACTGAACCCGTTCCGCCTAGTGCAAGTGCGGCGTTTTTTTGTTCGGTCTGGCGTTGCGCTACAAGTTCGATGATGTCAGCATCGGGGTTCCATGAGCCCTTTGAGCCGTCAGTAAGTACGAGGTGGTGAACAGTAGCACCCACAGATGACCATTTTGCCAGCGTTCCGCCGCATCCGAATTCGACATCATCTGGATGCGCTCCGATTGCAAGCACGATTTTTGGTATCGAGAGATTTGTCGTCCACGCATCAACTGTTTGCATTGGAGTTTGACCAGGGTCATTTGAGGTCATGCTCTTTTTTCCAATTCGACTAGATCATCTGCCGTGTCAAGATCAAGTGAGAGGTCGTCATCGTTAACAACGACATATTTGTACCGCAGTGCCGCAAGGATCTCTTGATGACGACTGAAACTTTGGGGTCCATAGGCCGTAGTAAAGCGCATCACGGTTGGAAAACTCAAGACATTTGTCCCATCCCCATGGCGGTCTGGCACCAATGCGACATGTCCGTCCAGGACAAGATGCTCAAAAGTACTAGCAAGCGGCAGATCGCCATGCGCCACCACAACATGTTGCGCTCCATCGGCTATCGCCGCAGTCACCCCGGCAGCGACTGCAACATCAAGTCCAGGCGATGGACAGGACACCACGTTGGCACCCACTGATGTTGCCCAACTTGCAACATCGGTTGCATCACATACGACGTAGGTAGCCCAGTTGCCACCTGCGGTGATCACGATGCGCGCACAATCGCGGGCAAGCTGTTCGCGTTCTTTGGCACTGAGTACGTTAGTGAGACGGCCTTTGGCGATGCCAAATGATTTCATTGGAACAACAAGAGCCACTCGCATTCCATCAGCCTAGAGGGAGGCAGCAAGAGTGCTCGGACAGTTATCCTGAAGACATGACAAACACCACCGGTCTTCGTATTGGTGTGGTGGGAGCAGGGTCGTGGGGGACAACGGTTGCTTCACTGTGTGCGGCGAATACATCAGCCATCATGCTGTGGGCGAGACAACCTGATCTGGCAGCAAGCATTAATTTGGCGCATTGCAATCAGGTCTATTTGCCCGACATTGCGCTTCACCACGCAGTACGCGCATCTGCAGACTTAGCAGACGTTGTCGGAGGTGCCCAAGTAGTGATGATGGCGGTGCCATCGCATGGATTTCGTGATGTATTGCAACAAGCTGCCACGTTTATGGCGCCAGGAGTTCCCATCGTTAGTTTGACCAAAGGTCTTGAGCGCAAGACACTGCTACGCATGAGCCAAATTGTCAATGAAGTCACTCCGGGACATCCTGTTGCGGTGTTAACAGGGCCTAATTTGGCGTTTGAGATTGCTTCTGGTCAACCAGCAGCGTGCGTAGTGGCAATTGATGACCAAGGTGTTGCGGCCCAATTACAAGAAGTTCTCACTTCATCAACATTGCGTGTTTACACCAATCCTGATGTAGTTGGCTGCGAAATTGCCGGCGTTGTAAAAAATGTGATTGCGATTGCGGCGGGAATGGCTTTTGGAATGGGTTTTGGGGATAACTCAAGAGCGACGCTGATTACTCGTGGCTTGGCTGAAATGACGCGGCTAGCCATCGCTTTGGACGGAAAGGCCCTCACTCTGTCTGGACTTGCTGGCATGGGTGATTTGATTGCAACTTGTTCGTCAATGAAAAGTCGCAACACCACGGTCGGGTTGCGCTTGGGTCACGGGGAATCCATAGATGACATTTTGTCTTCAATGTCAATGGTTGCTGAAGGAGTAAGAAGTTCACCATCGGTTCTTGAACTTGCCAATCGTCACGGTGTGGAAATGCCAATTACTGAACAAGTTGTTGCAGTGTGTCGCGATGGTGTGACCGCTGCCGAGGCGCTAACGGCTCTGATGAATCGAACATTGAAATCAGAAACACTATGAGCGGTCATGCCCACGAAACGATTGGCGTACGAGGAAACAAGTGGAGGACCCAAGTCACCAACTGTGGGATGCTGATTCCGCGTGATGGTTCTGCCCCCATGTTGTGGCGTGTCGCTGCTGATGACCGTTGGTATGTGCCCGAAAACGAGTCGACACTGCGACAAAAGTGGTTAGCAGGTACGCCTGTTGCAGAAACTCGCCTACACGTGCCAGGAGGCGACATCGTGCAACGCATTTTCTGTGTTGCTGATTTGGGTGGCATGACCGTAATGGAGTTTGTGAATGAGTCAACTTTGCCGGTCGTCATTGCACTCAGTCGCAATGACGTACTAACGACACATCCACCAAGCGATGTTGCCCCCCTAGGCATTGAGATGCCCAGCAATAGTCTTGTTTTGCCTCTCGGGCATCAATCAAGCGTGCGCACTGCACTGCTGCACAGCAATCCTCACGCTGGTCATCTTCCCGACACGACAGCGGGGTATATGCAGGTACTGAATGGCTGGGAAACAGCATGCGAAGTGGCTTCGCGAGTGGTCCTGCCAGATCAATCGTTGTGTTCTCGACTCACCGCTGTGCGATCAAAATTATTGTTAGACGTGGCCGTTGATGATGTGGACACAGACTCGAACGCGGAGCACTCAGTCATTGAGCGCATTCGACTCGGAGACTTTAATTCTGACAGTATTTTGGATGTTGTTCGTGTTGTGGAGCGCCGCATCAAGCGTGAAAGAAAGTCATCTATGTTGTCCTGGGACACAGCACACCTGCTCACGACTGCTGCGAGCGTCTGCGCCCACCACAATGAAGACGCTGCAGTTGATGATATTGCGCGGGCGTGGTTACGTTTGGCTGATAACTCTGTTGAGCCGATTCCAGATGAAGCACCTGAAGATCATTTGCTAGCCGCTTGGCTGGAGTCGTTGTTGGCGCAGCCGTCTGCAAGCGGTGGCGTGGTCAAGTTACTGCCGAGAGGAATTCCAAAACCATGGTGGGGGCAAAACTTCCAGTGCCATCGGCTGGTCGCTGACGCTCGTCGTCAAGTGTCTTATGCCGTGCGGTGGCACGGGGCTCTTCCAGCGTTGCTGTGGGAGGTACACGGACAACCAGGATTAGTTCTCACTGCTGGACACTCTGGCTTGGAGTCGTCGTCGTGGTCCTCAACGCAAGCCGCAGGAGAGACTCTCCTTGAGGCGCCAACAGCGCCAAATAGTGTCAAATAATGTCAAGGCGATTATCTCCCCGCATTTATCCAACATGTGATCTTGAACGATCTCTGTGCACGACTGACAGCACCGTGGTGGCAGGAGTCGACGAAGTCGGCCGTGGCGCACTTGCTGGTCCAGTGATGGTGGGCATCGTGGCTATTTTGCGAACGTGTGCAAAGCCGCCCGAGGGACTTGCAGATAGCAAGTTGTTGACTGCGCATCAGCGTGAGGTCGTCGTTGGGCCTGCTCGGCAATGGGCGACAGCGTGGGCAACCGGAATCGGAACTGCACGAGAAATTGATGACCATGGGATTTTAGTCGGACTGCGCTTGGCCGGAGAGAGAGCCTTGGCAGCGTTGGGAGTGATACCAGATGTTGTGATTTTGGATGGAAATTACAACTGGCTCTCAAAGCCCGAGCGACCAGCAGATGCGGATGGGCTGGTTTGCACATCACGAATCATCGTTCAAAAAAAGGCAGACCGCGATTGTTGCTCGGTGGCCGCAGCAAGCGTGATCGCCAAGGTTGAACGCGATGCGATGATGCGGGAATTACATGCCCAATATCCGATTTTTGAGTGGGCATCAAATAAAGGCTACGGAGCTCGCGTTCATATGGATGCAATTAAAAAACATGGACCGACTCCTCATCACCGAATATCGTGGAACCTAACCCGAGGAGTCAAATAATATTTCAGCCTTTGGAAACGCTTACTTTTGAGAAACCGAGATCTTCAATTCACGGAACGGTGACACCGAGTCGATTCCAGGCTCTTTGGGCAATCCGAGGACACGTTCTCCAACGATATTGCGCATGACTTCGTCCGATCCTCCAGCGATTCGTAGTCCAGGTGTTCCCAGCACGAGGGATCCCCATGAGAAGGTTCCCCACTCACCGGTGTCCGCTTGAATTCTTGGGCCCAATACTCGAGCAGCAAAGTTGCCGAGCTTTGTTTGATTCAATGTCAAGGCCATCTTGGCGATGGACATTTCTGGTCCAGGAGTTTGTCCCGCCCGTATTTTGGCCATTGCCCGTTGGTTGTTGTAGCTCGCCACCCGATAGCCCGTGATCAGGGCAGCTAATTCGTCACGCACTAGAGGGTCATTGTTCAACCCGAAATGTTGAACCATTGCAATCATGCGCACGATGAGTGGATTATCGGCGTTCGTGCCGGTGCTGCCACCGCCCCCAATAGAGGCCCGTTCGTTCATCAGTGTGGTCAGGGCAACGTTCCAGCCGTTGTTTTCGTCACCTAGTCGATGACTGTCTGGGACGCGGACTTCGTTGAAAAAAACTTCGTTGAAACTCGCGCCACCTGTCATCTGCCGAAGTGGTCGAATTTCAATGCCGGGAGCGTGCATGTCAACGATAAATCCAGTCAAACCTTTGTGTTTGGGCAGGTCGGGATTGGTTCGGCAAATAATTTCACCAATGTCTGAATACTGAGCACCTGAGGTCCATACTTTTTGACCCGTGACAATCCACTCATCACCATCTCGAATCGCCTTTGTGCTCAAGGATGCAAGGTCACTGCCCGCACCTGGCTCGCTGAATAATTGACAGGCGACAATGTCGGCACTCCACATCGCCGTTAGGTAGCGCTCTTTTGCTTCTTCGGTTGCGTGGGCCAAGATGGTGGGCGCAACCATTCCAAGTCCTATTCCAAAGATGCCCTCATTGGGCGTGCGGTATTCAGACTCAAGACGGGCAAAGGTCTTTTCGTAAGCACCCGGAAGTTCGCGTCCGCCAAACTTTTTCGGGCCAGTGATCCATCCAAATCCAGCGGCGAATTTCTTCCCACGCCAGTTTTTAGCATCGCCAACGATGCGCTCTTCAGATTCGCGCGAGCGTTCTTCAAAGGCGCCCATCATGTCTGCACCTTCGCCCCAGACGAAAGCTTTCTCTGCTTCCCGCCGTTCGGCGTTTGCGTCCAAGAATTTTCTTGCTTCTTGTTCAAAATCATCGAGCGTTATTTCGGCCATAAAACCCCTTCAATTCGACGAGACACACTCGTTCTTTAAACCCTGAATTGTACTTCTAGGCAATCTACCGAGTGAAGCCGTGCTCTTGGATAGTTATTGACTATCGTCGGGTAAATGGGTCAGCCGGTAGCCGTTGAAGAAAAAACCTCCGCATTAGGTCGAATGGTCCGATTTGAGACCAACAGGTCTCTCACTGGGCAGGGACATGAGAACTTTGTCTCGGTAGAGAGTTGTCAGGGAACCAGACCATCGGCTGTGATTTCTCGGCGTTTTCTGGAATCAGGGCAAGTGATTTCGGTGCACGTCTTTAGCAATATCGTGACCGCACAACTTGCGCCCGGAGCGACTCAGGCAGGCTTGACGGACATCGTGCGAGATCTCTATCAATATTGGAAACCCGGAATGGAACCACCAAGTATTGAATCTTTGATGGCTCAAGTAGAAGCACCAGTGGTTGACACTGCGCCGGTGGCGGCAGGTGGCGAAATCCTTGATCCACGCGTGCCAGCACATCTTTTTCAACGCAGCAAAGATGCACGTGCTCGTTTGACGGGGTCTTGATTATGAATTCGCAAAGCATTCCAAATCATGTTTGTTGCTCCAACAAACATGTTGGGCTCAGTCATAGTTGAAGTTCCTTTCACGCTTAGCCTGACGTGATGGATTCTCCAGAGCGACGTTTTGTCTCGTTGAAGGAGGCCGCCGACTTGCTCGGAGTTCACTACATGACGGCTTATCGCTACGTGCGGCACGGTCAATTGGAGGCGCACAAAGAAGGTGGTATCTGGGTAGTTGCAGTGGATGATCTCTTGCTCTTTCAGAGCAAGCAAAATGACAGCAAGAAACCGCTTATCCAGACCAGTCAAATGATTCAAGATGTTCGGTCCTCTATCTGGCGCGATCGTCTTGAAGCATGCTTACTTGCCGGAGACGGCTCAGGATCTTGGTCAGTTCTAGAGGCAGCCATAGATTCTGGAGCAGAATTTGTAGATGTTTACCTTGATATCTTGGCGCCGGCAATGGCCGCGATTGGCGAGCGTTGGCATGCCGGCAAACTTGAAATTTATGTCGAGCATCGAGCGACAGGTATTGCTACTCGACTAGTGGCTCGCTTGGGTGCCAAGAGTGCTCATCGCGGACGCACACGCGGGGTTGTGTTGCTTGGAGCACCGTCCGGGGAGCACCATTCGCTGGCAATCTCAATTTTGGCGGACGTTGTTCGGTTGGCGAGATTTGAAGTGCATGATCTGGGGGCAGATCTACCAAACGAGACATTCTTGTCGGCCGTGCACCACTCCAATGGGATTTTAGCAATCGGGATCAGCGCAAATGCCGACGAATCGCGCTCAGCGGTGCGTGATTTAATTGTTCAGTTGCGGAATGTCATTGACCAAGATGTACGAGTATTTGTCGGCGGCAGAGCAATCAATAGCATGGCTGAAGCTCATCAACTCGGAGCCGATGAGTGGGCTTTGGACGCGCGTTCATTTGTGGTGGCACTTGACCGAATACTCAAAGGCAAATAACTAAAGGGCAAATAACTAAAGGGCAAGGAATAAAACAACCGAAATACAAGAATCAATTTTGTAAGTACGAACATATGTTCGCTACAATAGTGGCATGATTCGTCCTGGGGTGGCAGAAATACTCACAAGTACCCATCTCATGTCTGGTCAAGATCTAGTGCAACGCCAGACCCAGCATGGGCTCATCTCTGTTGCTGCTGAGGCATGTGCAATCTTGCCGAAGGGTGCGCTTGAACGGGGTTGCGTATATCAGTGCGTCGGGTCTGGCGCGACGTCACTTGTGTGGTCGCTTGTCGCGCGTGCAATATCTGACGGATCATGGATGGCTTTGGTAGATCTGCCGCACGCAGGTTTGTTGTCGGTGCGCGAGTACGGAGTAGCACTCGAAAGACTGTTGTGTATTAATACCAGCCGTGTGACACAGCATTGGTCGCGCATGATGGGTGCCCTAGTTGACGGTATTGATCTTGTCGTAACTGCCCCGCCACGATGCAGTGCAACAGATGCGCGCAAACTCACAACACGAGTCAAAGCACAGTCTGCAGTGCTGTTCGTAATTGGCGACACACATGATTTTCCAGTTGACATCACCCTGCGTATTGCATCATCGCGATGGATGTTTAGTGGACATGCCCGTCAACGGGAAGTCACGGTTATCACAGAAGGCCGTCGTGTGTACAACATGCAGCCACAAAAAATACTTCTACCACGACTATCTGAGCACTTTTTGCAAGTGTCATGTTGAGAACCACACGTACTGCAGCAGTTATTTTTCCAAACTGGGGCGCCATGCCCGGGCACGACGATACAGATACTGCGCATCGCGCTTTTGAATCTGTAGTGCGTGCATTGTCTAGTCTTGCCCCACTGATTCAAGTAGATACTGCTGGCATTGCGCTTCTGGCAACAAGGGGCCCTTCACGGTACTTTGGCGGAGACGTCGCAGTCGGTTATCTGCTGCATGAGTTGTGCACAAAGCAAGCGTTGCCAGTGGTTCACGGTATAGGTATCGCCGATGGTCGAGTCGCAGCCTTGGCAGCGGCACACCAGTCATCTTTTTCTGACTCACCTTGCGTTGTTCCAGTTGGCAGCTCAGAAGACTTTCTGGGGCACTTGCCCACGGATGCATTAGGTGTGTGCGCAGACATTGATGCCGACACAATTGATTTGTTGCGACGACTTGGCCTTACAACAATAGGGGCAGTCGCCGGACTAACAGAACGTGAATTAATCGACAGGTTTGGATTACTTGGCGAACGCTTGCACCAAATTGTTCACGGCTCTGATGTCAGCATGCTGGTGCCCGATGCGGTACCCATTGATGATGGTGTACAGCACATTTTTGAAGATCCAGTCTTGATTAGTGGAGCAGTGGTGGTAGCGCTGAGCGAGCCATCACACAATCTCATCAGGACGCTTGAGAGTCGTGCTCTGCAGTGCATTCGGTTGCACATGCTTTTTGAAACAGACCACGGCGAGCGCAATGAACGGATGTGGCATCAGCCCCGTGGATTCAGCGAAAAAGCAATTCTTGAACGCATGCGCTGGCAACTAGACGGCTGGCTCGGTGCTGATGTCGGAACGGCAGCAACGGCTGGCATTACGCGGGTGCAACTTTCTCCCATGGACGTGCGCCCCATTGATGCCCAGCAACAGAGTCTGTGGGGTGGTCGTCAGGAGCATGTTGAACGCGTCTTGCGAAGCATTTCACTCGCAATTTCCGTACATGCCGATATTGATATCACTGTTCCAGAATGGCAAGGTGGGCGTGATGTTGCCCGTGTTTTTTCACAAGTTCCAGTGGGCAGTGTAGATATTCGAGATTATGTGGCGTGTGCAGAACGCGTCAGCATCGGACGCGGAGCCCAACAACACTGGACAGGTTCGGTGCCCACGCCTTGGCCAGCAATTGTCTTTTCGCAACCACAACTAGTGCAATTGCAAGACAAAGATGGGTTGATGGTGGTGATTACTGGACGTCACGAACTATTGCAGATGCCAAGCATCCTGTGTGTGCGGGGTGGATTACTGGATCACAGTGCACGCTTGGCAGATGTAGTTAATTATACAGTGCAAGAATTTGCTGGTCCGTGGCCCGTAGAAGAACGATGGTGGGATCCGATACGTCGACGTCGGCTGGCGCGATTGCAACTACTCGTTCAGCACCCCCATACGCAAGTGGAGTATCTAGTTCTGTTGACGATTGAAAATCAACAATGGTATATCAGTGCCGTATACGACTAGCGTGGCGGTCATGTTGCATCAACTTCTTGGTACGTTGCGCGCCCATGTTGCAATTGATCAGCGAGAACAAGACTCAGTACAACATTTTTTAGATGTGGTCCCCACTTTGTTGCGTCCGTGTGACGAAGACGCAGGGCCACTGCATGTCACTGCCTCGGCAATCGTTGTTAATTCTGCAATCAGTCCAACAGCAACCGTTCTGCATCTGCACAAACGACTGAATCTATGGTTGCAGCCAGGTGGGCATATTGAAGTCGGTGAAACACCTGCTGATGCAGCACTTCGGGAAGCTCATGAAGAAACTGGTCTCGTAGTGGCACATCCCATCACAGGTGAACGCTTTATTCATGTTGATGTGCATCCCGGACCACGCGGTCACACGCATTTCGATTTGCGCTATGTCGTGGTTGCACCGCACGAGACGCCAAAACCCGGACCAGAAGAAAGCCAGGATGTGGATTGGTTCACATGGGAGCAAGCCTTAGCAATTGCTGATGACGGGTTGCGGGGTGCACTGTTGGCCTGCCAAGCCATAATCGGTGGTTAAGTACGAACATATGTTCGCTACGATGGCTGGATGGTCGCGTACGCAGAGTTGCATTGTCGCTCAAATTTCTCATTCTTAAATGGGGCATCCCATCCCGAACAACTGGCTGAATGTGCAGCCCAACTCCAACTAGGAGCACTCGCCCTGACCGATCGCAATGGGTTTTATGGTGTCGTGCGGTTTGCTCAAGCAGCACGAGCAGTGGGTTTGCCGACTGTTTTTGGCGCCGAGATGTGGTGTAGCGGTTTTAGTGGAGCAGTTTGTGCCGGCGATGTGGTGTTTCTGGCCAAAGGGGTAGCCGGATACGCACAGTTGTGCCGAGCAATCAGTGAAGCCCAACTAGCGGGTGTCAAGAACGCCCCACTCACAGATGTGCGAATGTTTGCGGCGCATGTCATGAATCATTGTTGGGTACTGACGGGCTCATCAAGCGGTGCAGTAGTGCGTGCACTGATGCAACATGGACCAGCCGCTGCAGACCGAGTATTGGCACAATTGTGCGAACTATTCGGGGCGTCCAATGTTCTTGTTGAATTATGGGATCATGGCGACCCTCTAGACACTGCACGCAATGATGCACTCGTGCAACTTGCCGCACGACGCGACTTATTGTGCCTAGCAACTAACGATGTGTCATATGCACTACCGGCACATCATCGCGTTGCCACAGCTTTTTCTGCCATCAACAAACGTTCTGCATTGAATACGGTTGATTATCTATTGGCCCCTGCCGCTACTGCGTATTTGCGTAGCACCGCAGAGCAATATCGTCGGTTTGCGCGCTATCCAGGTGTTGTTGAGGCGGCTGGCAGCATTGGAGCCACCGCCGCGTTTGATCTGTCGCTTGTAGCACCGCGACTCCCACCATTTCCATGTCCAGAAAACATGACAGAAATTGCTTACTTGCGAGATTTGACAGAGCAAGGTGCAACGCATCGCTACGGTCTACGACCCGCAAATAGCGAAGAAGATTTATCACTTCGTGCCAGGGCTTGGCGAGTTATTGATCACGAACTTGAAGTCATCGAGGTGCTTGGGTTTGCCGGGTATTTCTTGGTGGTTTGGGATATTGTTGAGTTCTGCCGACGCTCAGATATTTTGTGTCAAGGACGAGGTAGTGCAGCCAATAGTGCCGTGTGTTACGCCATCGGCATCACCAAGGCCGATGCCGTGTCGCTGGGCTTGTTATTCGAGCGGTTCTTGTCGCCAGAGCGTGATGGTCCGCCTGACATTGACATTGACATTGAAAGTGGTCGTCGCGAAGAAGTAATTCAGTACGTCTATCAACGACACGGACGGCACCATGCTGCTCAGGTGGCAAATGTGATTACATATCGCACTAAATCAGCAGTGCGCGACATGGAACGTGCACTCGGTGTTGCTCACAACCAAGAAGACACAGATCCACAGGTGCAAGAACTAGCAGACCTCATTCAGGATATGCCGCGTCATTTGGGTATTCATTCTGGCGGAATGGTGATGTGTGATCGACCTGTAATTGAAGTGTGTCCAGTCGAGTGGGGTCGGATGCAGAATCGAAGTGTGTTGCAGTGGGACAAAGATGACTGTGCTGCTGCTGGGCTTGTAAAATTCGATCTTCTGGGGCTCGGAATGCTGTCGGCTCTGCATAACGCCACAGACTTTATTTTGCAGCACCGCGGATACGAACTCGATCTGGCAACATTGCCCCAAGAAGATGATGTGTATGCCATGTTGTGTCGTGCCGACACCGTGGGTGTGTTTCAGATCGAGTCAAGAGCGCAAATGGCAACATTGCCTCGCCTCAAGCCGCGCCGATTTTATGATCTAGTCGTCGAAATCGCGCTCATTAGACCAGGACCCATTCAAGGTGGATCCGTTCATCCCTATATTCGACGACGCAACGGTAAAGAGCCCGTGACATATCTACATCCATTGCTTGAAAATAGTTTAGGAAAAACACTTGGTGTGCCGTTGTTTCAAGAACAGTTGATGCAAATGGCAATTGATATCGCTGGGTTTACGCCAGCAGAAGCAGATCAATTGCGCCAAGCAATGGGTTCAAAGCGATCTCGAGCACGCATGCAACAGTTGCGAGAGCGTTTGTATATCGGCATGGCAGAGCGCGGTGTCAAGGGGGCAATCGCTGATCAAATTTTTGACAAGATGAAGGCGTTTGCTCATTATGGATTTCCTGAAAGTCACGCAGTCAGTTTTGCCTATTTGGTGTACTCATCGTCGTGGATCAAGTTGCATGAACCGGCAGTATTTTGTGCAGCATTGCTAAATGCTCAGCCGATGGGATTTTGGTCACCGCATACATTGGCTCAAGACGCAAGACGACATGGCGTAGTGGTGCTTTCACCTGACATCAATGAGTCCTCAGATAGTGCGACATTAGAGTTTTGTGCTGAGTCAAATGGTCAATTAGCCGTGCGAATGGGCGTCGGCTCAGTGCGTGGAGTCGGCGCTGAATTGGCTGCTCGCATTGCCTCGGGTAGGCCATACGTCAGCATCGATGATCTAAGCCGGCGTGTGAGTGGGTTGTCACGTCCACATATAGAAGCGATGGCCACTGCCGGTGTATTTCAGAATGGTTTTGGGCTCAGTCGGCGCAGTGCACTTTGGAGTGCTGGTTCACATGTATCTGGTAACGCAGAAAGATTAGAAGGAGTTACTGCCGTGCAGACAGCACCACACCTGCCAGGCATGAAACCCATCGAAGAAGCCATTGCAGATTTATGGGCAACAGGAATATCTCCCAACGGGCACCCCACAAAGTTTGTGCGCGAGCAACTGTCCGCACTCGGAGTGGTGTGCGCTGATGTGCTCAACCACATTCCCAGCACACAGCGAGTGTGGGTGGCTGGAGTTGTAACACATCGTCAGCGACCAATGACGGCTAACGGTGCAACATTCATCAATCTTGAAGACGAAACAGGGCTTATTAACGTTGTATGTTCAATCGGATGCTGGGCTCGACATCGCAGCGTGGCTCGCAATGCACCAGCGTTGTTGGTGCGTGGACGAATTGAAAATGTTGAAGGTGCAATCAACATTATCGCTGAGGTCATATCCCCGTTGCACGCCGTCGCTTCAGCAGGTAGTCGTGATTTTCGGTGATACTTATTCTGAGGGCGAGTCGCCTAGATGCTCATTGAACATGCGGTAAGTGTCATAGATGTCTTTGCATTTTTGACACATCGGTAATTGTTTGGGATCGCGAGATGGCACCCACACGTGTCCGCATACCGCTTCCAGAGGAGTGCCATAAACTCGCGCCTCAAGGACTTTTGCAGCCGCTGATTCGCCCGGTTCAGTTTTGACGATATGGGCAACGATTGGTTCACCTGTCTCGGGGGTCAGTTCGGTCTCTGGCACCACCTGCGCAGGTCTGGTTTGTAGGGGAGTCGACAAGCGCGGGGACATAGAGTTAGTCAACCAGCCAAGAATCTGCTCTACACTCTAGATATGCCTTTATATGAGTTCCGCTGCCGCACTTGTGAAGCGACTTTTGAAGAGCGTCGACCAATGGCTCAAGTCAACAATGCAGCTACCTGTCCAAATGGTCACGACAACGCTGTGCGACTGCTGAGCGTGTTTGCCTCCGTTGGGACTTCGACGTCTGGGGCGACAACACCAGCACCAATGCCCACAAGTAGTGGTGGCGGCGGTTGTTGCGGTGGAGCCTGTCACTCTTAAGCAGTCTGCGACTTTTAAAAAAGTTGTTGCTACAGAGTCATGTTCGCGACAAAAAATGCGCCGACGATGGCAATCGCCGGAGCAGCCCAAGACAACCACGGTGTCGACCGATTGAGGTTTGGGTTTACCATCACCCAACTGATTCCTGCGCCAACGAGTGCACCACCAACGTGACCGCCAACTGAAATTCCTGGAAGCGCAAATGTAATCACCAAGTTGAGCACCAACGTGGCACCTAGACCTGTTTGCATTGGATTGATGCCGCGTTGACTCAAGACCACCGCAGCACCAGTCATCAAGCCAAAGACTGCCCCCGATGCACCACCTGTAAGACCAAAAGGGCTGGTGATGATAGCGCCCGCAGAACCACCCAGTAGCGCCCCAAAATACAGCAGAATGAATTTACCGCGCCCCAAAATTGGTTCCAGCAGGTTTCCGAGTTGATATAACAACAACATATTCATGCCAATGTGGAAAAGGCCAAAATGCAAAAACCCAGCTGTAACCATGCGGTACCACTCACCCTGGCGCAAAAATTCTTGTGCTAGTCCCAGATCAACGTGGTGTTGATTGATTGAACCACCCAACAGTGAACCCTGAGAGCCACCAGCGATTAGCCACACAAATACCAGAGCATTGATGCTGATCAGTAGGCGAGTGATAATGCCTTGTTGCCCTGCATTCCAGAAGCGGGCGCGAGTCCGCAGATTTGGTTGTAACTCGCGGACGCATCCAACGCATCGAGAGCCAATGTCGGCTTGTACCAAACAGTCGCCGCACGCGGGGCGCCCACAACGAGTGCAATGCCGACCCGTAAAGCGATTCGGGTGCCGATAGCAACTAGGGAGCGTTGGGGGAGGAAGTGTCACGCCCTAAGTGTAGGACGCACGCATTGGGGGTCACTGTGACATGTTTATAAAAAGCAACATGCTTTAGCGTGGTTCTGCTTCGGCGATATGGCGGTTGGCAAGATACCAATCCACGGTATTGCGCAAGCCTTGCTCAAAGTTCATGGTGGCTCGCCAACCGAGGTTGCTGTGAGCTTGGCTTGGGTCAATGCGACGCCGAGGCTGACCATCAGGTTTGCTTGAATCCCAAATCACTTTGCCTTTAAAACCTGTTATTTCTGAAATTTTCTCAACCGTTTGGCGAATTGTTACTTCATTGTCAGTACCAAGATTAAGGGGATCCGTGCCGTCGTACAGTTCAGCAGCCAAAATAATTGCTGCTGCTGCGTCAACTACATAAAGATATTCACGACTCGCCGTACCGGTGCCCCAAACATTGATTGTCTCGGTGCCAGATTCTTGAGCATCGATGCATTTTTTTATCAACGCTGGAATTACGTGGGAGACCGAAGGATGAAATTTGTCACCTGGTCCATAAAGATTCGTCGGGATCAAATAAGCAAATTTTTGACCGTACTGCTGGGCATTAACCTGGGCGTGAATAAGATGTGCTTTTTTGGCAATTCCATAGGGTGCATTCGTTTCTTCGGGATAACCATCCCAAAGAGATGTCTCAGCAAATGGCACCGCTGCGAACTTGGGGTAACTACAAACGGTTCCGAGTAAAACAGTTTTTTCCACACCAAATGTGCGGGCAGCCTCAATTACATGAGTGCCCATTAACAGGTTGTCCAAATACAAAGGTGCAGGTGCGATTTGGTTGTATCCGATACCGCCTACACGGGCGGCAAGATGAATTACATGCGTGGGTGAGTAGTGGGCCAGCATTTTTTCTGAGACACCAGGCATGGTGAGGTCATAGGCTTGACGGGTGGGCGCGGCAACAACAGCTCCGACCGACTCTAAAAGATGCACCACCACACGGCCCAAAAACCCATGGCCACCAGTAACAAGGACAGGGCGATTGTTCCAGAATGACGACATGAGTGCAAGCGTAGGGCGGGAGCGGTCAGAATGAGAGCCGTGCGTGTGGCCTATACCCTTGAGCAATGTTGGCACCGTGTGCCAGGGGGGACGGCGGTTGCTGCCCTAGAGGTGGCGCGAGCCCTACAAGTAATGCCGAATCTGGAACTGATTGGGGTTGCCGGGCGACATCGGGGCGGGGCAGCGGTTGGGTTTGAGCCAGTGGTCCCGATGCGGTACCTGCCTTGTGGCGGACCGCTCCTTTATGAATCTTGGTTGCGGCTGTCATGGCCAAAAGTTGAAGCGGTAGTAGATGATGTAGATCTCGTACACGCCACAACAATCATTGCACCAGCAACAACGCGACCACTCGTCGTGACGCTGCACGACCTCGCGTTTTTGCATTACCCGGAATTTTTTACGAGGCGTGGCAACAAAATTTTCAGGCGCAACCTGGATATTTTGAAGAATAAAGCCGTGGCAGTGCTTTGCTCCTCGCGGGCAACCATGTCTGATTGTGCGGAGGCGGGATTTGATGTTTCACTGCTTCATCACGTTCCGCTCGGAGTACGTCAAGCACCGACAACAGCATCTGATGTGCAACGGGTACGTAGTCAGTACTCGTTGGCATCTGATTATTTGTTGTTTGTAGGGACTCTTGAACCACGTAAAAATCTGATGAGGCTGGTTGAAGCGCATTCATTGATGACAGATGTGCCACCACTCGTCATTGTTGGTGCGCCAGGTTGGGGAAATGCAGCACCAGTTGTCTCCAAGAATATTGTTTTTTTGGGGCATGTGCCAGCCGATGATCTTGGAGCCTTATATGCGGGTGCACGAGCATTGTGTTGTCCGTCAATCATGGAAGGCTTCGGATTACCCATTCTTGAGGCGATGATGCACGGAACTCCGGTGTTGACATCTCGGGGAACGAGCACAGAAGAAGTCTCTGCTGGGGCAGCAGTCTTGGTCGATCCTTTGGACATTGAAGCAATTGCTGATGGTCTGCGGCAGGTGCTGGCGCGTTATGACGAACTCAGTCATCTGGGTCGAGCTCATGCCCAAACAATGTCATGGCAACAAACTGCCGCTCTTACTCATAGTGTGTATTCAAAGGTGTGCGCATGATGAAGCGTCGCGTACATGTGGGGATGAATCTTTTGTGGTGTCGTCCTGGAGTGGGCGGCAGCGAGGACTATCTCGTGCGACAATTGCTGGGGCTCAAAGAAAATGAACATGAATTTGAAATTCAAGTTTTTGCTCCGAAGGGTTTTGGTGCGCGACATAAGTCCATCGCCAAAGAATTTAAAGTGGTTGAAGCACCTTTGAAATGTACGACTCGGGCTCTGCGTGTCGCATTTGAGCATTCCTGGTTGCCAATGATGTCGCGTTCTGTTGAGTTGATGCATCATGGTGGAGGCACTTTGCCCCGCGCCCAAGCCAAGCCGTCCGTATTAACCGTGCATGACATCCAGTGGGCGGAGTACCCGCACTATGTAAAAAACTTAAAGTTGCGGTATTTAAAGATGATGGTTCCATCTTCAGTAAGACGGGCATCACTAATTGCAGTGCCGTCGCAATTTGTTGCCAATAGTCTGGTACAGCATCTAGGCGTTGAGGCCAAAAAAATACATGTAGTTCCGCACGGGATTGAAAAACAATTAGGGGTAAATGCAACATCGCCAGACGCACTGCGGCGTAAGTATTCACTTGGGTCAGGCCCTGTAATCGTGTATCCAGCCATTACGCACCCACACAAAAATCATCAGTTTTTACTGAAACTGCTGGCCTCTGATTACTCAGCGTGGTCTGACCCGACACTGCGGTTGGTCTTGACAGGTTCTACGGGTCATGCTGAGTCTGAAGTGATGCGCATGGTTTCAGCACTTGGCCTCGACCAACGCGTCGTTCGCACGGGTCACATTACGCCCGATGAGCGCGATGGTTTGATTGAGATGGCAGAGGCCGTGGTGTTTCCGTCGGAGTATGAAGGTTTTGGCGCACCCGTCGTTGAAGCGATGACGCTTGGGGTGCCAGTTATCTGCAGCGATAAAACGAGCCTGCCTGAAGTGGTAGGGGACGCCGGAATTGTGCTGCCGCTCAGGATCGAGGCGTGGGCAGACGCTCTTGTTGCAGTGCGGGCCAGACGCCAAGAATTGTTTTTGGCTGGCAAAACTCGTGCAACTTGGTTTACAACTCAGCGCTCAGGGGCAGCACTCATGCAGGTGTATCGCCAGGCTTTGCTATGAAGACCGCTCCCGCGATGCGACTTGTTGTTTTGTGTCCACACTTTGCGCCAGACATTGCACCAACAGGGGATGTCATGACGGCAATCGTTGCTGAACTTGTGAAGTACAACATTGAAGTACATGTCGTTACTGCGCTTCCGTGGTACAGAGATCACGAGATTGAATCTAGTTGGACGGGTCGCCTCATTCGCCGCGAGCACACGGCGTGGGGCTCGATTACTCGTCTGCATCCGTTTCCAGGAAAAAATAAACAGGGCCTTGTGCGTCGCGCTCTTGGCTTTATCGCTTTTAGCGTGCTTGCTGGAGTCAGTGCGTTGTTTGCTGGTGGCATTCATCGTCGAGTCCATGCCGTAATTTCAATGTCTCCACCACTAACCCTAGGGCTAATGGGTTGGTGCTCAAGTTTTCTCCGTCGGGCTCCACTTATATTTAATATTCAGGATATTTTTCCAGATGCCGCAGTCACAACGGGTGCAATCACAAATCGATTCGTAATCGCATGTGCAAAAAAATTGGAGATAGTGACCTATCATCGGGCGAGCAAGATTGTTGTCCTATCCGAGGACCTACAGCGCAATGTTCAGAAAAAAATCAAAAGCAAAGCACACAATCGGGTGGTTGTGATTCCGAATTTTATTGATGTCAATGCCATTCGTCCCCTCAATCGCATGACTGCTTATCGACGAGAACTTTCTATCGGACCCGAGTTGGTGGTGATGTATGCCGGCAATGTCGGTTTTTCACAGTCACTTGAGCTTTTGATTGAAGCGGCACGACAGATGCCTCATGTCACTTTCGTCATCAACGGAGGAGGAAGTGCCAAGGAGGCATTGCAAGCGCAAGCAATTGGCATCTCAAATCTTCGCTTTGGTCATTATCAGCCAAAGGAGCGTTTGTCCGAAGTCTTGGCGACTGCTGATATTCATGTCGTCCCACTTCGTGCGGGTCTCGGTGTGGTCAGTGTTCCTTCCAAGACCTACAGCATCTTGGCTGCAGGTCGAGTCATCGTCGCCGCAATCGATCCAGACACAGAGGTGCCACGAATTTTGGCAGCGAGTGGTGGTGGACTCTGTGTTGCGCCCGACGATCCGCTGGCCCTTGTCAGTGCCATATCTCGTTTGGTGAGCGACCCTGTCATGTCAGAGACCATGGGGAAATCAGGCCGAGAGTGGGTGGAACTACATGTTTCTGCTGAGGCTGTGGCAAAGATGTATGCCGATTTGCTCAGTATGGTGACGAATCGCCTTGTAGCCTCTTTGTCTCATGGCTAGTGGATCTTCAGCAAAACGCTTGGCGCGTCTAGCGCAAAAGGGCAAGGGCAAAAAAGTCCGATTTCAAGGCGGAACACTTTTTCCTGCCGTGATGGCTGTCATTTTGGTGTTGGGTTTCGTACTAATCGCGTATGCCAGAGAGTCAGCACCGAGCAAGAATACGCCACCAACGGCCAACGACCATTGGCATGTCGCTCTGGGTTTCTATAAGTGCGCAGATCCGTCCCAGACCACAAACGATGGAAAGTTTCTCGAAAAATTAGTTGGTAACAAAGAAGAGCCACTTGATCCGAATTTCATAAAATACGGAATCCACAGTCACGACGATGGCGTGATTCATTGGCACCCCTCGGCATTGGCCTCTGGAAATCGGGCCAAACTCGGTGTTTTCTTTGATGTGTACGGATTATCAGTCACAAAAGACAAAATTGTTTTCCCGGCTGATCAAAATGATGGCGTCACCTACGATGTCGATGTTGACAAGTGCAAGGATGCCAAAGGAAAAACTGTGAATGGTGTAGTCAAGGTTGTGGCATGGGACAGATATGACGATCCAGATCAGAAAAAACTTTTTATAACCGACTTTGATAATATTCGAATCAAAGAAGATGGAATGGCGATCACCATTGCCTATGTAGCAGCCGACGCCGACGTGCCAATCCCTGAGGCGGCTGCCAACTTGCCTGAACTTGGTGCAAAAGATTCGGGTGGCATCACCTCTACAACTCTCGCCGATGCTCCTGCGACGACTGTCGTTGGCGTTACTACTACTACGAGCGGATAATGCGTGCGGTTATCCTGGTCGGTGGTTTTGGCACCCGGCTGAGGCCGCTCACATTTACAACACCCAAGCCACTTTTGCCCGTGGCCAATGTTGCATTGCTGGAGCATGTCATCGCCGGATTAAGTGTGGTAGGAGTTACCGAGGTTGTTTTAGCGCTGGGTTTCAAACCTGAGCCTTTTATGTCGGCGTTTCCAGATGGTGTGTGTGCTGGGGTTGCACTTCGTTATGCCGTAGAGCCAGAGCCGATGGACACGGCTGGAGCCATTGGATTTGCCGCACGTTTTGCCCAAATCAACGAAACTTTTATTGTTGTCAACGGGGACATCCTCACTGATCTTGATATTTCAACGTTGATTGCTTTTCATCGAAATCATGGAGCCATTGCGACTCTGCATCTCACTCCCGTTGAAGATCCATCACAGTACGGGGTTGTTGAAACAAACAACGACGGAGTCGTGCAGCGTTTTGTAGAAAAGCCTCAAGCCCACGAAACTACAAGTCGGGCCGTAAATGCCGGAACTTATATCTTTGAGCCATCCGTTCTTGACTATGTTGTCCCAAATAAGCCTTTATCAGCTGAACGCGTAGTGTTTCCGGCCCTCGCAGCAAAGGGCGTGCTTTATGCAATGTCCACGAATGATTACTGGATAGATACGGGCAGACCTGAGACTTACTTGGCGGCGAACCTTGACCTAATAGATGGAACTCGCTCTCAAATATTGGCGTCAATTGCCGCCCAAGCCCACATTGCAGGAACTGCAGTGATTACGCACTCAGTCGTGGGCGATGGTTGCCGAATCGGAGCCGGAGCAATTGTTGCAAACTCAGTTTTGCTGCCTGGTGCAGTAGTCCAAGACGGGGCTCGCGTTGAAGCCAGCATTGTGATGGGACATATTGGTGCGTACGCCAATGTTACAGATTGTGTTGTTGGGGCTGAAGGACGAATTGATGGCCACACGACACTGGTAGCAAAAAAGATCCCCGACCCTGCGACTCTGTGAGAATGTTTTTATGACTCCATCTCGCATCATGGTATGTGGCGGCGCAGGTTTTGTCGGATCACACCTTGTCGATCGCCTTCTTGCTCAGGGTATTGAAATTGATGTAGTTGATAATCTTTCTTCGGGATCTCTCGGCAATTTGTCGGATGCCCGTCAACAAGGCGGAAAACTGAAATTTCAGCACGTTGATATTTTGGGTGATTCGTTTGCGGAGTTGGTCAGTTTACGGCGACCCGATGTGGTGTTTGTATTGAATGCGTTTGCTCCATCAAACTCTCAAACGACCGGCGCGCTGACTGCAATAGCAAGCGCAATCGCCGTGCTGGAGGCAGCACGCATTTCGGGTGTGTCAAAGGTGATCACGACACTTCCGGCCAAACTTTTATATGGCGAGGTAGCAGTGCGTGACCTTCCAATCAAAGAAGGTCATATGTCTGAATCACGTTCTATTCCAGAAATTATCGCTCGCTCAATTGCTGACGCACACAGTGTCTACCGTGATCTTTCTGCCGTGGAATACACCGTTCTTGCGACAGGTCATGTGTATGGGCCACGCCAGCGCGCAAAAGATGGCGTAGTTGCGGCATTTATTGATGCTCATATGAACGGACAAGCACCAGTAGTACATGGAAACGGAAAGCAAAGTCGTGATTTTATTTTTATTGATGATGTTGTCGATGCACTAGTGCGATCAATAGACCGTGCTGGTGGTCTTGTAATCAATGTGGGTACGGGTGAACAAATAACGGTTCGAGATGTCTGGAAAGCAGTCGCTGGAACTTCCGGAGTCACCCCCCGCACAAGTGCTGCACGTCCGAGTGATATCAGTCGTCTTGCCATTTCGCCTGTGCGGGCGCGTATCCAGTTGGGTTGGTCGCCGTTCACGCCATTTGCAGATGGACTGGCAGCAACTCGAGGGGCTTACACTCCTTCAGAATAAATCGGCATCGCTGAACTATCGAAATAGGTCTTCTTGGGCGGGACGAACGATTTCATTCATCGATGAATCACGAAACCACTCGGGTTCGGCGCCTCTGATGACAGCGACAGGAATTCCAGTCGACTTACCCATCACAAGTTCTGCGGCACAAGCAAGTTCGTCGGCAACACACACTTCGGTGACCTGCATCATCCGACCAAGTGCGTCTTCTGTTCCACGCAGATCGACGACGGCGGCAATACCAGCGACCCCAATGGCAACATCCGTGAGTCCCTTGCGCCACGGACGCCCAAATGTGTCACTGATGATTACGCCTACATTGACCCCTGATTTAGCAAGGATGATGTCTCGGATGCGTCGCGCCGAGCGATCACTATCAATGGGCAAGAGTGCGGCGTATCCACGCTCAACATTGGAGAGGTCAATACCACTATTGGCACAAACAAATCCGTGCTTTGTTTCAGTTATAATTAAATCTCCACGACGCCGAACGATGCGCACAGCCTCTTGTTCGACAAGGACCTTATGTGAAAGCGGATCGGTGGGATCAATTTCTACCAGCCGTCCCTCAGCTTTGGACACAATTTTTTGCGTTACAACCAAAACATCGTTGTCTTGCAATGGTCCGTTCGGTTCGGTGCTGCAGGCCTCAAAAATAATGTCACCAAGTTGTTGACCAGGTACTATCTCGCCGATTCCACTCACACCCCATGCAGTAATTTTCATTTCAATCCCTACCTTACATCACCGACTCAATGACAACCTGTGCCAAGTTGCGAGCGGCAATCGGGTCTGACATCACGGTGTTGGTTACGACGCAGTGCATCCCCGTGGCTTCAATTTCTGAGCGGCGATCCTTGTCGGCATGATCAATGACCAACGTTGCGCACACCGAACTGTACAGACGCGCGATACCAACTACGGATGCCTCGTGACCAAGTTCTCGCAACATCCGATCAGCAGGCCCCTTGAGTGCAGCGCCGGCAATGATGGGGGAGACGGCAATGACTTTTTCGCGACGGGCAGTCAGGGCTTCATCAACACCGGCTAGTGCTCGCAACGGCCCGATAGACACAATGGGGTTAGAAGGTGCAATCACAATCGCGTCACTCGCACGCAGTTCATCAAGTGCGCCAAAGATTGCAGTTTCTGATCCGCGAAAACCAACAGATTGCACAGGAACCGAGTGTTGGTGGCGGACAAAATATTCTTGAAAAGAGATTGTTTGTCCGCTAACGCTTGCATCGCAACTCGCCACTGTTATTTCGGTACTGACAGTCTGATCACACATTGGAATAATTCGTACCTGCACATCAAAGGCACGCCGTATTTCATCGGTGACCTGGGTCAGGGTGGCACCTTCTTGGAGGCGCGCGGTTCGGTAAAAGTGGGTTGCCAGATCTGCATCTCCCAAGTTGAACCATGTCGGGGCTGCCAATGAGCCAACTGGTCTTATGTTTTCAAAACGTAGCAGTGAGTTCATTGCCCGCCATGTCTCATCGCGCAATCCCCAACCACGCTTCGTATCTATGGCTCCAGCAAGCGTGTATGTCAAAGTGTCAATGTCGGGCGAAATATTGAGGCCATGCAAAATAGTGTCATCTGCGGTATTGACAATGGCAGTCACTGACTGTGGGTCGACTAGTTGGACAAGTCCAGACAAGAATTTGGCCGCTCCAACGCCACCCGACAGCACACTTATCATGGGTCGAATCGTACTTGCCCATCAAACATCTGCCTCGGTGCTAGCGTTTGATGGCATGCCAAGAGCTTTTATTACGGGAATAACTGGCCAAGACGGACAGCATCTGGCGGAATTTCTTCACGGTAAGGGATATGAAGTATTCGGCATGATCAAGGGTCAAAATAATCCCCGCGCCATTCAGTTGGCCGAGGAGTTTCCTTACGTTGAACTCGTCCCCGGAGATCTTGCCGACCTCACCAGTTTGATATCTGCGCTGGAATATGCTCAGCCAGACGAGGTCTACAATCTCGGCGCTATTTCATTTGTGGCGATTTCTTTTAACCAAGCAGAATTGACCAGCAATATCACGGGACTTGGTGTGTTGCGCATGCTTGAGGCGATCCGCATGGTCGGTGGTGTACAAAATAATCCGATTCGTTTTTATCAAGCGTCATCATCAGAGATGTTCGGGCAAGTTCGTGAGACACCACAGACTGAACTCACACCTTTTCATCCGCGATCACCGTACGGATGCGCCAAAGTATTTGGGCACAACATCACGGTTAACTATCGCGAAAGTTATGGTATCTATGCCTGTTCTGGAATTTTGTTTAACCACGAAGGTCCGCGCCGTGGGCTTGAATTTGTAACTCGCAAAATCAGCAGTGCCGTAGCCAAAATAAAATTAGGGGTGCAACGTGAAATCGTGATGGGCAATCTTGATGCCAAGCGAGACTGGGGTTATGCCGGAGACTATGTGCGGGCAATGTGGATGATGCTGCAACAAGATTCGCCTGACGACTATGTAATTGCTACAGGAAAGACCCACTCCATTGAAGAATTTTTGACGCAGGCTTTTGATGAGGCTGGATTGCCTGATTGGCATCAGTTTGTGCGCCAAGACCCGCGCTTTTTCCGCCCAGCAGAAGTCGATTTATTGATTGGCGACGCCTCTAAAGCGTTTAAAAATCTTGGATGGAAACCTGAAGTTGACTTTTCTTCGCTCGTCACGATGATGGTTGAACACGATTTGGCAATTGAAACTGCCAAACTTGGTAGGTAATTGTTCTTATAGCGGGTGGTCGAAAGCGCCTTCAATAACCGAATCAATATCGGGCGGCAATCCTGCCTTAACTTGGGAATGCAGGGCGTAGGAAAACAGCATCAATGACGCAATTGATGCGCTCACGAGGCCAAGTTCAACACGCAGATATAGGTCGTCGGCAGAAAATGCGGTCACCACTAGAAATGTTGCCATTCCAGCAGCCCAACCCAATGTGACAAAGACATGCCCGTGCAGGGCGATGACAGCTTGTGCTGTGGCGAGGGCAACCATGTACAAGGCGCTAGCGAATGCCAGCAATGTCAATGTCCGCCGATCAAGTCCACCCTCGTACACTTTGTCAAGAACAAAAGGACCCAATGCAAATGAACCTGCAGTCCCAATAATGCCAACGCCAATCACAACGATGAGTAGTTGTTTAAAAGCCTTCAGGAAATCACCCAAGTCCCCCCGCGCAGCGAGTCTTGCAAGTCTTGGCAACAAAGCTGCTTGCACGGCTTGAAATAAAAACAGTGGGATGCGTGACAACAACACCCCGTTAGCAAAAGCAGTCACATCTTCTGCTTGATCCGCGCGTGCCAAAATATCCACTCCGAGCGGTCCGGCATTGACAAGTGCTGCGCCCAAGATTGAACCGCCGAGCAACCAACCCAAATTTGGGGTGATTTCTGCGTAGTCGGCTGAGGGGCCATCCTCTGTTGCAAGATCCCCGCGCATCCAAACAATGAGCACTCCAACGCCGGGAGAGAGGGCGATGACAAGTGCGTAGGCGCCAACTGCTTTGACATTTAGTTGCCACAACACAATGCAGCCCAAAATTCGTACTAGTCCATCTAGTCCCATGATTATTCCGTAAGCAGTGAAGCGTCCAGAACCTGAACAAATTCCCCGCGCAAGATGAACAGGCGCGTAACTAATGAACGCCAAAATAAGCGTGAAGGTGATTAGATTGCGTCCCTCAAACAAGTCATCTGTCAACCAAGGACCGGCAACAAGCACCAGCACACTGACAAACGTAAGTAATCCAAGAACGAGGGGAATGACACGCTGAACAACTGGTTTGCCACCGTGACCAAGTGCACGACGATGAGCGAGTGCACGTCCAACTTCTTGTTCTACTGGCATAAAAAAACCCGGAGCCAGTGCAAAAGTTGCAAACCACAACGCAACGATTGGCTTAAAGTCTTCTTTGCCGAGTGCTTGTTGACCTACTTTAAAAAAAGCGTAACTAGCAACGCCCGCAATCAGCAAACCTATTCCGACAGGCAGGGTTCCTTCTGGTAAAGGGGTTCTTTTGTTATCGAGGCTTATTCGTTGGGACTCTTGGTTTTCTGACACTTCAATTAGGCTAGTGCAGCGGAGGATTCACTGAGCGGTGTTGGTGCGAGTCTTGCGGGCAGTTGCGATTTCTTGACGCAACACTTGAATCCGCTGAAATGCAAGAACACCAAAGCCAACCACCGTGTATGTTGCTTCTTTGGCTTGTTTAGCCGCATCTGAATTTATTATTGCCTGCAGATCAACGTCAGTGCACTTTATTTTGGACAGATCAATTTTTTGAATTTCTGATAAAAAAGAACATTTCACACCTTCTATCCTACTTTTATCTGTCATTTTAAGCAAGTGGCAGACGCATTCTGGATAGTAAACACATCCACATAGGGCGAGTATTTCTGCCTGTACCACTATCCTTCATAGGGCGTGACTGAGTTTTTTGAAATCCCCTCCGACTCATCTCTTGGGACAGAGGTAGTCGTAGCACCACCTGTTGTAGCTGTGGTGGTGGTTCATGAACAAGGTGATTGGACAGCAGAGTGTCTGAGCGCACTTGGCTCCCAGGATTACCCGAACCTCCAGATCTTGGTTCTTTCAACAAGTGGCGAGACAAATGAAGCAGCAACTACCACTGTGGACATGGTTGCCAATAATGCGCCAAACAGTGTTTTGCGCTTTATGGATGCCAATCCAGGTTTTAATGCTGCCTGCAACAACGTGTTGGCGATGGTGGACGGGGAAAATGGTTTTTACCTTTTTCTCCATGATGACGCAGTACTGGCCACAAACGGAGTTTCGCGTTTAATTGAGGAGCTTTATCGATCAAATGCCGGAATCGTCGGACCAAAGATCGTGTCTTGGAGCGACACTCGTCAATTGGAAAGTGTTGGCGTTGCGATTGATCGTTTTGGGGAACGTGACCCAGTCGTAGATATTGGCGAAATTGACCAAGAACAACATGATGCCGTGCGAGACACATTTATGTTGCCGTCAACTTGCATGCTGATTCGTGCCGATCTCTTTCGTGCACTAGGCGGATTTGAAGTGTCTCTCAGCAACGAAAGTGCTGATCTTGATTTGTGTTGGCGCGCTCATACAACAGGAGCTCGTGTTGTTGTTGTTCCGGCTGCTGTTGTCAGGCATCAGCACCGAAGTGCCAATAGCGTTCGACCTGAAGATGCTCGCCACGATTTGGCGAGAGCGCAAAGAGAGCGAATTCACACGACAATCGCGCTTACTCAGGCGGTTTATTTGCCTTTTGTGATTTTACAGTTATTGATCGTATCAATTGCTCAACTTGTCGTTGGCATCTTTTCTGGAAGTCCAGCGCGCGCATGGACATCCCTGCTTTCACTAATCACGAGTCCATTTCATATTCCGCAGTTGACCGCTCGTCGAAAGAAAGTACAACACTCGCGCGTCGTGGACGATAACGAAATTCGCGCGCTGCAGAGTCGCGGTAGTGCACGGCTCTCGGCGTATCTGCGCAAACGGGCTCGCGTTATCGGAAAAGCCGAAGCCGAAAACAGTGCTTCAATCGGTGATGTTGCAGTTCGGCAACGCGGAACCGTTGCGTTCTGGCTGACTTTATTTATTTTGACTCTTCTAGGATCGCGTTCTTTGCTTGCGTCTGGAGTTCCGCGTGTCGGTCAATTCGTTCCGTTTATAGGCAATGGACGCGAGATGATGAGCCTTTATTCATCTGGGTGGTGGCCTAGTGCGTTTGGCAAAGCGGTGAGCGCACCAACCGGGGTGTTGCTGAATGCGTTTGCAACGTTTGCATCACTTGGGCGGGTTGGACTGTTGCAGACTTTGACAGTCGTGACCCTGCCGTTCATTGGATATATCGGTGCCTGGCAATTTGCCTCCGTTTATGCCACCCGACGAGCGCGGATTATCACTGCACTGACTTATGCGGCTGTTCCTCTCCCGTATGCGTGTATCTCAGTTGGGCGTTGGGGTGGACTCCTTGTTTACGCCGCTTTCCCATGGTTTGCCCATATCGCTCGTTTATTGGTGGCACATCGACCAGTCGTTGCTTCATCTCGTGAGGATGCAATGGACTATTTCATGTATCGCAGTCAGCGAGTCTTTACAAAACGAGTCGCCACTCTCACGCTAATTCTTGCAGTCGTCACCGCTTTTGAAGTTGGCGTATTAATTGTCGTTGCAGAACTTGTTGTCGTTTGGTTTTTGGTGACATGGCTTCATGGTGCCAGACTCCGAGATGCGCTGATGTGGCCGCTGATGTTTGCATTGGCGGGACTCGGCACCCTCGTGTTGCATGCTCCCTGGTTGGAGTGGTTTGCAACAACTGGATGGTGGTCAAGAGTATCGGGTGCCCCAATCGAGGGTGGAAGAGACATCGGTCTTTTGGGGCTCGCTTCTTTTGATATTGGAATATTGCCACTATCCAGTGTTGCAGTGCTTCTGTTTGTTCCCGCGTTCGCCTCAATATTTATTGTGCGGGGCAGTCGCGCGCCTTGGGCTTTGCGCGGTTCTCTGCTTGCTGCGAGCGCACTCCTTGTGGCACTCCTGGACGATCGCGCAATATTGCCAATTCATCTTGCAGAGCCAGCCATCATGTTGGTTCCTGTGGCCTTTGGCCTCAGTGTGGCAGTCGGCGCACTCGGTGCGTCGATGACTGTTGATGTTCGACATGCAAAATTTGGTTGGCGTCAGCCACTAAGTGCATTGGCAAGTATTGGCCTAGTAGTTGGAATGCTCCCCAGTGTCCTTAGTTCTCTTGACGGTCGTTGGAATCAGGCGACCACATCAGTGATGGATTTGCTAGAACAACTCCCTGCTGAATCGGAGGCAGGCTCATATCGGACAGTTTTTCTGGGAGACGTTCGGATGCTTCCTGGTGCGCCGATCAGTATCGGATGGGGAGTGGGGTACTCAGTTATCACAGGAGCACAAATATCGACTGTCGACATTTGGGAGCCACCGCGATCACGAGCCACGGATGAATTAGCCCAAGCAGTGCGAGGCATTGTCAGGGGTAGCACCGCTCGTGCAGGTCGATTGGTAGCCCCCCTTGCGGTGCGCTTCATTGTTGTGCCCATTATCGATGGTGCTGCGTCTACTCGCGACGATCAGTTGCCAGTGCCACGGGATTTATTGACAGCACTGAGTGATCAGTTGGATCTGCGCAGAAGGTACTCATCGCCCGATCTTGTGATTTTTGAAAACTCAGCGTGGGTGCCTGTTCGTTCTTCATTGTCAACGTTGGGCGCGGAGGCCAGCAAGTTAGCTGGAGCGGCATCAACAATTGCGGCTGATTTGGCGGGCGCAACACCCGTCTTGTCGTCGGTGCGGCCAGATTTTGGAGCGTCTGCATTACTCAAGGAGGGGACTGTTCACTTGGCCGTCCCATTTTCGCCGGGATGGAAACTCAAAGTCAACGAAACGTCGATTGCTTCACGCACTGCCTTTGGAATAACCACTGCTTTTGATGTGCCAAGCGACGGAAAAGCGACGCTGTCATACCAAACTTCGGTCTTCAGAATGCTGGCAATTCTATCTGGATTTGGTTTTTGGTCGGTGACAGTGTTTTTAATGCTTGTGCGCAGCCGAAAAAAAGAAAAAAAATCCTCTGCGAACATGGGAACAAAGTTTGACTCTCCTGTTCTCTCGTTTGAGGATATTTCAAAATGAGCGGGACTGCGGCTCCTCGGGCACATATGCTGCGCAGGGTTTTCGGCGCAATTCTCGTACTAGCGTCGATTGGAACATTGGCTTATGTGGAGGTGCAGCGACCTGTTGTTCCCGAAGGAGCATCGGCGGCACGCTCAGATCTTGATGCGTTCGCCCAGATGCCGACCCGATCCCGGATTAGCACATCGTGGTTTTGTCCAGGTGTAGCAGCAGGTGATGGAGTGAGCAAGGGTCGTGTTGTTATCGCTAATCCAACCGATGTGGATATCACGGCGGCTGTCACATTATTGAGTGATGGCAATCCAGAGCAGCAGACGGTTACTGTTGCGGCACGCTCACGGCAAAGCGTCGATCTTTTGCGCGGTCGCACAAAAGGTGTTGTCGTGCCCGTTGTCGAAGTCATCGGCTCACAGGGTGTCGTAGAGCAACAGCTTGACTTTGCCGCCGGAGACACTACATCGCTCTGCGCAACCAGCACATCTTCATCATGGTTTTTTGCAGATGGTTTCACGCTTGAGGGCTCACGAGAGCGACTGATCTTGGCGAACCCATTTCCCGAGAGTGCCGTCGTCAACATCACATTCTCCACTATTGATGGACAACGACGCCCAACGGCTTTGCAGGGTTTCATCATGCCTGCGCGATCTGTTAAAAGTTTTGATATGAGCAAGGAGGGGGCAAACGAGGAACAGCTTTTAGCAATCGAGGTTCGCGCGACAACTGGCAAAATAATTGCGTCTCGAGCGCAGCACTATTTAGGTGGAGGAAGGCTTGGCTACAGCACAACACTGGGTCTTCCGTTGGCGCGGAGTAAATGGTGGTTTGCTGGTGGTCAAACCGCCACAAATGCAATAGAAAAACTTGTTCTGTACAATCCAGGAGAACGAGACATCGTAGTTGATGCAGTTTTTTTACATCAAGAATTAAATGCAAATGCTGATTCCTCTGGCCCCATACCGCCACTCGGTACAACTTCCATCGCCGTGCCTGCTGGCGGCGTTGTATCTGTAAATACCGAGTCTGCTGCTTCACTGCCAAAGGGCGCGCATGGAATAGTTCTTTCAACATCCTCGCAGGCTGAGTTTGTTGCTGAACACGCATTCAGCAGAAAAACAAAATCAAGCACATTCACTGCGCTTACGCAGGGCACGCCCGATGAATTGACCTCACGAGTGTGGTGGATTCCAACTGGTGTAACGCCAGATTCACGTGATGCTCTATCTATTCTCAACACGACTAGTGAGCCAGCAGTGTTGAGCGTTGTTGGAATCGGGCCGGGCGGGGAGTTTCCGTTGGCTGGATTGACCGATATTGTCCTGCCACCCGCAGGCGTGCGAAATATTTCCTTCCCTAAAGATGTCACTGATGGTCAACTCATTGTGCGCAGTACAGAACCCCTCGTCGTGCGTCGCCAACTCAACCGCGGGCATGGACTAGTCGGTTTTAGTTCTGTCTTGGCATTGCCGCAACGCGGACAACAATGATTCGAGTCTTGCTGGCAATGTTTGTTGGAGGAGCGGCCTTCATTGTTGCTGCGATTATTCGTCATCGACAACCTGACGCACCCACGCAAGGTGCCTACCAGTTGCCTACGCAGCTTGATCGGGCGGACTTTTCACAGCACACGGCGCCTTGGCTCGTCGTGGTGTTTACATCGGCGACATGCCACACCTGCTCTGATGTTTTGGCAAAAGCAATTGTCGTAAAGTGTGCCGATGTTGACGTTGTCCATGTTGAATTTCCGACCGATGAGCAAATGCACAAGCGTTACAACATTGATGGCGTTCCAGCTTTAGTCGTCGCAGATCAAGAAGGCGTCGTGAGAGCTGGATTTTTGGGACCAGTCAAGGCCCAAGATCTGTGGGCAACAATTGCAGAATGCAGACAACCAGGTTCTACCCCTGAGCCCGAATTGGGAAAGCTACAAAATTAGTCCCCAGAAGTTGCCGGGGCGTCGGTCGCAACAACAGCTTCGTCGAGTGCTGTCTGAATGAGGCGAGCAACGGTTGCACCGTCAATTGTTTCTTGTTCAAGGAGCGCCTCTGCCACAAGATTCAGTCCCTTGCGGTGTTTTGTCAACACTTCGTGAGCCCGCTGTTCTTGTTCTCGCAAAATCCGTCCAATTTCATCGTCCACAAGACGAGCCGTGTTGTCGCTGTATTCGCGACCACTCGTCAACAGGTCTTCTCCCATGAAAACTTGCTGCTGTCCGTTCCATGCCATTGGACCGATCTGATCTGACATTCCCCATTCCCGCACCATGCGACGTGCAATTGAAGTCGCTTGCTCAAGGTCGTTAGCCGCACCGCTATTGAGATTGCCGAAAACAATTTTTTCAGCGACGCGTCCACCCATTGCTTTGCAAATTACGTCCTCAAAATACTCGCGTGAGTATGTATGGCGTTCTTCTGGCAGAGACCAGGTGATACCGAGGGCCATACCCCGAGGCAAGATGGTGACCTTGTGCAAAGGATCACTGTGAGGCAAGACAGTTGCGAGCACGGCGTGTCCACCCTCATGGAAGGCGGTAGCGCGACGTTCCTCCGCGTTGAGGACAAGGCTTTCGCGACGAGCACCCATCACTACTCGATCCCTCGCATTTTCAAAATCGATGTGTTCAATTTCTTTTGAACCGCGACGAACGGCAAAGAGAGCAGCTTCATTAACCAAGTTGGCCAGATCAGCCCCACTCATTCCAGGTGTTGCTTTGGCCATCATTTCCAAATCGGAGTTTGAACTCATGCGCTTGTCGCGAGAATGCACCTTCAAAATTGCCAGCCGTTCATCACTCTCTGGAAGTGGAACGATAATTTGGCGATCAAATCTACCGGGACGCAACAATGCTGGATCTAGAACATCAGGCCGGTTTGTTGCGGCAAGCACAACAACCCCTTCAGAGGTTTCAAATCCATCCATCTCAGCCAGCATTTGATTCAGCGTTTGTTCACGTTCATAGTGACCACAACCAAGACCAGCCCCACGCTTACGACCAATCGAATCAATTTCATCGACAAAAATAATTGCGCGGCCCATTTTGCGGGCTTGAGCAAAAAGATCTCGCACTCGGCTCGCGCCAACTCCGACAAACATCTCCATAAAGTCAGAACCTGTGACTGACAAAAACCCCACGCCTGCTTCGCCTGCAACGGCACGGGCAAACAGGGTTTTGCCGGTTCCAGGAGGACCCACGAGGAGAATACCCTTGGGCACGCGAGCACCTATTTCTTTGAAACGCTCGGGCATTCGAAGAAAGTCAACGACCTCTTTGATTTCAAGTTTGACACCGTCATATCCAGCGACGTCAGCAAATGTAGTGCCTGGTTTGTCGGCTTGATAGGGCTTTGCTCGACTACGTCCGACTGACATTATGCTTCCGGCTTGACCCATCGCGCGCTTTTGCATCCACATAAAAATGCCGACAATGAAAAGGAATGGAAGGAAAATTGGAATCAGACTCGTGAGCCAATTTGCCTGAGGAGTTTTGAAGTCATAATCAACACCCCGCGCTTTGAGAAGTTGTTCGTCACCGTCACTCAGAGTCGTAGCTCCCGTTGTTGAGAATTTTGTCCCGTTGTTCAATATTCCACTGATCACATTTGACGAGTTGTTGATTGATACACGCTTGACATCGCCTTTATCTACAAGGACAAGAAACTCTGTATAGGTGACCTTCGTGCCAGTTGCCGAAGACATGAAGCGGGATCCAAATGCCAACACCACAATCACCCCAAGTACGACCCAGAACACCCACCGAGGCACTGGTGGCTTGTCGGATTTGTCTGCTTTTGAGCCACCGGATTTTTGCGACCCAGTAAAACGCGAAAAAGGATTTCCTGATCCTTGAGGCGTCTGAGATGGGGGAGGCGGGGGCGGAGGAAGATTGCTCATACTCTTATCCTATGGCCGATGTGGCCGCTTGTCCCCGTGGGGCGCCACCTCAGGCATTACCGTTGTCACAATGGCTCGGCAATGTTCTCGCAGTGGGTGCGCCAACGCGGCTCATGTCACTCTTTCTTACCAATATGCGAGATCGTTGGTTTGGCTTGATGATTTGAGCCCCGAAAGAGACCCGCACTCTTATGACATGTGTGACCAGCACGCTGCTCGCACAACGCCTCCCACTGGTTGGCGCCTGCAGGATCGACGACATCGAATCATTGTTCATGATTCAAATCGCCTCGCGGGGTAACGAACTGGAGCATCCCCGAATTCCCTTTTCCCGCGCCGTTGCTGTGTGGGCCGCAAGTTATCTCGTGTCAAATATCTTGGCGTTTGTTTTATTCGCGGTGTCGGGGCAGAGCGATGGTGAGCTAACTCCCATCTGGCTCGTTGCAACAACATCTTTAGTGTTGTGGGTGCCTATCGTTGGTGGCGTTCAGTTTCTTGGAGTTCGCTATGGGCGCGGCGATATTCGGAAGGATTTTGGGGTTACTTTTTCGTGGCGGGATGCGTGGGGAGTTCCTGCCGGTGTCGCCAGTCAGTTGGTTCTCGTCACGGTGGTGACATGGCCCTTCACGCAATGGTTTCCTGACGAATTTTCAAGTGACAAGATTGAACAACGAGCCCGTGAATTAATTGATGCGGCCGCCGGCGCCTGGTTCGTTATCTTGGCATTAGTTGTGGTGATTGGTGCGCCTTTTGTGGAAGAGCTGACATATCGAGGTCTCTTGCAAGGGAGCCTTGCAAGACTCATTCATCGGCGAATCGCCTTAGTCGTCATTGCTATGTTCTTTGCGTGCATTCACCTATCAGCCGTGGAGATACCGGGTTTATTCGCCTTTGCAATTGTGTTGGGGTTGATGCGGGAGCGGACCGGAAACCTTGGAATGTGTATGGTGACTCATGCGGCATTCAACGCAACGGGATTAATCCTGTTGGTATTGACCTGAGGGACAAATGAATTCTCAAGATTTTGATGGGTCCACAGACAAGGCTGGGGATGATGTTGAGGTGGTTGATTTGTTCAAAAATGATTCTGCATTGACAGTAAAGTCGGTAACCACAACTGCGATTCTTGTGGGTGCTGTTCTGATGTTGCTTTCGACACTTCACCCCGAACTTATTTTGCGTAACAACACGCCGACCGGTGGTGATATGGGCGCTCACGTGTGGGGTCCTGCTTATTTGCGCGATGTTTTAATTCCAAATTGGCGAATCTCGGGGTGGAGTATGGACTGGTATGCCGGACTGCCGACGTATCGCTTCTACATGGTCGTTCCAGCATTGATGATGGTGTTGCTTGATGTCGTCCTTCCCTATGGCATTGCATTCAAAATTATTGTCGTTCTGGGTCTTGTGACCCTTCCGATCTGCGCATGGGCGATGGGCAAGTTTGCGCGCCTGGCATATCCGATTCCCGAACTTCTTGCCGTGGCGGCTGTTTTATTTTTATACGACGAAAGCTTCACTATCTACGGCGGCAATATCGCGTCAACGATGGCTGGAGAATTTTCTTTCTCCATTTCATTTGCCATTGCATTTTTAGCCTTCGGCCTTTTTGCTCGGGGCCTTGATGATGGCAAGTATCGAGGACTGGCAGCCTTGGCCATCTCATTAAGCGCACTTTGCCACGGGATTGTTCTCATTTTTGTTTTCTTCGGAGTAGGGCTGATGCTTTTATTGCGATTAGACCGACAACGGTTGCGGTACGGAGTCACAACAATCGGAACAGCTCTACTCTTGTCGGCATTTTGGGTGGTGCCATTTTTGGGTGGACATTCGATCATGACCGATATGAAATATGAGCCACGACCAAGTGGCGGCAGTGATTCGTTGTGGAAAATGTTTTTTCCACTCGCCCCCGTCTGGAATATTTTGTTGGTCTGTCTGTCTGTCGTTGCGTTTGTGGCGTCACTCAGGCACCGACGACTCTTGGGTATCTGGATGGGTGTCTACTGCATCATTTTGATGATTGGTGTAAAGGTTGCTCAACAAAGTCTGCCCATCATTGGTCTTTTGTGGAATCCAAGATTGTTGCCATTTTTGTACATCTTGCGATACATGTTGGCCATCATCGGAGCCTATGAAGTGCTGGTATTTCTGCTGAAATTTGTACGATTGCAGCGTTATGCACGATCGGTAGTCACTGACTCTCCTGTTGGGCGTCCATCTCTTGTGATGAGTCTTAATTCATCGACGCGCGTGTTGTGGGTGGTGACGATATTCGCACTCATCGTGTTGGGATTTCGATATCAACAACTTCCCGGTGGGCGCTTTGTTACCTCTGGCTCCCAAACGAAGTACGCATGGGGACCTATTGAAATCCCTGCAGCGAGAGGCTTCTCAGATGGCTGGGCGCGCTGGAATTTTCAAGGTTACGAAGGAAAAAGTTCCTACGGTGAATATCACGGCATCGTCAAAACGATGCAAGGGCTTGGTGACGACCCAGCGCATGGCTGTGGGCGTGCCGTGTGGGAAAATAATGGGGAACTAAACAAGTACGGAACCACGATGGGGCTGATGTTGCTCCCATTTTGGACGAAGGGTTGCATCGCTTCGATGGAAGGACTCTTTTTTGAAGCCGCCGGAACCACGCCGTACCATTTCGTCACTGCAGCAGCCGTATCAAAACAAAGCAGCAATCCAGTTCGCGAATTGCGTTATGAGGACAATGATGCCGCCAAGGGAGTTCCGTATTTACAGCAACTTGGCGTGCGCTATCTCATGGTTTTTACTCCTGAAGCAGTTGCCCAAGCAACGACTCAGGCATCGCTGAAAGAAGTTGGTGTTTCCGGGCCATGGCACGTTTATGAAGTTGCCAACACGCAACTCGTGGTGCCCCTCACCACGCAGCCAGTTGTGGTTGCGAAACGCAAAGGAGACCAGCGCGAGCGTTGGCTTGAGCTTGGGATGTCGTATTTTCAGCACACCGATGAGTGGGATGCCTTGCCTGTTGCCCATGGTCCAGATTCATGGCAACGCATCAAAGTTGAGGCAGATCTCGAACGCCGTCAGGGTGATCCAGGTGAACCGAGTCGGCGTGTTGACATCGTTGTTCCGACTGCAGACACCAAGATCACCCCAGTTGCTGTCGAGCCGACGAAAGTGACCGAAATAAAAATAGATAATGAATCAATTTCATTTCATGTTGACAAAATTGGCGTGCCAGTTTTGGTGAGGGTCAGTTATTTTCCAAACTGGAAGTCTCACGGAGCATCAGCACCTGTTCGAGCGGCCCCCAACATGATGGTCGTGATTCCGACGCAAAATAATGTTCGACTGACATATGACTCATCGGCAACGGACAAACTGGCTTATTTGCTGACCTTTATCGGAATCGCAGTCACGATTTATTTCATTCGGCGGCCACTTCGTTACGGGGTGGCCATGCCTCCTCGCGACTAGTGTTATTTGGCATGCCACAGACAGATCCAAGCGTTCTTGATGAGATTATAAAGGCATACGACATTCGCGGCACCACACCTGATCAATTCAACGAAGAAGTGGCATTTGCGATAGGGGTTGGCTTTGCAACTTTTGTGCAGTCGGACTCAGTTCTGGTTGCCCGAGACATGCGCGCCACCGGAGAATCTTTAGCACAGGCTTTTTCCGAGGGAGTGATGTCGTGTGGCGTTGATATTGTTTATCTTGGTCTAGCCAGTACCGACCTGTTGTATTTTGCTGCGGGTCGGCTGAATGCTCCAGGAGCAATGTTTACCGCATCACATAATCCTGCCGAATACAACGGAATTAAATTCTGCTTATCTGGCGCTCGTCCTGTGGGGGCAGACACCGGACTCGGGGAGATTAAAGAAATAGCGCGTGCCGTGATGAATGGTCGGGCACCCCGAAACTCGGCAACACCCGGCTCCTCAAGCTCGCAAGATCTGTTGTCTGCTTTTGCGGATCATGTGGTGTCTTTTGTCAACATAGATGCACTGCGTCCGATGCGCGTAGTCGCCGACACTGCAAATGGCATGGGTGGACTTATCGTTCCGGTTGTATTTGAGCGTCTACCGATGATTGAAGTTGAAGTGATGTATCCAGAACTTGATGGATCTTTTCCCAACCATCCAGCAGACCCGATACAAACTGCCAATCAAAAAGATCTGATGGCACGCGTCATCGCCGGAGGTTTTGACATCGGTCTCGCCTTTGATGGCGACGCGGATCGAGTTTTTGTTGTTGATGAACTCGGTAAAGGTGTTTCTGGTAGTACGACGACGGCAATGTTGGCGGCTGCAATGTTGCGGACTTATCCGGGCGCAACAATCCTGCACAATATTATTTGCTCGCGGGCGGTTTCAGAGATTATTCGCGAAAATGGTGGTGTGCCCGTCCGCACCAAAGTGGGACATAGCAACATCAAGCAAGTGATGGCTGAGACGGGTGCAGTATTTGGTGGCGAGCACTCAGCGCATTATTACTTCTTGGATAACTTTCGGGCAGACAGCGGAATCATCGCGGCGATGTTGGTGCTTGCTGAGATGAGTAGATCGGGGCAGCCATTATCGATAGTGCGACAACCATTCGAACGCTACGAAGCGAGTGGAGAGATTAATACGAGCGTCGGTGATACAACCGAAGTGATCAGCCGCGTTGCAATGAGTTATCCATCCTTTCCTCAAGACACGCTTGACGGCCTGACGGTGGATGGCGGCGACTGGTGGTTCAATCTGAGACCGTCCAATACGGAGCCTCTATTGCGCCTAAATCTGGAAGCCTCAACTCGGGACATGTGTGATGAGCGTGTGGCAGAGGTTCTTGCTCTCGTTACCGCCTAAGATATAGGCATGAGTATTGACCGTGCACTTTTGGGCATTCTTGCCTGCCCCAAAGACAAGGGTGCTTTGTTTTACATTGAGGCTGAATCCTTTTTATACAATCCGCGACTCCATATGAAATATTCCGTGCGTGATGGAATCCCAGTGATGCTGATCAATGAAGCAGAGACGGTGACTGATGTGGAGAATGACCGCATCATGAGCCTCGTTGCATCGGCTGGACTAAAACCCACCTTTGACTAGTTCGTCAGTTAGCATTGAGGATTGTTCGGGCTGACTCGATCGGAGCCAGTAGGCCCCAGCCCGTTGACTAAAACGTGAAGTGCTTTCGGTCGCTTCGGTTCCACGCATATCAAAGGAGTTCTTATGTCAACATTTGCCACCCGTCGCGATTATCGCGTAGCCGACCTCAGTCTTGCTCCCTTTGGTCGCAAAGAAATTCACCTTGCGGAACATGAGATGCCAGGCCTCAGATCGTTGCGCAAGGAGTATGGCACGATCAAGCCCCTCACTGGTACGAGAATTTCTGGTTCATTACACATGACGATTCAGACCGCGGTGCTGATTGAAACACTCGTTGAACTCGGCGCCGAAGTGCGGTGGGCAAGTTGCAATATTTTCTCCACACAGGACCACGCTGCGGCGGCAATTGTTGTTGGCCCTGAAGGAACAATGGAAGAGCCCAACGGGGTACCAGTGTTTGCTTGGAAGGGCGAAACACTCGAGGAATATTGGTGGTGCACTGACCAAATGATGACATGGCCAGATGGCAACGGACCAAACATGATCCTTGATGATGGTGGCGATGCAACAATGCTCGTTCATAAAGGAGTGGAGTTTGAAAAAGCGGGAGCGGTTCCAGATCCAACAACTGCATCGAATCCCGAACTCGCAATCGTTCTCGGATTACTGCAACGATCACTCAAACAAGACCCCAAGAAGTGGACGACTATGGCAGCGGGTATCAAAGGAGTCACGGAAGAAACCACGACTGGAGTAAAACGCCTCTACAAGATGGCGGAAAAAGGAGAACTGTTGTTCCCGGCGATTAATGTCAACGACAGTGTGACAAAAAGTAAGTTTGACAACTTGTACGGTTGCCGTCACTCGTTGATTGATGCTATTAATCGAGCGACCGATGTGATGATTGCCGGCAAATCCGCCGTCGTCTGTGGTTACGGTGACGTGGGGAAAGGATGTGCCCAAAGTTTGCGTGGTCAAGGCGCGCGTGTTGTCGTGACCGAGATAGATCCAATCAATGCATTGCAGGCAGCGATGGAGGGCTACCAGGTCAGCAGATTGGAAGATGTCATCGGCGACATTGATATTTTCGTAACGGCCACGGGTAACGAGGCAATCATCACTGCCGAGCACATGGACAAGATGAAACATAATGCAATTGTTTGCAATATCGGACACTTCGACAATGAAATAGACATGGCGGGATTGGCGCGTAGTGGTGCGACTCGTGATGAACTCAAGCCCGGCACCGACTTGTGGACATTCCCAGACGGTCACGCCGTTATCGTGTTGGCAGAAGGGCGGCTCGTAAATCTTGGTTGCGCGACGGGACATCCCAGTTTTGTAATGAGTTGTTCTTTTAGTAATCAGGTCATTGCTCAGATTGAGTTATTTAAAAACACAAAGAATTACCCACTAGGCGTATATGTGTTACCCAAGCATTTGGACGAAAAAGTTGCGATGGCTCATCTTGAAGCACTCGGAGTCAAATTAACCAAGCTCACCGACGAGCAGGCTGATTATATGGACATGAATCCAACCGGACCGTTTAAGACTGAGCACTATCGCTACTAGTTTTCTCTGGCAATTTGAACCAATTAATCGTGACATGGACTAGCGGACCGATCCCGAGGGCAAATACGAATGTCCCAAATCCAATTTGACCTCCCAGCAGCAATCCGATTGCTATAGCGAGGATTTCCACTAGCGTGCGCGCCAGACGCACACTGATGCCGAATCGTTGGTGCAATCCAACCATCAGGCCGTCTCGCGGACCTGTTCCGAGTTCAGCGCCAATGTACAAACCACTGCCCACGGCAACCAAAATCATTCCAAGAAAGACGTAGCCGACTCGAATCACCAAAAGGCGGGTTTCAGGCAGGAGATCTTGGGCAATGTTTTCTACCAGACCGATTTCCAGAGCATTCATGATCGTACCGATTCCTGGTCGTTGGCGAAGTGGAATCCAAAGCACCAAGATGCTCAACCCCACAATAATAATGATGGTGCCAAGTTCAATATCGGTGTGTTTAGAGATGCCTTGATGCAACATGTCCCAGGGGGCTAGTCCGAGTCCACCACAGACAAAACATGCGATTCCGATTCCAAACAAGGCCAGACCCGTCGCACATCGTGTGATGCGTTCAAAAAGTCTGTCTGCGAGTGGTCGATTGGCGGATGAATCCAGCATGCACTTAAACAGTAGCGAGTGCGATGGTTTAGCGACTGCGCCATTCTTCTACGAAGGCGCAATAAGAACTCAAATTTTGAGGTTGAAGTATGCAAATCAGCGACCTATTGCACGGCAGTTGGCACGGTATTTGGTGATTCATATTCAGGAGCGCATTGGGGGTGTCGGATGTATCGTGACCTGGGCACCGACGCTTCAATCACATCGCCGCAAACGAGGCATCGATCAAGCCGAACTACTTGCTTGGCATGTTGCACGAGAGTTAGATATGCCTTGTCGCGAATTGTTGATCAGATTGAACACTGAATCTCAAACAGGGAAATCTCGTGCCACGCGATTAGTTCAGCCGTTATTCAGGGCTCGTGCCCCGTCTGATGGGGCTGGTGTTTTGGTAATCGACGATGTCATCACAACTGGTTCGACGATGCGAGCTGCGACAGAGGCCTTCCGTCAGGTTGGTGTCTCAAAAGTATTTTGTGTGGCTGTTGCTAAGACGCGAGGAAGTAGGGCGACCTAAAGTTGGGCCAGAAGACGAGTCTGGGCAATGGCGTCACTAGGGTCATCGTCCACGCGGATGCCGTACATTCCAAGTGCATTTGCGGCGTCAATATTGGGTTGCAGGTCATCCAGAAACGCGGTCCGTGAGGGAATTGCCCCCAGCCGATCCATCGTCAAATGATAAATCGCCGGATTCGGCTTGCGTAATCCGACTTCGTGGCTATCGACAACAGTGTCAAAGATCGCTTCAAAGTCCATTAACGACCACCACGACTCCCTGAACTCACGCACATTATTTGTAAGCACTCCGATGCGGACATCATCGCTGCGCAATTCGTGAATCAGTTCCACCATCGGCTCACTTAAAGCAAAATTAAATGTGATGCCACTAGTTGAGGAAGATTCTGACGCGAGAGATTGAGTCACGGCAACGAGAGGCGTAATTCCTGATTCGATGATTGCATCGCGGGTCAGCCGCCTGCATTCTTCCATGGTTATTTCTCCACGCTCTACGCGGTGCCAAGGGTGATCAGAGTCTTGCCCGTATGGACCCATGATGATCTCAATGACACGTGCTCGACTGGCTTCCGGAAAACGATTGGCAAAATCGGATGGTTTTCCGTTGCTCATAATGACGCCGCCCAGGTCGAATATGACGGTGTCAACCGTGCGTTGAGGCATAAGAAACAAGTCTAGCGTTTATGATCCGCATGACCGAACTGTCTCGGCGAGTTGACGCCGATACAATGATTATCCATATGGCAATCCTTGATCGAGTCCTGAGAGCCGGTGAGGGTAAGCGTGTCAAGGCGCTACATGGGCTACTTCCCGATATAAATGCCCAAGCGGCAGCAATGTCTGCGTTGTCAGACGATGCGTTGAAAGGCAAAACGGCTGAATTCATTTCCCGTATTGAACGCGGAGAAGATCTCAACGATCTTTTGGTTGAAGCATTTGCTGTCGTGCGCGAAGCCGCCTCTCGTGTAATTGGACAGCGGCACTACGACATGCAACTCATGGGTGGGGCAGCATTGCATTTTGGATGGGTCGCAGAAATGAAAACTGGCGAAGGAAAGACGTTGGTCTCGACCCTGCCTGCTTACCTCAATGGGGTTTCCGGCAAAGGTGTGCACCTGGTCACGGTCAACGACTATCTGGCTCGACGTGATGCCGAGTGGATGGGTCGAATACATCGCTGGCTGGGTTTATCAGTCGGACTCGTTGTTCCTGGTGCGCGCGAATCCTCCTCTGAAAAGCGTCGAGACTACGCAGCGCACATCACCTATGGGACAAATAACGAATTTGGCTTCGACTATCTGCGTGACAATATGGCTGGCTCGCTAGAGGACAAAGTTCAGCGTGGACACAATTTTGCCATTGTTGACGAAGTTGACAGCATCCTGATCGACGAAGCCAGGACCCCCCTCATAATCTCCGGGCGTCTTGCTGATGCGGCCAAGTTGTATTACAGATTCGCTTCAATAGTACGAGTCTTGCAGCGCGACACTGACTACGAGGTAGAAGAAGATAAGAGGATTGTCGTTCCGACTGAAGCAGGCATCGAGAAAGTGGAAACTGAACTTGGTGTTGACAATCTGTATGACGAGGTACAGCAGAATCTTGTCCACCAATTACAGGTTGCGCTAAAAGCAAAAGAACTCTATCGGCGTGACAAGGACTACATCATTCAAGAAGGTCAAATAAAGATCGTAGATGAGTTCACCGGGCGCGTCCTCGAGGGTCGGCGTTGGAGTGAGGGTATCCATCAAGCGGTCGAGGCCAAAGAGGGTGTCAAGATTGAGGAAGAAAATCAAACTCTAGCGACGATTACTTTGCAGAATTATTTTCGCATGTATGAGAAGTTGGCAGGTATGACCGGTACCGCACAAACAGAAGCAGCTGAGTTGATGAACATATATGGTCTGCAAGTTGTCCCGATTCCGACAAATAGACCCCTCATTCGCCAGGATTTTGCTGACTTGATTTACAAGACTGAAGCATCAAAATTTGAAGCAGTCGTCGACGATATTGTCGAGCGTCACTCCAAGGGACAACCAATTCTTATCGGGACAATCAGTGTTGAAAAGAGCGAGATGCTCGCCCGGCAACTTACCAAGCGGGGTGTTGCCCATGAAGTTTTGAATGCCAAGCAACACTCTCGTGAAGGAGCAATCGTCGCCCAAGCAGGTCGTAGGGGTTCGGTGACTGTCGCGACCAATATGGCGGGACGAGGTGTTGACATTTTGTTGGGTGGAAATCCTGAGGGACTGGCGTTGCAACAGTTGATTGGTGAAGGCATTGATGCCGATCTGGTTATCAATGAGTTTGAACTCCCCGTAACGCTTGATCAAATGAGTGATGAGTTTCGCTCTGCGAGGGCCGTTGCGCTGGCACGTCTTGCCGAACTAACCCAAAAATTCAAAGATCAATGCACGGCTGAGGGTGATGAAATACGAGCACTGGGTGGCGTCTATGTTCTCGGAACCGAGCGTCATGAGAGTCGCCGAATTGATAATCAGTTGCGAGGACGCTCTGGCCGTCAAGGCGATCCCGGAGAGAGTCGTTTCTACTTGAGTCTTGACGATGAACTTATGCGATTGTTCGCGACTGGTGCATTGAGTTGGGTGATGGGGCGGGCCTTGCCCGATGATGAGGCCATCGAAGCAAAAATGGTGACCAAAGCAATCGAACGTGCTCAAACGACGGTGGAACAACGAAATGGTGAGATTCGCAAGAATGTCCTTAAATATGACGAAGTAATGAACGAACAACGCAAGGTCATTTACAAACGTCGTGACCAGATTCTTGACGGGCAAGATCTCAAAATAGAGGCCCTTGACTATTTGGTGGAGGCTGTTGACTCGTTGATCCAGGCCTATTGCGTTTCAGAGGCAAATGATGAATGGGATTTAGAGGGTCTTGAACTAGAACTTCACTCCTATTGGCCAACAGAAATAACGATCACCCATCTTGAAGCATGCGCGGATACTGACGAAATGTATGACGTTGTTATGGCAGATGCTTCAGCGCACTATGCGCGGCGCGAGACGGAACTTGGTGTCGAGGCGATGCGCTCCGTCGAGCGGCAAGTGATGTTACGCATTATTGATCAGCGCTGGCGTGAGCATCTCGAAGAAATGGATTATCTGCAAGAAGGAATCAACCTGCGAGCAATTGGTCAAAAAGATCCTTTATCTGAATGGCAGCGTGAGGGCTTCGAGATGTTCGGCACGATGATGAAGGGAATTGCCCAAGATTTTGTCAAATACATCATGCATGTGCAGGTGGTCCGAGATGCTGGGGCTGGCATGCAGATGCATAATGTTCAAGAACTTTCCAGTGACAATGTTGAAATTGATGGTTTTACCGCAGTCGCCAATGATCAAGATGTTGATCCAGCCTTTTTGGCTGCGCGAGAAGCATTAGAGCCTGTTCAAAAGACTGTCAGGAAGGACGCATCTGACTGGTCAAATACCCCTCGCAATGCTCCTTGCCCTTGTGGATCGGGGCGCAAATACAAAATGTGTCACGGCACGGCCTAGAAAGCTCCCACGATGCGCGATTTCAGTACGGATTTGCGAGAAATTGCTCGTCGGTTGGCTGAAGCGAGTGATTATCTAAGGGTGAACGAGATGAGAACCCGTCTCGTCGAATTAGAAGGACAAATTTCTCAGCCCGATCTTTGGAATGACCAAGATTTAGCCAAAAGCGTCAACGCCGAGTATTCCAACACCAAGTCTGATCTGGATGAGTACGACTTGCTGAGAGCCCAATTAGATGATTTAGAGGTGCTTCATCAACTTTCTCGCGAGGAACAAGACGAGGCACACGAGCAAGAAATTAAAGAAGGCATTGCTGGCCTTGGAAGAAGTTTGTCGAAACTTGAGTTGCGAAGCTTGTTTACGGAAGAACATGACGAAGCGAATGCAATAGTGCAAATCAACACGAAAGATGGGGGAGTGGACGCTCAGGATTGGTCGGAACTATTGCTTCGTATGTACACCCGTTGGGCGGAACGGCGCGGTTTCACACTCGAACTAGAAAATATCAGTCCCGGCACGGAAGCCGGAATAATGTCTGCAGAATTCACAATAAAAGGTAGATATGCCTATGGCCTGATGAGGTCAGAGCGCGGAGCACATCGACTTGTGCGCATCAGTCCATTTGACAATCAAGGTCGTCGCCAGACGAGTTTCAGTTTGATTCAGGTGTGGCCTGAAATAGACGAACCAAACATTGAGATCAATGAGAGTGACATTCGCATGGAGGTCTTCCGCGCGTCAGGAGCAGGAGGTCAGCATGTGAACAAGACATCATCTGCTGTACGTCTTATTCATGAACCAACAGGTTTGGTGACTTCCTCACAGGAGGAAAGAAGCCAGTTGCAGAATCGCGAAAAAGCACTGCACCGCCTCAAAGCCATGATTGCGGTTCGTGCTGAAGAAGAAAGGCTCGTCGAGCGAGATCGGATTGCAGGTAAACCAGCGCACATCGGATGGGGAAGTCAAATTCGCTCCTATGTTTTGCAGCCCTATCAAATGGTCAAGGATGTGCGGACAGAAATTGAATCAGGCAATGTTGCGAGCGTCTTAGATGGTGATTTAGATGATTTTATGGAAGGATTTCTGCGTTGGCGCCGTTCTGGTGGTGAGTAATCGCCCAGAATCTCTTTATCTCTGAATCCGCTGATAGGTTTTTATCTTCGTATGATTCGTTTTGAAAATGTCACAAAGATGTACGGAAATGATGTTGCCGCGATTCGCGAGGCATCATTTGATGTACCCAAAGGAGAATTCGTTTTTCTCGTCGGCCCATCGGGCTCGGGAAAATCAACTCTGTTGCGGTTGATGAATCGGCAAGAGCGTCCAGAGCGTGGAACGGTGTGGGTTGCGGGGGCAAACATCAACGAACTTGCAGACTCGCGTGTCCCATATTTGCGGCGTGGGATGGGCAATGTTTTCCAAGATTACAAGTTGCTCCTGAACAAGACAGTTTTTGAAAACGTAGCATTCAGTTTGCAAGTCATTGGAAGACCAAAGCACGTGATTCGTCAACAGGTTCCACAGGTTCTTGAACTTGTCGGACTAGCAGATAAAGAAGACCGTCTACCATCCCAGTTATCGGGTGGAGAGCAGCAGCGTGTCTCAATCGCAAGGGCATTCGTGAATCGTCCACTCATTTTGCTTGCTGACGAGCCCACCGGAAACCTTGATCCCGGTACGGGGGAAGAAATCATGTCGCTACTTGATGCGATCAATCGCACTGGAACCACCGTGGTGATGGCAACTCATGATCATCGAGTCGTCAATGCAATGCGTCGACGAGTAATCCAACTAGATCGTGGTGTGGTTGTTCGAGATCAAGAGAGAGGGGTATACGAATAATGTTCGCTCGTATCTCGTACGCCTTCCGCGAAACAATCGCAAGTTTTCGCCGCAATGTCACGCTTTCCGCCGCGGCTATATTGACCTCGGCAGTATCACTTTTACTGGTCGGTACAACTTTTTTAATTCAGCGCGCCTTTGACAATCTCCTCGTGCAGTGGCGAGGTGATGTGGGGATGATTGTCTTTGTCAGACCTGATGTAAGTGAAGAGCAACTTAGTTTTATAAAGCAAACCCTAGAGGCGCAGCCAAACGTAATCAATGTTGAAAAACTTGATTATCTGGATCGTGCGGCCAGTTTTGAAGAAGCGAAGCGCGTTTTTGCAGGGGATCGAACCACCCTGAGTTTGTTGAGTGTCGAAACAATTCCTTCGCAATTTAAAGTTGTTCCCGTGACCACTGACCCCACTTTGGTGAGGGGGCTGGCTGATCAATATCGCAATCTGCCCGGGGTTCAAGGTGTCGCACTAGCCGAAGATGAGTTTGAGGTCATCTCCACGATGTCTGATTTTGTCCGAAGTGTGACTATCACCATGTCATTGATCCTGTTGGGAGTAGCAGTCACCCTGATTTGGAATACGATTCGCACTGCGATGGTGGCACGTCGCAACGAAATTGAAGTCATGAAACTTGTGGGTGCTACGAACTGGTTTATTCGAATACCGTTCATTCTTGAAGGACTGATACAGGGAATATTTGGGGCGATTGTGTCGTGTGGTGGGTTGTGGGTACTCAATCGTGCTTGGACCAGCGGAGTCGCCGGCTTCAAAGCAGGAACTGGCGTCAGTTCTTTGGTAGTGCCGGGGTCCTATGTCAGCGGAGTGATGATTATTCTTTTGGTCGTCGGAGCATTAGCCGGAAGTATCGGATCCGGTATCGCTGCAAGTAAATTCCTTGATGTTTAGTTGCGTTTCGTTGTTGGCAATCTCTCGTCGCTAGTCTGCAAAGATGAACTATCAAGAAATTTTGTTCGAAGTGTCGGACAACATTGCCACAATTACATTGAATCGACCAGACAAATTGAATGCATTTACCAACACGATGATGCGTGAGGTTATTTCTGCTTTTGATGCCACGGATGTTGATGATGAGGTAAGGGCTGTCATCGTGACTGGTAGTGGTCGCGGCTTCTGCGCTGGGGCAGATTTGTCGGCAGGGGGTGACACTTTCTCGGGCGGTGGAAGTGATGTCGCCACCAAACAGGGTGTTCCCCGCGATGGTGGGGGGCTCGTGGCGTTGCGAATTTTTGAGAGCCTCAAGCCAGTGATTGGGGCGATCAATGGTGCAGCGGTTGGTGTTGGCGCCACAATGACATTGCCGATGGATATTCGTATGTCAAGTGATAGCGCTAAATTTGGTTTTGTTTTTGCCAAACGGGGAATCGTTCCAGAGGCCTGCTCTTCATTTTTCTTGCCACGCATCGTGGGAATTTCTCAAGCAACTGAGTGGGTCTTCACAGGCAGAGTTTTTGAAGCAGAGGAAGCCAAAAATGCTGGCCTGATCCGAAGTGTGCATGCACCAAACGACCTTATTCCGGCAGCTCGCGCTCTGGCTGGCGAAATTGTTGCAAATACCTCTCCTGTGTCCGTAGCTGTTTCGCGCCGAATGTTGTGGCGCATGCTTGGCGCGTCACATCCAATGGAGGCTCATCGCGTGGATTCGCGTGGCATAAAAGAGCGTGGTGGCAGTCGTGACTCACGGGAGGGAGTCATGAGTTTCTTGGAGAAAAGAAGTGCCGTGTTTCCGGACAAGGTGAGTGACGGTCTGCCAGATATCTTTCCCGACTGGGAAGAACCAAAGTTTTTTTAACAGATGATCGAATCCGATGCTCCAGAGCCGACGCTCGCTCAAATAGTTGGAGGCGAGGATTTCTTTATCTCGCTGGTTGATCGTTTTTATGATGGCGTGAAAGATGACGATGTGTTGATCACGTTGTATCCCGACGGAGTCGACACAACTGCAGCGCGTCGGCGTTTGGCGATGTTTCTGGAGCAATACTGGGGCGGGTCTGATGCCTACTCGGCAGAACGGGGTCACCCGAGGTTGCGAATGCGGCATGCTCCTTTTGTAATCGGGGATAAGGAGCGAGACAGATGGCTGGTGCATATGTTGGCTGCCCTTGAAGTTCAGGTTGCATCGTTACCGGAGCAGGTGCGTCAAAGTGTTCACCAACAGTTCGTGGCTTACGTAAAAAACGCTGCTGATCATTTACGCAACGCCTGATGTTTATTTTGACGGGGCAAAAACGTGAAGCGCGATAGCCGCTGCAGCCCCGACATTAAGTGAATCGATGCCGGCATTCATGGCGATGCGCGCACGGTACGTGGCCATTGAAAGAACCTGCTGGCTGAGACCGTTTCGTTCTGACCCAAGCAGCAAAGCAATTTTTTTGGTTGAGGGACTGATATTGCGTAAGTCTGTTGCGCTGCAATCAGGCGTAAGTGCAATCGTTGAAAATTCTTGTTGGTGTAGCAATGAAACAAAATCAAGACCCGACTCGCACTTTGCAAAAGGTAGTTGCAATGCAGTCCCCATGGACACTCGGAGGGCGCGGCGAGCAAGTGGGTCTGCGCTCGTGGAATCTAAAATCAAAGCGTCCCAACCCAGAGCAACGGCACTGCGCATGATGGCACCAAGATTGGTTGGATTATCTACTTCTTCAAGGACAACTATGTGGGTACTCTCCTCACAGAGTTGTCTCGCATTGCGCAGAGCAGGTCGCCGAAATAATCCAGTGGCATCAAGTGGAACACCGAGACCGGTGACGATTCCGCGTGTCTTGTCATCGGCTACGTAGATCGCAACATCGGATGGAAACCGTTGCAATAAGTTCGCCGCCACTTTTTGAGCGCACAGAATAGCAATCGGCTCACAACCAGCGAGGTGAGCCCGTTCAACTACTAGTTCTCCTTCGGCGACAAAAAGGCCTGCGCCGACGGTTTCAAGGCGGTTGGATTTGCTGGCAAGTTGCCGGTCTCTCCATCTGAAGGCATCAAGTCGAGAATCTCCAATGTCTGTGACATGAGTAATCACCGCTCTAGTACAGCCACGGAAACTCCGACCAATCTGGATCACGCTTCTCGAGGAATGACTGGCGTCCCTCTTGGGCCTCATCGGTCATATATGCGAGACGGGTTGCCTCCCCGGCAAAGATTTGTTGACCAACAAGACCATCATCAAGCATATTAAAAGCAAATTTGAGCATTCGCTGCGCCATCGGGCTTTTGGCATTTATTTCGGCTGCCCATTCAAGTGCAACCTTTTCCAAATCAGCATGTGGAACTACCGCATTGACCATTCCCATTTGATGTGCTTGCTCCGCCGTATATTCTCTGCCTAGAAAAAAAATCTCGCGCGCAAATTTCTGTCCGACTTGTCGTGCCAAATACGCAGATCCATAACCACCATCAAATGACGCAACGTCTGAATCGGTTTGCTTAAATCTTGCGTGCTCCTTGCTGGCAAGTGTTAGGTCACTAACAACGTGCAAACTATGTCCACCTCCTGCGGCCCAACCAGGTACAACACTGATGACAATTTTCGGCATGAAACGAATGAGTCTTTGAACTTCCAAAATGTGCAAACGACCCGCTCGACCTGATTCGATTGTGTCAGCAGTTTCTCCATCGGCATATTTGTAACCATCGCGTCCACGGATTCGTTGGTCACCGCCACTACAAAATGCCCAGCCTCCATCTTTGGGGGATGGGCCATTGCCGGTAAGCAAAACGCAACCGACATCGGTGGTTGATCGAGCGTGTTCTAGCGCCGTGAAAAGTTCGTCGACGGTGACTGGACGAAATGCGTTGCGCACTTCTGGTCGATTGAATGCGATTCGGACGGTTCCTTGGGCGACGGCACGGTGATACGTGATGTCATTGAAAGAAAATCCAGGAACGGTTGCCCACGCTGCTGGGTCAAACAATGGCGAGATAGTCACGGCTCTATTATTCTACGCCAAGCGTCGATTTATGCAAAACAAAGTAGTCTTGTTGTGTGCCAAAAACAGTTCTTTGCCTCGTAGGCTCTCTCCGCCAAAACTCGTTTAATAGTTTGATGGTTGCGGCGCTGCCTGAGTTTGCCCCTCAGGACACAGTGTTTGTGTGGTTTGATGTGGCCCAGATTCAGCTCTACAACCAAGATCTTGATACTGATACTCCTCCGGATGCGGTGGCGGCATTACGGATAGCAGTCACCCAAGCAGATGCAATTGTTATTGCAACCCCTGAGTACAACCACAGTATTCCAGCGGTCACTAAGAACTTCATTGACTGGGCGTCGCGGCCGTTTATGAAAGGTTCGCTGACGAAAAAGAAAATAATGGTTTTGGTGTGTGGCCCCGTGGCCGGGTCTGGATCACATGGCTTGGCAGCGACTCGTCAGGTTTTGGAATTATTAGGAAACACTGTCAGTTTTGCGCTCGCGATTGGTGAAGCCCATAAAAAAGTAAAAGATATTGATGGTCAAGCAACCGTTGTTGACTCAGATCTTGCTCAACAGTTGCGCGCAGGAGTGACTGAACTACTGGTGTGATTAATTACCATGTGTCAATCATTGGTCGTTTTTTGCCATTGCGCGGGGGCGCTGTCGGACAGGATTTTAAAATTCCAAGTATTCGTTGTCGGGTGTCGGCCGGATCAATTACATCATCAATCTCGACATGACTCGCCATATTTAGGGCATTGCCTCTTTCGTACGCTGACGCAATGAGTTTGTCTTCAAGTTTCTGACGCTCGTCTGGATCGAGCGTCGCTTCGAGTTCTTTACGAAAACCCAATCGCACCGCGCCCTCTAATCCCATTCCACCAAATTCACCCGTTGGCCAAGAGAGTGTCGCGATCTTGGAATGGAAACTCCCGCCCGCCATCGCTTGAGCACCGAGGCCGTACCCCTTGCGCAGAATCACTGTGATCCAGGGAATGGTTGTGCTCGCGGCCGTCACAAACATGCGCGAAAAATGTCGCACTTGAGCAGTTTCTTCTGCTTCAGGGCCGACCATAAAACCAGGAGTATCACACAACGAAATCAGCGGTAGATCGTAGGCGTCACATAATTGCACGAAGCGAGCAGCCTTGTCAGCAGCAGGTGAATCAATTGCCCCTCCTAGATGTGCTGGATTATTGGCAATCACACCTATCGGCTTGCCCTCAATGCGCATCAGAGCGGTCAGTATTCCGATGCCAAATGTTGGTCGTAACTCGAGCACAGAATCAATATCACCAAGAGCGTCCAAGACAGTTCGTATGTTGTAGACCCGAGTTCGTTGCTCTGGAACAAGAGCCCTCATTGATTCGTCGCTGTGTCGAGAAAAAATTCGTGTTGAACCCTGAAAGTATGAGAGGTACTTCTTGGCCATTACCACGGCTTCTGCTTCGTCGGTGACGCGAATATCTACAACGCCGTTGGAAGTCTGCACATCTATCGGGCCGATATCGGTGGGGAGAACTTTTCCGAGACCGCCACCTTCAATCATGGCTGGTCCAGCCATGCCGATGTTTGAGTTTTGGGTTGCAATGATGACATCACAACATCCAAGTAGTGCTGCGTTGCCTGCGAAACAATATCCAGAAGCGATACCAATGGTCGGGCTTAATCCTGAGAGTTGGGCAAAAAGTGCAAATGCCATCGTGTCAAGGCCTGCAACTCCAGGAGAGTCCGTGTCGCCTGGACGTCCACCCCCGCCTTCGGCAAATAAAATCACAGGCAATCTCAAATCATGGGCAAGCGAAAAGAGGCGGTCTTTTTTGCGGTGATTCAAAAATCCTTGAGTGCCCGCAAGCACCGTGTAGTCATAAGATACGACAGCACAGCGGGACGCATCGGTGCCAAATGCATCAGCATTTATGGTTGCAAGACCACCAACAAGGCCGTCTGCAGGCGTGTTCTCAATCAGGTCTTGTAAATCTCGTCGTTGTCGCTGTGCTGCAATTGCAAAAGATCCATACTCTATGAAAGACCCGTCATCAACTAGGTCTGCAATATTTGCGCGGGCAGTTCGTTGACCTTTTTTTGCTCGCCGCTCTACAGCCTCGGGTCGTGCGGCATCAGAGGTCAGACTGCGGCGGACTTTGTAGCGGGCAAGGTCTGCACGCTCCGAAGGCTGTGTTGGTGTCGTTGCTTTTGTCGTGACTGGATCAACGGATCCTGGCGTGATTGTCAAAATAACCTGCATAGCAGCAACTGTGTCTCCGGCTTTGACATAAATTTCGTTGATCGTCCCACTCACGCCAGAAACAAGTGAGTGTTCCATCTTCATTGACTCAAGCACGCCAACTTCTTGGTCTGCTGAGACATTGTCACCTACCTCAACAGAAACCCGAACCACCGTTCCAATAACTGGCGAAGTGATCGTGTGAAGACGTAAAGACACAACCTCAGGTTTAGCCCAAAACAGACTGTGCCGGTACTAGTCAAGGGCGTCAGCGACGCGTTGCGACCAATCTATTGATTCAGTCGACGTACCTGTTTCGTGAAGTTCGGCTCGCTGTCGCGCCAGTTCAAGAGCAGCTTGGGCAAGATTGCTGGGCAATGTAGCCGCAATCTGATTGCGAAGGTGGGTAGCCAAGGCAGGACTTTTTCCCTGAGTAGATACTGCAATAACAACATCACCATCCCGATGAGTTGCCGCTAAGTAGAAAGAGCAACGCTGCGGATCATCAGCAGAGTTAACCCAGATTCCTGCGGCGTCTGCTTCGTCGTAAATCTGTTGGTCAACAAGATGATCACCCGTTGCGGTGATCACCAACTGAAACTTGAGCGCATCACCATTCAGATAGGGGCGATCCACAACCGTCACATTGGTCATCGCTCGTAATTCATCCGTCACGCTTGGTGCAATAACAGTGACGAGCGCCCCTTGATCAGACAAAGCATGAGCCTTGCGGGTGGCTATTGGTCCACCGCCGACGACAAGCACTTTTCTGCCGCGCAGGTCAAGCATGATGGGCAACATCGGACCAACTATTTAACGTTCACAAGTTGAGCAAGTTGAAGCGGGTCTCTGAGGTCCAAGCCTGCAACTGCACCAATCACAATCACGCTTGGAGCATGAGCACTAACAAACACTGCTTCGTGTAACTGCATGCGTAAGACCGTTTGCTCGTCGCGGGTACCTTTATGCACAATTGCAACAGGGGTAGATGCATCTAGCCCCCCTGCCATTAACTCTGTGGCAATACTTGCTAGCCGTTCGGTGCCCATCAAGATGACAAGAGTTGAGTCCGTGCGAGCATGTGCACGCCAGTCAACCGACTGAGACCCTTGCGCGCAGTGACCAGTCACGACAGTGACTGCTCGAGAGACAAGTCGATGTGTGACAGGAATTCCAGCTGCCGCAGGAACAGCAAAAGCAGATGAAATGCCAGGGACAATCGTAAATGCAATTCCGGCACGAGCAAGGGCTTCTGCCTCTTCACCACCGCGTCCAAAAACAAAAGGGTCTCCACCTTTGATGCGAACCACTACGTCATGTTGGCGACCCAGAGAAACGAGTAAGTCATTGATGAGCTCTTGAGTGTGACTCGTGCCGGGACGCTTACCAACGTCAATGAGTTCGGCAGTTACACATGCCAGCGCAAGAATTTCAGCAGAGACCAACCTGTCAAAAACCACGACATCAGCACATTGCAAAAGTGATAATGCTTTGACGGTGAGTAATTCAGGATTCCCAGGTCCGGCTCCGACTAAATGTACGGTCATACTGCACACTCAGAATCACCGACTGCCGCAACAAAGGGTCCGGTTTCGTCGTAATCGACAAAGAAATCAGGATTTGCTTCTGGGGTTGGAAAGTGGTCAAGGTCGCGCAAGTCGCTCGCTATTGCATCCGCTCCACCGACACGATCCATCCATTGGCGAAATGTTTCAGCAGAAACTCGTTCGTTGGCAAAACGACGAACAACTCGGGCAACTGCCTCTGGTGCGGCTTTTGCCGGAAGACGCAATGCTTTTTCGCCGAAGTGAATCTGCTCTTGACCTACGTATCCGCCCAGCAACATCTGATATCCGGGCGCTGCTTGACCGTGAGCACGACGTTCTGCCCCAAAAAATCCGATGTCAGAAGCATGATGTTGGCCGCAACTATTTGTGCAGCCCGAGATGTTTATTCGAACCCCACCAACTTCGGCAAGTCCTTCTTCTTCCAAAATATCTCCGATTGCTTTTGCAAGTCCGCGTGACTGTGTGACTGCAATGTTGCAGGTGTCTGAGCCAGGGCAGGCTACGACATCTCGAGCCAACTCGGCTCCTGGTCGAGCCATTCCAATAGCGTCGAGGGCGCCATACAAGCGGGGCAATTGGTCGTTGCTCAACGCCCTAAACACGACATTTTGCCGATTTGATAAGCGCACATCAGAATTTAGTTCACGCTGAATACTGGCAAGAGCCAAGAATTGTGCGGCAGTTATATCGCCAAGGGGAGCATAAGCAACAGCGGAAACTGTGCCATTGGCGGTGCCGCGAATCACGCTTGTCTGGACCCAACGTTCGTATGGATCTTTTGCTCGCAATTGAATGCTTACTCCTTGACCAACGGCTGTTATCTCTCCCGTCAGCGCTCGACCTGCTGGTGCATCACCAGCAGCAACTACTTCTGGTGGTATCCCTCCAGGCCATGACGAAGACGCAGGCAATGTCGTGCGTATTTTCATAACGCGACTACGGACTTCGTCAATGCCAATCTGATCAACGACCCACTTCAGGCGAGCGCGAAGTTTGTTGTCGCGATTGCCGGTTTGTTCAAATACCCGAAGTGTGGCTTCAATTGTTGGCAGCAAGTCTTCTCGCGACGTAAAATCTTCGAGTGCTAAGGCGGGATGAGGAGTGGCTCCTAGTCCACCTGCAATATAGACACGAAATCCTTGCTCAATGGACCCGTCGGAGTTTTGACGCGATGTTGCAATCACCCCGAAGTCATTGAACATTGCTTGACCACAATCCGTTGAGCAACCAGAAAAGTTCACCTTGAACTTACGGGGGAGTCTCTGCCCAAGTGGGTTGCGTACAAAATGGCGAAACGTTGCTTCTGCCCATGGCGTGACATCGAGTTGTTCGTGGGGACATGCGCCTGCCAAGTGACAAGCCATTACATTGCGCACCGTGTCTCCGCACGATTCGCGAGTAGTGAGTTCAACTTTGGCAAGTTCTCTTAGAAGATCGGGTATGCGAGTGAGTTCGACGAAGTGAAACTGAATGTTTTGTCGTGTCGTGATGTGTCCCCAACCGCGTGAATATTGGGTCGCAAATGTTGCCATCAATTCAAATTGTTCGGGAGTAATAGACCCCGCAGGCAACTTGATGCGCACCATTTGGCTCGTACCGCCTTGGCGTTGTCCGTAGATGCCGTTGTTCAAACGCATCACCCGAAACACATCTTCTGCAATTTCTCCTGCAAGGTATTGATTTATGGCGATTTCAAAACGCTCAATGTCGGCGTCTTGTTCAGCACCCAAGTCTCGGTGCGGAGTTATTGCTGGGGGTATTGCCATCGGGACTCGTTCCTGTTTTGTCCTCTAAATCCGACTAACTTGGTCAAGATTAGCAGGACATGTACCCGAGAGCAACGGAAGAGCCTAAATGTTGGGGTCATGACCTATTTCTCGCAAGGCATCAGTAAGTGCGTGGCGTAGTCGCATCGTGTGTTGAGGAAGAAGATGAGCGACTAGTCCTTGACCAGGACGCCCGACTTCTTCAATCGTGAGCACCACTCTAGGTACCGTGTCGTCGTAGTCGTCACTGATTGCTACAGCCCAAGACAACAAAGAGGCATCCTCGATGCCTTCGAGGTCAGATTGGCTGAAGGGGTAATCGTCAATTGATCTGCGCATGTTGTAATTATGCCACTACGGGGGGAGTGCGCTCAGAAATTTGATAGTCACTCACTTGGGTGTCATCTGCTCCGAGATCCTCAAAATTGTCGTAGGCCCGAGCAGCCATAAAATTTCGCCACGGAATCGGGCGATAGCGAACGCTAGAGGTGCAAAGTTCGGGGATTGGTTCAATAATCGCATCTCGTTGTGGGTTGGCAAAATAGGGAATACTGAACCGACGTTGTGTGGTCATTGGAAGAACGCGATGCACGGCAGCGCGGTATCGATCGTTTGTCCACGCTTGCATCATGTCGCCAAGGTTGACAACAATCGTGCCCGCTGTGGGCGCCACATCAATCCACCCATTGTCTAGCGACTCTGTTTGCAACCCACCAGTGTTGTCTTGCAACAATAATGTCAGTACTCCTGGGTCGGTGTGATGTCCTAGAGCGGTTTCTCCCAAGCTGGCGAGTCCATCACGCTCATCCTTTGGAACAGGGTCGCCGATTGGATAGTGATTGAGCCGAACTGTGCTACTTGTTCGGGCACAAGATGTAAGTGTGCGCGAAGTGGAAGATAACTGTAGTGCGTCGTGCAGTAGGGACAGAGTTCGATCCGCCAAGATGCTGAACGAATTGAAAAAATCAACCATGACTTCTCGAAATCCGGGAAGATCTGCCGGCCATTGATTGCGAGCATCAAGAAGTTTTTCTGTGGGGTCGATGAAGTCAAGCACCTCTTTGTTGTCACGTTTGCGTTTTGTCAATTCGCGATCAAAGTATCCAAGGGGGTTTTCTTTGGATCGCATAATCGATGTGCGTACCGAGCGATCAGCATCAAAAAAGCGTCGTGTTTGAGTCCATGTTTGAGCGATTAAATCGTCGAGTCCATGACCACTCAGTAAAAAGAAACCGTGGTCGCGACATGCCGCATCAAGCGACTGCATTGAGACGGCGGAGGGGTCAGAGATATCTACAGTCGGGACTGCGGTCATGACCCAATGTTTGCACAGCAGGTGCTAGGAGCACCCCGTGACATCCTGCTACCAGTCGCATCTAGGTTGATAACGGTTCTCATTACTGTTATGCTGAAGGCATGAACCTTAAAATCAAGCAATACCAAGTCAATAGTGTTTTAGTTCTGGCTCTAGGGGCCCTTCTTGTCGGTTGTGGATCAAGCCAAAGCACCAAGTCTGAGGAGGCGAAAAAGCCTGTCATCGTCGCGTCCTACAGCATTCTTGGAGATCTTGTGACTGATCTTGTTGGTAGCAATGCAGACGTTGTTGTGCTTGTTGAAAACGGTCAAGATCCGCATGAGTTTGAGCCGACGGTAAAAGATGTTGAGCAGATCAACAATGCAGATCTAGTCATTGTTAATGGGCTTGATCTAGAAGAGAATCTTGTGGACGTGTTGGCACAAGCCTCCGCCAAGGGTGTAGCCGTGTTTGAGGTAGCAGAGCATGTGACATTGCGAACCGTAGGTTCCGAATCAGCGGCAGGTTCAGAAATGGAAGATAGTAAAGATGGCAGGGATCCGCATGTTTGGCTTGATCCGCTCACGTTGTCTGAGATGATTCCAGATTTGTCGGCAAAATTAGGAGAAATCCTTGAAATTGATCTCGTCAGCCAGGCCAATGAATTGACCTCGAAGTTGTCTTCTCTCAATGATCAACTTGCATTAATCATGTCGCCAATCTCAAACTGTGCCTTAGTAACGGGGCACGATTCACTTGGATATTTTGCGGCACGATACGGGTGCGACGTGGTTGGCGCGGTGATTCCGAGCTTGTCATCTTCTGCTGAGACATCGGCTGGCGAACTCTCCGACCTCAAGAAACTTGCCACCGATGCCCAGGTGAAGGCAATCTTCACCGAACTCGGAACTCCGCGCGCCGTAGTTGATCAAATCGCCCGCGAAGTAGGCGTCAAAGTGGTCGAATTGCAAACACATTTCTTGCCCGACGACGGCCACTATGCAGACCTAGTCACGCAACTAGCGACGTCCATCGCCAATGCCTTGAAGTAAAGTCTGCTGGACTAGATGGATGGTTGATTTTCTGCTTGGTCCTTTTGCCGACAACGAGTTCTTGCGTCAGTCACTTATGGCGGGAATCTTGGTCGCCTGTATCTGCGCTGTGGCTGGAACATTCGTGGTGCTACGGGGACTTGCTTTTGTCGGAGACGCCCTCGCCCACGGCGTTGTTCCTGGAGTTGCAACAGCAACATTGCTCGGTGTTTCAGGAATATTCGGTGCGGCCATCGGAGCGATAGTAATGATGACTGGAGTTGCCCTGGTATCACGGCGTTTTCGAATGTCAAGCGACACGTCAATCGGCTTGTTGTTTGTTGGGATGCTGGCTCTCGGAGTGATTATCACTTCACGATCCAGTTCTTTTTCGGGAGACATCACAGAAATTTTATTTGGAGAAGTACTGGGCATAAGCGATGCTGATTTATGGTGGCAGGCTGTTGCCTTAATGGTGGTAGGGGCAATCGCATGGGTTTGTCGTCGGCCATTTCTGTTGTTGTCGATTGATGAAGGCCTCGCCCAGACATCGGGGTTTTCAGTGCACCGTTATCACAACATGATGTTGGGGATGGTCGCACTAACAGTCGTGGCAAGTTTTCAAACCGTCGGCACATTGCTTGTGCTCGGTATGTTGATTGCACCAGCAGCAACCGGAGTCCTATTTGCACGTCGGGTATCAACGGTGATGTTGACTGCGGCTGGGGTTGGAATTCTCTCTACCTATGTCGGGCTTTTGCTGAGCTATCACGCCGACCTTGCCGCTGGTGCAAGCATTATTTTAGTGACAGTGTTGATTTTTGCGCTCTGTGCAATTGTGGTGGAGATTCAGCGTTGGCGGGGTCATCGTAAAGATATTCACCACGACCACGAACAGCCACACATTCACGCCCAGGTTCACCTCTGATGTCAGCAAATATCATCGCATCATCACTTGCCGTCGGGTACGGACATCGTCCCATTGTTTCCGACATTGATTTTGTTCTCGAGCCCGGTGCACTGATGGTGTTGATCGGCTCAAATGGTTCAGGCAAATCAACTTTGCTCAAAACGCTTGCTGGGCTATTGACTGCCCAATCTGGTTCTGTGCACGTGCTCGGCGATGTTCCTGGCGCCCAACCCGCGCGTGTGGCGTATTTGCCGCAGCATCCCGTGTCTTCCCACACACTTCCACTTCGTGTGCGTGATGTAGTGGCAATGGGGCGTTTTGCGCATCGTGGGTTGATGAGACGCACCACGACGCGTGATGCCTCAATCGTCTCCGATGTAATGAAAAGAACTGGCGCAGATGCATTCAGCACGCTCCCATTGCGCGATCTTTCTGGCGGACAACAACAACGCACACATCTTTCTCAGGTGCTAGTTCGAGAAGCAGAAGTCTTGTTGCTTGACGAACCAACAGCAGGTCTTGATGTCAGCGGCAGACGGGCCGTCGCTGACCTTATTTTGCAGGAGCGGTCTCGTGGCGTAATCGTGGTGATGGCGACGCATGAATTAGATGATGCCGAAACCGCCGACTTAGTGATGCTGTTGGCACAACGCGTTGTCGCCCAAGGCACTCCGGCACAGGCGCTAAGTGATGCCGCATTGCGTGCGTGTTTTGGGTTTACCCAGCCCCACTAATGCATTGAACCCCACGCGAGTATCCGCTCGGTAGTCTGTTGGAGTGCCACAAAAGATGTCGTTCACGATTGATGTAGAAGACATCCGCACGAGTAGCGAACAGCAATACAGGGTTCGGCTAAATGTTGATCGAGTTTTGGCTTGGTTGCATGAAAGGGAAGTCATCGGCACAGCCTTTGTCGTCGGTAAACTTGCGGAATCAGATCCATCCCTTGTGCGGGCAATCGTTGACGCCGGTCACGAGGTTGGCTTGCACTCATGGTCGCACACAGCAATAGAAAAACATACGCCGTCTGATTTTGGTCAGGACATAAAAAAAGGTCGGGAGCTTCTTCAAGATATTTCGCAGCAACCAATCAGAGGGTTTCGTGCGCCATTTATGTCGTTGACCACAAGCACGCCATGGGCACCTGACCAGATTGCAGGCGCGGGATTTACCTATTCATCGAGTGTGCTGCCGGCATCGAGCCCGTTATTTGGATTACCTGGAGCACCAAAGACGCCATTTCTTTGGGAATCAGGCTTGCTTGAATTGCCTTGTCCCGTTACGCGCATCGGACCCCTAACAATCCCGTTCTTGGGTGGAACATACATTCGTTTGTTGCCTCGGGCAGTAACGATTGGGGCATTAAGACGACAAGATCAAGATTCGGTGATGTGGACCTATTGTCACCCATGGGATTTTGATACTGAAGAGCGTTTTCGCCAATACCCTGAGACTGGCTTTGTAACCTCGTTGCTTTGTTTTCGGGGACGCCGCCGAATGTTTCCGCAACTAGGCGCAATTATTCATGATCTGGAATGTTCCTCGTTATCTGACATTGCCACTTCTTTGCTGACACCCGGCACCGCCAAACTGGATGTCTTTTCAATTCCTGCTCGCAACGCGGCATGATCCGATGAGTCAAAGTTTTGGAAGCGATGCCGACCTTGTTGGTGTTAGGGGCTTGATGCAGGAAGTTTTTCCACATCCTGAGAGGTTTACAGTTGAGCGACTGGCGTGGTCGTATCGACAACACCCGCGGGGAGGGGCTGCGGTGGGGCGTTGCTTTGATGCTCAAGAAAAACAAATTGGTAACTATGCGCTTGTCCCGCTTGAATTGTCTTGCGGGACGAAACGCATCTTGCTGGGTCTTGGAGTTGATTTGGCGGTGAGCCCCAGCGCAAGGGGTACGGGGACTTTTAGGTCAACAGTGCAAGATGCATACGACCAGGCTCAACGTCAAGGATTTGCCGGCATTTTAGGAATTGCCAACGCGCAATCCGCTCCGCGCATGGTCGAGACTCTGGGTTGGAAGCACTTACCTTCTTTAGCGACACGTCTGTTATTTGCGTCTGGGTTTGGCCGTGGATTTTCGGCACCTTATACGCCATCTCTTTTGGCAACTGAGCCGTTTCATTCGTTGCTCAACAAGCTTTCGTTTTCCAATACCGTCGGCTGGCAACAATGTTGGGACTCGGATCTTTTGCGATGGCGTTTATCAATGCCGGGAGCGCAGTATTCGTTGCATGTTCTTGATGATTGCATGGCAGTGAGCACGACCGACAGCGTCTTGGGAGTTCGGATTGCAGTTTTATTAAAAGTCTTTGGTAGGAGCGATGTCGCTAGCGTGAACGGTTCCGCGGTGGCGATGCGTCTGGCTAGGCATCACAAAACACCGATAGTTGTGCATTGGGGCATCAACCCCGTTCTCTCTGGCAGGGGAGCACCGTTGCCTAAACGACTACAGCCATCACCTCTTGAAGTCGTTCTGCATGTCTTTGATGAATCTCATGATTCATCAGGAATCAGACTTGATTCATTTGAGTTGTTGGATTTTGATGCGTACTGATGCTGAGCGTTTCGCCGCTGCATCAAGGCTGTATAAAAATAATAAATCCCAACTGCAGCTGTAATTGCCAGCGTGGGTTCGGCGATTGCGCGATATCGGGTGTTCCCGAACGTTGTTGCAACAACAAAAAGGGACGTAGCCAACGGCGCAATCAAAGTCAGAAAGTTTTGTTTTGACTCCTTGAGAACCTTGAAAAACCCAAATAAAACAAAAGGCAAAAGGGCAAAATATAAATACCAGGCAGCGAATGCGACTGGTTTGCGCCGACCCTCAGGAATGACGTCACTCCGCATTTGATTTGATGGGTTATACAGCCCAGTTACGCGACCAACTCGAATCGCCATTGACTTTATGAAATAGCGCGGATGTTGCTTGATCCAATTCACTGTGTCCTGCCGAAGCAGTCCATCGACCACTGCTTCGTTCATTTTGAGATATTGATGCACGATCGGAACTTTTTCCGTTATTTCTCCGTCTGGAAAATCGGCCCGCCAATTTGGAGAGATGGATGTATCTGGCAACTCCTGGGGATGTTCGAGCGCCCACTTTTTAGTGACACGCTCTGCTGCTTCTACAGCGCAGAAGTAGGACCAGCGACCTGCATACTGTCCGGAAACATCAGCACAGTTGCTGGCAGCCATTGTGACGCCAGCACTATTAGACAACGGAACAAAACGATCAAAGCGGGCGGTGTTGTAGATAGCCCATGGTGCCAGAACGACAACGGTGACTCCTGCCATGATGGCCGCGCGCATAACTGCGACTCGTGAGCGCTGCAGTACCAGCACTCCGAGCGTGAGCAGCACGAGCGCCATCAGCAATTCAGCACGCGATAAAATCGCTACGCCAGCCAAAACGCCACCCCAGATGTACCAGCGAATGCTCCGGGATTGGGAACTAGAAACAAAGAACAGAAGCAACGAAGCAGAAACAAGAATTGCCAATGTCTCTGACAAGATCATTCCATCCCAACTCCAAAAAGATGGATGCAGCATTGCAACTGCTGCCGCAATAAGACCCACGACGTCACCTCGTATTTTGCGCGCTACGTATCCAACTACGGCGATTGATGCAGAACCCAAAAATGCCGAAGCAATCTGATGCGAAAGCGTCGAGCGCATGCCAAAAAATGACCACAACGCCAGCCAGTATGAATACAATGGCGGATGTCCAGCGGTTTGACGGACGATTCCGAATCGTTTGTAGACGATCACGTTGATCCATCCGTTTCCGTTGGCAAGTGAGTTGCCTTCCATGTGGTAAACGATGGCATCACCGATCATGAACCTGCCACTGTATTGAAGCCACAATAAATAGGCGAGTCGGATCAAGAATCCACCGAGCACGAACCACCCAATCCGCTGGGCAAATATTCGTGCCTCGTTGTTCATGGTATGAAGCCTAGTGAAGCGAGTGTTCTTGGTAAGGTACGGCTCTTGCAGTGTAGAGTTTTGTCATCAGCAACTACATAGCGGCCCTATCGTGATTATTCCTCGCAAATTTAGTGTGGTAATAAATCAAATCATCGACCTATGGGTTCCGCCTATTTTGCGTGAGTCTTGGTTATTTCGGGCCCCTGCTCGGTTTTTCTATCGCAATGCACCGATTCAAATCGACAAATTAAAAGAACACGCTTTTGAGATGTCTGATGCGGAACTGAGACTGTTTTACGAAGAAACGACCTTGTTCGTGCACCAAGGGGAGACAGACCTATCCCCCAAATCAGCGCAAGGTGTTTTGAATTCAATTACAGAAGGTCCAGTTTTGGAGGTGGGCTGCGGTCATGGTTGGCTGGCTCAGCAAATGAGTAAAAAGTTCAATGTTGTTGCCACAGATTTTTCGTTGTACGGCTCGTATGTCTCACTTACACACTCTGGTTTTTTGGCTGTTGAGTCTGACATTATGTCTCTACCGTTTTCGGACAATTCATTTCCGACAGTTGTATGCACCCACACGCTCGAGCATGTTCCAGATTTTCAGAGTGCTTTGGCAGAATTGCGCCGTGTATGTTCGGGTAAACTCGTGGTGGTTGTTCCGCGTCAACGGCCCTACAACGTGACATTCAATCCCCATGTGCATTTTTTCCCCTACCGCTGGTCATTGTTGGCATACACCGGAGCCAAACAACTAGAGAGTCTTGAACTTGTGGGCGGTGACTGGCTTTTTATTGAATCAATGACGAAATAATTATGATTTCGTCTTTTGTGTGCCAACACGCAATTCACGAAAAGGTTTGTCTCGAGAATCATCAGGCTCTTTGGGCAATCCGAGTGCCCGCTCACCAATAATATTGCGCTGAACTTCGTCGGAGCCACCAGCAATTGAAGTGGCTTGCACGAACAGGGCAAACTTATGAAACAAACCGTGGGCTGGTGCATCTTTGCCCAACAGCATTCCGTATGCACCAATGATGTCAAAACCTAAGTCCCGCACAACACGACCAGTGAGACTGGATTGTAACTTCAGGGTCGATGTCTCTGGTCCCGGTGCTGTGCCGGCACGAGCGTTGGCCTTGGCGCGCTGAGCAGTCCATTTTTGCGTCTCACGCATCGAGTGAAGTTTCATCAACCTCTGACGGATGACGGGGTCGTTGGCACATTTGAATTCTTTGACAAGGTCATTGAGTACTTCGGTGATACCACCACTAGTGGCAAATGAAAATGCGTCCACCTCGGTGTGTTGAATGCATCTGAATTGATCAACTGTCATGGTTACGTCGGGATTACTGAACAATGTTCCGCCACCTCCGCCGACTCCCGGGTTATTGGAGTCACGCTCGTGGGAGAGCGTTGTCATTGCAACTGCCCATCCCTGTCCAAGATCCCCGAGGCGATTGTCATCATGGACGCGAGCCTCAGTGAAAAAGACCTCGTTGAAAGCCGACTCTCCGGTCATCTCGCGCAGTGGACGCACTTCGATTCCAGGTTGTTGCATGTCAATCAAAAAATAGGTGAGTCCTTTGTGTTTTGGCACGTCTGGGTCTGTTCGAGCAATCAGAATTCCGTATTTTGCGAAATGAGCGCCAGAAGTCCAGACCTTTTGTCCAGTGATGATCCACTCATCTCCATCTCGCACGGCGCGAGTTTGCAGCGACGATAGATCAGACCCAGCTCCGGGCTCACTGAAAAGTTGACACCACACATCACGACCAGTCACGATGCCGGGCAAGAAACGCTCTTTTTGCTCGTGTGTTCCGTGGGTCAGAATTGTTGGCGCTGTCAAGAACGTTCCAATGCCCGTTCGTGGCCCAAATACTCCGCGTTGCATTCTGTCGTTCACAATTCGTCGTGCCATAAAAGATGGCAAATCTTGTCCACCGTATTTGTGCGGCCACGCCGGAAATGCCCAACCCGACTTGCCAAGTTTTTGCCACCAATCGCCGATCACTAGATCGGATGACCAATTGTTGTCGTACCACTCATTGGCTCGGGCAAGCGTTTCATTGAGCAGTGCAGTCGTTGACGGGTCTAAATTTTCGGTGTCAGTCATAGGAGCCGTTCATCTGGGTTCACTAATGCGTTGCAGGACTACCCGAATACCACCCATGTCTGGGCGGGTCCAGATCATGTGCCCATCCTCGTCAATCCATCGCAAAACTTCTATGCCTGGCATACCAATTGGACGGAGCACAAATACTTTGTCTTCATAACTTGCGACGACATGAATCGGAGTCGTGTAGTCAAAGGCGGAGACATCATGCACGCCATTTTGTTCGGTGCCGTCGGCGCGTGCGTCGGAAATTGTGCCACCCCCACAATCAACAATGCGGTCACCACACTGCTCTATGCGTTCTGTATAAGACATCAGACGATCGTCTGCCAAAACTTGCTCGCCGCCGCGCGTGGCACTCAGCGTTTTCCAGATCCCACGCAAGTCCGGTGCCCCATCAATGAGTGGTTCGGTGCATCCACCAAGAATTAGGGGCGGAAATGTCGTGCCGTAACCGCCGCGCGGCGTGTGGGCGACAGGTATCTGGTTGGTGTTCACTGCGCCACAGTATCTGACACGAGTAATCTGTTGACAACGCAAGTAAATAAATGCATTGGCATTACGGCAATTGTGTGAGCGAGTTTTTGAGACGAATATAAACGGATTCGCCAACGATGTGGGCGAGTTCGCTGCCGAGGCTGTCAACTACCGACTCTTGCCCGACATAGGCCTCTGTGCCCTCGGTGCAGCACCATGCCATTTTTGAGCCATGATCACCCCAGTCCTGACGCGTCCACCGGCGTACGGTTGCCACCTCCACATTGTCAACACCCATTTCCCAGTCAACTTTGACAGGTAGTTGCCAACAAACGGGAGGCTTCCATTGGGTGACAGGCTCATCAAAATATGTGGCCGCTAGTTGCAACGAACAGCCAGCACCACCCACAAAACCAGGACGATTCAAAAAAATGCAGGCGCCATCTAATACGCGTGTTGCGGTCTTGGTTTCGTCAGCAAAGACTCCGTCCAATGCTGCTTCGGTGTGGTGTTCAAATAGATGTTTGGGAGTCATCGCCGCCGCCGCCGACAGGTTCATTGCCTCGTCGATGCTGTCTAGTTCTGCGCCGAGCGAACAACATCCCTTGCCGCTCTCCGTGTCCACTTCACTCTCAATGCCTTTGCACCCGCGTCCCCAAATGCAGGTCCAGCGGGATTGCAAAAAATCGTTATCAAATCGCCACACTGTTTGGCCAGCATCAATCTCGGTGTAGTTGATCACAACGACACACTAGGGGTAGGTGCGCCAAACTTGCGTCGAATTCCCTGATCAATAAGGACAGCAACTCCAAGCAGGGCAATGGCAGCAATACCGTCAAGCCACCAATGATTGCCCGTGGCAGAAACTGCAAACATTGTGAGCACCAGGTGAGATGCAAAAAACCACCGCCAGGGACTGTTTGTCGAGGCAACGACACCGAACGAGACAAGGGCAGCCCACCCGACATGAATGGATGGCATTGCTGCAAATTGATCAGACACGCCTGTTCCGACTGGTCCGTAGACGGACAATCCGTAGCGTGTTGCTAGGTCAACGTATCCAAGGTCGGGAAAAAATCGGGGGGGAGCCACGCGAACGTACCTAATAACAAGGCACGCAGCAGTCAACATAGCTAGGCAGTTTCGCCACAACGGATACTTGCTGCGGTGTCGGATAAATAGCCATACGAGAAAAACAATTGTCGCAGGCACATGGGCAACGGCGTAATAAATATTTGTCGCACGAGCAAGCCATTCATAATTAATGACGAAATGTTGAAGCGAAAGTTCTGTCGGTAGAAATAATCGTTGTTGCAATTGGTCGATGCTGCGCCCGCGCTCAATCGCCCCGGCGGGTTGGTCAAGTGGAAGAACCATCGCAAGGCGCCAAAGCATGTACAAAAAAGAGATGAGTGCGAGTTCGGTGCTATAGGCAATAATGAAAACGCGTTGTCGAGTGCGGGGCAGAAATCTCAAGACGAGGGTGACCCCGCCACTTATGACTGCTGAGATCGCTGCTTGATCCCATGTCACCCATTTCATCCCTGACTCCTTGGAGCAAAACTCTACAGAACTATGTTTTGTTGCTTGTTCCAAAGCGGGTAACGGCGCAAACCCATTGTTGGGCGCGTCAAGGAAATGGTGGAGCTGGGGGGAATCGAACCCCCGTCCATCAGGCGCTAGACGACCGCGCTACGACCATTCCCACTTCGGTGCTAACGCAACACCATCGGTGGGTCGATTTCCCAACACCGAAGTGATGGACCACGTGCCGTCTTTGCGACATGTCAGCAGACTTTCCTGCGGCCAGCGTTCTTTGACGCTGTCATCCTTCGCTTCTGTTGCCGGGCTGCGATGGATTGGCCCCGTGCGGCATTGCTGCTCACGGTGTCTCTCAACTACCTAATTACTTAGGCGGCGAGAGCGAACTGCTCGTTGGCAATTCTTTTTTTGCCCTGTTTTACGAGTCTGAGCAACTCGGGTCGCACGTCCGACCAACGAAACTGGTGTCGAAACCTGTCAGCCCCGTCTTACGGTAATACCCCCTAAGTGTAACGCATGCCAGTGTCGATGACACCCAAAATTATTCGTTGCCCTTGCGTTGACGACCAAGAGATTTTTGTATCTCCCGCGCGATATCACGCTCGGCGATTGCGTTGCGTTTATCGGGGCCTTTGCGCCCTTTGGCAAGAGCCAGTTCAACCTTGATTCGTCCATCCACCAAGCGCAGCGAGAGGGGCACAAGTGAGAGTCGTTCGCGGGCAACGCGTTCTCCCAGTCGATCAATTTCGGAACGATTTAATAATAGTTTTCGTGAGCGATCTGGATCATGGGCTCCGGTTCCGACTGCGAATCGGTAGGGCGGGATGTGCACTCCATCAAGCCATATCTCATGGTCAAGTACCCGCGCATAGGCATCAACAATCTGCACCTGACCAGTTCTCAGGCTTTTGACTTCACTCCCGAGTAGCACAATTCCCGCCTCGACCACATCAAGAATGCTGTAGTCATGGCGCGCCTTGCGATTACTCGCTAAAACGGTCTCTGGTGTTTTGGTCATAGGGCAAACGGAGCGTACAGGTAGCCTAAGACCTCTATGGCTGGCGCTTTTCTTCGCGGTGAACTTCATGTCCCAACACAAGCTCTCAGACAAATGGTTGCCCATTCATATGACTGCTACCCGTTCGAGGCATGTGGCTTATTGGTTGGCGATGCAAGCGCCAATCGGGTGGTGCGATTTGTGCCCACCACCAATGTGGCTGCCAGCGCTCGGATCTACACGATTGATGCCAAAGAGCACCTGCATGCCGAGATGGCAGCAGAGGCCGAGGGTCTCGACATTATTGGAGTGGTGCACAGCCACACCCACTCCGAGCCCTACCCCAGTCCCACCGATGTGAATCAAGCCCCTGATCCTGACTGGCACTATGTCATTGTTAGTCTCAAGCGGGGATTGCCCGAAACTCGCAGTTATCGCCTCGTACAGGGTGCTATTGCCGAAGAAACAGTGGTTCCCATCTAGGCAAGCGCTGTATAAAGGGCTACAATTATGACAGGATTAGTCGGGAATAGCCCAACACTAGAAAGCGTCCAATATGTCAATTGCAGACCTCCATCGCCGCGGTGGCTCAGTGTTTGTGTTGCAAGACGCCCTTGAACTGATTGGCAATACGCCCCTCGTAGATGTCTCGGTTTTATCGCCGAATCCAAATGTGCGAATCGTGGCCAAGTTGGAAAACCAAAATCCTTTCGGGTCAGTCAAAGATCGCATCGCCAAAGCAATGATTTTGGACGCAGAAAAAACGGGACGCCTTGTGCCAGGCCAGCGAATCATCGAACCGTCATCTGGAAACACTGGAATCGCACTTGCAGCCATTGCCAAGATGAAGGGCTATCCCATCACGATTGTGATGCCAACTTCAGTAAGCATCGAACGCCGACAAATGCTCGAGGTTTTTGGTGCTGACATTATTTTTACGCCGGGCAAAGAGGGTTCAAACGGCGCAGTACATCGGGCCCAAGAACTTGCACAACAACATCCTGAGTGGTGCTTTTTGTATCAGTATGCAAACGATGCCAATCCACGCGCTCACTACGAAACAACTGGCCCCGAGATTTATCGTGACTGCCCAGAAATTACGCACTTTGTTGCCGGACTCGGCACTAGTGGAACGCTCATGGGAGTTGGTCGCTTCTTAAAAGAACAAAACTCGGAAATCAAGGTTGTCGCAGTTGAGCCTCCGCTTGGCGAACAAGTAGAGGGACTGCGCAACTTGGACGATGGATACATTCCACCAGTGTTTGACAATTGGAATGGGAGCGATTTGCTGGATCGCAAAAGAATCGTTCGTCCTCGCGAATCAATTGAGTGGACTAGGCGTCTTGTGCAGGAGTGTGGAATCTTTTCCGGAATTTCCGCTGGAGCATCCTTGGCTGGTGCGATAAAAGTTGCCAACGAAATAGAAGAGGGAACAATCGTGTTTATCGTGTGCGATGGTGGCTGGAAATACCTCTCTACTGGCGCTTATACCGAAGATCTTGATGTCGCCGAACAAAACGCGGAGAAGATCATCTACTTCTAATAACCTGCATTGGCGTAGCCTGAAGCCATGGCTTCTGGTGTTGACCGCCCAATCGGCATGTTCGACTCAGGTTTTGGCGGCCTTACCGTGGCGCGTGCTGTTATTGATCTTTTGCCAGCAGAAGACCTTGTCTATATCGGAGACACAGGGCGCTATCCGTACGGTCCAAAACCGGCAGCAGAAGTGTGTGGGTATGCGCGTCAATTGGCTTGGAGCTTGGTTCGCGATTTTGACGTCAAAGCAATTGTCATTGCCTGCAACACGGCAGCTTCTGTCGCGTTCGAACAACTCTCCGCAGAACTTCCTGTTCCTGTTGTCAGCGTGATCGAGCCAGGCGTGCGTGCACTGTCTCTGACGACGCGCAACAAAAAAGTAGGAGTCATCGGCACAGTCGGCACCATCGCCTCGGGTGCCTATCAGCGCGCCATGTTGCTGGCTGATCCAGCCCTGCAACTCACGGCAACCGCGTGTCCCGGATTTGTTGAGTTTGTTGAGCGTGGTGCCACATCTGGAGACGATGTTGGCGTCTTGGCAGAAGCACTTTTGGCTCCTGTGCGCGATGCAGGTGTAGATGCTTTGCTGTTGGGATGTACCCACTATCCGTATTTATCCCGAGTAATCGCCGACGTTATGGGGCCAGACGTAGTTCTTGTGAGTAGCGCCGATGAGACAGCGTTTGCGTTGGCAGCATTATTAACGACGATGTCTAGTCGTCAAAAACCGGGGCACGTGGGCGTGCATAAATTCTTATCATCAGGGGATGTGCAATGGTTTGCTGACTTGGGCAGGCGTTTACTTGGTCCCGAACTTGCAAATGCACAACAATGGTCATCTGGAGGAACAACAAAATGAAACGCCCCGACGGAAGAGCAAACGATCAATTACGCCCGATGACATTTGAGCGGGATTTCACAGAGATGTCAGCAGGCAGTGTGTTGGTGAGTTTTGGCAAGACGCGGGTGCTGTGCACCGCATCAATTGATGAAGATGTGCCGCGGTGGATGAAAGGAAGTGGAAAGGGTTGGGTGAGCGCAGAATATTCAATGTTGCCGGGCTCATCGCCAGAGCGAGTTGACCGTGAAGCAGCAAAAGGCAAACAGAGTGGCCGAACGGTGGAAATTCAGCGACTCATTGGTCGGTCATTGCGGGCAGCGTGTGACATGTCGGTTCTGGGGGAGCGTCAATTACTTGTGGACTGTGATGTCTTGCAGGCTGACGGAGGCACGCGCACTGCCAGCATTTGTGGTGGTTTTTTGGCTTTGCATGATGCGGTTACTCGACTGATGCAAAATGGCCGTATCGCCACCAATCCATTGCATTCTTATTGCGCTGCAATATCGGTCGGGATTTGTGACGGTGTTCCAGTATTGGATCTTCCATATATCGAAGATAGTTCTGCAGAGGTTGACATGAATGTTGTGATGCTCAAGTCAATTACGGGTGCAGAACCTCGTTTTGTTGAGGTGCAGGGAACTGCGGAGGGAATGGCTTTTTCTCGCAGTGAATTAGATTCATTGCTAAATCTTGCTGCGTCAGGATTAGGACATATCTTTGATTTGCAAGCGCAATTGGTGTCAGTCGCTCCGCCTCAGCGGACAGATCTTTTTCGCAAGCAGTGACCAAACCAAATATTGTCTTGGTTTGCGCATCGGCAAATGTCCACAAAGTTAACGAGATGAATGCACTTCTTGCCGACGTCGTGCGTCTTTGGGCACGTCCAGCTGAAATGGGTGACATTGCTGAAACTGGCTCAACATTGCTGGAAAATGCCGTCATCAAAGCGAGTGCTGTCGTTGCCTTTGCACATGCTGATGCGCTCGCTGATGACACAGGTCTTGAAGTTGATGCCCTTGACGGCGCTCCGGGTGTGCGTAGTGCGAGGTTTGCCGGAGACCCGCCGAACGACGCACGTAATCGCGCACTATTGCTGGAGCGCCTCGTCGGAGTAACCAATCGGTCAGCACGTTTTTGCACTGTTTTGGCAATTGTTCGGGTGGATGGCACGATTGTGCACGCCAAAGGAATATGCGAAGGAACGATTGCAGAATCGGAGCGTGGCAACAACGGGTTCGGTTATGACGCCGTATTTATCCCTCGTGATGGTGATGGTCGAACATTTGCTGAGTTGTCAAGTGCCGAAAAAAATTTGATGTCACATCGGGCTCGGGCAGTATTTGCATTGCGAGAGTTGCTACCAACCCCGTAAGTCAATGGGCCATTGATCAATCACAGCATCGCCATCAACGACAAATGCAGTGGAATGCATTGACATGGTGGGGTCAATGTGTGCCGGCGTGATTCGCATCTGATCACCAATGTTTGGGAAAGTGACTCTGTCTGATGGTGAAAACGTGATGTGCTCATCGGAGCAAAACCAGACCTTGTGTTGGTCAATGCTGGGGTCGCCATGATCCATTCCTAGGGCTTTGAGCCCGACATCAATAACAGCCCATTCGGGACTGACTGAAATAACGGTGCCGAGGACCCACATTGCTTGACGAAAAGGCAATCCGAGTTGGGAATAATACGTATCCATCAGCGCATAACTGCCCGTTTGAACCTCGTTGACGGCGGTGCCGTCATACATGTCAAATGTTCCGGTGCCACCCGCTGACACGATGTCGCCACCAACTCGCAAAATTGCGTCGGCAAGAATCTGCATTGCCTCACGCACTTTTTCACGGCGCTCTTGTTTGTCGGCAATCATCATGAGATGACCTTCGTAGCCCATCACCCCACGAACTTCTAGACCGTGTGACCGTGCTTGGTCGGCAAGTCGTGGTGCATCGTCAATCGAGCAACCACAACGCGGAAGACCAACATTGACGTCAATCAGGACATTTTTAATTCCAGCGTGGGCAGCAGCACGAATAGTGTCTTGCGAGTCAACTGCAACAGTCACCTGTGTGGTGTTTTGGGCGTGAGCCATTTGGGAAAGTCGTTGGGGATCAAGAACTTCATTGGCCAACAAAAGGTCAGTGCCCACTCCAGCAGTCGCCATACCAATTAATTCGCGTGGTGTGGCACATGTAAACGCGGTGTGACCCGCGTCTTGTTGCAGTCGTGCCAATGAGGTGCATTTGTGCGCTTTGACATGTGGTCGAAGGCGGGTGCCTGGATGCACGGTTGCCATGCGCGTGATGTTGTCGCGCAAGACCGCAAGATCAATCACGACTGCAGGGGTCGGCAGATCGCTAATTTCCATAGTGCCGGCGGTGGGACTCGAACCCACAACACCCAGGTCCTAAACCTGGTGCCTCTGCCAATTGGGCCACGCCGGCAAGACCTCTCAGGGTACAGGTGCAACTCAAGCAACAGCATTAAGCAAAGAAAGCCGTCTGAGCGTTAAGGCTGGCAGACTGCAGGGTATGTCTTCAACAACTATCTACGACGGACTTGACTCCGGGGTGCTAGAGGATCAACTCGGGCTTGCAGATCGAGTAGTTGATCAAACATCACTTCAAAATAGTGTTCAACGCTTTGCCCAGCGAAATATCGTGTTGCCCACGTTTGCCGAACTTGCAGACCCATCGCGAATACCTACATCAATTGTGCAAGGGGTCGACAAGGACGCAGCAGATCCCCGCAACCTATTCAGAGTTCATTGGTACAACGATATGGATGGAAACAGAGTTGATGTTCCGGCTCACATTGTTTTGCCGCCGTCGCTTACCGGAGTTGACAGCCCCATCATTGTGATGTTTGGTGATCGGTTCCCAATGATTACGGCGCACAAAGTTCTTGCTGCCTTTTCATGTTTTACCCCGCGAGTGATTACGGGGCAGTTTGATCCCACTCGTCATCGTGCGGTGTGGCCGTCAACTGGCAACTATGCCCGTGGTGGTATCGCTATCAGCACTCTGATGGGCTCACGCGGTGTGGCGGTTCTACCAGCAGGGATGTCGCAGGAGCGATTTGACTGGCTTGACAAATGGGTGGCCGACCCATCTGACATCGTGCGCACGGCTGGCACGGAGAGCAATGTCAAAGAAATCTATGACGCATGCAACGAAATGGCCAAAGACCCCAGCAATTTTATCTTGAATCAATTTTGTGAATTCGGAAATCATCTCGGACATTTCGAAGTCACAGGGCGCGCTCTTGCTCATGTCTTTGAGCATGTCAAAGCCAACGGTTTTTCTGATATTCGCTTGGCTGCTTTTACTTCAGCGACGGGCTCTGGAGGCACGATTGCCGGAGGTGATCGACTCAAGGATCTCTACGGAACAAAAATCGTTGCCGTTGAGGCACTCGAATGTCCAACGATGCTTGAAAACGGATTTGGTGAGCACAACATTCAAGGAATCGGCGACAAGCACATACCACTCATACAAAACATCACGAACACGGATGTCGTGGTGGCGGTCTCTGACCATGTCACGGACGAACTTGACGTGGTTTTCAATGAACCAGCGGGACAAAAGTTTCTGAGTGAAACCAAAGGCTTTAGCGACGAACTAATTGAAGCACTTACTCACTTTGGTTTTTCGGCAATATGCAACATTGTGGCAGCAATAAAAACTGCCAAGTTGCTCAATCTGGGGGCCAATGACGCATTGATTACGATTGCAACCGACGGGAGCGTGCTCTATCCGAGCGAACGCAAAAAAACCATGAGCAGGCTTTTTAAGGACGGTTTTACCACGCAAGATGCAGAGCGTCTTTACGACCTGCATCTTGGAAGCGTCGACACCGACAATATGATTAATTGCTCGGATCGCGATCGAAACCGCATTTTCAACTTGGGCTACTACACATGGGTCGAGCAACAAGGAACCCCATTTGATGTGTTTGAAGCACGCAGATCGCAGAACTTCTGGCGCGGATTGCGACGCTATACCCCCGTCTGGGACTCATTAATTGAAGAATTCAATGCTCGTGTTGCCCGTGTTGGCTAAAAGAGCAGAGTGATGACACCCACGTCTCCACAAATGCTCGGAACAGAGTTCGTATGTGCCGTCTGCCATGCCGTTGTGGGTCTTGAGTCATCGCTCATTTTTGCTTGTCCACACGCAACAGATACTGACAGGCGCCACGTCTTGCATATTCATGAGTCAATTCACCCGTTGCAGCCGATTGCTGATTCCAATCCTTTTTTGTCCTTCCGCAAGCACCTCGCAGTCGATGCATTTGGTGCCAGGATTGGGCTCGATGAACTGGAGCGCATAAATATAATAAGCTCTACCAACAAACAGATAGAACAAGTCTGTGGCACTGGTTTTGTAACAACACCGATTACCCGACAAGACCGTCTTTCAGATGCCCTCGGATTTTCTGCAGCGGGTGGTGTTTGGGTAAAAGATGAGACACATAATGTCGCTGGTTCGCAAAAAGGGCGACATCTCTTTGGAACATTGTTGTATTTATTGATGTCCGAACGTGCCAGCAGAGTGCCTTGGGCTTCCCTTGAACAACGACCAGCACTCGCGATTGCGTCGTGTGGCAATGCTGCAATCGCGGCTGCTTCGTTGGCTCGTGCGGTGCAGTGGCCAATCACGGTGTTTGTTCCAGTATCTTCATCACCCACGGTGCTGGAGATATTGCAAAGCCTGGGTGCAACGGTTGAGGTGTGTCGTCGCCAAAAGGATGATTCAACAGGTGACCCATGTATCCATCGTTTTCGCCAAGCAGTGGCTGGCGGATCAATCCCTTTTAGTGTTCAAGGAACCGAGAACGCCTGGTGTCTCGATGGTGGACGCACGATTGGTTGGGAAATTGCAACCGATTTAGATTTCGTCTTGGATCGCATATATGTACAAGTTGGTGGTGGAGCATTTGCGTCATGTGTCGGATCTGCATTTAAAACAGCCGGAATTCACCCGCGATTACATGCGGTACAAACAAGCGGATGTGCACCCTTGTCTCGGGCATGGGATGCAGCAATCGAACATGGAAGCGCGCGCGATGCGGGTGCGCGATGGGCTGAGTGCATGTGGCCCTGGGAACAAGAACCACATTCTCTTGCTGACGGAATATTGGATGACGAAACATATGACTGGATCAGCGTGTTAAATGCAATGGCTGACACAGGGGGTCATCCGATTGTTGCTGATGAAGAATTGGTTATCAGAGCACACCAAATGGCCCACGAGTGCACCGATATTGATGTGAGTCCGACTGGGGCTGCAGGGCTGGCTGGACTAATTCAGAACCGCCACCTATTGGCTGACAATGAACGAGTCGCGCTGATTTTTAGTGGCATTTCGCGCGAGGGCAAATTAGTCAGTCCTGTGGCGGGCGCGAGACCTCAGTGATCTTGCCCGTTTCAACGTCGTAGACGAAACCACGGATGTGATCTTTGGCTTTTAAGAACGGAGATTGGTGAAGACGGTCCATGCTTTGGCGAACGCTGTCGAATGGATCATTAAAACTTTCCAAGTTCCACGAAGGTCTGGCACCGCATTCGCGTTCAAGTTCTGACTTAAATTGATCATCTCGCACGGTTTGCAAACCACAATTCGTGTGATGAATCAAAACTATTTCTTGCGTATTGAGTAGGCGCTGAGACACCACAAGAGAACGAATGACATCGTCAGTCACAACGCCACCAGCGTTGCGAATGATGTGTGCATCGCCGTGGTTTAGACCCAACATCTGGAACACGTCCATGCGGCTATCCATACATGCAACAACAGCAAGTTTGCGCCGTGGTGCCAAGGCCAGCCCTTGATCGGCAAACATCGCCACAAATGTGGCGTTGTTCTGGATCAGTTCGTCGGCATTGGGGACAAAATTGTCACGATCGGGCACATCTCTATTGTGGCAAGACCAAGGCTCTGAAGCCACCTACGGGTAGCCTAAAGCCATGAGTATTTCCAATGAAACGGGTTTTCCAGGGATGCCGTCGGCGCTTGATGCAGGAGCGGACGGCCGAGCGGACGTTTTTACCCGCCTTCTTAAAAACCGCGTGATCATGTTGGGGACAGATGTCAATGATGAAATGGCAAACCAAATCTGTGCCCAATTGTTGTATCTCGAGAGCGAAGATGCCGCTGCGGACATCTGGCTTTACATCAACAGCCCCGGAGGTTCTGTAACGGCTGGCATGGCGATCTACGACACGATGCAGTTTGTAAGTTGCGATGTTGCAACCGTATGCATGGGTCTTGCTGCATCGATGGGTCAGTTTTTGCTCACCGCTGGAGCATCGGGGAAGCGGTACACACTGCCCAATGCACGCATCATGATGCACCAGCCACTTGCAGGGTTGCGTGGTCCGGCAGCAGATATTGAAATTCAGGCGCAACAACTTGCCTATGTCAAAAATCGGATGGCAGAACTGATCGCCCAGCACAGTGGTAAGACAGTTGAGCAGATTCGAGCAGACAGTGAGCGGGACCGTTGGTTTGTGGCAGAAGAAGCCCAAAGCTACGGACTTGTTGACAAAGTAATCGTCAAGCGCGGAGAAATTCGTTAACTAATCTTCCTACGGCTACGGCGCAATTGTCGTAGTCATCTCGGACAGAACAGTAGTGGTCGGAGCAATTGAAGTCGCGGGAGCGATGCGAGGTGGCTCGATATTTGCGCCCAAAGAAATATCGACTGCGCAAGTATCTTTGGTCCAGGCAGCAACAGCGAGCGCTGATTTATTTGCCGCATAAGCAAGGTCTGCCACCTCTTGAATGCTCTCCAAATCCGATGTATCGACCTGCGCTGATTTTTCCAGCAAGTTGGTGAGAACTTTGAGATCAGCCTCAATTGCGAGCGGAGCAACGTCAAGAAGTTTTTGATAGCGACTGACCATCGCTCGGACTTCTGCTGGTGTTGCTATTGGCGCGCCGATGGCAGGTATTTCTTCTTGTAGAACACGGCAAAAATTGGTTCCAGTTCGAGAAGGACCGCATGCCCCAAGAGTGAGCAGACAAAATGAGGTCATTGTTGCCAGAATCACCCGCCGATACGTACACATCTTCTTAGTCTCACAGCCAGACATGAGTAAAAGGGGTTTCAAATGTATGCAGCAGTCAAAACCGCGGCACTTCTTGGAGCCCAAGGACATCCACTCGTAGTCGAAGTTCATGTCGGCGTGGGGATACCCGGATTCACGGTCGTGGGTTTGCCCGATGAATCGTGCCGTGAGTCTCGTGATCGTGTTCGGGCGGCACTTTTATCTTCGGAATTGCCGTGGCCCAATAGGCGCATCACGGTCAATTTAGCCGGTGCAGGAGAGCGCAAAGGTGGTGCTGCTGCTGATCTCGCAATCGCCATTGCATTGTTGGTTGCTCAAGATGTTCTGTGCCAAGAAGACATCGAACAGTATGCGTTCATTGCTGAACTTGGTTTGGACGGCACATTGCGATCTGTCGCTGGCGCAGCACCGATGGTGTCTGCCGTGGCAAGACATGATGTCGTGGTGTCGCTTGGCAACCATGCCGAAGCGCTCATTGCATCGCCACGCCAATTGCGAGCCGTTGACACATTGGTTGATTTGGTTTCATGCCTACAAGGACAAAACGCATGGCCATTGGTGGCTCAAGTAAAAAAACAAGATGACGCCTGCGTGGTCGCTGACTTGGCTGACGTCAGCGGACAGGCCTGGGCTCGACACGCCTTGGAAGTTTGTGCAACGGGCATGCATCATCTTCTTCTAGTTGGTCCACCCGGAGCCGGAAAATCAATGTTGGCCCGACGCTTGCCAGGTATTTTGCCAGCCCTGACGCACGAGGATGCATTAGCGAGCGCCATGGTGCACAGCGCAGCAGGAATTGAGCCGTCGGGAGCATTACGCACGACGCCACCGTTTCGTTCGCCCCATCACAGTGCATCAATGGTGGCAATGGTGGGTGGTGGCAGCAGTTATATGCGACCAGGTGAAGTCAGTTTGGCAAGTGGTGGGGTGTTGTTTTTGGATGAGATGGGTGAGTTTGCGCCCTCGGTATTAGACGCTTTGCGCCAGCCTTTGGAAGAGGGCATTATCCGCATCTCGCGGGCACGCCAGTCACTGACGATGCCGGCCAGATTTTTGTTGGTAGCGGCGAGCAATCCGTGCCCGTGCGGAGACATCAGACCCGGTATGTGTCGTTGCACGGAATCAGATCATCGTCGATATCAGCGACGCTTTTCGGGACCGCTAATAGATCGTTTCGACTTGTGTGTGCATGTCGACCGACCCTCCGCCGATGCACTCGTGCATGCGGGTGGGGGAGAATCGAGTGCTGTCGTTGCAGCGCGTGTCGTTACAGCGCGCCAATATGCAATTGACAGACAAGGATGCCCAAACGCACTTTTGTTGCATGACCAACTAGACGTATTTGCCGCTGTCACTGATCGTGCCCGCGCAATGTTGCATGCAGAACTTGAAAAAGGGGTTCTAACTGGTCGCGGTTATCACCGAATTCGTCGGGTGGCACGCACAATCGCAGATCTCGCCAACGAAAAAAATGTCGATCAAGATCATGTCGGGGTTGCTTTGAACATGCGGTCCGCACTGATTCGTCCCCACGAGGCAATGTCGTACCGATGACATCTTCAAATCCAGAATGGGCCTATGCCGCCGCATTGGCATCGTTGCCACTCCAAACTCACCGCAGGCTTCGACTGCTCATCACTCGCGCTCTACCAAGTGATGTGTGGAATCAAATCTTGCGTGGCAGATTGACAGTTCCTGCCATTGAGCCACATGTCTTGCAAGCCTGGTCAATGGCAACAGCCTCACTGCCAAGCGTCATGCACGAACGCTGCATGAAACTTGCGTTGCAAGTCGTGTCACTTCATGACACGACTTATCCCGCGGTATTGCGAGCAGACCCTGATGCGCCTGCGGTTTTATTTGTGCGCGGCAACCTTGACGCACTGTTGCAGCGACGTGTCGCAATAATTGGCACGCGTAAAGCAAC
>SXGU01279747.1_pt1 | contig 84068 bp, 71 predicted proteins | sample 3174531 | NCBI WGS metagenome assembly SXGU01 (sample SAMN11356863, study PRJNA531348) | freshwater metagenome | isolation source: freshwater sample F1-140 | place: China: Fuxian Lake, Yuxi | collected 2017-12-25
GAAGGCTCAACGCCAGGAGGGTTCCTTCGGAACAATGAAGCTCTCACCCATCGCCAAAAAGTTACAGAAACTCATCGACGGGGAAGACGCGAACTCGGCCGAACGCGGCTGAGTTACAAGTCCACAGCGCAAGCCCCTCTGCCACGTGAGGCGTTCGCGAAGGGGATGGGCGAGCGGGTCGCTTCCGCTAACTCTAAAATACCGGCGGAAGGCGTTCACCCCACTCGCGGTAAGGTCCCATGTCCAGGTTCTTCAAATACAAGTCGGTCGCGGAACTGGAAGCGGAGAACGCTCGCCTCGGGATCGACCTACGGTTCTCCGAAGACCTGGCGCCGCTGTTCCAACCCATCACAATCGGCGGGCGAGTCGTTGGCAACCGGTGGTGCGTTCACCCGATGGAAGGGTGCGACGGCGAACTCGATGGCGCGCCCGGCGAACTCACTTTCAGACGCTACGTGCGGTTCGGCGCGGGCGGCGCGAAACTGCTCTGGGGCGAAGCCTGCGCCGTCACGCAAGCGGCTCGCGCGACTCCGCGACAGATCACACTGAACGAATCCACGAAGCCCGCGTTCGCGCGCATTGTGGACGATTGCCGCCACGCCCACCGCGACGCGAACGGCACCGACTCCGACCTGCTGTTCGGACTGCAACTCACGCACTCGGGCCGATACAGTCATCCGCGGCCGATCATCGCGACACACGACCCGATCCTCGACCCGCGTACGGTGGCCGACAAGGCGACCGGCGTGATGGTCACGCCCGACTACCCGCTCATCACCGACGACGAGTTGAAACGCCTCGTCGATGACTACGTGATCGCCGCGCGCCTCGCGGTCGATGTCGGCTTCGACTTCATCGACATGAAGCAGTGCCACCGATATCTGCCGAACGAACTCCTCGGTGCGCGCAACCGGCCCGGCCCCTACGGCGGCAGCTACGGGAACCGCACGCGGTTCATGCGCGAGGCGATTCAGGCGGTGCGCGCCGCAGTGCCGTCAAATATCGTCATCGCGACGCGCATGAACATCTTCGACGGTATCCCGTTTCACAAGGCCGCGAACGACGACGGCGCGCCCGACGCGCACGTGCTGCCACTCGCGAACGGCTGGGGCATGTCCGAAACCGATCCGTTCGCGGTTGATCTCACCGAACCGTTGAAGTGGATCGCAGAGATGCGAACGCTCGGCGTGACGCTGGTGAACGCGACAATGGGAAACCCTTATGCGCAGCCGCACTACGGCAGGCCGTTCGAGTACCCACCGCTCGACGGGTATGAATCGCCGGAACACCCGCTCGTCGGTGTGGACCGGCACTTCCGCGCGACGGAAACAATTCAGAAGGCGTTCCCCGATCTCGCACTGATCGGCACCGGTTACAGCTACCTGCAAGAGTTCTTGCCGCAGGCAGCGGCTGCGAACGTCCGCGACGGGCGCGTGAACATCGTGGGTGTGGGTCGCGGTACGCTCGCGCAACCGGACTGGGTGCGGCAACTGCTCGATAACGGCAAACTCGACCGCAAGCGTGTGTGCCGCACGTTCAGCTACTGCACGGCACTGATGCGCACGAAGCAGCACCCGCTGGGCCAATACGAAACCGGGTGCCCGCCGTTCGACAAGGAGGCTTACGGTGAGGTGTGGAAAGAGGTGCAGCAACTCCAGGTGAAGAAGTCCCCGCCCGCGAGCGAATAGGAACGGTTCGGCGTGTCCACGCTGTTCCTCCACCGCAATGTGAAGTTCTTCGGTTGAGCCGGGGATACAACAGGTGCGTACCACCCTTACCCGGAACACCCCATGCGCACCAACACCGTCAAGAAACTCCTGAAGTCCGGCAAGCCCGCCGTTGGCACGTGGCTCTCGCTCGGTAACATCACCGCGGCAAGGTTCCTCGCCCGCGCCGGCTTCGACTGGCTCACCGTCGATGTCGAACACTCGCTCGTGAACGTCGAGACCACCACGCACATGATCGCGTCCATCGCGGACGCCGGGTGCGTGCCGCTCGTGCGTGTGCCTTCAAACCGGCACGATCACATCAAGCGCGTACTCGACAACGGCGGGTACGGTGTCGTTGTGCCGATGGTGTGTACGCGCCAGGAAGCGCAGGACGCGGTGAGCGCGTGCCTGTACCCGCCGTTCGGGACGCGGAGCGTCGGCGGTAGCGTTCACGCGCTGAACTTCGCCGCGACCCCCGCCGACTACTACGCGAAAGCCAACGACGAGTTGCTCATTGTCTTGCAGTGCGAACACATCGACGCGGTGCGGAACTTCGAGGAGGTGTACTCCGTGCCGGGCATCGACGCGGTCTTCGTCGGCCCCAACGACCTTGCCGCGACCATGCGAAGCCCCGACGGCAAGCCGCCTTCGCCGGAAGTGTTCAAACAAGCGCTGGCCGACATCCTCGCCGCCGCGAAGCGGATCGGCGTGCCCGCCGGCATCCACACGTTCAGCATCGAGGAGGCGAAGTCGCGCATCGCGGACGGCTGGCAGTTCATCGCGGTGAACAGCGAACTGAAGTTCATGAGCGAAGGCGCGAAGCAGGTGGTCGATGGGTTGGGAATGGGCAAGAGCGGCGACCTGGCGAAATATTAGCCGGGGTTGACCGCGGTTCGCGCCGGGGTTATGCACGCGGCGAAGTTTCTTCTCGAAGGGCGTGCGAACCGATGCGGTGGGCGTGGCCGGTGATCGTGGTGACGTGCGCGGCGGTCGCCGGCGGGTGCCTGACCCGCAACGAGCGGCCGTCTCTCGGCGCCGTGGCCCGGTCAATCGCCCCCGTGCAGCAGGTCGAAGGCGTCTACCTCGAATCCGTCATACTCGAACGGCCCGTCGGCGACCGGTTCCTCGACCGCGACCTGTGGGCATCGACGCTGGACGTCGGCACGCCCGAAATGCAAGTCCGGCTGAGCGAGAACGGGCTGCGCGCGGGAATCCTCGCGGGGACACTTCCGCCGCGATTCCAGACACTGCTCGAATCCGATTCGGAAACGCTCAGCGGGCGCGGGCTGACGTTCGCCATGCGCAAAGAAGAAGTGCTACCCACCAGCGGACCGCACGAGCGGTGCGAGTTCACCCTGCTCGCGGACCTCGCCGGCAATCGAACGACGGTCGCTCTGAAACAGGCGCGGTGCGGCATCCTCGTGCGCCCAGAGGCGATGCCCGACCGCCGCGTAAGGGTGGTGTGCGAGCCGCAGATTCAGCACGGCGAGCGGCAGGAATATTTTCGCGCCTCCGCCGACGGCACCGGCCTGGTGAAGTACGCCGAGGTGCCGCTCGCGCGCTATCAGTCGCTCACGTTCGACGTTCCGCTCGGGCGCAACGAGTACCTCGTCATCGGGTGGCGTGCGGAACAGACGGACACGATCGGGGCCGCGATCTTCGGCGTGGAGGCGAACGGCCAGCCACGTCAGCGGGTACTCGTGATCCGCGCGCGCCAGGTGAACCCTGGCAACCCGCCCGACCTCCCGCCAATCAGCGGTGCCGGGCGGCGCCCGTCAGTCGCGGCCGAAGCCGGGCGCCCCCGCTGATCCAGAAATGCGACCTCACTTCTTCTCGATCCGGTACAGCGCCTTTTCGGTGCGAAGCAGCATCGCGTCACCGTCGAAGGCGCAACTCGCCTGCGTCTTCTCGCCCAACTTGTTCTTCGCGACCTCGTCGTACACCGCACCCGGTTTGAACACGGTGGTCGTGCCGGACTCGTCGAGCAAGTACACCAGCCCGTTCGCGTACAACGGCGACGACGAATAGGCTTTCTCCACGCGTTCGGTCCACCGCTCGGCACCGGTCTTCGCATCGAGGCAACTCAGCACGCCAGCGTCGGACACCATGTACAGCGCGTCGCCGATCACCAGCGGCGACGGGTTGAGCGGGGCGTTCTTCTTCACCGTGAACGCGACGTGCGTGGTCGTCACGTCGCCCTTGCCGTCGGGCTTGATCGCGACCAGATTCGCCGTGTTGTACCCGGTGCAGACGTAGAGCAGGCCGTTCGCGAACACCGGCTTCGGCACCACCGAATAGCCGCTGCCGTAGGTCACGCGCCAGATCTCCTTGCCGGTCTTCGGGTCGAGCGACATCACCACACCGCTACCGGCCGAGACGAGTTGCTCCTGATCCTTCACCTTGATGAGCAGCGGCGTACTGAACGAGAACGGCGAGGCACCGGTCTTGTTGTTCCGCGGGGTCTGCCACGCGACCTTTCCGTTCGTCTTGTCGAGCGCCACCACCATCTGCTTGTCGGTGCCGTCCACGCTAAAGACGAGGTTCTTCCCGACGATGATTGGCGAGCCACCGTTGCCGTGGGTCGGGCTGTACTTGAGTTCTTGCGTGGCCCACACCTTCGTGCCGTCTTTCGCGCTGAGGCACGCGGTCCCCATGTGCCCGAAGTGAACGTACACCTTGCCGTCCTCGACAACGGCGGTCGGGCTGGCGTGACTATTCTTCTTGTGGATCTTCGGCGCGTCCGCGCCCTGTTTGAATATCTCCACATTCCACTCGACGTTACCGGTCTTCGCGTCCAGACAGACGGCCCGCAGCGAATAGTCGGGCTTTGCGCCGTCGCCTTGTGGCACGGCGGTGGTGAGATAAATCTTCCCGCCCACAACCGCTGGCGACGACCAACCCACGCCCGGCAGTTCCTTGCGCCATGTGATGTTCTGCTTGGCATTCCACTCGGTCGGCGGCTTCGCGTCCGCGTGACCGCTCCCATCCGGGCCGCGGAACTGATACCAGTCGGCTGCGCCGAGTGTGAGCGTGAGTGTGAGTGTGAGCAAACAGCCGAAGGCGAACCGATGCATGGGTAGGAACTCCGATGGAGTTGTGAGTGGGGGAGGGTGAATGCAAGTGTATGGCGAAAGGGCCTGGAGGTCTTTCGGAAAACCTCCACTGAAAGCCGCTCGCGGCTTCGCAGCCCGCGAAGCCACGAGCGGCTTACCCAAAGTACGTGCTTCACACGCGGCGTACATGCGTCACCAACTCGTAATCACCGATGAGCTTGTCCAGCGCCGGCGCCAGGGTGTCGTAGGTCGCGGCGTCAGTCACCAACGTGACCTCGACACGAGCCGGCACTGCCTCTTCCGCCGGGAGCGCGAGCACCGCAGGCTCCATGCGGAGCGTCGCGAGCGTGGTCGCGTTGAACCCGGTGAGTTCCAATTCCGGCAACCCGTCCAGTTCAGACAGCAGGTCCGCGAGCTTCGTTGGGTCGTAACGGCTCTGCGCCTCCTGGTTGTTCAGCACCACGTTGAGCGCCTTCTCTCGCGCTTCGCTAAGCCGCACCACGGACACCGGCACTTCGGTGAAGCCGAGTTCCTTCAGGATACGCAGCCGCGCGTGCCCGCCGACAACGTGGCCGGTCCGTTCGTTCCAGATGAGCGGTTCGACCAGACCGAACTCCGCGAGACTGTCCTTCAGTTTGCGGTACGCGGGCGACGTGGGCGCGAGCACGCGCCGGGGGTTGTACGGAGCCGGCTTCAACTCCGCGAGCGGCAGGATACGCAGTTCAAACGCGGGCATGATGTGGCCTCTTGAAGTGAGAAGCGGGAAGTGGCTGGGCGCAACCGAACGGTGGGCGATGGCACCGCGAATGTCAAACCAGCCGGTAGAATGCCAGTATGAAGCTCGTCGAGAAAACCGCGCGGGTGCTGCTCACGCGTGGCCGTCGTGGTGGATTGTGAAGCAACGCTCGCCGTGTGCCACTAAGGAGTTTGCCCGCTGACCAGCGTTCCGGTTGTCGCGGCTGAATCGACTGGACGACCCACCCCACAAACAGCAGAAGGCTGCATTTCCCGACGCGATTCACTATGATCGCGGCTGTCGGACGTGTCGCCCTCGCGTGCAGCCTGAGATACCCTGCAAGTGAGGCACGGCACGTGGAGCAAGAAGAGGCCCGTGTGATCCGGTTCAACTGCCCAAACTGCAATCGACCTTACGAACTGCCACCCGCACTCGCGTTCCTGCCGCTGGTGTGTAAGCAGTGCGGGCAGCGCGTTACGCCCCCCGCCAACACCCCGGACGCGCCCGCACCGTCTCCACCGCCCCAGCCAAAACCGATCGTCGCCGATCCTCCGCCGAAGGCCACGTTGCCGGTCGCGCAGATCGTGGCGCCACCACCCGCGAAGGCCGCGGTGCCCATCGCGAAGCCACCAACAGCGAAGCCGATCACGCCCGCGAAGCTGGCGATTCCGCCGAGCGAGGACAACGGTGTCCTCGTCACGACAAACGCGGGTGGACCGACGGCCGCGAGCCTCAGCGACGCGGCCCGCCCACGCCCGGCCGAACTAGACGGTGTGATGGAACCCGACATCAACCTTGACCTTTTAGGCCCGGCGCCACCACCCGCGCCCAAGCGCGTCACCAAGCCGCCTGAGCCCGAGGCTCCACCCGAACCGCGCCCCGAGCCGACGCTGCTGCCGTTCATCGCGGACCTGATCGTGTTCGTGGCGCTGGTCGTGATCGGAATGGTGCTGGGCGAACAGTTCGCAGGGAAGAAAACCGGAACGGTACTCTCGGAATCTGGTTCCGCGACGAAGTTCCCGCCGGTCGATCTGTTGATGTGGGGCGGCCCGCCGGTGATATTTGGGCTAATCTACCTGCTGCTCGGCGCCCGCAAACGCACCGTGGGCGAATGGCTCCGGCGCCGAGGTTCGTCGTAGAAAAGACGCGACCAAGAAAAGAGCAATCACCATGCGCCAGGTACTCGCCATGTCCGCGTTCATCTTTTCATCTGCCGCGGGTGCCGCGGAACCGGCGACGCACGTCTTCAAGGCCGACGGCAAGACGCTCCCGTACCGGTTACTCAAACCAGCCGACACCGAAGCCGGCAAGAAGTACCCGCTCGTGATCTTCCTGCACGGGGCCGGCGAGCGCGGCGTCGATAACAAGAAGCAGCTCGTGTGGTTCTGGAACGACAAGAAGCCGTCCGTGATGACGCGCCCCGAGGTCGCGGCGGCGAAGGCGTTCGTGGTCGTCCCGCAGTGCCCGGACGGGAAGAAGTTCGTCGAGGTGCCGTGGGAGAAGGGCAGTTACAAGTCCCCGGAGATCAGCGAACCGCTCAAACTCACCCTCGCCCTGACGGATTCGCTCCTCAAGGATTTGCCCATCGACGCAGACCGGGTGTACATCGTGGGCATGTCGATGGGCGGTTACGGGGCGCTGGACGCGGTGCAACGGCGGCCCGAGTTGTTCGCCGCGTGCGTCCCGATCTGCGGCGCTGGCGACCCAAGTAAAGCGAAGGATATCGCACACGTGCCGGTGTGGGCGTTCCACGGTGACGCCGACGGCGCGGTGCCGGTCAGCGGCTCACGCGACATTATCGACGCGCTGAAGAAGGCCGGTGCGGAGCCGAAGTACACCGAATACCCGAAGGTGGGGCACAACAGTTGGTCGCCCGCGTTCGAGGACAAGGAGTTCTGGAACTGGATCTTCGCGCAGAAACGCAAACCGAAGAAATAGCGGGCGGCTCGTCTCCCGCCGCCAAGCGGCGACCGGGTCGGTTGATCACTTCGAGCCACTTCGCAGTCGCCTCGCGTCCGCGGGGATGGTAAAGTAATCTCCAGCTTCCACGTTCGCTGTTTTCGAGGGTTCGCCATGATCGCGAAACTCGTTCGTGCCGTCGGGCTGTTCGGTGTCTTGCTCGCGGTGGCGCCCCCGGCTGCGCCGGGCGCCACACCAAAGGAGATCGACCGCGCGATCAAGGGCGGCACCGACGCGCTCAAGGCCCGGTACGGCCGCGCCGGCGCGCCGGGCAGCGGCGAGCACGGGATCGGGGGGACGTGTCTCGTGGGTCTGGCGCTGCTCGAAGCGGGCACGCCGGGCAACGACGCCGCGGTAAAGGCAATCACCGACCTCGTGCGAGACGCATCGTATAAGGTGAACAGTACGTACCAGGTCTCGCTGTGCCTGATGTACCTCGACCGGTACGGTGACCCGGCCGACGTGCCGCTCATCCAGATGCTCTCGGCACGCCTGATCGCTGGCCAAACGACAAGCGGCGGGTGGCTTTACGACACCGTCGCAGCGATTCCCGCGGCCGACGAGGCACTGCTGCGGAAGAGTTTCAAGGAGAACCAACTGGTCGCCGGCGGCGCTGGCGCCCCGCCCAGGTTGCACCCAGCGGTCGCAGAGTACGGCAAGGCACTGATGGCCGCGCGCAACCAAAATGAGGCCGGGGGCGACAACTCGAACACGCAGTTCGCAGTCATCGCGGTGTGGATGTCGCGCAAGCATGGCGCACCGGTGGACAACACCCTCGACATGATCGAGAAGCGGTTCATGGCCACGCAGGACGTGCGATCCGGCAACTGGGCGTACTCCGATGGTAGTGGGTCCGGCAGTCCGTCGATGTACTGCTCCGGGTTGCTCGGCATGGCAACGGGGCTGGCGCGGCGCGAAGAGCGGCGACTCAAGACCGACCCGCCCCCGAAGCCCAAGCCAGACGCACCCGCGAAGCCCGACAAGCCGGGCGACCCGTTCTACAACCCGCCCGCCGGTACGCCGCTACCCAAGGCACCCGTGCCCGCGCGCCCGGCCGACGCGCGCGATCTCGTCGTCCAGCGTGCCTTCGCCGGGTTGGGGCTGACCATGGTCGATCAGATTCGTAACGGTATGGGGCTGCTGACCGCCAACAGCACGCATGGAAACGGCGACCTGTACTTTCTCTGGTCGCTGGAACGGGTCGGAGTCATTTACGGGGTGGATAAGATCGGCGGCATAGACTGGCACGACGCCGGGTCCACGGTCATCGTTCGTTCGCAGGGTGCCGACGGCACCTGGACCGTCGGCAGCTACGGAGCCGAGGTGAACACCTCGCTCGCGGTCCTCTTCCTGTGCCGCTCGAACCTCGCACGCGACCTGTCGAGCAAGGTTCAGAAAGACCCGACCAGCACCGAAATGCGAGCCGGGTCCGGGCCGTCGGCAATCGACCTGCTCCCCAACCGCCCGGCCACTCCCGTCGCCACCCCGCTCCCGGTCATCAACCTCCCGAACCCAACCGGCGACGCGGCCATCGCACAGGCGTCTCTCATGCTCAAGGCATCCCAGAGCGACTGGGGCAAGTTGCTCGCCGCGGCACGTGACGCCAAGGGAACAACGAACACCCGCGCGCTGGTCGTCACCGCGACCAACGCGGACGGCGACCGCAAGGCCGCCGCACGTGAGGCGCTAGCCGAGCGCCTGTGCCGCATGACGGCCGCGACGCTCCGCGCCATGCTGAAGACAGACGAGGCCGAACTGCGCCGCGCTGCGGCGCTCGCGTGCGCGATGAAAGACGACAAGGACCACATCCCCGACCTGATCGACGCGCTGGGCGACAAGGACGCTTCCGTGATGCGGGCCGCGAAGGCCGGGTTGAAGAGCCTCACCGGAAAAGCCTTCGCCACCGCGGATGAGTGGCGCGAGTGGTACGCCAAAGAGAAGAAGTAGGTCGCGGGCGAGGAGACTTCGCGACGAGGCCCGACGAACTCCGCGGGCGATGCGTCGAAGGCGAGGATGCGCCCCAGAGCGCCACGCGTTCGGGATTCCTGGCGTCCTCTCTTCGCTCTGCTTTCGTGGGGTGGGCCGCTGGCCTGCCCAACCAAAGGCAGGCCAGCGGCCCACCCCACGAAACCCATTCGGGCGAATGCGGTCAGTCGCCACCACCACCACCACCGCACCCGCCGCCACACCCACTACCCCCGCCGTCGCCGCCACCGCCACCACAGCCCGAACCGCAGCCGCCACCGCCACACCCGCTCGATGACGCTTCACCGGTCTGTCGCGGGTACCACGTCTGGAGCGGGGCGATCGCGGTGCCCGCCAGCACTGCGGTGCCGAACAGCGCCACCGCCATCCCCGCGTCGCTGTTATTCTCCCACTGCGTCCCGGTCTTCAGCGCCGCGTGCCGCTGTTTCTGCTGAGCGAGAATCGCCCGTCCGCGGTTGCTCAGTCGCAGCGAACCGGCGAGCGTGAACGCCAGTCCGAGGAACCCGCCGATGACCGCCACGCCGATGAGGAACAGCACCGGCTTGTCCTCTGCCAGTCCCATCATAAGGCGAGGAAGAGCGAGACCCACTAGCACGATCGCAAGCGGGATCAGCGAGGCGAACCCGATGCCGAGCTTCCGCGCCGCCGAGATCGTGACCCCCTTGGCGTCGAGGCGTTCCGCTTCTTTCGCGAACGCGGCGTCCACGGCGTCCTGCACCGGCTTCAGCGCGGTCACCTCGTTCGACACCGGTAGCGAGCCGAGTACCGCACGTTCGACACGGCTTGTGTCGTCGGGCGCGTGCCCGGTGGCGGTCAGCGTCTTGCCATCGTCGCTGAGGCGTGCCAGCCCGCGCCCAACCAACCGTGCGACCGCGGCCGTGGTGAGCCGCCCCGCGCCGCCGCCAAGGTACGCGGTCTGCTCCCAGTTCAGTTGAAGGTCTTCGTCTTCGGGCGTGGCGTTCGGGGTCCGCATTGTGGAACGAATCACGCGACCGACGCACACCGCGGCGACGAGCGAGAGTCCCAGCGTGACAAGGAAGTCGGTATTCTTCAGCGCGAACGGGTTCAGTCCGCCGTCGCAACCGGGCGCCGCGACCGCGAGCAAGGCAAACGCGGCCGTGAGTTGCGCGACGCGTTTGACTGGTGCCTTGGGGATGACCCAGTTCCGCGCGGTGTTCACGGCGCGGTGTTTCGTGTCATCGCCGAACCGCTCCGCGCCGCCCGGCCAGATATCGGAAGGTGCGTCGCTGCCGAACGCGGTGCGGTACACGGCGAGCGTGTCGGCGTACATCGCGAGGTGCTTCTCGCCTTCCGCCGGTCCACCCTTCGTGGGCTCGTGGTGCAGCGGGCGGTTCAGCACTTCGCCGCAGAACCGCTTCCAGTACGACTTGGTGTAGGTCAAGTGCAGGTGCCACGCGGCGTCCACATCCTCGGACGGGCACACAACGAACCCCGCGGTCGTCGCGAGGAACACATACCGCTTGTACTCTTCGATGACGCGATCCGCGTAGGTGCGGGACCAACCCTGTTCGCGTGCCAACCGCGCAGCGAACGGCAGAGCGGATTCGCCGCCGTCGATGTCGAACGTCAGGATGCGAGCAAGCAATTCCGACCGGTCGGGAGACATGGGCAATCCCTCGTGAGGTACGACGCGAGCTACTCGCAGTGTACTTCGTTCGGGACGCCTGTGCGTTCGAGAAGAATAGAAGAAGAACGAAAGCCAAGAACCGGCGGAGTTCCGCGGTTGGTGTTGGTTTTCTCGGTTCCAGGGGTTGAAACCGCTGGCCGGGGGCCGCGGGTCTTGACCATCCGCGAGAATTCCGCGCAAGTCGTGTGACGCGAGGCGTTCGGACCCGATACGCCTCTCCCCGTCACGAGGTGCCGCATGTTCTCCCAACTGCTTCGCTCCCTCAGTTGGCTAACCACAAGCCTCGCGATTGTCGCGACCGCGTTTGCGGCCAACACGTACCGCAACACACCCGCGGACGCGGCACCCGTCGCGCCGCCCCCGCGCACGGTCGCTGCGCAAGAAGAGAACCCCAAGGTGAAGCCGGGACTGGTGAACTGGCACGTCTCGTTCGCCGACGCCCAGACCGCTTCGCAAAAATCCGGGAAGCCGGTCCTGTTGCTCCACATGATGGGGCAACTCGACCGACAGTTCTGCTGAACCAACGCGCGCCTCGCGAGAACCGTGTTGTTCTCATCCGACGAGGTGGCCAAGTACATCAACACCACGTTCGAGCCAGCGTGGGAGAGCGTGCGCCCGGCCCCGCTCGTGACCATCGACTTCGGTAACGGTCACGTCGTGAAGCGGACTCTCCAAGGGAACATCGCGACCTACGTGTGCGGCCCAGACGGCACCGTCTACGACGTACTCCCCGGCATCTACGCGCCGGATGTGTATCGCAAGCAACTCGAAGCGATCAAGTCGTTCGCCGCGACGGTTCAACCAAAGGCCGGGGCGAAGCCGCCCGCGACCGACGCGGAGAATCGCCGGGTCGAGGCCGCGCTCGCGACAAAGTTGACCACGTACCACACGCAACAAGTGAAGTTGCTCCAGGCTGCTCCGCCGCCGACACCGCAGATGCAGGCTGTCGGGCGCATGGGCGGCGGCTTCAAGGGCGGCGGCTTCACTCAGACCGGCAACTTCGGTGGGGGCGGGTTCCAGGCGTTCGGTGGAGGATTCCAGTTCGCTGGCGGTGGCGGTTTCGGCGGTGCCGGGGCGCAGTTCGGTTCGGGCTTCCAAGGGACCGTCTCACCGGGCGGGATCGAGGGACCGACCCAGCGCGTGATCGCGGGGTTGCCCCCGGTGCCCGGACCCGCGCCCGGACCGCTCGCCACGAGCCCCGAGTTGAAACTTGACTCCGCGGTGAACGAGCGCATCCGTCGCAAGGACATTCACGAGAAGCTCGCGAAACTCGGCCCCGTGCGCCCGGACGACATCAAGAAGTGGCTGTACAAGGACGTGCTGCACGCGGACCTCGACGACCCGCTGCTCGGTCTCGGGCCGGTGTTGGAGGCGAACTACCCGTTCGCGGAGGAAGACCGCGCCGCACGCGGGAAGAAGTAATTCATTCGCTCGCCGCTTGCCCGCGGCCGCGGTTCGCCGTGACCGCGGCGCGGATTTGGTCCGCGACCACACCGGGGTGCCTCACACCGACCAGCCGAACCATTCGCGTCGCGGTTCGCACCTCCACCCAACCCACGCCCAGCACGCGGCCGAGGATTCTGGCGCCGGCGCGCACCTCCACAACTTCGACCAGTGCGATCGGCGGAACGGGACGGAACCAGGATCCGAAATCGACGACCAGCGTGCGGTCCGTGAGCCGGTACGTGTACGTCACGGTGCGGTACAGGAACACCGCCCCCAGCGCGGGCCACGCGCCCCACGCGAGCGCGAACACCGCCAGCGCACCGGCCCGCTTCGTCAGTTCCGACAGGTCATCCAGATACCATTGTCCGGTCCACACAAGCAGCGAAGCGACCGCGACCGCCACGACGATCGGCGCCATCGCTCGCGGGTGATACCCAAACCACACCCGGTCCACCTCAGCCGGGTCGCTCGCTTGTGTGGGGGGCGTCACGCGATCGGACCTCCGTCTTCGCTCGAAAGCGGTTCCAAGAAACGTTGTGCAAACGCGTGCGGAGCCAACACCGTATTCGTTTTGTACTACAGTTCAGGTGCCGCATGCGGAGCAACAATTATTTCAACTACCATTGAATCCTCCTGCCACGCACGCTAATCAAAACTATAGAGCAACTCTCGGACGATCCTTTCTTCCTGATTGGTGCCCTCGCCGAGCAGGGGTTCTGGCGTCAGGTAGTTAAAGAATCTGACGCCGCTTACCGGACGATAGTTGGTTGGTTGACGCACTGGTTCCGCGAGGACGTGTTTCTCCGGGCGTGGCAACAATTGGTCGGGGATCGGCAAGGTGCGCAACGCCTTCGAACGGTTTCACGATTTCTCCACCCCATTCAGTCGCGTCCGTAGGCGGGGCAACCAACACACGCGGAACTATCACGGTAAGCGTCAGATGGCCGCGTGCGTCATCTTCGTCCGTTTTGGTTTTGTCCGTCAGTCTTGAATGTCGCCAAACTCCACTCGCTCACCACAACACCCACCACTCATATGAACTACCCCCACCAACGACGTTCCTCGCTCAGCCAGAAACTGAAAACGCAGGGGCTCGACGGGTTCCTGATCACCGCACCAGTGAACGTGACGTATCTGACCGGGTTCACCGGCGACGCCAGTTTCTATGCGGCCCTCCCGAAGAACAACACCCTCATCAGCGACACACGGTTCGAGGAGCAAATCAAGGAGGAGTGCGCGGACCTCGACGCCGCGATCCGCGGGCACAGCAAGACAACACTGGAAGCCGCGGCCGAGGTGTTAACGAAGGCTGGAGTCAAGTCGGTGGGCGTCGAGGGAAACCGGATCACGCTCGGCGAGTTGGAGGCGCTCAAGCAACTCGCCCCGAAGATCACGTTCGTCCCGGTCGATGGCGTTGTCGAGGCGCAGCGTGCGGTGAAGGACCCCGGCGAGGTGGAGAAGATCCGCGAGGCGGTGCGTGCGGCCGAGCGCGGGTTTCGCATGTTCGCCGCGACACTGCGCGAAACCGACACCGAGAAAGACCTGGTGGACGCGATTGAGGGGTACGTGCGGCGTGCCGGGGCGCGCGGCACATCGTTCCCGCCGATCGTGGCGGTGGGCGAGCGCGGCGCTCTGCCACACGCCCCGCCCACCTCGCGGCAACTTGGCGAAGGCAGCAAGTTGCTCGTCGATTGGGGCGCGGACATGTTGTACAAGTCCGACATCACGCGCACGCTCAAAAGCCCGTTCGGCACCTCCCCGAGCCGTCGGAACAAGATGGAGCGCGTCGGGTTCGACTTTGATGAACTCTACGCGGTGGTGCTCGCCGCGCAGGACGCGGCGATCGCGACCATCCGACCAGGCGTGAAGGCGAAGGATGTGGACGCCGCCGCCCGCAAGGTCATCGCGAACTACAAGTTTAAAGGGGGCAAGCACCCCGACATCAAACTCGGCGACTACTTCACTCACGGGTTGGGTCACGGCATCGGGTTGGAAATTCATGAGGCACCGAAAATCCGCGCCAACTCGGAAGACGTTCTCGAAGCCGGGATGGTCGTCACCATCGAGCCGGGTATCTACCTCCCCGGTTGGGGCGGTATTCGCATTGAGGACGATATCCTTGTTACCCACGACAGTTGCAAACTCCTCACCTCGCTCTCGCGCGAGTCGGCAATGCTGACCGCGAGTTGATACTGGTTCGTAGGTTCGTAGCGACCCGCTGCCGCATCGCCCCGCGCCTGATACATTACCCCTTCATCACTCCCCGGTCCTTCGCCTGTACAGCGAGTTGTGGGTCCGCACAACTCGCGTGGGCGACGCGCGGGGGTTTTCGTTATTGAGGGCTTCGCGGTGGCTGACGACAAACGGGACGCGCCCCGACCGTTCGACGTACAGACGGTCGAGTACCTCCTGAAACTCATGACCGAACACGACCTCGCCGAGGTCGAACTGAAAGAAGGCGACCAGCGCATCCGGCTCCGCAAAGGCTCCGCGCTGCTCGCCGCTCCAGTCGCTTACGCCCCCGCGCCGGTCGCCCACGCTTCTGTCGCTTCGCCACAACAAGTGGCGAACAACCCAGGCGCGCCGGTGTCGCCACCGCCCGCACCGGCCAAGAACTACATCGAAATCAAGTCGCCGATGGTCGGCACGTTCTACAGTAAGCCGAAGCCAGACAAGCCAGACTACGTGACGAAAGGCGCCAAGGTCACCGCCAAGACGGTCGTGTGTCAGGTCGAGGCGATGAAGCTGTTCAACGAGATCACCGCCGACTGCGCCGGCACCGTCGTCGAGGTATGCGTGGAGAACGGCGCCGGTGTCGAGTTCAATCAGGTGCTGTTCCGGGTCGAACCTTCCTAACAGTTCCAAGTTCCAAGTTCCAAGTTCCAAGTTGAACAACCCCGCGTGAATCGCGTGTCGAGGTTGTTGGGAACTTGGAACTTGGAACTTGGAACTTGGAACTTCAAGATGTTCACCAAGATACTCGTTGCCAACCGCGGAGAGATCGCGCTGCGGGTGATTCGCGCGTGCCACGATCTCGGTATCGAGGCCGTCGCGGTGTACTCGGAGGCCGACCGCGGCGCGCCGTGGCTGGACCACGCGGACCAAACCATCTGCATCGGTCCGGCCCTCTCCGCCGAGAGCTACCTCAAAATTCCCCGCATCATCGCTGCCGCCGAGGTAAGCGGCGCGCAGGCAATCCACCCGGGCTACGGGTTCCTCTCCGAGAACAGCAAGTTCGCGGAGCAGTGCCGCGAGTCCGGCATCGAGTTCATCGGGCCGTCCGTGAACGCGATGGATCGCCTGGGCAACAAGGACAAGTCGAAAACAGTCGCGAAGGCCGCGAAGGTTCCTACCGTGCCCGGTAGCGACGGCTTGATCACCTCCGAGGAGCAGGCGAAGAAGTTCGCGAAGCAGGTCGAGTACCCGGTGCTGGTGAAAGCGTCCGCCGGCGGTGGCGGTCGCGGGATGCGCGTCGCCCACGACGAGGTGTCGCTCGTCACCGGTCTCGCCTCGGCGCGGGCCGAAGCGGAAGCCGCGTTCAAGGACGGCAGTGTGTTCCTCGAAAAGTACCTCGACCGCCCGCGGCACGTCGAGGTTCAATTAATTGGCGACCAGCACGGCAACGTCATTCACCTTTACGAACGCGATTGCTCGCTCCAGCGCCGGCACCAGAAGCTCGTGGAAGAGTCGCCGTCACCGAACTTGCCCGACAAGGTGCGGCAGGCGATGTGTGAAGCGGCGGTGCGGCTCGCGAAGCAGGCCGGGTACTACAACGCGGGCACCTGCGAGTTCCTCGTGGACCAGAAGAACAACTTCTACTTCATCGAGGTGAACGCACGCGTGCAGGTCGAACACCCGGTCACGGAGTTGGTCACCGGTGTGGACATCATCCGCGAACAGATCCGCGTCGCGGCCGGCGAGAAACTCCGCTACACGCAGAAGGACATTCAGCAGCGCGGTTGCGCGATCGAAGTGCGCATCAACGCGGAAGACCCCGCGAACGACTTCCGCGGCAGTCCCGGCGTGGTGAAGACGTGGCGCCCTCCTGGTGGACCGGGCGTGCGGCTCGACTCGCACGTGTGCGCCGGGTACCGCGTGCCGTCCAACTACGACAGCATGGTGGCGAAGTTGTTGGTTCACCAGCCAACGCGCGAGGAAGCGTTCGCGGTGATGCGCCGGTGTCTGCGCGAGTTCATCGTCGAAGGCATTCACACCACGATCCCGATCCTGAAAACGATCTTCGACGACGCGGCGTTCATCAAGGGCGAGGTGGACACGACGTACATCGAGCGCGTGCTGATGAAGCCCAAAAGCTAACGAAGTCCAAACAGGTGGTGCTGTTAGCCGCAAAGCCGAAGGCGAGCGCGCCAGCACACTCACCTTCAGCTTGCGGCTAACCGCAACGTCTATGGAAGAAATCCTCGCCTTGCTGATCCAACTCGTTCTCGAAGTCGGGCTGCAAATCTTCGGCAGCATCGGGTTCGACTTCGCTACCGAGTCGCGCCGGAAGCGCGACGAGAAGTCTGAAGGCGACGGGTGCGGGTGGCTGATCGCGTTTGCGGTGTTCGGCGCCATCTGCGGCGGGCTGAGCCTCATCTTCGCACCGAAACTCATCCTCCCCATACTCGGCCTGCGAATCGCAAACCTGTTGATCTCACCCCTCATCGCGGGCGGGCTTTCGTACCTCGTCGCGCGGTACGTCTGGTCCGCGCGTGGCTCCAGTCCGACGCACCACTTCTGGCGCGGCTTCTGCTTCGCGCTCGCGTTCGGTCTGATCCGCTTCGCTTACGCTCACCGGTGAACGCCGCGCTACTCCGCGGTTGCCAGTGCCAGTGCCAGCGCGACGCGGCAACCGCTCTCGAACTCGGTCAGGTCCACGTACTCCTTCACGGTGTGAATCTCGTTCTGCCCAGCACCGAATGTCACGGTCGGGATGCCGTGTTTCACCATCCAGTTCGCGTCCAGGCCGCCGTTGGTGACGCGCAGGTTCGGCTCGCGGCCGATCGCGCGAATAGCGGTTTCGGCCAGTTGAATCACGGGCGAGTCGGCCTTCAGCCGAAACGGGACGTAGTCGAGGCGCGACGTGAACTTGATCTTCGCGCTGCGCCCTTCGTGGTCCTTCACCTTTGCCGCGGCGTTCGTGAACGCGACCTTGAACGCCGCCGTGATCTCGCGCACGAACTTCGCGTCATGGCTGCGGCTCTCCCCTTTCACGTGAACAAAATCCGTGACCACGTTGGTCGCGTCGCCGGCGCACCGGCCGTCGGGCGTGCCGACCAACCCCACGTTGCTCGTCCCCTGTTTGCCGTCCTTCACCACTTTGCCGAACCACCCGCCTTCGTAAACTTCGGCCATCGCGAGCGCGAGTACCATCGTCGCGCTGATGCCCTTCTCGGGCGCAACGCCAGCGTGCGCGGCCTTGCCGCGAATGTCCACGGTCCACCGGTCCGCGCCGATCGCACCGATGATCACGTCCGCGGCGCTGCGGCCGTCGAAGTTGAAGCCAACAACGGGGCCGCCGAGATCAGCCGGGTTCAGGTGCTTCGCGCCAAACAACCCGCTTTCCTCACGCACCGTGAACAGCATCGTGATGGGCGGGTGCGAGAGATTCTGCTTGATGAGTTCGGCCGCGAGCGTCACAAGAACTGCGCACCCCGATCGATTGTCGCCGCCGAGTGCGGTGGTGCCTTCGAGTTCGTTCACGATGCGCTTGCCACTCACCTTGGGCTTCGCACCGGCACACAGCGGAACCGTGTCCATGTGCGTCATGAACAGAATCGGCTTGGCGCTCTTCTTGCCGGTGCCGGGGAGTTTCACGATAAGGTTGCCGATCGGCGTCGGTTCAGGGATGCGTGTGTGCGCGTCATCGAACGTAATGGCCTTCGCGGGCACGCCGACTTCCTTGAGCGCCGCGGCGAGTTCGTTGCCGATGGGCTTCTCGTGCCCCGTGATGGCGTTGACCGCGAGGAACCGCAGAAGCCGCTGGATCGCGGCATCGGTGTCGAACGGAATCGCGGGCGGCGTGGCAGGCATGGCAGCGCTCAGCGGAAGCGAGTGGGTGAGGAGAGTATAGCGACTGGGCGCGAGAGAAAGAGAAGAGCCCTCACCCGCCGCGAAGCACGGCGCGTGAGGGGGTTTCGTTTTACACCACCTCGCGCAGCACGGTCATCGTGTCGCGGAACTTCAAGTCGCCGATCAAACACGGATGCTTGTACTGCTCCGGCGAACCGCCGGTCTGAGCGAGCCGGTCGCGGTCCCACTTCACCCACGCGCCCGCAGGAATGATCGCAGCCCGCACCGCGCCCAGACGACCGCTCTCACGCTTCGCCGCGTACTCCACGTTCTCCACACCGAGTTGCTTGTCGAACTCCGCGAGGAAATGCTTCAAACGCGATTCGTCGCTCGCATCCAACTCTTCGAGGAAGAGCGCGTAGTACGGCTGTTTGTCGTCCCACACCGGCGCAACGCTGTACGCGGTCACGGGCTGGTTGATGCGATTCGCGACCGCGTCCATCGCCTTCGTGACGTGGTACTCGCTCAGTTTCTCACCGGTCAGGTTCGCGAACCGGTGGCCCTTACCCAGGAACTCCACCAGCGGCGTGCGCCCGTGAAACCCGGTCACGCGAACGAGGTCCGAGATGTGGTAGCGGTACAGCCCGTACGCGGTCGTCGGCAGAATGAAGTAGCTCTTTCCTTCGCGCAGTTCGTGCGCACCCAACACGGTCGGCTTCGGTGAGTCCATCTCGGCTTCGGGCACGAACTCGAAGTAGTGCGACCAGATATCGAGTACCCCGCTCGCGGTGCCGCCGGAAAGCGGGATCGTGAACCGGCCTTCACTCGCAAGCAAGCCGAGATCGTGGATTGGCGGCTCGCCGTAGTACTGCGGGAGTTGCCGCAGGTACGGTCCCATGCTGCCGCCGGTCCACGTGTTGATGACGGTTCCTTCCGTTGGCCACACATCCATCGGGTACAGCCGCCCGAGCTTCGATGCGAGCGCGCTTAACTCAGCCGCACGGCGCGAGTCTTTCTTGGCCAGCGGAGCGAGGTACGCGCGAATCTCGCGAGTGAGATCGAGATCGCTTCGCAAGGTACCGTCGCGGAGGTCGCGCAGGAGATGTTCTTTCTCCGCGTCGAGTGTGCGCGCGAGTTGAACGAGCGTGCTGGGGTTCGCGGCCATCAGTTGCGACACGTTGCGGCCGATCGAATACCGCAGCGCCACGTAATAGCGCGAGCGCGCGTCCTTGATTTTGCCAGTGACGTAAGGCACCGCGTACATCCGGCGAATGAGCCGCCGCTGAACCATCGCGGTGTACCCGGAGAGGTTGCCGCACGGGATGCCCGACGGCGTGCGGAACTCTTCCGGGTCGCCGCCGAGTTGCACGATGGGACGCATCGCGATCCGACGCCCGCGGTTGTCGCGGTACATCTTCACGCCCCACATGTTCCAGCCGCGCTTGTACGCCGCGAGGTACGCGTCCGTCACCGGAATCAACTTGCGGCTCGCGGTGGTGCCGCTGGTGAGCGCGAACATCAGCACGCGCGGGTCGCTTAGCAGCGCTCGCGTATCGCCGTTCTGAACCTTCTCGATGTAGGGTGCAACGTACTCGTAAGGCGCCACCGGTACGTTATTGCGGTACTCCGCGACCGACGTGACCGCGGCGAACTTGTGATCGCGCCCGAACTGCGTGTCGGCTTGCTTGTGGAGGATGTCGAAGAGCAGCGCGGACTGCACCGCTTCGGGGTTCTGGCAGGCGACCTCGAACTGCCGCAACTGCCGCCGCACGGGGTACGTGAGCAGCCGACCGAGTCGGACGAGCAGGAAGCGTTTTAGTGACATGACTTCACCCGCGCGCGACGAAGCCCACGGCGGGCCGTGGGCTTCATGGAAGAACCTCTCCCCTTCCCCTAAGAAGGGAGGGGAGTCGGACTGCCGGCCGCTCTTAGCCCCTCCCTCCTTAAGGGGAGGGGTTATTACCACCTACACCGGCATCGGTTCCGCGGCCTCTTGCGCCAGGTGGCGGTCGAAGAACTCGACCACCGCGCGATTGTACTCTTCGGCCGCAACGTGCAACGCCTGATTGTGCTTCGCGTTGGGCACCAGCCACAGCGTCTTCGCACCTGACGCGCGCGCGAACAGCGACTCGGCCATTTCGGGCTTGATGTAGGTGTCGCCCGCTCCGTGAATCATCAGCAGCGGGCGGTTCAGGCGCGCCGCGGCCTTCTCCACGCTCGGGTAGGTCACGCCGCGGTTGCGTGCGACGCGTTTCACGCCCACGTTGCCGACCATGCCATAGAACCATGACGGCATCACCCGCTGGAGCCGGCGGTTGCCGCTGTAGATCTGAATCCACCGCTGCATGTACGGCACCAGCGTGGTGTGCGTCCCGTACATGCCGTCGGTCACCACACACTTCACCCACGGGTCGGTGGACGCGATCAGCACACCGGTGCTCCCGCCCTTACTGATGCCGAAGATGCCAATGCCGCTCGGGTCCGCGTCTGAACGTGCGCGAAGATACGCGACTGCGGTTCGCATGTCGGCTGCGTCGCGGTCAGTCACCCATTGAAGCGGTTCGTAGTTCGGGTCGCGGTCGCTGTCGCCCTGGTTCCGTGGTTCGACCGCGAATACGTCATAACCCGCCTCGATGAGCGCCTGGCAATACTGCCGACACGCCCACCGATTGGAACCGAACTCCAAACCAAACAGGATCACGCCGCGCCGCTGCGGGGCCGTGGTCGAGAGGTAACAGCCGCGCAGCGCCAGTCCATCGGGGGCGGAGAGTGTGACCTCTTCGGCGCTCGGGTCCGGCTCGCCTCGCGGGACGACGAATAGCGGTTTCTCCTGGAAGATGCGGGTGAGAAAACCCATGTACTTCCATCGCACGTAAAGGTACGTCACTGCCAGGACCAATCCCACCGCAATGGGCGGAACAGCGAGTACCGAAATTACGATCCAGAGCCAGAAAACCACCCTAGCACCTCCGGCAGAATGACACGGGTTCCAACGTACGAATAGCCTGCCCTGGCGACGAGAAACGTCCTGTTGCAATCACCAACTTCTCATTATCGGAATAATGGAAGTTGCTGCTGTGTTTTCTCGACTCCACCGCAAGCGACAAAAGACAACTCACCCCTTGAACGCGCTCACAACGAGAGCGATGTTCTGGCCACCGAAGCCGAAACTGTTGGATAGCGCGTGACGAAACCGCGATTCGCGGGCGTGGTGGGGGACGTAGTCCAGGTCGCAGTCGGGATCGGGCGTTTCGAGGTTGATCGTTGGCGGGATCACACCCCTCTGAATAGCCATCATGGAAATCACCAGTTCCGCCACGCCCGCCGCGGCGATCAGGTGACCAAGCATACTCTTACTGCTCGAAACCGGAATCTTGTAGGCGTGATCGCCGAACACCGACTTGATCGCGGCGGTTTCGGCCGCATCGTTGGCCTGCGTGCTGGTGCCGTGTGCGTTGATGTAGCCGATGTCGGTGGGGTTCAGCCCGGCGTCGGCCAGCGCGTTCGCCATACAGCGGATCGCGCCCTTACCCTCCGGGTGCGGGTCGGTCATGCGGTACGCATCGGCCGTCGAGCCGTAGCCGGTTAGCTCCGCGACGATGTGCGCACCGCGTGCCTTCGCGTGTTCCAGTTCTTCCAGCACCATCAGGCCGGCGCCCTCGCCGATCACGAAGCCGTCGCGGGTCAGGTCGAACGGCCGGCTCGCCGTGGTCGGGCTGTCGTTGCGCTGCGAGAGCGCCGTGAGCCGGTTGAACCCACTGATGCCGGTGGGCGTGATCATGCTGTGCGACCCGCCCGCGAGCATCACGTCCGCTTCGCCGGTGCGGATCATCTCCCCAGCCTCGCCGATGGCCTGCGAACTTGCGGCACACGCGGTCTGGCACGACGCGAACGGCCCATCCAAGGCAAAGGTGTCAGCGAGGTAACCACTCGGCGCGTACATCTCGGCTTCCGCTTCTTGCGGACCGTTGAGCCGCTTGAACAGCAGTGCCGAGGCCTGGCAGAAGTCCGCGGTGCGCTCGCCCGCCGGGGTCGCCTTCGAGATACTGGTCGTGAGCACCTCGAAGTTCTCCTGCCCCTCGCCGGACCCGAGGTACACGCCCATCCGCGAGCGGTCGCCCTTGATCTCCAGAAGGCCCGCGTCGGTGATCGCCTGCTTGCCGGCCGCGAGCGCGTACTTGGTGTTCACGCCGCAGTTACGGAACTTCGCCGCGTCCGGCAGGTACTTCGCGAGATCGAAGCCCGACACCTGCGAGGCAAAAGTGGTCGGGAACGTACGCGCGTCGAAGTGCACGATCGGTGCGACGGCCGTACGCCCCGCGACAACGCTGGCGAACAGTTCACCCACGCTGTGCCCCAGCGGGGTGATAACGCCCATCCCGGTGATGACCACACGCCTACGCATCGCTCCACCTCTTCACTACCACCGCAGCGCATTGCCCGAGGTCGGTGTATGTCACCTTGACCGCGTACGGCTTTGTCACGGGGCGCGGCGCACCCGAGTGGACGTTGATGGGACAGTCTGCGGCTGGCTTCTCGTGATTGAGCGTACCGGGCAGCAGCCCGTGTTTGAGAGCCAGTACACTGCACGCCAATTCCATCAGCCCGCTGGCGGCGCCGAGATTTCCGAACCGGCTCAATGGTGCGAAGACCGGCACGCCCCGCCCAAACACCTCCGCGATGCCGCACGCCTCGAACGCATCACCGGCGGTTGTGCCAGTGCCGTGAGCGTTCACGTGGTCCACCTCGCCCGGTCGAATGCCAGCCGTGGTGAGCGCGTTTCGGATGACACGCGCCAGGCCCGGACCTTTCTTGCCGCGATCAACCCCGCTCGCCCAACCCACAACTTCGCCGAGAATGGTCGCGTTCCGGACGCGAGCGTGTTCGAGTTCTTCGAGCGTAAACACCGCTGCACCTTCGCCCAACACGGTGCCGTCGCGGGTCGCGTCAAACGGCCGAACCGCGTGCGTGGGGTCGTCGTTTCGCTTCGACAGTTGGACGAACAGGTTGTGCCGACTGAGCGTGATCGGGTTGATGCGGGCCTCGCTGCCGCCAACGACCATCACGTCCGTCGCACCGCGCCGCAAAATGCGTGTGGCCTCGAACAGCGCGACCAGACCCGACGTGTCACCGGGGATTTGCGTGTTGCTTGGTCCCTGAATGTCGTAAAGGATCGTGGCGTGACACGCGGGCATGTTCGGCAGGTACTTCAGCATCCAGACCGGCGTGATCTCATTCAACCCAGCCGCGCCCCAGACGCCGTGGTCAACCGTCTCGCCGTCGGGCGCCGACAGTTTGCTCGCGGCGGCCATGTCGTTCAGGTCACTCGCGCCCATCAGCGAGGCGAACTCGATCCCGATCCGGTTCGGGGGAACCGTGCCCTTCGCGAGTTTTGCACTCTGCATCGCGAGTTGGGAGCCAATTACCCCGAGTTCCACGGTTCGGGCCATCGACTTGAGTTCTTTGCGGTACTTCGTTTCCGCCATCATCGCCTTGGCGACGAATCCTTGCACCTCGCCCGCAATATGACACGGGAGTTCGGAGGCGTCGAAAAGTGAGACCGTGCGGACGCCACAGGCACCCGCGACGAGCGCGTCCCAGAACGCTTCGGGCGTGGACCCGATCGGGCTGAGGACACCGAACCCGGTCAGCACGGTGCGGCGGGAATTGCTTACCATGTCGGCCACTCGGGGCGGAACTCCGCAATAGGGGGGGCACGCCCAGTCGCGGGGCGTCCAGTATCTCAAGAAGTAGTGTATTCGATCGGTGGACTTGCGTCCGATTCACTTTGGGCGAAAGGATTTCCGGCGTGGAAGGTTCAGTAGTGCAGGTAAATTGGGTTGTTTTGGCCTCGGGTGTCGTTATGGGAGCATTTAGAGCGCGTTTGGGAACGGGGTAGCGTTGTTTAACGAGCCGCGACCGCAAGGGAGTGGTTGAGCTTTGCCGCTCCCTTGCGGTCGCGGTTCGTTGAGGTGCTACGCATTTCCGGAAAGCGCTCTAGGCGGTCGGTGGGGCAGGTTTACTGACCGCGGCGGCCAGGCGGAGCAGGTGGGTTAGTTCGCCACTAAAGACGAACTTGGTGTCAGGCAAACCGGGCGGCAGTTGGCTTGGGTTCGCGTGGGCGAACAGGATTTCCACCTCGGCAACGAGGTCGGTGCCGCTGTGCGCGGTGGCGGACACCCTCGCGCCGGTGTCGTTCAGGTCAATGAGGGTGGTCGTGTAGGTCAATTGTTCGCCAGCGAGCGCGTCGCGATGAAATTTTGCGTTCGACATTTTCGCCAGTACCACGTTCTCGCGATACTGGCGAGCCTCGCCGACAAGAATGCCACCCGTTTGAGCCAGTCCTTCAAGAATCAGGGGGGCGGGCATCACTGGAAAGCCAGGGAAGTGGTCGGCGAAGTGATCTTCGGCGAGGCTCAGGTTCTTGACCGCCGTGGCCGATTTACCGGACTCGAACGTCACGAACCGGTCGATCCAGGTCCAGCGCATGCTTGGTTCTCGAACTTGCCTGTCTTCTTGCCGCTTCGCGATTTCGCGAAGTCCCAAGCGGCGAAAACAAAGTCACTTCTTGGCGACCTTACCTTCCAGGTATCGCACGATCAGATCGACGGTGAACAGGTCTTCGACCTTGTCGAGCCGCGGGTCGTTCTTGAAGTCGGTGAGGTCGGCGTAGGGCATTTGCTTTTCGAGTTCGACCAGCCCCCCGGGGGTCACTTTCCCGTTGGCGACGTATCCACTATCGCCCTGGAAAATGGACTCCGGGAACAGTTCCTCACGCGGGATCGTGACCCCGAACTGTTTCTCCAGTCGGAACACGATGTCGAGGAAGTCGATGGACTCGGCGCCCAGGTCGCCCCTGAGCCGTGCGGTCGGCGTCACCTGATCGTCGTCAACGCTCAGGGCGTCAATGAGCGTGGTGCGGACCTTACCGAAAATGTCTTCGCGCGTCATGTTTGGGTTCTCCAACCGGCCGGGTCAGCCGGACACCGCCCCGAGGCTGAGACCACCGTCCACGGTAATCACCTGTCCGGTGATATACGCCGCGGCGGGACCACACAGGAAAAGGACTACGTTGGCGATGTCGTCCGGGGTACCGAGCCGCCGCACCGGAATCAGTTTCTTGAGGTTATCGACGCCGGCCATGTTCACCACAGCCTGGCTCATGTCAGTCGCGATGAAGCCGGGGGCGACGGCGTTTACCAGTACATTCCTGGCGCCCAGTTCCGCGGCCAGTACACGCGTGAAACTGTTGATTGCGCCCTTGCTCGCCGCGTAGTTCGCCTGTCCCTTGTTCACGTGCTCAGCGGCGATGCTCGACACATTAACAATCCGGCCCGACCGCTGCTTGAACGCCATCGGTTGGGCCACGGCCTTACAGAATGCGAACGTGCCCGTCAGGTTGGTGTTGATCACCGCATTCCAGTCGTCGGTTTCCATTCGGAGGAACAGTTTGTCGCGGATGACACCGGCGTTGTTCACCAGAATATCAATTCGCCCGTGTTCCGCCACAACCCCACCGACCACGGTTTCGCCCGCTGTGGGATCAGCGACATCGGCTTGCACCGCCTTCGCGACGCCACCGGTCGCAGCGACTTCCGCAACCAGTTGGTTCGCCGCTTCCGCGTTTCCGCGGTATACGAAGGTAACCTTCGCACCTTCTCTCGCCAGCGCCAGCACGATGCCACGGCCAATGCCCCGGCTTCCGCCCGTCACCAGCGCGATTTGGTCCGTCAAGATCATCTCAGCGTTATCCTGTCGTCGGAATGCTCCGCTTGCCTTCGGCTCGCGGCTAACGAAGCCCGCCCGTAAGCAGCGCCCAGCGGGTTTTCCAGTGTTCGACCAACTTCGCGTCGGTCGCCGCTCCGGTGGAACCGCGTCCGGTCAGCGAGTACCCATGAAGGATGAAGATCGCGTTCACGGTCGGTTCGTTCGCGTCATTCACGCCTTTAGCCTTGAACGTCGCGAGGTTGGTCGCGGCATCCACCTTCGCGAGCTCAACGGTCACGTTCATCCAGTGCCCCGGTTGCATGAACGTACCGTACTTCGCGCTCTTCAGTTCGCGGAGCACGATTACCGGGTGCGAGAAGTCGGTACTCACGCGCCAGAGCCACGCCGCCGCTTCCACACAGGCCTGGAGCATCAGCACACCGGGCATGACCGGGAACTGTGGAAAGTGGTCCGCGAGGTACTCTTCCCCCAACGCGAGATACTTGGTCGCCGCGAGCGACTTGCCAGGTTCCCAGCGGTCGATTCGGTCAATCAGGTGAAACCGCATTCCGCTGCGTACTCCGTCCAACGACCTTCGGGCCGCTATCTCGAAACGAGTAGAAAGTATATTGCCGTGGCGGAACGCGGACAACCCTGCGCCGGTTGCGGGTATCGTGCCCGCCCTTTCGCAGGTGCGCAACTACGAGATTGCGCATCCGCGCGAGAAGCGGAGCGCGGTGCCCCGGTTGCGCGCGATGCACCGCGCCCGCGCCCTGGCGAAGCCTGGGCGATCGCCACGGTCGGACCGCGCGACGGGGTCCTCACTCATCGAGAAATTGGTTAACTAACGATAACAAGTTGGCCGCTCTCTTTGGTCTCCCAACTTTACACCAGTTCCTTGATCGGGGTCGCGTCGTCCAGAATCGGGTGCGGGCGGCCGGTGTGGTCCTTGAACGTTTGCGTCGCGTCGATGCCGAGTTGGTGGTAGATCGTCGCCAACAGCGCCTCCGGCTTCAGCGCGCGTTCGACCGGGTGTTCGGCCTTCGCGTTCGTTTTGCCGACGACCACGCCGGGCTTGATTCCGCCGCCCGCGATCAGCGCCGAAATCGCGTTGCCCCAGTGGTCGCGGCCCGGCACCGGGATGCCGGGCTGACCGGTGTTGATCTTCGGCGTGCGCCCGAACTCACCCATCACCACCACCATCACGCGATCCGACAACCCGCGTTCCTCCAGGTCATCGAGCAGAGCGCCAACGGCCTGGTCCACTACCGGCACCTTCGCGCCGTGCGCCTTCTCGATGCTGCTGTGGTCGTCCCAGTGCGGCATGTCCACCGTCACGAACGACACGCCCGCCTCCACCAGCCGGCGCGCCATCAGCGTGTACCGCGCCCACGGCCCCTGCCCGTAGCGGTCCGCGGACTTCACGTCCTCTTTGTCGATGTCGAACGCTTCGCGGGCCGCGTTCCCGGTCATCAGGTCGAGCGCCTTCAGTTGGAACTGATCCATCGTCTTCATCACGCCGCTGGCGTCGATGTCGCGCCGCACCGTGTCGAACTGCCTGAGCAGCGAAGAACGTCCGCCGTTCGCGTCGGTGGCGCTGCCAAGCGTGGCGAGCCACTTCGGGGAGCGCACACGCGCACCGGTCCACGCGAGATACTTGTTCTCGCGATCCACGTCGAACGGGTTGTACGCGCCGCCGAGGTACGCCGCGCCCATGTAGCCGGGGAACAGGTAGATCGTTTGCGCCGCGGGCAGCCCAACGTAAGCCGGGAGGCTCGGATGATTCGAGCCTTTCAGTTTCGACACATACGACCCGACCGAGGGGAACTTCTGCGGCAGGTTCACGCTGGTGGACCCGAACCGGCCGGTGGTCATCCAGTGCCCGGCGGCGAAGTGGTCGCCGTTGTCGTGGTGCAGCGAGCGGATCAGCGAGAGTTTGTTGACGCGTTTCGACACCTCCGGCATGAGCGCGCTGACGTGTACGCCGGGGGTCTTTGTCTTGCAGATGCCGAACGGCCCGCGAAACTCGGCCGGCGCGTCGGGCTTCGGGTCGAACGTTTCGAGCTGACTCGGCCCGCCGTCGAGCCAAATGAGGATGACGGCTTTATCATTGCCAGCGCTGCCCGACTCCGCGGCGCGCGCCTTCGCGCGAAAGAGGTCCGGCAGGCTCAGCCCGGTGACGCCAAGCATACCGGCCTTTAGCGCGACACGACGGGTGTATCTGTTTGAGTTGGGCATGAGAGGTATCCTGACCGCGACAGACAAGCGGAGGTTGGAGGCAGGCTTAAAAGACAGTGTATACCACGCCCGCGACGAATGCCTACCGGAAAGCGGAGCCGGCTCCTTCCCTCGCACACGGTGCGGCGGTACCATCGCTGGCACTCACTCAGGAGTTGCCATGTCGGAAACCAACAACACCGAGCACGGCACGTCACCCTCCGGTACGACATCGGTGCCCGCGACCTCCACCCCTCCGTGGGTACGAGAAGGCCGCCGTGCAAGGGGACACCGACGCGAAAAAGGCGATCGAACGCCTTGGGATGAAAAAGAAGTGACCACCCGTGAAGTCTCGCCGCTCCCGCGAGGCGAAGTCGTAACGGTGCCGGCGCGAACCCGCAGTGATTCCCTCTCGCGTTCTCTCCCACCGGCGGATAGAATCACTCTCAGGCTTGCCAAGACGACGCTACGCACCCCGTCACGCAATCGACGACCGCCGTTTCCTCTGGTCTTCTGTTTCCATTGTGCCCAGAGCTTCCGAAGCCGGGCGCCCGGTTCCTGTATGAGAGTAGAGTTCCCGCATGTCTGACCCTCGCAACAGCGCGCATGGCGTGCTGGAGATGCACCCACGGGGCCACGGGTTCTTACGTAACCCGGCCAAGCACTACGCCGCGACGCCCAATGACGCCTACGTTCCCGGGCCGCTCATCCACAAACTGAACCTCGCCGAAGGCGTGATGCTCGGTGGCACGCTCGAACCGCCGCGCCGCGGACAGGGACCGCGACTCGTCACCGTGACCAGCATCGAAGGCGCCGACCCGAAACTGTTCAAGCGCCGCGTCTGGGAAGAACTCACACCCGTTGACCCCACCAAGTGGCTCAGGCTCGAAACGGGCGCGGAACCGCTCACCACGCGCGTGATGGACATGTTCACGCCTATCGGCATGGGCCAACGCGGGTTGATCGTCGCGCCGCCACGAACCGGCAAAACGGTGCTGCTCACGCACATCGCGCAGGCGGTCATCACCAACCACCCGAACGTTCACCTCATGATGTTGCTCGTGGATGAGCGGCCCGAAGAGGTGACCGACATCAAGCGGAACGTGATCCGCAAACCGGCCGAGGGTGACACCGCCGCGCCGCCACCGGTGGAGGTGATCGCGTCCAGCTCCGATCAGAACACCGCGAACCACACCCGACTCGCGGAACTGGTCGTTGAGCGCGCGAAGCGCCTGACCGAGCAGGGAAAGGACGCGCTGGTGCTGCTCGACAGCCTCACGCGGTTGGCGCGCGCGTACAACAAAACATCTGGCAGCGGGCGCACGATGAGCGGCGGTGTGGATTCCAAGGCGCTGGAGGTGCCCAAGCGCCTGTTCGGCGCGGCCCGCGCGTTCGAGGAAGGCGGTACGCTCACGATCCTCGGCACCGCGCTGATCGAAACTGGCTCGCGTATGGACGAGGTCATCTTCCAGGAGTTCAAGGGCACCGGGAACATGGAACTGGTACTCAACCGCGCCCTCGCGGATCGCCGCGTTTACCCCGCGATCGACCTGGGCGCGTCCGGCACGCGCAAAGAGGAACGTTTGCTGCCGGCGGAATCGTTGGCGCAGATCACGCTCATCCGCCGTACCCTGATGCAACAGAAACCGGTCGAGGCGATGGAGTCGCTGGTGAAGCAGTTGGCGAAAACCAAGTCCAACGCCGAGTTCCTGATGAACATGAGCAAGTTGGGCCGGTAGCGAGAGGGGACAGGTCGTTGGTTTTTCGCTGTGTCGAGGGGCGTGATTCCACAGTCCAGGGCAACGCCCGAATGGCACTTCCTGGGCGCTCTCGTGGCTCCTCCTTTCGCTGTTATTCAACAACACCGTCCCCGCGAGCGCGGTTCGATCGCAAGCGTCCGTCTTGATCTTCCCTTTTCCCGTCCGCGACGGTATTCCGCGCGGCATGAGGCCGCATTCCGACGCGACCCGCGTTGCCTTCCGCCGGGCGGTGTGGGCGTCCGTCGCAATTCACGTCGTCGCGGTGGGCGCGTTCTTCGTTCTGCTGCGCTCGAGCGAACACAAGCCGCGCGAAGCGGCGATCGACACCCGCGCGCCGGAAGTTCGCCTGTCCTTCGCCGAAGACACACTGGGCGCCGAGGTTTCGTCGCAACCCGCACCGCCAACGCCCGCCGCGCCACCAAACACAGGTGCGGCGACAGGCGCCACGAACACAAACACATCGCCTCAGTCGCCTGAAGCGGTTCCGCCGCTTCAGGCGGGGCCGTTCGCGCCAACCCCGCTGCGCACGCTTCCGGCCGAACTCGTCGCGATTCTGCGAAAGCCTGGCGCGAACCCCACCCCGACAATGCTCCTTGACCCGAACGTGAAGCCTGCGGGCGCAACCGGTGCCGGTGCCAACGCGAAATCCGCGCCTGCGCTACACGGCGCACGGAAACCCGGTCAGACGGTGGTGTACGTACTCGATGCGTCCGGCAGCATGGGTGCCGGGGGCAAGTTCGATGCGGCCCGCGCGGCGCTTGTCGCCACGTTGATGCAGCAACCCGCGACCGTGCGGTTCCAGGTAATTGTGTACGACAGCACCGCGCGACCGGTCCTCGCGTCCGACGGTACGGCGCTGGCCGCGACCGACGCGAACGTCCGCGCCGTGACCACGAAACTCGCGATGTTGGAACCGCGCGGAAAGAGCAATCACCTTGTCGCGGTGCGCGCCGCGCTGGGGTTCCGCCCCGACGTGATCGTGTTGCTGACGGACGCAGACGACCTGACCGCCGCAGCGATCAAACCGGTGCTCGCGACGGAATCGAAGCCGGTCGCGGTGTGCGTTGGGTTGGTGACTGCCGGGGGCGTGCGCTCGCCTCGCGAGTTGAAATGATGAAAACGAGCCGGGAGCGTGAGCGACCGGAGGCAACGCGAGTTGAGTTCGCGAAACCTCCGGTCGCTCACGCTCCCGGCTCGTTCAAGCGAACTACTTAGCCGGCTTGAGCGCGAACTTGCGTGCAACAGGAGTCGCGAGTTTGTAGATGTCCGCCTGCGCCGCGTCGATCTTCTCCATCCGCGTCTTCAGTTCCATCACCTTCCGCTCCGCAACGGTTGCGGCCACGTCCTTCAGCCAGTCCTTGTTCGGGAACTGAAACATCACCACATCGAAGAACCGCTGCGAGACGATCGCGTTCTTCGCGTTGATCGCTTGCAACACCTTGTTACCCTGGTCCCACACCGGGCCATTGATGACGTTGCCGAGGTTCACGCCGGCGGCCAGTTCCTTCGCGGAGAAGTTGGCGACGCCAACCCCGTCGATACTCACCGTGTAGCCGCCGTCCTTCAGCCCCTTCACGGTCAGGCCGTAGTAGTTCAGATCGCGCAGTTCATTCGTGTACGGCAGCATCGGGAGCCAGTCTTTTTGAATCGGCATAGGCAGCGCATCGTCGGTGCGGGTGAAGGTCAGGACCGCGTCGTTCGGGGCGGTCGAGATGTCGGTGACCTTGCAGCTTTTGGTGTCGGCCTTCGCGGTCGACATGTCGATGGTCACGTCGCTGACGCGCGCCGGCGCTTTCAGCCCGGTGAGGATCGCGTGGGCCATGAGCATCCCACCGGGGGGCGAGGTGTGGAACCCGTCGTAGTACGGCTTTGCTTTCTTGGCTTCGGGGTCGTCCAACTCCATCTTGTCGGTCGCGGCGCGGGTGATCGCGTACTGATCGACGTAACTCACCTTGTGCTTCTCCGCGAGTTCTTTGAGCGGCGCGTAGAACTGTTTCTGTGTTTCGACGTACAACTTACCGTTGCTCTTGTTGCGGCGGTCCACGGCGTTGGGCGAGAGCAGCGCGACCCGCGCGCCGGCCTTGTTCGCCATTTCGAGCATCGCGACCGTCTTCTCAACGAACACCTTGTTTCCCTGCGGGTTGAACGCCCCGTACCCGCCGTCATTCATGCCGAAGTTGATCGTGATCGCGGTCGGCTTTTCCGCGAGGACGTGGTTCTGGAAGCGGCCCGCGCCGCCGTTGGCGGTGTCGCCGCCGATGCCCGCGTTGATGAACGTGAAGTTGCCCTTTGGCATCCGCGTCGTGAGGTACAACTCGACGTAGGTCGAATACTGGTACTGCGCTGTGATGCTGTCACCGAGGAACACGATGCGGTCGTTCGGCTTGAAGAAGAAGTCCTTGCCGTCTTCGGCCGCGTGCGCCGCGACCGGCTTCGGATCGGCCGCGCGGAGCGCGGGGGCTGAGGGCATCAGCCCGATGGCGAAAGAGGCCGCGAACGCGACCAAAGCGAGAAGGCGTGTCATTGTGTGGAACCTCGTGCAAGGAAGTGAGCACGAGGCGGATTCTAACTCAGCGCGCTAGCCTGACGCCAACTGTTTACTCGCGTAGCCGCAACGCGCAGCGGAGCGCGACGACTTCACACCTTCTTGTACTGGGTCGTCACTTCAAACGTCCCATCGGGCAGCGGCACCTTCTGGTAGTCGCTGAAGAGGTTGGGCGCGTCCTTCACAAGCACATCGAGAACCGCGGTCGCGAGTTTGCGGATCTCCGGTTCGGCGTGACTCGAACCGCGCATTTCGATGAAGTGCCGCAGTGCGCGCGCGTTACCCGTAACGAAGATCTTCGTCTCGGTCGCGTTCGGCAGGACGCTCCGCGCGGCCTGGCGCGCGGTCTTGCGCCGCGTCGTGCGATCCGAGTTCGGAGGCAGCATCGCGGCCGTGGCCGCCGCAGGATCGGCCAACTTCGCGTTCAGCGCTTCGGCTAACTTGACGTAGGCCACGTGCGATTGTTTCACGGTTTCGAGCCATATCGCGTGCAACTCAGGGTCGTTCGCGATGATGTCCGGCTCGACGTACTCGGCCACTGACTCATCGACGTAGCGTTGACTTAATTGTGAAAATCCGAAGCCGGCTCTGTGTCGCACCAACTCGTGCGTCAGACTGCGAGACACGCCCGTGAAGAGCAGGTTCCAGACGGCGTGTTCGAGGACGCTGCCGTGACCGACTTCCTTGATGTGCGTGAGGTACGCCGCGTTCCCGCCGGGGCGCGGCTTCGCGAACGACATATAACAGAGACGGCCCGCCGTCTCCGTCAGCACTTCGCCGGCGACCTCGCTGTCGCTCTCCCAACTCACCCCGTGGTCCGCGAGGAAACGGTCGAGTTCGGCGTCGTCCACGGTCTGACGACCGAGGACGTAGACCGACGGTTCGGTGATAACGCGGATGCTGGTGTCCACTGAGTTCGCCGCGTGAGGAGTTGGCACGACCATGCGAGAATCCCATCCGTGGGTTACGATGTAGTCATTAGTTCGACCATCCCGGTTGTGCAAGTTGAGCTTGAGTTTCCTCATGCCGCGTTTCGATGTGTCCCCGGCCGCGCCGCACGAACTGTTGCCCGCGTGCCGGTTGCTGTTCAACACACCGGATTCGGAACAGTCGCGAGAGTGTCTCCTGTCCGCTGGGGCCGCATCAAGGCTGTTCGTCGCGCGCGCCGCGGGCCGGTTGTGCGGTGCAACGCTGGTGCAAGTGATGCCTGGCGCGATGGGCGTGACGTGCCCGCCGCACGGCGAGTCCGCTGAAGCCCAGGACGCGGTAACTGCCGCCGCGTGCGCGTGGCTCCGCGAACGCAGTGTGAAGGTGTGTCAGGCGTTTGCCGCCGCGGACGAAATCGGCGCGATGGCTCCGCTGGAGCGATATGGCTTCCGGCACGTTACACAACTTGTGTTCTTGAGACGAGAGGTTGATCGGGCACGCGACACAATCGCATGGCAACCGCGCGAATCGCCTGTGTTTCTGTCCTCGTACAAGCCGGGGAACGCGAAGTTGTTCGCGGAAACCCTGGTCGCGACACACGAGGCGAGTCTCGACTGTCCTGAGTTGAACGAGGCGCGCACGCACGCGGACATTCTCGACGGCTTCAGCCAACCGCACCCGACGCCGGAGAAATGGTATCGCGTTCTGGTTCACGAGGCGTGCAACCCGTTCGCGAAACCGGCCGCCGGCGTCCTCGTGTTCGATGACGGCCCGGAACCGGACACACGCGGCATTTCGTACCTCGGTGTTGTGCCCGCGTGCCGCGGGCGCGGGTACGGCGACTGGCTCATCCGCTTCGCAGTCCAGACCGCTTCGGCGGCCGGCGACGCGCTGACTCTCTCCGTCGATGTGCGAAACACACCGGCGATGAAACTCTACGCGCGGCACGGGTTCGTCGCGTACGACCGGCGCGAAGCGTGGCTCGCGACGTGGCCCGGGTGACTTCACTTCGATTTCGCTCAAGTGCGATTCTCTTCGCGCGAGTTTGGCGCAGACGCCAGGCCGCGCCATGTTGCGCCGTCTGGCGCGACTAATGCGCGCACGCCCGGCGCGCATGACTCTGCCGACCGCGCCAAGCTCCGGACCGGATTGGTTCACTTACTGACATTCCGGCGCGTAGGCGCCGTGCTCTCAGCGCAGATATTGAAAGGAACTCAGAATCACACCGGGGAATTCGTCCGTGCCACCCCGACTTACAACACGTGCCGCCCCGCCTCAAGAAGCGTCTCACCCGGCGCCGGCCCCCGCGCGAACGCTGCCGTCCTCGACCGCACTGACCGACGCGGTTGCTTCGCGGATAGGTGCGGCGCGATTCAACCTGTGGTTTGTGGGCCACGCGACATTCGTTCCGCTCGGCGGGCGGGTCGTCGTCGCGGCGCGCAACCAGCATACGCAGGAGTGGCTCGAACACACGTTCGGCGCGGCCGTGAGGGCCGCGGTCGTGGAGGTGTGCGGAACGGGCACCGCGGTGCAGTGGGTCGTCGATGCGGAATCGCTCGACGCGAACGCGACTGTCGCAGAAGCTCCGCCCCTCGTGGCGAAGGCGGAACCGGCCGCTCCACGGCGAGCCCCGCGTCTCGCGTTGTCGCCCACAACGCGAACCGAAAACCTCCTCGCCGCTCCTGCGCAGAAACCGAAGCAACAAGTCGATATCTTCGGCGAGCCGGTCGCGGCACCGAAGCCGAAGGTGAAGCGCGCCGATCCGGACGAAGTCGCCCTTGCCCGGCCGCTCGCGACCCACCGCACCGGGCGCCGGTGGAAATCTCTTGGCGACTTCGTCAGCGGTCCGTGCAATCGTGTCGCACACGCATCTGCGCTGAGCGTGGTCGAAGAACCGGGGCAGGGCGCAAACCCGCTTGTGATTCATGGACCGGTTGGGACCGGCAAGACGCACCTGCTCGAAGGCATCTTCCTCGGCATGAAGAAGCAGAGCGACCAGCGACCCTGTTACGTAACTGCGGAAGAGTTCACGACGCGGTTCGTGCAGGCGTCCAGATTAGGGAAGATGTCCGCGTTCCGGCGGCAGTTCCGCGAGTGCTCCACGCTGCTCCTCGACGATCTGCACTTCCTCGCAACCAAGAAAGCGACGCAGGAAGAGTTCCTGCACACGTTCGACGCGCTCATTGCCGACGGCCGGCAAGTCGTGGTGACAACGGACTGTCACCCACGCCTGGCCGACGAACTGATGCCGGAGTTGCTCGACCGGTTGCTCGGCGGTTCTGTGTGGGGCTTGATGCCGCCGGACCCGGAGACGCGGCTCGAAATCCTTCGCAAGAAGTCGTGCGGTGCCGGCCCGACGATCCCCGACAGCGTGCTGAAAACGCTCGCGAACACGCTTCGCGGCAACGTGCGAGAACTTGAAGGCGCGGTCAACAGCGTTCGCCACTACGCAAAGGTAACCGGGCGTCCCGCAGACATGGCGACCACGCGCGAAGCCCTCGGCGATCTTCTTCGGCACGCAGTGCGCGTTGTCTCCGTGCCAGACGTGGACGCAGCGGTGTGTGCGACGCTCCGGCTCGCGGCCGGTACGCTGCAATCGAAAGCGCGGACGTGGGCCGTGAGCCACCCGCGAATGATCGCGATCTACCTGTGCCGCAAGCACACGGCCGCGACCTACGGCGAGGTGAGCAAGCACTTCGGCGCGAAGACGCACAGCACTGCAGTCGCGGCGGAGAAGAAGGTGCGTGTGTGGCTGGACAAGAACGCGAGTGTCGCGATCGGCGACCGCGACTGGCCGGTGAAGGAATTGCTCGACCGCGTCGAGCGCGAACTCCAGCGGTGACGCCAGCGTCGATGGTAACCATGGACATTCGCGACTACAACCGCGCCGCGTGGGATCATCAAGTCGCGACCGGCAACCGGTGGACGGTTCCCGTTAGCCCGGAAGTGATCGCCGCCGCACGCCGGGGCGAATGGTCCGCCGGTTTTGGCCGCGGCCGGCGCGAACGTCATGGTGTTTGACAACTCCCCCACACAACTCGCGCGATTCGGATGTGATGGATTTCGCGATTCTTTGGCCGCTTGCGGCTTCGCGGGCACAAGACAGACGACACCTCAAATGCATTCCCCGCGAAGCCGCAAGCGGCCGAAAACGTAGCACCTGTCGTGAGGCGATTAGGCGATTTTAGGCAGTCCCCTCAAGTAGCTGCTGACTGTTTCGGTCGTGTATCTGCTCGCACACGATAATCAACCGGTTCATCGACGCCACCAGTGAGAGTTGCACTTCGCTCGGATTGTAACTCGGCTTCCGGTTGCTCTCCTGACCGATCAGCGGCGTGGTGACGCAATCGCGGCAACAGCGGCTGCACCATGTACCCGAGCCAGGTGGTCGGGGTCGGAGTGTTCAGCCCGAAGCTCTCCGGCTCGTGATCGGGACAACGGTACGTCCCGAAGAGCAGGTCCATGAGCGGGCACACGTTCCCGTAGTTGCCAGCGTCGCGGTCTTTCGCGTGGTGCCAGTGGTGAAGTTCTGGTGCGCCGAGGATCGCGTGCAGCGGGCCGAGCGGCAGACGCACGTTCGAGTGGATGTAGATCGCCCACACGCCGCGGAACGCGATGAACCCCGCGAGCGTCTCCAGCGGAAACCCCAGCACGAACGCGGGCAGGTTGATGAGCGTCACCGTGTACACCGTGTCGAGCGGATGCTCGCGGTGCGCCGCCAACCAGTCGAGGTGTTCGGCGCTGTGATGCACCGAATGGAACCGCCAGAGGAACCCGACGCGGTGCTGAAGCCGGTGGCCCCAGTACACGCAGAAGTCACTCAGCAGGATCACTTCCAGTATCTGGAGCCACAACGGTTGCGCCGCCACCGCGGACGTGAACTCACGCGGCACAACGCCGGTCAGCGAGCGGCTGAAGTACCCGAGACACAAGAAGAGGAGTCCGTTCCAGAGCAGATACTGACCGAGGAGGAAGGACAGATCGAGTAACCAACGTGGACGAAACAGACGTTGGTTCGGCTTCGCGGGGAACGCGAGTTCGAGCGGCCTGAACACCACGACCAGGAACAACAGGCTGAGACCTGTCGCGAGTAGAAGCGAGGTGATGTCCATGAGTGTTCCCGCAAAGGTCACGGCTTGGGCGTGTTCGGTTTGGATTCCCGCGTGGGCACGTCCAGATCCGGGGTGAAGGTTCCGGCCGGGGTTAGGCCAACCGTGATGCTGGGAAGGTTGGGCGACTTGGCACCGCTGAAGAACACCGGCTTGGCGTTGGGCGTGGGCTGAGGAGTTGGCGGCTGTGGTGTCGTGAGCGAAGGCGGCATATTCAGACCGAGCGGGTGCGGTTCCGGTGGTGGTTCGGGTTTCGTTAACCGCTCGAACGCGCCAGAGCGACAGCCGATGAACGCCCCCACGAGGATAATCGCGGGGATAAACGCCGCGAGTTTGAGATACCGTTTACGCTGCGCCATCGTGCGTTCCTCCGGGGTCCACTTCCCGCGGCGACAGTAGCACACGTTTGCCAGTTGCCGCAACGTCAACGACCGAGCGCGAGGCGATCACGGACGCGGCTGATTCGGCAGCGGCGGCGGTACTGGCTTCGGTTGATCGGGGGAGAAGATGGTCTTCGATTTGGAGCCACCCAGGAACGGCGGCGGATTGGGCTTCGGCGGGTCGGCCGGAGTGGGGGCAACGACGATGTACTTGGAACCGCCCAGGTACGTCGGCGGGCTGCCGGCCGGGTGCGCGGGCGCCTCGGGCGTGAACGCGGGTGCCGATTTGGAACTGTACATGAACGTCTGCGGCGATTGCTCCACACTCAGCACCGGTGGCGCTTCGGGGTCGGGTGTGGGCGCAGCGACCGCCGGTTGCGATTCGGGTTTCGTGAACCGCTCGAAAGCGCCGGCGCGGTAGGAGACGAACGCCCCGACCAGAAGCACGGCGCTGACAACGGACGCGACTTTCAGATACGGTTTACTCTGTTCCATGAGCCGGCCTCCGCAGGTTCGCTTCTCACGCCGATTGTACCCGGTCTACGCCACGCGGGAACGTGTCGTGCGGCGACCGGGCCGACTCGTTACCTACTTGTGACGCTCCCGAGCGCGCTTCGCCTCTTGCGTGCGGAACGCGGTCGCGTGGCCGCCGGCCAACTCCTTGAGCAGCGCAATCGATTCGTCGGTGCTGAGCGCTTCGAGTAGCTCGATCGCGCGGCAGTCGGTGAGCTTCGCGGCCTCCTTCTCGGCATCGCCCTTCTCGGCCGGCTTCAGCTTCATCTTGATGAGTTTGAGTGCCGCGTCCGGTTCGCGGCTGACGCGGGCCATCGCGAGGTACGCGGCTTCCGCCTTGCCGGTGGCGAGCGTATCCCACAACTTCGCGGCGTTCGTCTCCTTCTTGACCGCGTCCGGCAGCGGCACCGATTGGAGCCGCATGTCCCACACGAGAACGGTGTGATCGCCGCCCGCGGTGAGCAACTTCGTGCCGTCCGGCGTGAACCCGAGGACGCGAACCGACCCGCGATGCCCGCGCAGTGTGCGGCGTAATTCAGTCGAAGCGGTTTCGTACAAGTGGATTTCGGCGGACTTGTCCGAAACCCCCGCGGACAGGCGTTCCGTCGAGAGGATGGTGGCACGCGGTTTCAATGCCTTCGCGTCGTTGGGTAGTGGAACCTCCAAACCGGTTTGTAGGTCGCGTGCGATCAGCGATTTCTTGTTGCTGTAGACGACCGCCGTTCCGTCGGACGCAAACACCGGCCGGGAATCGCCGGTCGCGCGGGCGAACGCGCGCAACTCCTTCCCGGTCGCCACGTCCCACAGTCGCACGGTTTCGTCCCCCGCCCACGTCAAGAGTCGCTTGCCGTCGGGCGACAACTCCGCGTGTTCCACCGGCACGCGGTGCCCCCTCGCGTCGTTCACCGGGCGAAACGTCTTCGCGTCCCACAACCGTACCAGCCCGGACTCATCGGCAGTCGCGATACGCGTGCCGTCGGCCGACACCGCGACTGCCGTTAGTGCGTCGGCGTGCCCTTCGAGCCGGCCGAGTTCTTTGCCGGTGACGATGTCGAGGACGAACGTTTGGCGGCCGACGGCAACGACGAATTCGCGGGCAGACGGGGTGAACGCGAACCCGCCCAAACTGAGATCGGGGGCGTCGCGCGCATCGTGGTACTCCGCGATGCGCCACCGCACCAGTTCGCGGCGCTTGCCGGTCACGAGGTCGAACCGATCAAAACCCCACTCGTCGTCCCCGACCACGCGGACGATCAGGGCGCGGGCGTCCGGCGTGAGGATCGGCAACTGAGCGAATGGGGTCAACACAGGGCGGGCGGGCTTGCCCGTCGCCACGTCCCACGCGGTCGCGATCATCTCGTCGCCGTTCGCCGGCCATTGAAAGGTGACGACGGTGCGGCCGTCCGCGGACAGGCGGACGCGATCCGCAACGCGGGCACCGAGGTCGATGGTGCCGACCTGGGTGAGCTTCGCGACGGTATCGACGGGTTTGAGGTCGAACACATGAACCGCGTGCCGCCTGTTGGCCGACTCCCACTCCGCCGCCACCCTCCAGCCGTCGGCACTGAAGCAGAAGTCGGCGTACCTCGGTCGATCCTTCGGCTGTTCACGGAACAGGGCGTTGCCGTTCCAGTTGGGTGACAGCGCCGGCGGCGCCGCGGCCGTTGGGTCGGCGAAGGCCCACACGTGAAAGTCGTCGGGAAACGACCGGCCCGGATCGCTGGGCTTCCGCCCCCGTTCGGCGCGGGTGACGATCGCCGACGCCCCGCCGGACGCCCATACCAAGCCCTGAAACAGCTCCGCGTTCACCTCCCACGCGTACAGCGGTCGCCCGGTGAGCGCGTCCCAAACCGTGACAACGACGTTCAGGGACGACCCCTTCCGCACCGTGGCGAATTGCTTCCCGTCCGGCGAAAGCGCGAGGTGTTCGATCTCACCGCCAGCGCGGAAGCGGTCGTCGCCCAGGCGCGCGAGCGCGCCCGGCGGCAGGTCGGCCCCGCGCGCCGGCTCCGAACACACCACGAGCAGCACCAGCGAGCAAGCGACACGCGACATCGGTAAACCCTCCGAACCGCATCGTAGCCGAACTCGCCCGTTCACCGCGAGACGAACCTGTTGCCCCGAAGCGGGGAAGCACGAAAGGAATGCAAATCCGAAATTCGAAAGAAGACCCGCGTGCGATCCTCTTCCTTTCGAATTTCGTGCTTCGGATCTCTTTCGAATTTGCCCGCTTCGGGCCACGCCTTCCGCGTCACAGGATGAGAAGTAAACCACGCGACCCGTCCGGCTTCACTCTTTCTTTTCCGTTCTGGGAACGATGGGCGGTGCGAACCTCCTCGTTGGCGCGGTCGTTCCCCACTTGTTCTGCCTCTCAAGATCGTACCCTTCCGGCGGAATCGTGTGCGGTGCCGCGCCGGAGTTGAATTGAGGCGTCGGAACCGATCTCGAACTCGAACGGCCCAACAAGATCACACCCACGAACACAATCACGCAAAGCCCAACGATCAGTGCCGTGGCTCCAACGACCCGTTGCTCGACCGGATGCGTCAGGAACGGCGCGGGCACAGCGTACGTCTCGGGCACGACGGGCGCCGGAAGGTGCGCCCATTCGGGCATCCGGAGTGGCAGCGGAACCGCCGGCGGGCGCGGCGGAAGCCCACCCAGAATGTCGCGGAGCGCGGTCCGCATCTCGCCGTGTGGCAGGTGCCGCGCGTTCGCGTCGGTGATCTTCGAGAGCAGCGCGATGTCGCGGTCGGACATCGGCCCAGTGCCGGACCACGCCCACCAGTCGCCGCCGAACAGGATGTACCGCAAACTGCGAAACGACTCGTTCTCCGCGACCGCTTCCAGCACGTGCGGGAACGGCCGGCTGTTCAGCACCAGCGTTTCGACGTTCGCGAAGTTCCCCGTGCGCAGAAACTCGAACACCGGCGTGACGAAGAACGACACCTTCAGCCACCCGACGCGTTCCAGCGACGGACTGCGCCCCACTTCCGCGAGCAGGTCGCCGTATTGCCCGTGGTCGTTCCGCTCGTCGTTGTTGTCGTAGTCCGTTGCGTACAGGTGAACGTCCCACAGCGGGCACACGTCGAACGGGTCGCCGTCGGGGATGTACCGGAGGGCCGGGCTGTCGCTCGGCAGCGGCCACAGCACCGGGATACCACGGTACGGTGCCAGCGGACGGCCCAGGAACTCTTGCGGGCACAGTGCGCGAAACGGGCGCAGGAACCCGCGATCGAACGGGGCCGTCCGCACCGGAATGGGAAGCGCGCGGCGCCACTTTCCCCCACACCGAAAGTGAAGTCGCTTCTGGCGCGCGACCAGTTCCGGGTCGGACGGGCCACCGGTGTTCCACCCGCCTGGACCGAGGCGGGCGAGAGCGCACTGCATGCGAATGAACTCGGCCCGTGCGCGTTCTGACCGCGCGAGCATGTCCGGGAACCGCTCGGCGTTCTCGTCGAGCCAGTCCGCGTACACGAGCCGCGCCGTATCGTCGTGCGGCGTGCTCAGGATCGCCCGGTATAGTGCCTGCTCTTCCACGCCCTCTCCACCCACTTGCAGCACACGCGGCGCGTCGGTATCCCAAACTCAACCGGTCCGCCCTTCACGCTATCACAACGGAGTCGCGCGTGCGCACACTCATCACCGGCGGCGCTGGGTTCATCGGTTCCCACCTCTGCGAACGGTTCCTCGCCGAAGGGCACGAAGTGATCGCGGTGGACAACATGATCACGGGCGACCTCACGAACCTCGATCACCTTCGCACGAACCCGCGATTCCGATTCGTCGGGCACGACATCTCCACCCCGCTGAAGTTGAAGCAGAAGCTCGACAACGTGCTGCACTTCGCAAGCCCGGCCAGCCCGGTCGATTACCTCGAACACCCCATTCCAACGCTGAAGGTCGGCGCGCTGGGCACACACAACACACTCGGACTCGCGAAGGCGCACGGCGCGCGATACCTGCTCGCGAGCACGAGCGAAGTCTACGGCGACCCGCTCGAACACCCGCAAAAAGAAAGTTATTGGGGCAACGTGAACCCGATCGGGGTGCGCGGCTGTTACGACGAAGCGAAGCGGTTCGCGGAGTCGATCACGATGGCCTACCACCGCGCCCACGGCGTCAACACGCACATCATTCGCATCTTCAACAGTTACGGAGAGAGGATGAGGCTCAATGACGGGCGCGTGCTGCCGAACTTCATGTATCAGGCGCTGATGGGCGAACCGCTCACGGTGTATGGCACGGGCGACCAGACCCGCAGTTTCCAGTACGTCTCCGATCTGGTCGAAGGCATCTGGCGGTTGCTGCCCCTCGACTACCCTGAGCCGGTCAATCTGGGCAACCCGGCCGAAATCACCATCCTGGAGTTCGCGGAGGAGATCCGGAAACTCGCCGGGAGTAAAAGCGAGATCGTGTTCCGCCCGCTCCCGCAGGACGACCCGAAGGTGCGCCAGCCGGACATCACCCGCGCGCGGCAGTTGTTAGGCTGGGAACCAAAGGTCGGACGCGATGAGGGGCTTGCGCGGACGATGGACTTCTTCCGCCGCAAGTTGGGGAAGTGAAGACGCGGCGCCGCTTGCGGCTTCGCGGGCAGCCGTCAAGACCGGAGCTTCAACAACTTGTTCATCCGGCGGTCGAGGCGCTCCCACACATCGCCCACGGGAACGCTCACGGCGGGAAGGCGATCCGGGAAGTGCGTGAGCCTGCCGTCGGGTTTCACCTGCGCGAAGCCGAAGAGAGCTTCCGCCCACACCCCGCCGTCGTCCCACGGTGCACCCACCAGCCCACACACAAGGTACGCCGCGGTGCGGTGAAGCACCGCCCCCTGAATCTCCACCACCACGCCCACCGGTACCGGGCGTAGGCACTCCATGTTCAGCACGCGGCGCAGCACCAGGTTCGCCTCCGGGCCAACGTGCTTCCACGCGGTCGCGTACCCCGCTTCCAGCATGAGCCGGAGCATCGCGCCCGCGTACAGCGTGCCGTAATGGTTCGCGTCGGCGGGGAGAACGAGTTTGTGACTGTGCGTGATCGACATAACAGACAGCTCGGGTTACCCGCATCTCCAAAGCGGCGGTGGGGGCGGTGGAATCACCTGTTCGATGAACATCCGGGCGATGTCGGCGAGGCTCTGCGTGTTCGTGAACCGTGACGGCGGCAGCCGTCGCTCGATGTGACAATCGTACCGCTTCCGGCCGAACTGGTACACGGCAGCAAACGACCGCTCCGGTTCCCACTGCCGGTTCTCCGTCCCCACCGACGCGACCCGGAACATCGGTTCGTGCTCAAGAGCCAGAAGCTCCGCGCGCGGAATTGCGTTCCCAGCGGCGTCGAAAAGACCAACACGCACGTCCGCACGCCCCCGGTGCGCGAGGTGCCACTGCATGTGAACGCCTTCCTCCGCGCCGAGACCGCCGGTTGCGGGATCGCCGCTCACCCACGCGACCGCGACCCCTTGCGGCGCGGTCGCTTCGAGGTGGCGCGCCACGTCCCACAGCATCCGCGCGCGGTTCGCACTTCGCTCCTGGCGATGTACGTTCAGAAGCAGCACACACGCGACCCCGGCGCACACCGCGACCCACGCGGTTGTTCGTGGCGCGCTCGCGGGCAGTTTCAGCAGCGCGGCGAGCAGCAGCGCGAACAGGACATCGAGACCCCACACGGCGGGCATCGCGTACCGCCCGGAGATCATCCCGACCGGTAAGTACACGACGACACCGGCGGCGAGAAGCAACAGCGCGCAGAGGATCGCGGGGGAAAGCAGACCCACCCACCCACCCCTCTCCCTGAAGGGAGGGGGGGGGGTAGGTCTCTTCGCCCACCACACCGCACCGGTCGCGAGCGCGATCCCGGCGCCGAGGAGATCCAACCCCGCGGCGCCTTTCAGACACACCAGGAATCGCACGAACTGCGCCGCACGCGGCCCGGTCACCTCATACTGTCCGGGGTGCCAGTTCAACTGGAAGTACGCGAAGTGCCCGACCGGGAGCGCGAGCGGAATCAAGAACAGCGCCACGCGCCACTTCGCACGCCGCCCTGCTTCGCGGAATGGAAGTTCGTCATGCCACAGCCGCAGCGCGATTTGCGCCGGTACGATCGCAGCGAATGTGTTCTTGCACCCAAGCGCGAACAGCACGCACACAAAACCGACCACATCCCACCGCCACGGGCGTGCCGAAGTCGCGGCCTTGCGCGCGGCCACGAGCGCGAACAGCGCGTAGGGCATCGCCACGCCTTCCGATAACGTCAGACTCGTCCAGATTTCGTTGCGGTATGGGTTCCACATCGCCGCCGCGCCCGCGATGAGCGCCGCGGTTTGTGGAATGCGCAGTTCGCGGAACAGCCACAGCAGCATCCCGGCCGCGAGGCCACACCACACAAGCCTGCATAGACGCCACGCCAAAGGATCGGCGCCGAACACGTTGGCCTGGACGTGCCAGTGCAGCCACAGCACCGGGCGAAACGGACCGAGGTGTTCGACGTTCGCCGTCACGCGATGCCACCACAACTCCGCGTGCCCGCGAAGCGTTGTTCCCGCCGGTGCGGGGTACACGAGGTCACCATCATCGACGAAATCGAACGGCGCGTTGAGTGTGGGGAGGTACGCGAGCGCCAGCAGGGCAGCACCGCCAAGAATCCACCACGGGAACCGCGAACCCGAATCGCCCATACGGTGTACATCCTCCACTCCGCCGCGCCCTCTTACCGGCACGCCCCGAACGTCGCAAGGTCACCTGCACGGTGGACGAACCCGCGGCCGTTCCGCACCATGACCGGGACGCGAGTCACTCCCTTCCACAGAGAGCCACCATGCAACGAACCCTCATTCTCTTGAAGCCGGACGCGGTCCAGCGCCGGCTGGTCGGTGACATCATCGAGCGATTCGAGCGCAAGGGACTGCGGCTCACGGGACTGAAACTGGTGCAGGTGCCACGCGAACTCGCCGAGCAACACTACGCCATTCACAAGGGCAAGCCGTTCTACGAGAGCCTGCTCACGTTCCTCACAAGCGGCCCAACGGTCGCGCTCGTGTGGGAAGGCCGCGAGGCGGTCGCGGTGTGCCGCAGTCTGATGGGCATGACCGACGGCGCGAAGTCCGCCCCCGGCACGATTCGCGGCGACTTCGCGATAAGCGTGCAGAACAACCTCGTCCACGGCAGCGACAGCATCGAGAACGCGGCGCTGGAAATCGCGCTTTGGTTCAAACCGGAAGAACTGGTGACGTTCACCGCGACGGATGCGAACTGGGTCGCGTAACACCACAATAAAGACGAAGTCCACTCGCAGCGTGTCCCGTGATCGCACGGGACACGCTGCGAGTGGAAAGGCACACGTTCAAAGAGCATTGACGCAGATCAAAAAACCGAAGAGAGTTACCGCTTCAAACGCTTCTATTCGAAGCCGTGGCTACTCTTAATTCTGGATGTTCCCATGACCGCGAAGGAAGTGTTGGCTCAACTCAAGGCGTTCGGAAGCGAACAAACCAAGAAGACCTTCTTGCGGCACGGGGCGAAGGAACCGTTCTTCGGCGTGAAGGTCGCGGATCTGAAGGTGCTCCAAAAGAAGATCAAGACGGACCACGTACTCGCGCTGGAACTCTACGACACCGGCAACTCCGACGCGATGTACCTCGCGGGCATGATCGCTGATCCCATCGCGTTCACGAAGGCACAACTCCAGAAGTGGGTGAAAGGCGCGTACTGGTACATGCTCAGCGGGTTCACGGTTCCTTGGGTGGCGTCGGAAGGCAAGTTCGGCCGCGAACTCGCGATCGACTGGATCGACAGCAACAACGAGATGATCGCAAGCGCGGGTTGGTCCACCTACAGTTGCATTCTCTCGATCAAGCCGGACGCGGACCTCGACCTCAAGGAGATCGAGAAGTTGCTCGGGCGTGTAAAGGCAGAAATCGGCAGCGCCGCGAACCGTGTCCGGTACGCGATGAACAACTTCGTGATCGCCGTCGGCGGTTACGTCTCACCACTGACGGCGAAGGCGAAGGCCACCGCAAAGGCGATTGGCGCGGTCGAGGTGGACATGGGCGACACGTCCTGCAAGGTGCCGGACGCATGTGCGTACATCGAGAAGATCGAGAAGATGGGTCGTGTCGGGAAGAAACGCAAACACGCGGGCTGTTGAAGCCGGTTGGTTGGCTTGTGGCACAAAACCAGAGGCGGTTTGTAACTTCTTCGCGCCAGACTTGCTTCTCCCACCCCGCCGTGTTCAACTACAGGGTGAGCTAGTGCAGTCGTTCAGGAGTTGCATCATGTTCCGTGCTGGGAAATGGGTCGCGATCGCGCTCGCGCCTGTGTGGGTCGGGTTCGCACTCACCGCGCAAGAGCCGAAGCCGGTAGCCACGCCCGACGACGCCAAACCCGTCGATCTGAGCGCGCTGCGCGAGGCCGTCGATACCGCGGGCAAGCGCGGTGAGAACGTGGACGAGATTCGCAAGGCGCTCGACGCATTCGCCAAGACGAAGCCCACCGCGAAGGCGGCCCGCGTGCCCGCCGAACTGCAAACCCTCCGCGACGCGGTCGATGCCGCCGCCAAGAAGGGCGAGAACGTCGAAGCCATCGCGAAGGAACTCGCCGTGGTCGAGATGGCGGTCGCGGGTCGGTCGCTCGCCCGGCCGAGGCCCGACCCGGAGGTGCCGCCGAACCCGTTCAACCCGCCGAACCCGCTGGTGCCGTTCCCGGTCGTGCCGTTCCCCGGCAACCCCGGTGGCGGGATCGACGTGGAAACGTTCCAGAAAGGCATGGACCTGCGTATCAAAGCGCTTGAGTTGATGGCGAAGAACCCGCGCGACCCGGAGGCGATGAAGCTGCTCACCGAGGCCAACGACCTGCTGCGCAAGGCGATGCGGCCCGGTGGCGCCAACGTCGTACCCGCGATCCCGGACCTCCTCGACGTCGGCCGCGTTCCAGACCGCGCCCGTCTCGGCATTCGCCTGGAGAAGATCACACTCATCACCGCCGAGCAACTCGGACTCGACGCGAACGTCGGTGTCGCGGTCACGGCGGTCGTCCCTGGTTCGGCCGCGGAGAAGGCCGGGCTGAAGGTTCACGACATCATCCTGGAGTTTGGTGGCAAAGCGGTGAGCGACAATACCGAGGACTTCATCCGCTCGGTGATCACGGCGAAGGCCGGTGAGAAGATCGACCTCGTGGTGATGCGGAAGGGCAAGAAGGTGGACGTGAAGGGCGTGGTGCTGCCGGACGTCGGCGCGCCGCCACGACCGCTCCCGCGGCCCGCGCTGCCGCTCCCCGGGGTTCGGCCGAACATCCAACCGCTCCCGCTTCCGGGGTTGTTCCCGGCGCTTCCCGCGCCGGCGATCGACGTCCCGGTTCGCGCCAACTCCGACGAACCGAAAGTCGCAAACCCGGACCTCGGCGAGTTAAAGTACGCGGTCGCCGCCGCGGACAAACGCGGCGAAAATGTCGGTGCAATCTCGGAGGCACTCGCGGCGTTTGAGAAGGTGCTGGCGAAGAACGCCGCAAAGCCAGGCGAGGCGTCGCCGGAACTGACCGCGCTGCGCGAGGCCGTGGAAAGCGCTGCGAAGAAGGGCGAGAACGTCGAAGCCATCGCGAAGGAACTCGCGCTGATCGAGAAGGCCATCACTGGACGCGAGTACGAGCGGCCCAAGCCCCCCGAACCGCCGAAGCCGGCACCAGTTCCCCCCTTCCGGCGTCCCGGCGGCATCGCCATCAACGGTGGCGGCTTCAACGGCACGTCTATCACGATCTCGAACGGCAACTTCGTCATCAAGGCACGCCAGGGCGACGTGACCTACACCGTCACCGGCACCGCCGACGCGACCACGGCTCCGAAGATCATCATCAAGGACGGCGAAAAGACGATCGAAACCGACGACCTCAAGAAGGTGCCCGACGCGCACCGCCCCGCGGTCGAGCGCCTGTTGAAGGTGGTCAATCGGGGGTAGGCAGCCCGGTTGGTGTCTGTTTGTCGTGGTGCAGGTGGCCGCCCACACCACGAGAACGACCCAACTCAGAACCGCAGTTCCAGCCCGACGCTGAACAAGTGCGTGGTGAAGTCGATTGCCTGCGGGCGTAGCACCGGGGCAAGTACGAACATCTCTTGTGCGCGCCGCACGTTGTTCCAGTAGAGAAAACTGTACCCGGCCGTGACGCGGACGTGTTCCGTCGCGCGCCCGTTCAAGCGCACGCCGCCCTCGCCCACCACGCCGAAGTACGACAACCGGCTCACCGCATTCGACTGCACCGGCGGGATCTGGCTCGTGGCGGCTGCGCTCGCGATGTTCGCGGGCGTGGCCGGAAGGCCGAGCGCCGCGAGCAGCGCCGCCGGGTTCCCCGCGGTCCCACCGCTCTCGCCCGAGCGCGAACGTGCGAAGTCCAGCGTACTGGCGGTCACGCCGAGCGAGCCCGCCGCGTGCCCCTCGACCCAAAACCGGTCGCCACCGCTCGAAGCATACAGACCCAGTTGCGGCCCGTAAAAGTTGTTGCGCGTGCGCACGCTGTCGCCTCCGGTGAGTTGTGGCGCGAACAGCGGGTAGATGCCGACCGGCGCGACGGTGAAGTTCGCACCAAGTTCGTCCGCGAGGTGCAACTGGCGGTAGCCCGCGAGCAGTTCCACGCGCACTCTCTCGTCTTTGAGTGCAAGTCGCCCGTTCAGATCGCCACCCGCGAACGTGGTCTGTGCGCTGGCGCCGACACGCCCCGTGGTCACACCGGGGAAGCCCACGAACACCGGCACCTGGACCGCCAGCGGACCGGCGCTCACAACCTGTGGCACGTTGATGACGGACGCGCCGTTGGGGATCGCGCGGAATTGTTCACTGGTCGAGAACAGCGAGTAAAACCGGGCGCCGACACCGAGAACGTACTCGTCGTCGAGCCACACGCCGAGTTCCACGCGCACACCGCTGCGCCAGTCGTCGAGGACGCGTTTCCCGCCGAACAGCGGGAGCGTGGTGGGTTGACCAATCGCACCCGCGAGCAACCCGTTCTGCGATGGTCCCGTGGTCACGACCGGCGCCAGGCTCGGTCCGCGTGTGCGCCCGATCAGAAGTTCAGCGGTCACCCACGTCTTGAATCCGGGGTCGCACACGCACGCAATTGTCGCCTCCGGCGGGAGAGCGATGCTGCGCGGGTCGTTGGTCGCGACCGCGTTCGAGAGTGTCGCGCCCGACGGTCCGAATGTGGCCTCCGAGCCGCTCAACGGCTGGAAGAACGGCGCGGCGAAAGGGTCTGTGCCCACAGGTTCCTGCGCGCGAACACCGCCGACCAGAAGTCCAAGCGTCGCCGCAACCGCACACAACCTGTTCCGCACGGCCGCGTCTCCGCCCGAGTACGAACGCATACGGCGTTGTAATCGGCACAGATGCCCCGACCGGATTAGAGCGCGTTTGGGAACGGTGTAGCGTTGTTTAACGAGCCGCGACCGCAAGGGAGTGGTTGAGCTTTGCCGCTCCCTTGCGGTCGCGGTTCGTTGAGGTGCTACGCATTTCCGGAAAGCGCTCTAAGCGGAATTGAGACCACCGCGTGCCACGGGAAGCGCGCGAAGATGGGTATTCTCCTGGGAGCGCGGGCGTCCCGCTCTTCGCTTCCGCAAAGAATCGTGCGAGACGTTCGCACTCCGCAGAAACTCATTTGCCCGGATGCCGCAGAACGCGACCGCCGAGCGCCTCGGTGTACTTCCCGTCCGCAATCGCGGCGTGGCCATTAATCACCACCCACTTCACCCCGGCCGCGTACTGGTGCGGCTTCTCGAATGTTGCCGTATCGCGGAACGTCTTCGGGTCGAACACCACCATGTCCGCGAAGTAACCCGGCTTCAAGTACCCGCGATCCTTCAGTTTGAGGATGTCGGCCGGTAGCCCGGTGGAACTGCGTATCGCGGCTTCGACCGGGATGAGTTTCTCTTCGATCGCGTAGAAGCCGATCTTGCGCGGGAAGGTGCCGTAGCTCCGCGGGTGCGGGACCGTCGCGCCGGGCGTCTGCACACCGCCGTCGCTGGCAGTCGCGACCCACGGTTGCTTCATGTAGATGCGCACGTCGTCCTCGCTCATGCCGAAGTTCACGATTTGCGCGCCGCCGTTCCGCTCGATCTCCATCACGATGTCGATTGGTTCTTTCTTCTCGCTCTCCGCGATCGCGGTGACGTTCTTCCCCTGCCACTTCGGGTTGGGCGCGTATCGCGCGATCTGAATGCGCTTCGCACCTTCCCTTCCACCCAGTGCCTTCTCCACGTCGGCCTTGATCTGCGGTCCGGTTTTTGGGTCGTCGAGCCGTGCGACGAACTCCTTGTCGGTGCCCTCGCGGTACTTCGTGGGAACGAGTGTCGCGCGCAGCGAAGTGGAACTCGCGATGTACGGGTACTGGTCCGCGGTCACATCCACCCCGCGTTTGCGAGCGTCTTCGATTACGCCGACGGCACGTCCGCTCGACCCCCACGCGGACTTGCCGCTGGCCTTGATGTGCGAGATGTGAACGCGGCAACCCGATTCTTTCCCGATCAGGATCGCCTCTTCAATGGCGTCGAGCAGCGCGCCGGACTCGTTGCGGATGTGGCTAGCGTAGAACCCGCCGTGCTTCGCCGCGACCTTCGCCAGCGCGACGATTTCGTCCGTCTTCGCGTAGGTGCCGGGGTTGTAGATCAAGCCCGTTGACAGACCGTAGGTGCCGTCCTTCATCGCCTGGTCAGTCAATTCTGTCATCTTCTTGAGTTCGGCGGCGGTAGGTGGGCGGTTGGCGTTGCCCATGGCGGCGCGGCGGATGCTGTTGTGCGGGGCGAGGTGGATCACGTTCGTGCCCACACCGCCGTCTTCCAGCTCTTTGAAGAACGCGCCGGCGTCCACCGGCCCGGAGCCGCAGTTGCCGGTGACGGCGGTGGTGCAGCCCTGCGTCACGTAGTTCTTGTTGAGGCGCCCGGTCTTGCCGGTCAAGCCGGAGTCGCAGTGCGTGTGCAGGTCGATGAAGCCGGGGCAGATCACCAGTCCTTCGGCGTTCACCTCGGTCGCGCCCGCGACTTTCCCGACGTTGCCGACGGCCACGATCTTGTCGCCCTTGATGTGAACGTCCCCCGTGGTGGACTTCCCGCCGGAGCCGTCGTAGATGGTCGCGTTGCGGAACACGACGTTCGTGTCCGGCGGCTTTGGCTCCACGGCCGGTGCAAACGCGGCGAAGAAGGGAGCCAAGAGAACGACGAGAAGGCGCATCGTGAGAACTCCATGGGAGCAACGCGCTCCAGTTTACGGTGTGAGCGGAGCAGGAGTCACCTTCCTTCGCTCAGTTCCGTTGGTACGATAGGAGTGTCTGACCGCAGGAGGCGATTCCGTGTCCGCTGCTGACGAACCCGTTTCACCGTTCCCCAACGACTTCCGAGCCGCCGTCGCCGCGCGGCTCGCGGACGCGGGGTACACCATTGACGGCTGGGAGCAGAACGGCGTGAACGTGTGCCCGCCGGGCGGGGGCGACGAGCAGTACATCGGGCTAGCCAACTTGCACCGCCGCGTCCGCGCCGCGGGCCCACTTGAGTGGCCGGAACTGATCGGCGGGTTCCTCGAACGGCTCGCACGAGCCGTCACCGCGCCGGACATCCCGCACGACTTATCCACGATCACCGACCGCCTCCGCCCGCGATTGGGTCGGCCGTTCGACCGCAGCGCGGCGCACCCGTGGGGCATTCCGTTACCGGGCACGGGGCTGGAGATCACACTCGTCGTGGACTTCCCGCACACGATGGCGTTCGTCACCGACGAGATGTTGAAGCGAAGCCGCAAGCGCGGCGAAGACCTGCTCGACACAGCGATTGAGAACCTGCGCGCTTCGACGCCGGACGACTTCTTCGACCGCGCGTCGCCGGACCACAGCATCTACATCGGGTACACCGGCGACAGTTACGACGCGACCCGCGCGCTCCTGGTCGAAGAGCTGATGCCGGACTCGCCCGCGGGGTTCTGGGTGGCGATCCCGAGCCGCGAGGAACTGGCCGTGTGGCCGGTGTCGTTCCCCGCGATCAAGGACGTTCACGGTTTGCACCTGTTCGCGACCGAGAACTTCCGCGAGCACGCGTACCCGATCACCGACGACGTGTTCTGGGTGTGGCAAGGGATGTGGCACCCGTTCATCACGCTGAAGAACGGTGATTCCGTGATCGACCCGCCAGACCTGTTCATCGAGGCGCTTCAGGAGTTGGAAGGGCCGAAGTAGTCACGCGAAGCCGCGAGCGGCGTCACCGCCCCGCGTCACTCAAGAACCGCTGAAGCAACTTCCCGCTGTTCGTCGCATCAAATGGCGCTTCGAAGTGCGCGAACGCTCCGCTGCCGCCGGACATAGCCCCTTCGACCTCTTTTACTCGCGCCAGGAAGTACACGCGTACGCGGTCTGCGGTCGCGCTGTCAGCGGCACGCACCTGCACCTTCAGGCGCGGTTTCTCGCCGAGGCTGACCGCGACCAACCCGCCGCGCCCGTCTTTCACCGCGGGCAGCCACTTCTTCGCCTCTGCGGACTGACCCACCAGTTTCGTGACCGGCTTCTGCGTCCAGTCGCGATCGTCGTCGGCCGCGAGCCACACCGCCGCCGAAGCGGGTGCGGCCGAAATCATCGTCCGCACGCCGTCGCGGAATTGTGTTCCACCGGGGCCGTGGTTGTCCAGCGCCGCGAAATCCTTCTCGTCGAGGCCGAACACCCACACCGTTGGCGAAACGCCCGCGAGCAACATCGGGAACTTGCCCACAACAACATCGTTGTGCGACTTCTTCCCCGCGACCGGTTTCGCCTTGAGTTTGGCGAGGAACGCGTCTTCGTCCGCGAGCGGTTGTTTCAGCACGAGTACCAGCGTGAGCCGCAGTACGTTCTCACCTTCGCCGAGAGTAAGGCCACCGGCGACGTGGTCGATCAGCGTGAGTTCGACGCCGAGTTGTTCGATGGTGGTGCGTGCGGCGTCGGGCAGCCCGGTTTGCGCGAGCACGTCGCGTGGCTCTTGCTTCGTATGTTCGGCGTAGTGAAGCAGCGGCCCTGGTTGCACCGCGAACACGACGTTGCAATCCGCGCGCAGGTAGCCGAGCGCCGCGAGTCCCGCCGGCGGCTTCACGCCCTTCGCGGTGACGGGCGTGACCGGTGCGGGCTTCGGCTTTTTGCCGCGCCAGTGAACAATGAACGGCGGCAGCCCGGCGAGCAGAATGCCCATGAGCGCCACGAGGACCACGCCGACCATGCGGCGCCCCTCACCCTGCGTGCGTGTCGCGCTCGCTTCACGGGTGTCGGTCGCGGGCGCCGGTTGTCCGTCGTCCGCTTCTTCGGTGAACGTGCGAACCGGGAACACGTCGCCGCAGCGCGGGCACGTGGCGCGGCGGTGTTCCGGCAGCGCGGGTAGCGCGAACGCGGAGTTGCACGACGGGCAGGACAACCGGACACTCATGCGCGGCCTCGCAGCAACAACGGGCGACACTTCATCCTACGAACGGCTTGAACAGTTCGGTGGTGAACTACCGTTCCATTCGGTCCGGGAACACCGTGACGACCCGTGCCATCGGATCATTCAACTGGCGGAGCGTGCCGAGCGCGGCGCAGTAGTTCAGCCCGGAGCTTGGCCCGACCGGGAACCCGAGTCGGATCCGTTCGCGTGAGGATTACTCGCCTGAACATTTCTCTCGCGCCCGCCTCTATACTGGAAATGTGAATTCGTGAACAGAGGTTGTCGTATGCCGCGGGTCGTGCTGGCGATGAGTGGCGGGGTGGACAGTTCCGCGTCGGCCGTGCTGTTGAAGCGGCAAGGCTACGACGTGATCGGGCTGTTCATGCGCACCGGCACGCACGGCCACGACCAGCCCGATGAACGGCGCGACAGCAAGAAGGGCTGCTGCTCCGCGATCGACGCGGGCGACGCGCGCCGCGTCGCCGATAAGTTCGACATCCCGTTCTACGCGCTCGATTTTGAGAAAGAGTTCAACCTAATCATCGACTACTTCGCAGCCGAGTACGCGAAGGGCCGCACGCCGAACCCGTGCGTGGTGTGCAACAACTGGCTGAAGTTCGGTCAACTCTGGGCGTTCGGCAAGAAGCTCGGTGCCGACTTCATCGCCACTGGCCACTACGCGCAGGTGATTAACGGCGAACTTCACAAGGGTGTGGATAGCGACAAGGATCAGAGCTACGTGTTGCACGGGATCAAGCGCGAAGTGCTGCCGCACCTGCTATTCCCAGTCGGCGGATACACGAAGCCGCAGATCCGCGAGTTCGCGCGCGAAGCCGGATTAGCAGGCGTTGCGGAGAAGCCCGATAGCGTGGAAATCTGCTTCGTGCCAAGCGGCGATCACACCGACGTCGTTCGCTCACGCCGGCCGGAAGTCGCACACGCAGGTGTCATTGCGGAACGCGACGGCACCGTGCTTGGCCCGCACGACGGCATCGACCGGTTCACGATCGGTCAGCGCAAAGGCTTAAACATCGGCGGTGGAAAAAAGAGGTTCGTGCTGGAGTTGCTGCCGGACACGAACACCGTTGTTGTGGGCGACGAAGCCGACCTGCTCGCTTCGGGGCTGGTCGCGAGCGAAGTGAACTGGCTCATCGACGCGCCGACGGAGCCGTTCGCGTGCACCGCGAAGATCCGCTACCGGCACACGGGCGTCCCCGCCCTCGTGACCGCAACGGCAAATGGCGCGGAAGTACGATTCGATGCGCCGCAAGCGGCGGTAACGCCGGGCCAGGCGGTCGCGTTCTACGCTGACACCCGCATCCTCGGCGGCGGCTGGATCGAGAAGGCTCAAAGAGAAGAGGATTAACCACAAAGGGCACAAAGAAGGCAGCAAAGAAGGCAGTGTTCTTCGACGCGGTATTTCTCTGGTCTTCGTCTTCTTTGTGTCCTTTGTGCCTTTGTGGTTAATCCTCTTCTCTTCGTTTCCCTCGGGAATAATCTCCGCGTCTCGGCATCGTATCTGTCGAGAAGCAACAACGAGCGCGGTTGAATCTCAACGACCGGTCACGTCTGATTCGCGCTCATCACAATTCCACATCACTTTCTGTCGAAGGGGTACGTCATGTTACGGACATGTGTGATCTGCTGCGCGCTGGGTGGCGTCGTCGCGCTAACGATCGGGTGCAACAACTCAAAAGACACGAAGCCTGCGCCGACCAAGAAAGACGAAGCCGTGACCGCGTACAAGACGCAGTTGGGCGTTCTGGAGAAGCAGGTGGACGACCTGAAGGCGAAAGCCGACAAGGCCCTCGGTGAGGACAAGACCAAGTCCGACGCGAAACTCAAGGATGCCTCCGCGAAGCGCGACGCGGCCAAGAAGAAACTCGAAGAGTTGGAGAAGGCCGCGGCCGACAAGTGGGAAGCCGTGAACAAGGAAGCCAACACCGCGCTCGAAGACTTCAAGAAAGCAGTCAAGGAGTAAGCCCGTATGACCAGCCCGCCGCGCGAGCAAGGGCCAGCATCGCCCTTGCTCGCGCGGCGGGCTGGTCGAACCTTTCGACTTTCGCCTTTACGACCTTCGACTCGCAACGAGAATAGACGCGGTGCCGCGATCCGCGTCTCACGGGAATCCGCTCATGCGATCTCGCCTCTTCACTGGGCTTCTGCTCGCGGTGGCCCTCGCGTTCTCACCCAACGCCCACGCCGACGATCCGAAGGTAATCACCAAGATCGCGTTCGGCTCGTGCGTCGATCAGGACAAACCGGTGCCGATCTTCGACACGATGGCCGCGGCCAAGCCCGAACTGCTGCTCATGATCGGCGACAACATGTACGCGGACCTCGACAAGAAGTTGAAGGTCACGCCGGATGTAATCCGCGACAAGTACCAACAGATGGCGAAGGTGCCGGGGTTCATCAAGCTCAAGGCGACGTGCCCGATGCTCGGCACCTGGGACGATCACGACTACGGGCGCAACGACGCCGGTGCGGAGTGGGAACACAAGGACGCGGCGCAGAAAGAGTTTCACGACTTCTTCGGCACGCCCAAAGACGATCCGCGGCGCACGCAGAAGGGCATCTACCACGCGGAGATTTACGGCACGCCCGGTAAGCGCGTGCAAGTGATTCTGCTCGACACGCGATACTTCCGCAGTCCGCTAAAGAAGCTGCCGTTCGACCCGAAGACGCGCATCGCCGCTTACATTCCGAACACCGACCCGGACGCGACCATGCTCGGCGCGGATCAGTGGAAGTGGCTCGAAACGCAGTTGAAGAAGCCCGCCGAAGTGCGGCTCCTCGTGTCGAGCATTCAGGTTGTTTCCGACGAACACCCGTTCGAGAAGTGGACAACCATACCGAAGGAACGCGAGAAGCTGTACGCGCTCTTGAACAGCACCGGGGCGAACGGCGTGATCGTCCTCAGCGGCGACCGGCACCTCGCGGACATCAGCGTTGATACCAAGTCGATCGGTTACCCGCTGTACGACATCACGAGCAGCGGCTTCAACCAGGCGTCGAAGAACTGGCGCGCGCCCGAACCGAACGCGAAGCGCGTCGCGGGGATGCCATACGGCGACAACTTCGGGTTCATCACCATCGACTGGAGCGGCGATGACCCCCGCGTGGGCGTTCAGATCCGCGACGAGGACGGCGACGCGACCTGCGGGTTCAAGGTGCGGCTGAGCACACTGAAGGGGAACGGCCCAGTGGTCGCGGTGAAACTGCCGGACGGCATTCTCTCGCCCGCGGACGCGGCGAAGAAAGTCGGCGAAACGGTGAAGGTGCAGTTTGTGGTTCAGTCGGTCGGCGGCAAAGCCAACCTCTATCTGAACACGAGTAAAGACTTTCGCGCGAAGGACAACTTCGCGGTTGTGCTGCCGGTGAAACTGCAAACCGGCGCGTGGGCGAAGGCCGGTGCGGACACGTTCGTGGGCAAGACGGTCCGCGCAACCGGCAAGATCGAAGTGAACAAGTCCGGCTCCGTGCAATTGGAGATCGCCGAGGAGAAGGCATTAGAGATCGTGAAGGAGTGACGTGGTTCTTGACGAGCCAGAAGCGTGAGCTTTGAAGTTGCGCGGGATGCCTGTCCAAGAAGAATTGTCTTTTGGTTTTAGCCCCGGAGGGGCGTTGGATGGTAGCCAGGGGTGAAGCGAACCGAAGGTTCGCGCAACCCCTGGTACACGTCGAGAGAAACCAGAAGCCCCGTCGGGGCGACGGAACCTCCGGGTGACGGTGTCTGTCGCCCCTACGGGGCTTCGATCCATTGCCGTGTGCGTGGTTCCAGGGGTTGCGCTCGCAAAGCCTCGCTTCACCCCTGGCTACCATCCAACGCCCCTCCGGGGCTTAAAGCAAAAGACAACTCCTCGTGAGCATTTGTCGAGCGCAACTTCAAAGAGCGTGAGCGACGGATAGCGATGTCCGTCGCTCACGCTTCCGGCTCGTCATGTCGCTTCTATGTTTACTTGTCGAACTTGATCGTCTTTGCGCCCGCGCCGGCGCCGTACACTTTCACGCCCTTGATGTCGGCCGGCGGGTTCTCCCATGTGTGGCTCGCTTTCACCTTCGAGATAACCTGCGTCACGATGCCGCTCGGGCGCACCGCGGTCAGGTCGTACTCGTAGATGCCGTCTTTCGGCGATTCCTTCGTCGCGCGGGGGGTTAGTTTCGCGCCGCTCCAGCCGCCGGTCGGAACCTGACCGATCACGTTCACGGTCAGCTTCTTCTTATCCTTGTCGAACTCGTGGCTCGCGTCGATGATCGTCTTCAGCACCTCGCCCTTCTTCTCTTCCTTCTTTTCCTGAGCGGAAACGGTCAGCGTGAGAACAGCGACAGCGAACGCGAACGCGAACGCGGCGGCACGAACGAAACGCAGCATAGGGGTAACTCCGATGGTATAGCGCCGGCAGTCGCGCCGGGCGAAGGCATGATATGACTGCGACCGGAGGCGCGGCGTAACTACTCTTCAGGTGGAAGACCACCTTGTTCCTGCATGCGCCGCTTGTGCTTGACCGCGTACTTAACTCTTGTTGGCCTTCTTCAGATTCTTGTCGCTCGCCCCGTGATGGCTCGATAAGAGTTGAGGCGTGAACTCTCGCACGGACACCACAGAGGGGTCGAGATTCTCTCTGAGCCGAACTTCTTCCGCTTGTGAATCACCAGTGCATGACGTAGCCGCCGTCCACGTTGATCGTCTGACCGGTGACGTTCGCGGCGCGATCGCTCGCGAGAAACACCGCCATCGCGGCGATGTCTTCGGGCGTTTGCCACCGGTTCAGAGGTACGATCTTCGCGATCTTCTCCGCGGCCCACGCCTCGTACTCCGTGCGTGTCTCCGGCGGCTGACGGTCGGCCCACGCCTGCCACACGGAGCGGTTCAGCGGTGTCTTGATCATTCCCGGACACAGGCAGTTCACGCGAACCCCGAACGGGGCCAAGTCCTTCGCGGCGCACTGCGCGAAGTTGATCAGGCCCGCTTTCGACGCGCTGTAGGGCGGGTCAGTTTGTGAACCGATCTGACCCGCGACCGAGGCGAGGAACAGCATCGTGCCGCGTTTCCGCTCCGCGAACTTCGGCGCAAACGCGTGGGCCACACTCGCGGCGCCGACGAGGTTCACTTGAAGCACACGCGCCCAGTCGGCGGGGTCGAGTTGCCAGAACGGGAACCCGAACTTGCCGGACCCGATGCCCACCGCGAACACGATGTGATCCACCGCGCCGAGCTTCGCCCACGTTTCGGTCGCGGCGCCGCGCACGGCCGCGTTGTCGGTGACATCGACCTGCCAACCGGTGCTGCCGAGTTCGGTCGCGGTGGTGTGGACGTCCGGCGACACGTCCCACACGCCGACGCGACAGCCTTCCTCCGCGAACGCCGCTGCAATCGCACGCCCGATCCCCCTCGCCCCGCCAACGACTAACGCGACACTTCCAGCTAATCCCAGATTCACGGCGAATCCTCTTAACGGGGTTAATGTTTCGCGGGACCGAGCGCGATGCTTCCGCCGCGCGAGTCGGTGAGCGTACCGTTCACGCGAACCTCGAACGAGGTCGCGTAGCCGAACGGCGCTTCGCGCGACCACAGGTTCGGTTCGGGAATCACGCATCTGAGTGACAATGCGTTGTCACTTAACTTCGCCACCGTGAAGGGATAGACCACTTCGACAGTCGAGATAGTGGCGCACCGCGGGCCGACGGCACGGCCGCGGACTTCGCACTCCGCTGCGGGACCGCTCAATTCGATGTGAATGAGGATCTCCGCCGCGGCTTGCGAGCAGCGCACCGGTTCCATTCGTATCGACAGAATCTTCATTACAGCACCAGCATCGCGTCACCGTAGCTGAAGAACCGGTACTCGCGCAACACGGCTTCGGCGTAGGCTTGTTGTAACAGATCGCTGCCCGCGATCGCGCCAACCAGAAGCAAGAGTGTGGTTCGCGGCAGGTGGAAGTTGGTCACGATCGCATCGACCGCGCGGAACTCAAACGGCTCGTGAATGAAGAGATTAGTCGCGCCGCAGAACGGGTGTATTTTCCCCTCTCCCGCAAGGGGAGCGGGCAAAACAGAATAGTGTGCCGCGCTCTCAAGGGTACGGGTCGTGGTCGTGCCAACCGCGACCACGCGACCGCCCTGGGCCTTCGTCGCGCGGATCGCATCGACGGCGTCCTGAGTCACTTCGCACCATTCCGCGTGAATGACGTGCTGCGTCGGGTCTTCCACTTTCACCGGGGCGAACGTGCCCAGGCCGACGTGCAGCGTGACACGCGCCGTGCCGATGCCCTTTGAACGAAGCCGGTCGAACACCGCGGGCGTGAAGTGCAGTCCGGCCGTTGGCGCCGCGACCGAACCGGCCGCGTTCGCGTACACGGTCTGGTAGCGCTCGCGATCAGCGTCTTCTTCGCGGCCTTTGCGAATGTACGGCGGCAGCGGAATGTGCCCGTATCGCGCGAGCAGTTCCGGTGGCGTGCCTTCTTCAGCGACTTCCATGAGCCAGTGACGATCCGTCGTGCGCCCGCGAAGCACCAGGCGGAGATTCGTGTCGGTGACGAACGCGGTGCCAAGTTCGGGGTAACTACGCGTTTGGGCGAGCATCTCCCACAGTCCACCTTCACTCACGCGGAGGAACAAGCCTTCCCACTTCCCGCCAGTCGATTCGCGCCGACCCACCAACCGCGCCGGAAGCACTCGCGTGTCGTTCAGCACGACGAGGTCGCCAGGCGCGAGGAGGTCGGGGAGGTCGCGGAACGTGCGGTGTTCGATCAAGCGCGCGGCGCGATGCACGACGAGCAGCCTAGCTGCGTCGCGCTCGGCTGCCGGGTGCTGTGCGATCAGATGTTCGGGCAGGTGGTAATCGAAGAAGGGCATGGGAGGAGTGATTTGGCGAGCGGGGGGCGTAAGCCCCCTGATGCGTTGAGTGGCGAATGGCGCGAGAAGCAATCAGGGGGCTTACGCCCCCCACTCACCCAAGACGATCACTTGAAGTTCTTCAGCCACTCGTCGAAGTCTTTCTTGTGCTTCTCGACGGTCTTCGTGGGACCGAGAAGCGTGAGCGAGAGTACCGCGTCCTTACCCTGCGCGTCCTTGCCCTCGAAGATGACGTAAATCTGACGGTAGTTCTCGACCCGCGTGATCTTCGCGTTCGGGTCGAACGGTGGGAACTTCTTCAGCAGCGTGCCCTTGATGTCCTGGTAGGTGGCTTCTTCCTTGACGATTTTCAACTTCATCACGGCCGGCTTCGCGTCCTTGCCCAACTCGAACTTCTTCACCTGGCGTTCGAGGTTGGCGTCGATGGAGCCGCCGCCAGGCGAGACGAAGAGCGCGAGTTCCGCGTCTTCCGGGTCGCCCTTTTCTTTCGCGAGTTTGAACTGCGCCACCCGCATCGTGTTCGATGGCGTCTCTTCTTTCCACCCGGCCGGGGTGGTGGACTTCACGTTGCCCCACTGGACCGCAACACCCTTGTCTTGGGCGCTCGCGCCGACCGCGACGACCGCAGCCAACACAGAAGCGAACAGCATACGCATGGCAAACATCCCCTGGGAAGGAACATGCGAGTTCCGATACCGTGGGACATTCTACGCGCGAACGCGAACCGGGCACGGTTCAATCCGCCGCGTGTGGGATTGGGGTTGCTGCCGCAGGGACGGTGAACTCAGCCGGCGTGGTTGCGTCGAACGGCAAGCCGACCGGTTGGCCCAGTAGCGGGTCGAGTAGCGGCTCCGTGTCGGTCACTTCGACGACGTGCGCCAACACGACCGGTTCCGATATCGTCAGCACGACCGGTTCTTGCGGCATCGGGACCGGCTTCGAGAAGAACGCGAAGTGAACCACCGCGTAGCCCGCCAGCGTTCCCAGCGTGCTAATCAGTATCAGCTTCCGCATGACCGCTCCTTTTGCACGTTAACGGAAGCGCGTGGAATAGCGACACCTGGAAATCGGGGCAAGCTCAACCGCGGACCGGTTGCCGCTCGGCGATGGACAACCGCGTGAGCCACTCGCGAAGGAACGCGGCGCGCTCGCGGGCCGCGGCTTCCGCTTCTTCTGACGTGACTCGCACGAACTGCACGCGATCACCAGGCCGCAGTTGCGCGAGTCGGTCGAGATCGGCGCGAATGACGTGTGCAATCTTCGGGTAGCCGCCGATGGTCTGCCCGTCCACGCCGAGCACGATCGGCAACCCGTCGTTGGCGACCTGCACCGCACCGGGCGCTACCGCTTCCGAGACGAGTTCGCCCGGTCTGCGTGCCAGCGGTGTCCCCTTCAGCCGAAGGCCCATGCGGTTGCTCGCGGGCGAAACCACGTATTCTTGCGCGAAGAAGCTGTCGTCGGTGAACCAGTCGCGCTGCGGACCGTCGAGAACGCGGAGAGGGAGTAACCCCTCCCCAACCCCTCCCCTAAGAAGGGAGGGGCTTTCGGCAGCAGACAGAACGCGCGCTGCCCCTTCTTCTCTTGCTCCCCCTCCCTTCTTAGGGGAGGGGGTTGGGGGGAGAGGTTCTTCCACCCACGCGAACGCTAGCCCTCTGGCCTCCGTCTGGCTCGCCTCGCACGCAAGCGTGTCTCCTGCGCGGAGCGGTTCAATCGCTGAGCGGCTGCCGTGAACTTCCGGCGCGTCGAAGCCACCCGCGACGCACAGGTACGCTCTCACGCCGGTGAGCGTGCCGCCGACGCGGAGTACATCGCCGGGGTCAAGCGTGAACGTGGTGCCGACCGCGACCGGGGTACCGTTCACGGTAGCCTGGAACGGCGCGCCAAAGAGCACGCACGCGGTCCGGTGAAGTGCCTCGACGGTCGGCCCCGCGAACGCGGCTTCGAGCGCGACCGTGTTCGGTGCGTTCCCTACAAGCGCGTTGCCGAGCGCGAGCGCGGCGCGATCCGCCGCGCCGCCGACCGGCACGCCAAGCGCCCGTGAGCGCTCGCGACCGAAATCGACGAGAAGTGATTGCAGTCCAGGTTCGCGAACGAGCAGACTCATGCGAACGCCTTGAGCGTGAACCCTTTCGACAGCATCGCCGCGCGAACGGCCTTCGTGAACGCGACCGCGTCGGGGTTGTCGCCGTGCACGCAGATCGTCCGCACGCCCTTTTCGCGCACGAGCCATTCCACTTGCTTCACGGCTTCGTTGGGATCGTGTACGAACGCGTCCGACTCCGTGCGCGGCACGAGCGACCCATCCGGTCGGTAACGCCGGTCCGCGAACCCTTCCGCAACGAATGGGTACTCGTGATCCTTCGCGGCGGCTTCGATTTGTGAGTTCGGCAGACCCAGCACCGGGAGATCGTCGAAGCCTTCGGCCGCTTCAATGATTCCGCAGGCGAGGTCGAAGTCGCGACACGCCTGGTTGTACAACGCTCCGTGTGCCTTCACGTAACTGAGTCTGTACCCCATTCCGGTCGCGAGCGCGGACAACCCGCCAAGTTGCTGAAGACACAACACGAACACATCGTGTGAGGTGACCGCTTGCTCGACGCGGCCGAAGTTGGCGCGGTCCGCGAACCCCGGATGCGCCCCAACGACGACACCGTGTTTTTGCGCGAGTTGGAGCGTCCGCCACAGTTCACTCGGCGACCCCGCGTGCGCGCCGCAGCAGACGTTCGCGGACGTAACCAGCGGCATCAGTTCGGCGTCGAAGCCGGCGCCTTCTCCGAGGTCCGCGTTCAGGTCGATTTCCATGACGCTCACCTACTTCAGCACGCCGGCCGCGAGCATCGCGAAGATCGCCGCCGCGAGCACAAGCCGGTACACGACAAACACCGCCATACTGTACCGCTTCAGGAAGTTCAGCAGGCACGCGATCGCGAGGTAACCCACCACCGCCGACACCAGCAACCCGACCGCGAGTGACACGACTTGATCCGACGCGAACAGCGAAGCGCGCTCGTCGTACATCTCCTTCGCTCCGGCACCGAGAATCGCCGGCAGCGAGAGCAGGAACGAGAACCGCGCCGCGGCCGGACGCGCCAGCCCCGCGAACAGCCCAGCCGTGATCGTCGTACCCGACCGCGACCCGCCCGGCATCAGTGCAAGCGCCTGGAACAGGCCGATCCAGAGGGCATCGCGCCAACCGATCTCGGATTCCTCACGCGGCAACAGTCCGCGTCGCGTGCGTCGTCGTGCCCACCACTCCGACCAAGCCATCAAGAGCGCGAACACGATCGCCACGACCGCGATCGACGTGGGATTGAAGAAAGTCTCCTTCAACCACGTCTTGCAGAAGAAACCGATCAACACAACGGGTACGGTACCGAACACGATGAGCCAGCCAAGACGCGAGTCGCGCGTACTCGCGAACCGCCGCGCACGGATGTCCGCGACCAGACCTTTCCACATCCGCACGATGTCCGTTCGGAAGTACACGAATACCGCTGCAAGCGTGCCGAGTTGGATCACCACCGTGAACGCGTCTTCGGGCTTCTTGTGACCGAGCAACTGCCGCGCGACCAGAAGGTGTGCCGTGCTGCTGATCGGGAGAAACTCGGTCAGTCCTTGAATTATCCCGAGTAACGCCGCTTCCCAGATGGGCATTCCCTCTCTCCGGTCAGTAAGATGATTCGGACGCCCTTTCCCGGAACTTTCCATGCGCGCCGCCCGTCTCATCGTTCTAGCGACCGCCGCGACCGCGGGCACACTGCTCGCGTCCGGCAGTGCTCGCGCGCACGACATCAACGCAACCGTCAAAGTCGGTGCGGATGGAATCCGCGTGGAGGTGTTCTTTGAAGAAGTCGTGCCAGCCGAGTTCGCGACGGTGAGCGTGAGCGACGCGAACGGTTCCGAGGTCGTCGCGGGAACCACCGACGCGAACGGTGTGTGGACGTTCCCCGCACCCGCGCCGGGCGAGTACCTCCTCACCGCGAAGTGCATCGGACACGTCGCGAAGGTGAAGTTCTCGATCGCCGGCACTCCGCCCGTGCCAGAGGCGCCGCCCGTCTCCTACACGGGTTACCGGTTGAACAAGGCCGTTGGTCTGACCGTTGGCGTCGGCGGATTGCTCGGCGCGTCCGCATTGTTGTGGTTGTTCCGCCGCCGGCGCGAGTGAAAATAGCGTAACCAGCTCCCGGAGCAGTTCCGTGCCGCCTGCCGACGACAGAACCCGCGCCGACCTGCCGGACAACACCATCTCCGGCCGCGACGACATCCCGCTGACGGACGGCGCCACGTCCGGCGCCGAATCGTTCCTTCGTCTCCTGAAGCGCGCCGCGCCGTCCGTGGCTCTCCCGTCTACGCCCGCACTATTCCCCACCATCCCCGATTACGAGATTGAGTGCGAACTCGGGCGCGGCGGTATGGGGGTCGTCTACAAGGCGCGCCACGTCCCGCTGAACCGCATCGTCGCGATCAAGATGATCCTGACCTCCGAACACGCGACAGCGAGCGAGATCGCGCGGTTTCGCGCTGAGGCCGAAGCGATCGCCGCAATCAAGCACGCGAACGTGGTGCAGGTATACGACCTTGGCCCGGAGGGGTGTACACGCCCGTACTTCGCGATGGAGTACGTCGCGGGCGGGAGCCTCGCCAAGTTTCTCAAGGCAAACGGTCGCCAGTCCCCAACAGCCGCAGCCGAACTGCTCGCGGCGGTCGCCGACGGCCTCCAGGCCGCACACGACGCGGGCATCGTTCACCGCGACATCAAGCCGGCCAACATTCTTCTCGCGAAGGACGAAGGACGAAGGACGAAGGATGAACAAACGAGCCAAGCCGTTTCTGGTTCTGATTCATCCTTCATCCTTTATCCTTCCTCCTTCGCGAGGCCGAAGGTGTCCGACTTCGGCCTCGCGAAGCGGCTCGCGTCGGACGTTACTCGCACGATGGCGCCGGCGGGAACCCCGGCGTACATGGCCCCGGAACAGGCCGGCGGGAAGTCGAAGTACGTCGGCCCCGGCGCGGACGTGTACTCGCTCGGCGCAGTGCTCTACGAATGTCTCACCGGCGCGCCGCCGTTCGAGGGAACTGACCAGTGGGAAGTCGTCGAGCAGGTGCTGACCACGCAGCCCGTGTCGCCACGCTCCGTCGTGCCCGCGGTGCCGCGCGATCTGGAGTTGATCTGCCTCACGTGTCTAGAGAAGGAGCCGCACCACCGGTATCACAGCGCCGCGGCCCTGGCCGACGACCTGCGCCGGTTCCTCGCGGGAAAGCCGGTCAGCGTGCGGCCAATCGGCCCCGTCACACGCACCTCGCGGTGGGCGAAGCGGCGCCCGACCGCGGCCGCGCTGGTCGCGCTCGTCGCGGCCGTGTGCTTCGCGGTGCCGGCGGCGATCGTGTGGACCGTGGGCGAGAGCGAACAGCACGCGACCGAAACGGCCGCCGCGAAGGACCGAGAAGACGCGGCGCGTGAAGAGGAACGCCTGGCCCGAATCGCGGAGGAGCAACAGAGGCTGGCCCGAATCGAAGCCGACAAGGCCGCAGCCGCGGCGCTCCGGCTCGCCGACGTGCGAGACCTGTTCGCAATTCAGAACAAGCTTCACAGCCGCATCGCAGACCGGCCGCTGTCGTGGACGTATGCAAACCGCGCGGACCTGCTGAAAGCGGTGATGCTCGCGGCCGGCGAACCAACCGCAGTGGGCGAACTTCGCTCGGCCGCGGCTGTCGCGTTCCTGTCTGCCGACCTGAAGCCGCTTCCCGTGGTCATGAAGGGGTTCACCGCGTCAGCCGCCGCGACCGACCCGAAAACCGGCCGAATCGCGGTCGGCGAGTACCTGTTCCGGTTCTCCGGGCGCGTGCGACTGATCGACCCCGCGACCGGGGAATCCGTGCGCGAACTGGTTGCCCCCGCGGGTTGGGTGAACACGCAACCGGACAGCGTGCGCGCACTCGCGTTCAGCCCCGATGGCAAGTACCTGTTCGTCGGGTTGCGCAGTTCCACCGTACTCCGGTTCGATCTTGACACGCCCGAGAACAAGCCCTCGAAGACGTGGAAAGCGTCCACGAGTCCGGTTGAACAACTCACCGTCAGTCCCGACGGAGCAACCGTGTACGGGTTGTGCCGCCCGGAGAAACCGGTGTTCGCGTGGGCTACCGACACCGGGAAGTTGGTCGCGAAACTCGAACCTTCGACGGAGGCGCCGTTCGGGTCGTTCGCGGTCCTCGCAACCGGCGACGTGATCGCGTGCGACACCCACCAGATTCGGCGCTGGACCCCGGACCACAATCTCGTGCAAACGGTCCCGAACTGTGGCGCGCGGCGGCTCGCGCCCACGGGCGCCGGCGCGCTGCTTGTCGGAGACGGCCGCAACCTCGACGTCTACGACCGCGACACGCTCGTTCCCCTCGATCGATTCGTGACCTCCGAGTTGCGCCGCGGTGTTCACGAGGAATACGTCAGAACCATCGTGGTCCACCCGTCGGGCGCGTTCGTAGCGACCTCGTCTGGCGACGTGGATCGCACCGTGCGGGTTTGGGAACTCGCGTCTGGCCGTCTCGTCGGCACGGTCACAGCCACCGGAACCGGGCCGATCGCGCTCGCGTGGGCGGGCGACGGCCGATCGCTCTACGCCACGGCGAGCGATCACCTGGCGCGGTGGGTGTTCCGCGCGGCCGAGGCGCAGCGGTTCGCGTGCCAGAGCGGGTCGCCGGTCGAAGCCGCGTCGTTCATTTCGAGCGACCGGGTCGCGGCGCTCACCGACCCAATCGGGCCGCATCGCGAACTGCTCGTGGGCACGCCCGGCAACGCGGCAACCTCCGCTCACGTCCCCGAACGCGGTGGGAACGGGCGCCCCGGCGTCGCCGCTTCTCCCGGCGGCGCACTCGTGGTCAGTGCGGGTTCGCCGGGCCTCGTCGCGTGGGAACCAGGTGCGCCGGTGCCGCCTGCGGCGTTCACGACCAATATCACCCGGTGTCCGCGGTTCGGCCCGGACGGATGCACGCTGTGGGCGATCGTGTCCTCGTCTAATGTCGTCGCGTTCGACCCGGTCACGAAGAAGCCTCGCTCGACCTGGAGCAACGCGGTCGAGGGCGCGACACGCGGCCTCGCGAGCCTGGACACGCTCGCGATCGGCCCGACCCTCGTGGTCGCGGGCGGGCGGAGCGGTTCGGTTCACCTGCTCGACGCGGCGACGGGTCAATTCGCCGCATCGTTCTCAACATTCGGCGACCCGGTGCTGTCGGTCACGCTCTCGCCGGACGAGTTGCTCGTTGTCGCGGGCACGCAAACCGGCAAGTTGCGGGTGATTCGGACGTGCGATCGCGAGGAATTGCCCGCGGTGATGGCGCACCCCGGCGGCGTGACGGCGGTCTCGGTGAGCCACGACGGGTCGCTGCTTGCAACCGGTGGCCAGGATCGCGTGGTGCGGCTGTGGAAACGAACTGGCGACCGGTTCGAGCCGGTACTCGCGGTGTCCGACCTGAGCGGTCCGGTGCGCGGACTCCAGTTCGGTGCCGACGACCGGTTACTGGTGCTGATCGCGCACGAGCGTGCGGTTCGCGTGTGGGACGTGGACCGACTGAAGACGCAACTGGGTCGATTCAGGCTCGCATGGTAAGGTGGATCGGGCCTTGAGGCGACAAGACGGTTGCAAAGTAGTAGGCACACTCCGTGTGCCGTCGCTGTGAGCGCGCAAATCGCCACGATTTCAACAGACCCAAGAACGGCACACGGCGTGTGCCTACTACTTTGCAATCGTCCAATCGTCCTGGCGTTCGGCCGCAGGTCTTGTGAACAGGCGCCACCTCGCTTACACTCAACATCATACTTATCTATTATCGTCGGTAACTCCTCTCCCCGCCCGGAGGCGTCGCCATGCCGCGACTTCAGGCTTTGTTGGAATGCATCGGACAGGCGTTGTGTGAAAAAGGCCGCAAGGCGCTTCAGGGTCAATGGGGTTTCGCAGACCTGTTGCCAGATATCGCACGGGCCACGTTCGACAACGCGCACAAGAAACTTCCCGGTGCCGACCTGCGCACGGCCATCGCTGACTGCGCTGCTGTCGATGCGAACGAGTACGAGCGGCGACTGGGCGAACTCATCACCGAACTCGCGACCTCGCACGCGGTCTCCAAGGTCGAACTCGCGGACTACCTCCGCGCACTGCCGGCCACCGTGCGGCAGAACCTGCGCCGCCCATCGGACCCGGATGGGCGCACGCTCCCGGAGAAGTTCGCGATCAGCAAGCCAGAAGAGTTCGTGGCGTACTTGCCCCCGCGGATGCCGCGGTTCCGCCCTGGCGACAAACCCAACGGTCTCGACAACTGGATCCTCACCGAACTCCGCGGACTGGGCCAGAACTCCGAGGTGTGGCGCGGCGAAGACCCGGAACAACCAGATCGCTCGGCGGCAATCAAGTTCATTACCGACTCCGAATCACGCGGACGCTTGAAGCCTGGCACGGAGTTGTTCACCCGCGCGTTCGATCTCAATGATGTGGCCGGTGTCCTGCCGCTGCGTTCGGTGTACCTGGAAACGGACCCGCCGTGTCTCGAAACGCCGTTCGTCTCAGGTTACGATCTTGCCGGACTGATGTTCGACTGGAAATGGCGGTACGACGGGGCCAAACCGGAAGCCGCTCTGAAACTGATCCGGCGGCTTGCGTCCATCGTCGCGAAGGCACAAGCAAAGGGCATGATCCACCGCGATCTCAAACCGAGCAACGTACTGCTCCACCCAACCGAGGGCGGCAAGTTCACCCTGTGGGTGAGCGATTTTGGCTGGGGGCAGATCGAGTGCCTGCGAGCACTCGAAATCGCGAAAAGCGCGCCGAAAGGCGAACAACGTCTGGCCCAGCGCGGCGCGGCGACGAGCCTCTATGCGTCCCCGCAGGTGGGCAAGAAAGAACCACCGGCGCCAACCGACGACGTCCATGCAATCGGTGTCATCTGGTACCAACTCCTGAAACGTGATCCCACGGCAGCCGCCCCGTTCGGCGCCGAGTGGATCGAGGAACTGCGCCCGGCCGGGTTCACCGACTCGCAGGCACGCATTCTGCAAGCGTGCCTTAGTACGCGCGCCGACAAGCGGCCCAAGAACGCTGCGGCTCTGGTCGAAAGCCTCGCGAGCGCGACCGTCGCGCCACCCGACCCCGCTGGCCCGGACGAGTCCAAACTGCCCTCGTGGAAGAACCCCAGTTCCATGATCCAGGCATCCGCGACGACAGCACGCGGGAGGGAGATGAATGCCGCTGCCGAGGCCGCTGCCGAGGCCGCTGCTGCCGCGGCCGGCGCCGCGGCAGCGTTGCTCGCCGCAGCGAGCGGCGGGCCGCTCACTGCCGGCGGTCCGAGTACGTCCAACACCGGCACTATCCGGCTCTTGCGGAACTCCATCGGCATGACATTCGCGCGCGTCCCCGCAGGCACGTTCCGTATGGGTGACGCCGCCTCCGGCCGACCCCACGAGGCACCAGTTCATGAGGTCAAGATCGCGCGGCCGTTCTACATGGCCGTGACACTGGTCACGCAGGCGCAGTACGACACGGTGAACGGTAAGAACCCCAGCAAGTTCAGCCGCGCCCGCAGTGGTGCCGATCACCCGGTCACACACGTCAGTTGGGAGCAGGCGATCCAGTTCTGCGACAAACTCGCGCAAGTGCCCGACGAACAAATTCACCGGCGTAGGTACCGGCTCCCGACCGAAGCGGAGTGGGAGTACGGGTGCCGGGCCGGAACCACAACCGACTTCTCGTGCGGTGACAAGATTACCGGCAAGGATGCGCTGTTTGCCGGGTCCGGCCACAAACTCGCCGGAAAGAGCACCTGCCCGGTCTCGCAGTTTCCTGCCAACCTGTTCGGCCTTCATGACATGCACGGGAACGTGCAGGAGTGGGTGAACGACTGGTTCGACGAATATTACTACTTAGACAGCCCAACCGAAGACCCGCCCGGCCCGAAGCACGGCCAACTGCGAGCGGTCCGGAGCGGTGCCTGGAGTCAGCCCGTGATCGAGTGCCGCAGCGCCGCCCGACGCGGCCACGCCCCGGACTCGGCGTTCGAGACCATCGGCTTCCGCATAGTGATGGAAGTGGGGTAGGACGAAGAACCTAACCCCCAACCCCTTTCCCTTCAGGGAAGGGGGAGCAAAACCACCTCTCGTTAACACTCGCGTGCAACCTGCAACCGACTCGTGCATTGCTCCCCCTTCCCTGAAGGGAAAGGGGTTGGGGGTTAGATTGCCTTTCGCCTTGACCGCGCCTCCCCTTCCCCAGTATCACGCGTGATTCTGTCGTCCGTCCCTTCACGGAGACGCCACATGTGCCGCGCCGCCGCTACGCTGTTCGCCCTTGTTGCCATCGCGCCGTTCGCACGCGCGCAAGTCACACTCGCCGAAGCACCGACCGCAGGCGACTGCTCGCGGTATAGCGTCGAACTCGATCTCACCGGCAAGTTGATCGTCACGCAGGAAGGCGCGAAGGAGTCGATCCCGCTCGCAGCGAAGGCGCGGCACGTATTCGCGGAGCGCACGCTCGTTGCAACCGATGGGTTACCCGCGCGCTCCGCACGGTACTACGACATCGCCGCCGCATCTGCCGTGGTTGGCGGTGACAAGTCCGACCGCGCACTCCCTAACGACCGCCTCCTGATCGTCGCGCTGCGCAACTCGGACGGCACGTTCTGCTTCAGCCCAGCCGGGCCGCTCACGCGCGACGAACTCGACCTCGTCACGGAACACTTCAACCCACAGTGCCTCGCGGGTCTGCTCCCAGGCAAGGCGGTGAACGTCGGCGATACGTGGACCGTGAGCCCCATCGCATCGCAGACCGCGTGCCAGTTCGATGGCCTCATCAAGAACGGGTTGACCGGGAAACTCACTGCCGCAGCCAACGGGCAAGCGACCTTCACCATCGAAGGAACGGCGGAGGGCATCGAACACGGCGCGAAGGTCACGCTTGCGATCACCGCAACCGGCACCTTCGACACCGCCGCGAAGCGCGTCACCGCGCTCACGTGGCAGCAGAAGGACGACCGCGAGCAAGGCCCGGTTGCGCCCGCGTCGCAGTTGGAGGCGACGGTGGTATTGAAGCGCGAGGCACTCGCACAACCGCCGAAGGAACTGAACGATGTCACGCTCGCGCCGGTGCCCAAGGGCGAGGTTCCCGCCACGATGACGCTCCTCCGCCACGCGGACCCGAAAGGCCGCTACGAATTCGTGTACGCACGCGACTGGCACGTCACCGGGCAAACCGAACAGCACCTCATTCTGCGCTTGCTCGACAAGGGCGAGTTCATCGCGCAGGCGACTGTGGTCGCGTGGAAGAAAGCCGACGCCGGCAAACACACGCCGGCCGACGAGTTCAAGAAGGCCGTGAACAACTCGGCGGGCTGGACCGTGTCTCGCGTGCTCGAAGACGCCGAGACCGTGTCCCCCGGCGGGCGCTGGCTGTACCGCATCGTCGCGGAAGGAAAGATGGAGGACTTGCCCGCGGTGCAAAGTTTCAACCTCGTCGCCGGCCCCCTGGGCGATCAGGCGGCGGTCACGTTCGCAATGAAGACCGACAAGGTGAAGGCCGTCGGCACCCGCGACCGCGAGTTGGTGAACGCGGTGACGTTCCCTGCGAAGAAGTAATTGGTGTTTCGTGTAGCCGCTCCCCTCCGCGGACTCCGGGTCGCGGCTACACGAAACACCAAACACGACTCACACACACGAGATACCCGAACCGCAATCGGTTTGTTAATGTAATACATAGCGGCGCAAAACCGAACCGGGGCGGAACGGGGGAACCATGCGGATCGGGGTAGTCAGCGACACCCACGACCGCCAGGAGGCGGTTGCGGAAGCTGTTCGCCTCCTGTTAGAGCAGGAGGTCGAACTCATCCTGCATTGCGGCGACATCGAATCACCAGAGACGGTCCGCGTCTTCAAGCCGATCCCCACGCACTTCGTGTTCGGTAACTGGGACAAGGACAAGGTGAGACTCGCGGCCGCGATCAAGGACACGGGCGGCACGCACTACGAGTCGTTCGGCGCGCTGACCTTGTGCGAGAAGCGCATCGCATGGGTTCACAGTCACGAGCGCCACCAGTTACGGCAGTTGGAGAACGCCGACTTTTTCGACTACGTGTTCTACGGTCACACGCACGTCCGCGAACAGCACCGAACCGGGCGCACGCTGGTCGCGAACCCCGGCGCGCTGTTCCGCGCGAACCCAAAGACCTGCATCGTGCTCGACCTCATCACGGGCGAGATCAAGCCCATCATCGTGCCGACGAAACCGGCGGGTGCCGCGGCTCCGCACGCCGCAACCGCGGCCCTCGACGCCGGTACCGGCTCGATCATCATGCCGCCCGGTTCGCTGCCAGACACGTCTGCTCCTCCGCCCGCTTCCAACTGATCCTGTCTCCTCTTACCTTTCCCTCTCGGCACGCGCATCGCGGTACGCCCTTCGTGGAGAAACGCCATGCTTCCCCGTCGCGGCCGACGTGTGTCTGAACGGCCCATCGGTCAACGGCACGGCGAGCGAGGAGGGCGTGCTCGCATCCCCGGCGTTGATGCCGGGCGAGAAATTCACGTTCGAGGTAAAGGCCCGCTGGACAAGTCACGGAAAGACCTACGAGAGCGTCCAGGCTGCGACGCTCGGCCCCGGCGACCGCAGTCGTCTGTTCGTCGTATCGGGAACCGAAGTGAAGTAAGTGGAAACTTGGATCACAGCGCTTCCGCCCTGTGACTTTATCCCGCGGCGCGACGTACACTGTGGGTATGCCAATACTCTTGGTGTTCGTCCTCATCGCCGCGTGCCTGCCAGTTGAGTGGCCGCAGCCGCCGTTCGCGCCCGCGCGCGAGGCGGCGTTCGGGCTGACGGTCGGGGCCGTGGCAATCGTCCTGGCACTCGCCGGCGCGCTCCGCACCTGGGTGGTTCGCACGCTCCGCCGCGACCCGTCCCGTCGGTACGAGGTCGCGCGGTCGTACAACAAGTGGCGCCGGTTCCTGTTCTTCGTGAACATCGGCACGGTGACCACGTGTGTCCTCGCCTTCGGCTGGGGGTGGCTCGCGCAGCGCGAGTTGCTCGTCTTCTGGAACAAGTCCGCGCAACTCGCACCATTCGCCGAACTCGCCGTCCCGCTCCCGTACTTCGTCATCCTCATCGGCTGCTGGCTCATTTACTACGACGCGGAACGCGCCCTCCACCGCGTGCTTCACCTCGGCGACCGCCCGTTCTGGCCGCGGTCCGCGTACCTGCTCCACAACGTCAGGCAGTTCGCCCTCATGGTGATGCTGCCCGTCGCACTGATCGTAACGCAGCAGACGCTCAACCGGTACGCGCCAGAAACCACACGGACTGTCGTGTACAAGGTCGCGTCTCTGGCCGTCGTGCCGTGCATGATCTTGTTCATGCCGCTCGTGATGAAGCCGCTTCTGGGGTTGAAGTCGATGCCACCGGGGCCAACACGCGACCGGTTTGAGGCGCTCGCGAAGCGGCTCGACTTCCGCTGCGCGGACTTCCTCGTGTGGAACACCCACGGCGCATCGATCAACGCGTTCATCACGGGATTGTTACCCCGCGTGCGGTATGTCGTGTTTACCGACCGCATCCTCGAAGACCTGCCCGCGGACGAACTCGACGCGGTATTCGGGCACGAGGTCGGGCACGCGAAGCACGGCCACATCTGGCTGTACGCGGGGTTCCTCACGCTCAGTCTCTCTGTTCTCGCTGCCCTGGTCTTGTTCCTCACGAAATACATCGACTCGGCCACGTCTGAAGACATGTTGCGTCTGCGGATGTGGCTGGAGGGATTCAAGTCGTGGCTCGCGTTGCCGCCGGTCGCGCTGGTCACGGCCTACCTGTTCGTCGTGTTCGGGGCGTTGTCGCGCCGCTGCGAGCGGCAAGCCGACCTGTTCGGGTGCAAAACGATGTCATGCGCGGACCCGGTCTGCACCGGGCACGACGAGAAGACCGTTTACCCGCCCGGCGGGAGTTGCCTGTGCCCAACCGGTATCCGAACCTTCGCCCATGCGCTCGATCGCGTGCGCGAACTAAACGGCATGGAACACGAGAGCGGGGGACGCGCACTGCGACGCGTGTTGCGAGCGGTGTGGGGATGGTTGCGAGCCTGGCAGCACGGCCCGATGTCGCAACGCATCGCGTACTTGCTCGGACTGACCGACCGCCTGGCCGACGAACCGCGATTCCAGCGCCGATTGTTCGCCTTCAAGTGCGTGTTGATGCTGTCCTTGCTGGTGGCGTTGGTGGCGCTGGGCGAAGCCGTTGGGTGGAAAGACTTGTTCGACGCGATGTAGAAGCAGACCCACCCCTGGCCCCTCCCGCAGGAAAGAGCCGCTCGCGGTTTCGCGAGTCGCGCTACCGGAACGCTCGCGAAACCGCGAGCGACTCAGACAAGCAAGTTCTTCCTCCCCTTTCCTTCAGGAAGGGGGTCTTCTTCTCGCTCTATGCGGGAGGAACCGCATGGGGTACGATAGTTTTCGACCGACGACCGACTCTGGAGTGAGCACGATGAGCGACACCCCGCCACCGTCCGCAGCAACACCCACCCGTTTTCGCTGGCCGTGGGCCGTCGCGCTCGCACTCGGGTGCGGCATGGCCTACCTCACGTTCGAGGCGGTCGCCGGAAACACGGAACCGCAACCGCCCGCCGAACCGCAGAACAAGAAACAACTCGGGATGTCGCGCCTTGATGGGCAGGACACCATCGCACTCCGCCGAGATGACAAGGACAAGAAAGACGAAAAAGAGAAGAAGAAGGTCGCGGCCCCGGAACTCGAAGGCGGCATCGCGTGGCTCAACACCGGCGGCCCGCTTACACTCAAGAAAGACCTCAAGGGCAAGATCGTCATCCTCGACTTCTGGACGCTGTGCTGCATCAACTGCATCCACGTCATCCCCGACTTCGCGAAACTCGAAAAGAAATACCCGAACGAGTTGGTAATCATCGGCGTTCACTCACCGAAGTTCGAGAACGAGAAAGAGACCGCGAGCATCCGCAAGGCAATTCTTCGTTACCAGATCGAACACCCGGTCGTGAACGACGCGAACCACAAAATCTGGGATAAGTACGAGGTCGACGCGTGGCCGACGCTCGTGGTCATCGACCCCGAAGGGAATCTCGTCGGATACGCATCCGGCGAGGGGAACTTTGAACTGCTCGATGTCGTGGTCTCGAAACTGATCGACGAGCACAAGAAGAAGAAAACGCTCGACGAAAAACCGATCCGCTTCGACCTCGCGAAGTTCCGCGAGACCGGTGACACGCCGCTGTTCTTCCCCGGTAAGGTCGTCGCCGACGAAAAGGGCAAACGCCTGTTCATCGCGGACAGCACACACCACCGCGTCGTGGTGACGGACCTACAAGGGAACAAGGTCGCGGTGATCGGCACCGGCACGCCAGGCAAAACGGACGGTGCGTTCGACAAGGCGCAGTTCGACGACCCGCAGGGCATGGTGGTTCGCGGCGACACGGTGTTCGTGGCCGACCGCAAGAACCACCTCATTCGCGAAATCGATCTGAAGGCGAAGACGGTCACCACGATCGCGGGCAACGGAGAACAGGACCACGACATCGACAGCCGTCGGCTGGTGCAGTCTGTGGGCGCGAAAGAGATCGGTTTGAACAGCCCATGGGATCTGGCGCTCGAAGGCGACAAGCTCTACGTCGCGATGGCCGGGCACCACCAAATCTGGTTGCTCAACCTGAAAGAAAAGAACCTCGTGCCCTACGCCGGCAACGGCCGCGAAACTATTGGCGACGGTGCGCTACGCAAGTCGATGTTCGCACAGCCGAGTGGCCTGGTGAGCGACGGCAAACACCTGTACGTCGCAGACAGCGAAATCAGCGCGCTGCGTAAGGTGCCGCTGGACCCTGAGGGCAAGGTTGAAACGCTGGTCGGTCGCGGGTTGTTCGTGTTCGGCGACGTGGACGGCCCCGGCCAGATCGCGGACGACCCCCTGATGCTCAAGGCGGAAGCCCGGCTCCAGCACGCGCTCGGTGTGACCTACGCGGACGGCAAGGTGTACGTTGCGGACACGTACAACAGCAAGATCCGCGTCTTCGACCTGAAGACCGGCGAGTTGAAGTCGCTGGTGGGCGGCAACCCGCTTGGCTGGTTCGGCCCGACGACGTTCAACGAGCCGGCCGGGATCAGTTACGCGGGTGGCAAACTCTACGTCGCGGACACGAACGCGCACCGCATTCGCGTCGTGGACGTGGCGACGAAAGCCGTGACAACGCTGCAACTCAAGGGTGTCGAACCGCCACTGGCGCCGAAGGAAGTGAAGAAGGAACCGAAGAAGTAGGCACTGACTCTGCTTGCCATCTCCCCTTGCGGGAGATGGTGGTCGGCGCTTCGCCGACCGGGTGAGGGGTGAAGTTTACCGCGAGTGAAGCCTTTCCCCTCACCCCGCCGCGAAGCGCGGCGACCCTCTCCCGCAAGGGGAGAGGGCGAAGAGAAAATCAAGAGGAGCTTCCCATGACCCGCGTTTACCTAGTGGCGTTCGCGATGACCGTGGCCGCGCTGCTCGCGGTCGTGCCCGGTTCCGCGATCGCCCAGAAGTGGTACGAAAAGGCCGTGAAGAAGGTCGAAGGTCGCTTCACGCCTGCAGAGGCGAAGCCCGGTCAAACGGTCACGTTCACGCTCACCGTCGAACTCAACGACGGCTACCACACCTACCCACTGGTTCAGCCCGACAAGAAGGCCGACAGCATGGTGAACGTGATCAAGTTCCCGACCGCGGACCGGCTCATCTTCGTGGGCAAGCCGGAAGACCCGAAGGACTTCGCCACGAAGGAAGAGCCGGACCTCGGCATCAAGGAACTGCGTTACTGCCCTGGCACCGCGGTCTACACCCGCAAGGCGGTCGTGTCGCCTAAAACACTCGCGGGCGCCACCACGGTGAAGCTCACGACGTTCAGTCTGAGCGTGTGCGACAAGAACAACTGCTTCCCCGCGAAGAACGTGCCTATCGAAGCCGCGTTCAAGGTACTCGACGGCCCCGCAGTGCCCGTGGAAAAAGCCTACGCCGACGAAGTGACGAAAGCGATTGGCGAGAAGTGAGCCTCGAATAACGCGTGCCCGGTTCGCGTCTGCAAGGTCATCTCGAAGCGTGCGGTATGCCTCCTTCACCGGGCAGACCGGCATGTCAGCCCTTGATCAATAGAAAAGCCCACGGGTTCCGTGGGCTTTGTTCTTGTTCCACCCGTCGCGGTGCCACGCCATGTTCCGATCCACCCTCTCGGCCGCGCTTTTCGTTCTGTGCGTTCTCGCCGCGCCCGCCCGCGCACAGTTCGACGATCCGCCATTCGGAAAAGACCCCGGCTTCCCCGTCGCGAACAAGCTACCGAAAGGCTTCGACCAACTCGCGAACGTGGAACTCGCGGTGACGCCCGCAAAGGCGAAGTGGGGCGAAACGGTCACGGTGAAGCTGACGGTGAAGTTGAAGAACGGCGGCACCACGTACCCGTTCCTCGGCGAGAAGAGTGGTCAGGATTCGCGCAACACGCTGGCCGACCCGCTGCCGGTGGGTGACCTCGTCTTCATCGGCACCGTCGCCAACCCGACCGCCGGGCTAAAGCGCAAGCCGCGCGAGGGCAGCATTGGCGAGGACGATTACTACGACGAGGCAGTGACGTGGGAGTTCAAGGCGGTCGTCTCGCCACGCGCGAAACCGGGCCAGAAGACGGTCGACCTCGGCGACACTTCGGTTCAGGTGTGCAAGGCCACCTGCATCACCGCAAGGGGTAAAGAGCTGCCCACCGCGACACTCGAAGTGTTGGAGGGCGCGTCCACCAACGTGAAATTGGAAGACCTCGCGGCGGCGCTGGAGGTACTGAAGGTCGAGAAGGCCGTGATCCCGGACCGCGGGAAGCCGGGTCTGAGCACCCCACCGTCCCCATCGACCGGCACCGCGAGCAAGACCGATATGCGCAAGGACGCCAAGCCGGCTGACGCTTACGCCGAAGAACTCAAGACGATCGCAGCAGCGATCGTTCCGGCCGAAGAAGGGACCGGCGCGAGCGGTGGCAAGCAAACCGGCCTGTGGGCATTCATCGCGACCGCGGCGATGTGGGGGCTGATCTCGCTCGTGACGCCGTGCGTGTTCCCGATGATCCCGATTACGGTGAGCATCTTCCTCAAACAGGCGCACGGTTCGTTCCGCGAGCGATTGAAGTTGGCCGGGGTGTATAGCCTCACCATCATCTCGGTGCTCGGCGTGTCCGCGTTCGCGCTCCTGAAATTCATGGCGTGGCTCAGCGCGCACCCGGTCACCAACGTGCTGCTCGCGCTGCTGTTCTTGGTGCTGGCGCTAAGTCTTTTCGGGATGTATGAAATCTCGCTGCCGAACTCGCTCCAGAAGCGGTTGCAGTCGAAGCAGTCGAAGGGCGGGGTGGTCGGCACCATCTTCGGCGCGCTGGCGTTCACGGTCATCAGTTTCACGTGCGTGGCGCCGTTCCTGGGCGGGTTCGCGGGCATCTCGGCCGGCAACGACGGGAACGGAAGTCTGATCTCGCTCCCGACAGCAAAGGAGATCGCGGGCGGGTTGGCGTTTGCGACCGCGTTCGCGGCCCCGTTCTTCATTCTCGCGCTCGTGCCGGGACTGATGAAGGCGCTGCCCAAGTCTGGCGGGTGGCTCGACAGCGTGAAGGTGGTGATGGGCTTTCTGGAACTCGCAGCGGCGATGAAATTCCTGCGCACCGCTGAACTGCGAGTGTTCCCAACGCCGCTCTACTTCACCTACGACGTGGTGCTGGGCGGCTGGGTCGCGATCAGCGTTGCCTGCGGGTTGTACCTCCTGAACGTGTTCCGGCTCCCACACGACGAGGAGAAGCCGAACATCAGTGTCCCGCGGTTGTTCTTCGCGTTGCTCTTCCTCGGCTTCGCGCTGTACCTTACGCCCGCGCTCTTCAAGGGCCACGACGGCAAACCGCAGCGCCCCGCGGGTGTCGTGTACGCCTGGGTCGAGTCGTTCCTACTGCCGGAATCGGAACCGTGGCCAACGGACCTGAAGGGCGCGATCGAACTGTCCAAAACGAGCGGAAAACCGGTGTTCGTGGACTTCACCGGCATGACCTGCACGAACTGCAAGTACAACGAGGAGAACGTCTTCTCCCGCCCGGAGTTCCGATCGCAGTTTGAACAGTTCGAGAAAGTGCAACTCTACACGGACGAAGTGCCCGCAGCGGCGTACTTGTCCGACCCAGGATCACGACCGCGAAAGGCCGAAGCGTACGCCAACCGCGAGTTTCAGGTCACGGTGTTTGGGGACAGCGCGCTGCCGCTGTACGCGGTGTTGCTCCCGCAACCGGACGGAAAATTGAAGATGGTCAAGTATGACGAAGGGAAGATCAACGACCCGGCGAAGTTCGACCAGTTCTTGAAGCGCGCGATGGCGCACGTGAAGCCAAAGAAGTGAACCGCTTGCGGCCGGGTCACGATATGGGTAGAACAACTCCTATTCGAGCGCGTTTGGGAACGGTGTAGCGTTGTTTAACGAGCCGCGACCGCAAGGGAGTGGTTGAGCTTTGCCGCTCCCTTGCGGTCGCGGTTCGTTGAGGTGCTACGCATTGCCTGAAAGCGCTCTAGTTGTGTGGTTGGTTTAGCTCGGTGCTTTGCACCAGGACGATGTTGCGTCGTCCGAGCATTTACCAGACGATGCGGCGCGAGGAAGGCTGTTCCAGCACCGCTATCCCGGCCGGGGGGTCATGATCACCTTCGGTCTGGATCAACCCCGCGGATCGTCGTTCCGAAGGTGATCATGACCCCCCGGCCGGGGCGGTGCCGTGAGCCTTCCACGAATCAGGTCGAGAAGTAGACACCACACAACCAACGACGAAAGCCCCAGGTGAAAACCTGGGGCTTTCGGCTTTTCTGCGACGCTGCAAGCGGCTTCAAATTCACCCGATGCCGTCGGCGAATCCCTCAACCTTCTTCGCCACCGGGGTCGGCGCGTCGGTCGTCTGGAAGTGCGTGCCCTTCGGGGCCGCATGCGGGCCGTGCGGCTTCACCGTCTTGCCAATCTCGCTAACCATCGCGCCGTAGCTCACCGGCACATCGTCGTCGTAGTCGAACTCGTCGTAGGTGCAGACGTAGCCCGGCAGTTTCGACCGCTCTTTCTCCTTCAAATACGACTCCACCACGGCCGACTGAATCAGCTCGCGGGAGCCGCTATGAATGGGGTGCGCAATGTCCGCGTGCAACTTCGCGCGGCCGTCGGTGGCCCGCATGGCGCGCTGGTCGTCGAGGCGTGTGCCGCACTGGTTGCAGAACCGCGCCCGCAGGTGGTTCTTGCCGCTACAGCGGCAACAGCGGTCGGTTAACTTGCGACTGGGCATCGCGACAAAGATGCCCTTGGTGCCCTCGATCACCTTCAGATCCCGGACCACGAAGGCGTTGTCGAGGGTGACCGAGCAGAACGCGAGCAGCCGCTCGTTGTTCTCCTCACACAGCTTGATGCGAACTTCCGTGATGACCACCGCACTTCTCCTTCAGCGGGATCAGGGGGTAAAACCGCGAACTACGAGGACGCGGGCCTCTGGCTCATCGCCCGGCCGTGAATCCTTGAACGCTGAGGCCACTCGTTGGGCTTCGTACGAGTCGCGACAGGGGGCGAACACCGTCGAACCGCTGCCGGACATCATCGCCCCGGCCGGGTTCAGTTGACCGAGCCGCTTCCGAATGCGGCCCACGATCGGTTCTAACGCGAACGCAGGCTCTTCGAGTCTGTTGAACATCGCCAGGCCGAGCGCCGTCGCGTCGCCGGACTGAAACGCGGTTCTTACCGCGAAGCCGGCAAGCGGCTCTTTCGGTACCGTGAGTCGCTTGTACACTTCGGCCGTACTCACACCCACGGGCGGGAACACCAACACGAAGTACAGTCCGCTTCCGCCGGGCGTCGGTTCCGGGGTGGTCACTTCTCCGCGCCCAGTACACCAGGCTACCGGCAGCGTGAGGAAGAACGCCACGTCCGAACCAATGGACGCCGCGATACCGACAAGTTCGTCGCGTGTCAGCCCCAATTTCCAGATTTGGTTCAAGCCAACCAGCGCGGCCGCCGCGTCGCTCGACCCGCCACCCAACCCGGCCTGCGTCGGAATGCGTTTCACGAGCCGGATCGAAGCGCCGAGTTCGGGCCGGGCCGCGAACTCGCGGAGCGCAGTTGCGGCCTTGTGGACGAGATTATCCGGCCCGGTCGAGAGCGTGTCCGGTTCGCAGCGGAGGGTGATTTCGTCCGGCGCGGCCGCGCGGGTTTCGAGCGTGTCGAACAGATCGATCGCGACCATCAGCGATTCGAGGTCGTGATAGTTGTCGGGCCGCTTGCGGAGGATTTCGAGGAACAGATTGAGTTTGGCGGGTGCCGCGATGACGACGGCGTCGCGCCCCGCGTGGAACGCCGGGTGGGCCCTGAGTGGGTCCGCGAAGCGGTTTGTGGCACTGGGGCGCGTCATGGTGTCGGGGCGGCTCACCGGCGAGGGAGAGCGGCCCATCCGTGGGTGCGTAGCGAATCCGTCCGGCCGGAGAGGTTGTGGCTCGCGTTTTGTGTTCTGCGCCGCCACGGTGAACTGAAGGCGAACGTTAAACGAAGATTTCGGGTGCGTCAAGAGGGGGAATTGGGCGAATTGTCCGTTCGTGTTTCCTGACCGAGAGTTCGGTACCGGAATTTTATCGCCGCCACGCACAACTCTTACTCCCCTTCCCTTCCAGAGAGGGGGTTGGGGGGTAGGTCGTCTTCGCATACCATCATCCTTCACACTCCCACGCTTGAAGGACGAACCCATGCCGCGCCTCTCTCTCACGTTCGCGCTCGCGATACTCGCACTCGCGCATGCACAGCCCGCGTCCGCACAAAAAGAGTTCGGCTTCGACAACCGCAAGGGGTCCGGTCAGCCATACCTCAAACCGGCGGACACGGTCGCGAAGTTCAAGGTCGCCGACGAGTTCGAGGTGAAGCTGTTCGCGGCCGAACCGCAACTCGTGAACCCGGTCGCGTTCACCATCGACGAGAAGGGCCGCGTGTGGGTCGTCGAGTGCTTCGAGTACCCGAAGCGCACGCCGAAGGGCCAGGCGCCGCGCGACCGCATCGTGATCCTCGAAGACACCGACGGCGATGGCACCTGCGACAAGCGCACCGTGTTCGCGGAGGGGAAAGACTTCCCCGTTACCGAAGAACGCAAGAAAGCCGGGTTAGGCGCGTTCGACCTCTGCACCGGCATCGAAGTCGGGCACGGCGGCGTGTTCGTCGGGGCCGCGCCTTACCTGTTCTTCATCGAGAACAAGAACGATAAGCCGGGCAAGTTTGAAGTGCTGCTCAAAGGCTTCGGAAGCCAGGACACGCACGAAACGCTGAACACGTTTCAGTGGGGTCCGGACGGCTGGCTGTACGGACTGCACGGCATCTTCACGAACTCCGCGGTGAAGCCGGGCGAGCAGTTGGATGGCCCGGAAGCGCGCATCAACGGCGGCATCTGGCGATACCACCCGAAGCAGAAGAAGTTCGAGATCTTCGCGGAGGGCACGTCGAACCCGTGGGGCATGGACTGGCGCAACACCGACGGGCAGTTCATCCTCGCGTGCTGCGTGATCCCGCACCTGTACCACATCGTTCCGGGCGGCATCTATCGGCGGCAAGCGGGCACGAGCTTCAACCCGCACGTGTACGGTTACCTCAACGAGATTTGCGACCACACGTTCCACAAGGAATCGGGTTGGGCGCACGCGGGCTTAATCTCGCTAGACGTGCCGCACATGCCGAAGCGATTCCAGAACAGCGTGATCTTCGGCAGCATCCACGGGTGCAGCATCAAGCAGAACATCCTCAAGCCCAACGGCAGCACGTATACCGCGTCGCGTGGCGATGACTTCCTTGTCAGTGGCGACAAGAATTTCCGCCCGATCAACATGAAGTGGGGTCCGAACGGCGACATCTTCCTGATCGACTGGCACGACCAGAACCCGTGCCACCAGACGCAGCCGGACCTGTGGGACTACGAACGCGGTCGCGTGTACCGCATTCAACTGAAGGGCACGAAGACGAAGAAGGCAGAAGACCTGAGTAAGCGCACCGCTGCGCAATTGGCGGAAGCAGCCGTCTACGCAAAAGACCCGTGGGAA
>SXGU01201625.1_pt1 | contig 83205 bp, 71 predicted proteins | sample 3174531 | NCBI WGS metagenome assembly SXGU01 (sample SAMN11356863, study PRJNA531348) | freshwater metagenome | isolation source: freshwater sample F1-140 | place: China: Fuxian Lake, Yuxi | collected 2017-12-25
CGGTGCTGATCGGTGAACCCGGTGTCGGGAAGACGGCGATTGTCGAAGGGCTCGCCCAGAGGATTGTTCGCGGAGACGTGCCGGAGACCCTGCGGAACCGCAAGGTCATCGCGATTGACCTTGGTCGGCTCGTGGCCGGGACCAAGTTTCGCGGCGAGTTCGAGGACCGATTGAAGGCAGTTCTTTCGGACATCCAAGGCTCGGCCGGCGAGGTCATCCCATTCATCGACGAATTACATATGATTGTGGGTGCTGGAGGTGCGGACGGGGCGATCGATGCAGCGAACCTCCTGAAGCCCCTTCTCGCCCGGGGTGCGCTCCACTGCATTGGCGCGACGACCCTCGACGAGTACCGAAAGCATGTTGAAAAGGATGCGGCGCTAGAGCGCCGGTTCCAACCGATCACGGTGCAGGAACCCACAGTTCCCGACACGGTGAGCGTCCTCCGTGGACTTCGGGAGCGGTTCGAGACGCACCATAGGATCCGGATCCGGGATGCGGCCCTTGTGGCGGCGGCGACGATGGCGCAGCGGTACATAACTGATCGGTTTCTGCCGGACAAGGCGATCGACCTGGTTGATGAAGCGTCGTCGAGGCTGCGGATGGAGGCCGAATCGCTTCCGGCTGAACTTGATGCGCGCCGGCGTCGCATCCAGCAACTCGAGATCGAACGGGTCTCACTCGTCAAGGAAGATGACCCGGACTCGCGCGCCAGGCTGGTGAGGATCGAGGATGAACTCGCCCAGATCCGCCTTGAGGCAGGCGCATTGGACGAGCAATGGTCGGAAGAGCGAGACGCGGTTGCCCGCCGGGGGCAACTACGGCAGCGGATTGACGAGGCAAGGCTGGCCCTCGAGCGCGCCAAGCGAGACCAGAACTGGGAAGAAGCGGCCAAGTACGAGAACGGGGTGATACCCGAGCGGGAAAAGGAACTTGCGCGAGTAGATGCGTCTCTGGCGGGAGGCGCTGGCACGCGTCTCTTCCGCGAGATCCTCGAGGCATCGGACATTGCCTCTGTCGTGGCGGCGTGGACCGGGATCCCAGTGACCCGACTGGTTCAAACGGAAATCGAGAAGCTGCTGACGCTTGACGACACGTTGCGCCGGCGAGTGGTTGGGCAGGAGCGTGCGATCGGGGTGGTCGCCGATGCAGTGAGGCGAAGTCGGGCCGGTCTGGCCGATCCGCGCCGGCCGATGGGTTCCTTTCTTTTCCTCGGACCGACAGGTGTTGGCAAGACCCTGCTTGCTCGGGCGCTTGCAGCGGCGTTGTTTGACAATCAGGACGCCCTGACCCGGATTGACATGTCCGAGTACACGGAAAAGTCGGCGGTGTCGCGCCTGGTTGGAGCCCCACCCGGCTACATAGGGCATGACCAGGGCGGCCAACTGACCGAGTCATTGCGTCGTCGGCCGTATCAGGTGATCCTTTTTGATGAACTCGAGAAGGCCCACCCTGAGGTGATCAACGTCCTGCTTCAACTCATTGAGGACGGACGCCTGACAGACAGTCAGGGCCGAACGGTCGATGCGCGGCAATCGTTGATCGTGTTGACCTCGAACATTGGTGCCGAGGCCGTTACCGCATCCGGAGTTGGCGATCAGGACGGTTGGGAACCGGGGTCTGCGGTGGATTGGGAGGCGGTTGAGAGCAACGTCCGGAACCACCTTCGCGAATTTTTCCGGCCTGAGTTCATCAACCGAATTGACGATGTTGTCGTCTTCCGCCCGCTGACCAAGGCGACGCTGCGTCGGATCGTGTCGCTTGAAATTGGCCGAGTGCAGGAACGGTTGGATCCGCGCCAGATCGTCCTCGAAGTCACAACCGATGCGGTCGAATACCTTGCCGGAGCTGGAGATGACCGGGCCTATGGGGCAAGACCACTCAGGCGGGTCATTCAGCGCGAGGTGGAGAATGTGCTTGCGCGTCGCATTTTGGAAGGATTAATCGTGGACGGAGACACCGTCGGCATCGATGCGTTTGCTGGGGAGCTGCGGGTGGAGCGACGTTCGGGTGGACGCGGTTCCGCAATGACCTCTGTTGGCACTTTCCGGGGTTAGGCACAACACTTGGGCTGCCTCAGTCGCCCCAGTTTGCCTTTCGCGTACCAACGCGGTTAGTCCTAAGATTGCTGGGCCGGGCTGTTCACTGTTGCCCCTCAGGTACACTACCAACGGCGATCAGGAGAGGGCAGTGGGCACTTCATGCCAGGAACCGGCGCGATTTCCCTTTGGAATCACTATCGAGAACTGCTATGGGACGGTCGACGGTGGGTAATTGCCGCCATCTCTCTGTTCATCGGCGGAACCGTTTCCGGGTACAGCGCCGCGATTTCCCAACCCCAGATGGTGGTTGAGGCGATGGCACCCCTGATCCAGGCGGTGGCGCAGGTCGGCGCACAAGTCGTCGCTGCGACCGATCCGTTCACGCGCACCTGGGTCATCTTCCGGATGAATGCCTCTGCAGTTACACAGTTCGTGGCCTTGGGGGTCGCCGGTGGGCTTGTTCCGGCAATAAATACCTTCGCGAATGGCGCAATGATCGGTGTCGTCGCGGCCATCGGAGGAGGCGTAGCTGGTGGTCGGCTGAGTCCCGGTGTGATGGTGGCAGGCATTGCACCTCACGCCATCTTCGAATTGCCTGCGCTTTGGCTTGCGTCGGCGTGGGGAATGAAGCTTGGGGTGTCGTGGCTGTTGCCTGGTGCAAGCGGGCGGCGAATGCTCGAGTGGCGGGAGACGGCGTCGGAAGCAGCGTACGTGCTTGTCCTCGCGGCCGGGCTGCTGGTGATCGCGGCGGCAATCGAAGGAAACATCAGTCTGGCGCTGGTAAAGTGGCTTCAAGAGTAACGGTATACTCATCCCAGTTGTCAGATTAAGGTGCGTGATGCCGAAAGCCAGAAAGACCGATCGCAAGCGCTTCGAACGTCAGGAGAAGCGCCGCATTCGCAATCGTTCCGTCCGTTCAATCGTGAAGACCTACGTCACGAGGGCGCGTCAATCGATTGTGGGCGCGACACCCGTCGCTGAGACTGCCGAGGCGGTCGTTAATGCGGTGCGGCAACTCGACATCGCTGCCCGCAAGGGAGTGATCCACAAGAACAACGCGGCGCGTCGTAAAAGCCGGCTTGTGCGTCGGTTCAACGCCCTCAGCCCAGCCTGAGAATCGGTTTCGTCGCGGTAGAGGATGTGGCCCGCCAGTGATGGCGGGTCTTATTCGTACGGCTTCATTCGAATTTTTACCCGCGACGCTCCGCCTGCAACTTCATGGCCTGGACGGCTCGGGCTGAGAGTTCAACCACAAGTAGTTCGATGGCTAGGCGCGGTGCTTGCCTCCCGGTCTTCAGTGAGAGGTCAGCTTCGAGGGTTCGCCGGTGCAAGTAGATCAGCGCCCGTTCCCCAAGGCGTGACGCCCGCTCGCGGACCATTTTCACCGCGAACGGTTGCATGCGCAGGTCGCGGGCAATCGTTGCATCAGGTTGGCCCTGCTGCTCAAGTTCCTGCACGGTCAGATGCTGAGTAATCGCTGAACGCAGCGCCGAGATCACTTGTTCGGGGCGCATGTCCGATGCGTCGAGAAGCTGCGCAAGTCGCGTGGCTGCCTTTGATCTCTGACCGTCGAGGATTGCCTGGGACAGTTCCCAGATCTTGGCCGTGGCGGTTGTTTGCGGGCTCAGAAGTTCCACGTCGCGCGCCTCAACCGCGCGTCCCGGCCCCGCGTATGTGACGAGTTTGCGGATCTCGTTGCTTGCAAGAACCATGTCAGTGCCGACATAACTCGCCAGCAACCTGGCGGCTTCGGCTGTGATGCCACCGGATGACGGTGCCCCCGGACCGGCGTATGCCTGCGCACGGGTGCGCAACCACCGTTCCAGACCGGTTCCCTCGGGGATTGGATAGTTGCGCACGATCATTCCTGGGCGGACGAACGCGGCTCCCAACGCTGTGGCCGGACCCGGGGCCTCATCCTCGACAAAGAGCACCAAGGTTGCGTCCGGAATGTCTGGCAGGTAGTCGGCGAGTGCTTGTTCTGGAGACTTGGCTGGTGAGGTAGCCGCAGCCGTCCCCCGCTTACCAATCGTCGGCCGGGGCACCACTTGCTCAGACGTAGGTTCGTCATCGGTCGCGCCCCTGCTCGATCGTCGGTTCGCGGTTCGCACCTTCCGGGCGCCAAGCGAAGCGAAGACACCGCGGCAAATGACGACACGGCACTCAGCGAGGAACGGCATTGCCTCACACGCAAAGCGAAAGGCGTCAGGCGTGTAGGACGTGGCGTCGAACCGGGACGTATTGACGTCAGCAAAGTCGGACGGAAGTCGTGCCCCCGCAACGAGTTCGCGTACGGCGTCCTCGCGAGAGACTTCGTCGGGCCCACAAAGGAGGTGTACCGTCATTGGCGTGATGGGTCCGGATGCGTGTACCGTGCGGCGTGGGGGCGTCGGGAAACGCACACTCCCTGAAGGACAGGATACGTGACTGACCAGACTGTGGATTTGCTTGCCCGGCTTGTCTCGATCGACAGTGCGAACTCTTCGATGGGTGGTCCGGGAGAGGCCAACCTGGCGATGGAAATCGCGTCGTTTGGGAATTCCCATGGTCTCGTCGTGGCGACCGACGAGGTCCTTCCTGACCGATCAAATGTGTCCCTAACCCTGCCCGGTACCACGGGGACGCGGTCGGGTAGACGGCTCTTGTTCGATCTCCATCTCGATACGGTCCCGCATATTGGCATCCCGAACGCGACGGTACCCCGCATTGACGGTGATCGCATGTGGGGACGAGGCACGTGCGACACGAAGGGCGCGTTGGCCGCCGCACTCGTGGCCGTCGCTCGTCTGGCGCGTGAGGTGGCGGAACGTGACGGTGAAGTGATGCTGTTGTTCACGGTCGATGAGGAGTACCTCAAGCGCGGGGTTGCGCATGCGGTCGCGGGCGGATTGACTGCGACGGCCGCCATTGTTGGCGAACCGACGTCGTTGCGACCGATCGTTGCGCACAAGGGGGCAATACGGTTCCGGATTGTCACTCACGGTCGTGCTGCGCACACCTCCAAGCCGGAGAATGGTGACAACGCAATCCATCAGATGGTGGAAGTGATCGATTGGTTGCGGGAGCGTGGCGAACCGGCCCTGTCCATGCGTGGCCATCCCAGGTTGACACCTCCGACATTCACGATTGGCACTATTTCTGGTGGGGTCGGCGTCAATATCGTGCCGGACCGGTGCGTGATCGATATCGACCGTCGGACGTTGCCGACCGAGGATCCGGTGGCGGTTCTTGCGGAAATTGATGGGTGGCTGACCGATCTGATGCGGGCGCGCCCGGGAGTGAAGGCGACCCGCGAAGACCCGTACATTTCGGAACGGGGCCTGGACGGCCCGGTGGATGGATCACTTGTGGTTGCTGTGCAAGCAGCGGTCGCCAAGGTGACCGGCGGTGCGGTTGACGCGACTCCGGACGGTGTGCCGTACGGCACGGACGCGACGCACCTTTGGGGTCTCGCGGGAATTCCGACGGTGGTCATCGGCCCTGGAGACATCGCCCAGGCGCACACAATTGACGAATGGGTCGATCTGAACGACGTGCGTCAGTGCACCGAAGTCTATTACGAGGTCATGCGTTCATTCGTGCAGGGTGAGTGGTCCTGACCATTCCTGACTGGCGCCGGCATCACGCGACTGGCGGGGATGCCGGTACCGTCGCCAAGAGTTGCGCACTGGTGATGTCGGCATCGCTGGTCAGTTCGGCGAGTGCTCCCAGTACGACATCGCGGGCGTCCATGATGCGCGCACGGAGTGCCGGGTCAAGGTCGGCAGGAAGTTCGTCCTCATCGAGGACGACAACGCGTCCCGACGGGGTCGCAAGAACGTCCACGGCCAAGTCGTGCCATTCAAGGGTAGACCCGTCGAACGAGGTCACGTCCCCGATGTTGAAGTACCACGCGGACGTTGTGCCATCACGTTCTATCCAGTGATAGAGGTTGTATGGACGGTCGAACCAGAAGTATCCGACCGTGAGATTGCCGGCCTGAAGCGGTATCCCGTGAAGGTTGTAGTCCCGGGTCATTCGGTAGTAGACGACAAGACAGTCTTGGGTACGCAATGCGACATCGCACGTAAATGACTGCGTCTGGCCCGGTTTCGCGAGTGAAGTCTTGATCTCAGTGATGCGGTCAGGTGTGGGCACATTTCGGTCCTGTGGAACTCCGGATCACCCCGCTTGCGGGATGCCTGATTGGGGAAGACCCTGAGTGCCGTTACTTGAGGTTCAGTTTGGAAAGAACAGTTGGGTTCCAGACTGCGCGCGGACGGTGTCCGGTAAGAACTGCGACAACCTCATGGGACGGGCGTCGGCGACGCTCGGCACCAGCGAGGTCGCTCGCTGATGCGGTGTGGGGGGTTATGACCACATTGTTCATCTTGAGAAGAGGGTTATCCGACGGGGTCGGCTCCACTTCGGTGACGTCCAGGCCTGCGCCGAGGATCATGCCGTGATTGAGGGCATCGATAAGTGCGTCCTCGTCAACGACTGGGCCTCGACAGGTGTTGATAAGCAGAGCCGAAGGCTTCATGAGGCGGAACTGGGGCGCGCCGATCAGGTGATGGGTGGAATCCATCAATGGAACATGTAACGAGACGAAGTCACTGTCCTGAAGGACCTGGCCCAGGGTTGCCTGCCTGACACCGGCTTCGAGGAAGACTTCCTTTGGAGCGAACGGGTCATAGGCGATGACCTTGAGGTCGAACCCGTGCGCCCGCTTGGCGACGGCGCGCCCGATGTTCCCAAACCCAACCAGACCGAGAGTCTGGCCGTACACGTGGTGACTGATTGGCCCCATGGGATGCTGGCGATTTGGGTCACTCCACCCGCCAGACACGACATAGTTGTGCAACGGCACGATATGGCGGACACAGGCAAGAAGAAGCGCATAGGTATGATCGGCGACTTCATTCACGAACACATCAGGAACGTTGCAAACAACGATGCCCTTTTCAGTTGCGATGTCGATGCCGTGCACTGTGTCCATTCCGATCGAACTACGGGCGATTACCCGGCACTTCGTCAGAGACGCCATGACCGCCGCACTCAGGCCCCACGATGGGATGATTGCGTCGGCGTCGTGGACGGCAGCGATGACTTCCTCGTCCGTCCGCGCTTTTGACACGATCACGTCGCATCCGGCGCGTTCGATGATGTCCCGTTCGCCGGCCTCGCCAAACTGTCCCCACGGAGAGAGGACAACGACCTTCGGCCGTGCGCCGTGCGCATAGGCTCCACCGGCAACGCCACTGTGTGAGGATCCGCTGCTCATTCCTTCTCCTTGGTCGGACAGATCTTGTTTGTCGGCAACCGGTCGCATGACCATCAATCGTCACTACGTTGACAGTGGCGGGGGTCACGCGCTGGTCGGGGGCGACAGCGTCCTGCGATCACCGTGCCGAGGGTCAGTGTATCGCGGCAGTTGCCGACAGGCGCTGAAGTTGTGACTTGAGTTCCTGAAGGAATGCGCAAGCTTCCTGCCCGTCAAGCACTCGGTGATCAAACGTCAGGCAGAGGTTGGCCATTGGTCGGATTGCGATGGCGTCATTTCCGACAACGACTGGCCGGGGGGTGATTGCCTCAAGTGTGAGGATTGCCGACGTGCCTTCGGGAAGGATTGGCTGAGATGTCACCGAGCCAAGGGCACCAGTGTTGTTGATGGTCATGGTTGTTCCGACGTAAGCCGATGAACCAAGCGTATTGTCACGTGCACCGTCGATGATGCGGCGCATCTCGCCTACGAGGCCGCTGACTGAGAGCCGTCCAGCGTCCGGCACGCATGGGACAAGTAAGCCACCCCCGGGACGGGCAACGGCGACACCCAAGTTGATGCGACGGTGCACGGTAACGCGGCCACCTCCGACGCCTCTCGCATCGGGGCCGTCAGGCCCGTCGTTCCACGTTGCATTCAGCAGCGGGTGGCGTGACAGGACCCCGACGACGGTGTGGGCAAAGAGGGCGAATAAAGATAGATCGACAACGTGCCGGCTACGAAACCCTTCCCGATGCGCCTGGCGCCAGGCAAGAAGCCCTGACATGTCCACTTCGACGAGCGTCCACGCTTGGGGAATTGTCCGGACTGAGCGCACGAGATGCGCGGCGACTGCCTGGCGCAGCGCCGAGGGCGGCAACATCTCATGATCGTCAGGTGTGTCTGGCGTGGGATTTGGCACGGGAGACGCATGGACAGCGTAAGTGGTGTCAGGGAGGTCCCCGGTCGGGGTGTCGGGTTCTCCTCGCAGTGTGGTTGCCTGCGAACTTGAGCTGATGAACGCCAGAATGTCGTCTTTCGTCACTCGCCCACCCGGCCCCGTGGCGTGCACGTGGCGCAAGTCGATGCCATTTTCCTGCGCAAGCCGGCGCACAAGGGGAGACGTTCGAGAGATTGCATCGGCGGGTTCGTCAACATCCTGAACCGATGAAGCCGGTGGTTCAGTGGGCACGCGTGCGCTGACCGTTCCTGTGGTTCCGACTGACGGGATCACCGTGACTATCGTTGTGTCCGTCGTCACGGTCACGCCTGGTGGCACGAGCAACGGCCCAAGGCGCCCTGAGACGGGTGACGTTACCTCGGCGCTCACCTTGTCGGTGACAACCTCGGCAATAGGGTCACCGGCGGCAACGGCGTCACCCGGTGATTTCAACCACTTGACGAGTGTGCCCTCAGTGGCCTGTTCACCCAGAGACGGCATGGCCACGGAAACCGCAAGCGTGTGATCCCCGTGGAGGGATGAGGGTTTCGTGGTCATACGGATACCGTCAGGGTGTCGGCTTCGGGTCAGTCGTCACTGTGAGAGAGGCGATGCAGTGCCCCGCCGAGGGTCAACGCGAACGCATCTCCGTCGTCTTCAAAGGAAGGAGACAGTGCAATAGACACAACCGTGGGGGTGTGTAAGCCCTCGGACATGCCATGCCAGGTGAGACCTTCGTCGTCAGAACGGTATATGCCGTCCGTGGTCGATGCGTAGACCGAACGGTTCCAAACTGTTCCCGGCGAGACGGTCAGAGAGAGGACCCCGGAGTTCGGCTTGCCGACACGTTCGGCAATCCACAGCTGCCGTCCTCCCCACATGGGACGTTGGACCAACGTTCCCACCCCGACGAAGAACCCGTTGCGAACCGTTTCGCGGTCACCACGGTAGTCCTGCGGGAATGCAGTGGTAACCCATCGGGCGCTGGTGATCTGATCAATGACCGGGTTCCATCGTGCCCCGCCATCGGTGCTCCGCCAGACGGTGATCGTCGATTGTGGAGTGTCGGCACGGAACTGCTGGCGCGCACCCGGTGCCCGGTCACGGTCACGGCGGGTCGCGCCGGTTGTCGAGTAGGTCGAGACGAGCAGCGTATTGTCCTGGAGGAAGTTCGGGGAAATGCTGACTGCCACGATCTCGTCGTCATCAGCCGGCGAGGCAACATCACTCCACGTGTCGCCGCCGTCCTTGGAGACATACATCGCGCGCGCCGACCCAAGGATGACGGCAAGGCCCCCGACAATGTTTCGGGAGTACGCCACCATGCGTGGGTCTTCAAGCCCGTCGGGTCCGAAAGGCTCCCAAGACGCGCCGTGGTCGCTTGACCGGAACATACCCTCGGCGAGGACCGCAAGGATGGTTCCATCTGATGCGTAATCGGGTGAAATCGCTAATGACAGGATCTGCGTGCCCGGAAGGCCATTGTTGGCCGGCTCCCACGTTTCGCCCTCATCGGTGGACTTGACGATGCCGTCCTCGATGCCCGAGGCGAATAGCGTGTGATCGTCGTTGAAAGCGGGCGAAATGAGCACGCCCGACATCGACCGTGCGATCAGGCCTGTTGAAGAGGGTTCCCAAACACTGCCGGAGTCGGTTGAGCGGAAGATGCCCGACTGGTGAAGACCGACAACCACGGACTTTGCCGAATGATCGGTGCAGATGGCCATGATGGCCTGATTGTTGAGCGCGCCACCATCGACTGCGGACCAAGTGCGCCCGGCGTCGGTCGACCGGAAGAGGCCGTCTCCGGCGGAACCGGCATAGGCCGTCTTGTCGGAGGCGAAAGACGGGCTGATCCAGACGGCATTGATTGACTGGTTGGTAAGACCGTCCGATGCGGCCTTCCATGACACCCCGCGGTCAGTTGATCGGAAGATGCCGGCATCTTCAGTCGCGAGGAGCGCTATGCCGTCCTCTCCGAAAGTGGGCGAAAGCGTGATTGCTTGGACGGCTTCGGTTTCGAGGCCGCGGTCGACCACGCGCCAGGCACGACCACCGTTCGTCGACCGATGAAGGCCGGTGCTTGTCAGTGCGAGGGCAATGTCATCACTCTCAAATGATGGTGACATGGCAATGGCCAGAACACCGAGGTCTCCAAGACCGAAGTTTGAACTTGAGAAGGTGCGCCCACCATTAGATGAGCGGAATATGCCCCCAGTTGCCGTGCCGGCAAGGACGACAGTCTCGCCAGAACCCTCTTTAGAGATGGTGATCGCGGTGATGGCAGTCGGACCTTGCCAGAAGTCAATTGGTTGCCAAGTCATGCCGCCGTTCGTGCTTCGCATCACGCCACTGCCAAGGGTTCCGGCAAAAAGAGTGTTGTCCCGGGCGAACTGGGGTGAGGCAACCAGGCATTGAATGTACGGACTGGTCAGGCCGAAGTTGCGTGCCTCCCAGGTAGCACCGTTGTCGATTGAAAGGAAGCACCCGGCGGTCGTTCCGGCGTAAAGATGCTCGCCCGCCGTGGTTGTCACGGCAACGAGGGCGAGAACTGTGCCTCCCCAACCGCAGACTGGTGCGATCAGCTCCCACTTTGGAGACGCCGAGACCGACGTTATCGGGTTCCCGCCGGTCACCCGGGAGAACGGAAAGGCGATTATCTTGTCCGAGTCTGATGCACTCATTAGACCAATGCTCACTGATGTGTCTCAGGGAGAAGATTTAAGATCCCTGAGCGATGATGTAAGGCAACATTCGCGCTAGTGTACGGGCGCATCCACGAAATTGATTTGGCCGGTGATGTCCCGAACAGCACGCGAGCCAATCGGCGCGGATCACGGGTTGACGGCAGGACTGGATTTGTCGGTCAAAACAAGGGCCTCGGTGGTGAGGGCCATGCATCCGGCACTCACGGCGAACTCGAGGGCACCGCGAACAACCTTCAGCGGATCGAGGATGCCCGCCTCGGTCATGTCAGCAATCCTGTCACCGACCGCATCATATCCGTGCCCGGGCGGTGACATTCGGAGGCGCGCCAAGATTGCGCGGTGGTCACGGGCCGAGTTCCGGACGATCCATTCCGTCGGTGCTTCCAAAGCACCAATGAGGACCTTGACGCCGATCGCCTCATCCCGGTTCAATGTATCCGCAAATTCCCGCAGTCTTGGTACACATGCGAGATACGCGGCACCTCCACCGGGCACAACCCCCTCTTCGGCAGCGGCTCGCGCGGCGACAATCGCCTCCTCGCCTCGCTGTTTGCGGGTTTCACGCTCGCGTTCACTAGGCGCACCAACTTTCAGAACGCCAACACCCCCGGACAGCTTCCCCATGCGTTCGCGCATCTTGTCACGCTCGAAGTCGCCGTCTGCAGTTGGAAGGAGCCGCTTGATCTCGGCGATGCGCTCGCGGACCGCGTTCGGTGCCCCGGACCCTCCAATGATGCTGAAGAAGTCCCGGTTGCACCAGACACGTCGTGCCCGGCCAATGTTGACTGACGCGGCGCTTTCCATTTGGTCGCCGGCGTCCTCGGCAATCAGGCGGCCGCCGGAAAGAATGGCAATGTCTTCCAGGATGCGCACGCGGCGGTCACCGGCACCGGGTGCCTTGATGCCGATGCATCGGAGAACGTCACGCTCGTGGTTTGTCGCCAGAAGACCGAGGGCTGAACCGGAGATTTCGTTGGCAAACAGGACAAGACCGCCAAATGATCCACCTGCCTGCTTTCGCGCGATGATCGTTTCAAGCAGGGGCAGAAGTTGTTCGGCGCGGTCAAGGTTGAGATCGGTTGCAACGACGAGCGGGTTCTCGATGATCGCTTCCATACGATCAAGGTCGGTGCAGAAGTGGGCTGAGACATACCCGCTATCCCACTGCAGTCCCTCGACGTACTCACGGTCGGTCTTCATTGTGGTGCTCTCCTCGACGAGGAGCACTCCGTCAGTTCCGATGATCTCGAGCATTTCTGCCACGTAACGGCCAATTTCGCGGTCCCCACCAGCCGCCGCGATTGATAGCGACTCGATTTGCTCAGGCGTCTCCATCGGAACGGCCTGGTCCTTCAGCGAGGCAATCGCCACCGCCAGACCCTTCTCGATACCGCGCCGGATCATCATGACGTTGGTGCCGGAAGCAGCCTGCTTGTTTGCACCATGAAGTAGCGCCTGGGCAATCGTTGCCGCCGTTGCCGCCCCATTGCCAACTTTTTCGCGGACCTGCCAAGCCATCTGACGGATGAGCATTGCGCCCATGTTTTCATATGGGTCAGGCAACTCGATAATTCGGCGGGCAATTGTGCCGGCATCCGTCAGCAACTCCGGAGTGCGGGTCGAGATCACAGGTGCCATGACCACTGCGCGTGCCATTGGTCCGAGGGTGACGCGCAACACGTTTGCCATGATGTCGACGCCTCGAGCGAGGGCAACACGTGCACGAGGCTTGAGCAGGACATCGCGGTAGAACTTCTCTGCCATCGACGAAAATGATCTCCCCTTCGCGGTGCATCGGCGCAGGCGCCTGTTTGAAGTTCCCACAAGCCCCCGGGAACTGGCTACCGTGCACCAACCCTAGATGTGATCGATTCTACGTGTTCTGGCATTTATGGCAACCGGGTCGGAGTGTTCGGGGGAAAACCACGATGGACAGTGTGCATCCGGGTGCGATGCTTCGGCTCATACACAACAAGCGGTGCCTGGCAGAGGGTATCGGCCGATGGCGATGCGCGGGGGGATACCGTCGCCATGATGACGATGGTGACGGCAGGAGAATTGCGCTCCCGTGCCGATTACCGGGATGTGGCAAAGAGGCCACAGAAGGGAAGTCAGACCATGTCAACACGAACCACCATCAAGTCACCACGGCGCGCAGTGACCAACCGAGCGGTCCCAGCGACATCGGTCACTTTGGAAAGGCGCGCCCGCCCAGCCGTCCTTCCGCACGAACTCGAGCTGATTGACGTGCTGCGCTCGCGCCTCGTCGCAGACCTCAAGCACCTGACCGCGTCAGCGACCGACAAGGATCCGACGGGTTTGGACTTTGACGGCATGGTGACTGCCGCCCAGTCATCGATGCGGTTCGAAACCGACGACATCCTGCGTTCGCGCATTGAGCGTCGCCTTTTGGAAGTGCGGAAGGTTGAGGCCAGGCTCCGTGATGGTTCCTATGGTGTCTGTGACACGTGCGGAGAAGATATCGACCCGGAGAGGCTTGAAGCGATCCCGGATACCACTCACTGCATGCCGTGCCAGGTGGCATCCGAGCGCAAGGTGGGGGTTACTTCCGCATGGCACCGGGCGGCGCAACGGTCGGTCACCCCTCCGTGCTGGCTACCCGGCTAGACAGTTGACCGGGTAGCCGCAGGACAAGGTTCTGGAACAGTGCTTGCGAGTTTCGGAACCGGGGAAGGCAGGCGTCAGTGTCAGGCCGGTGCGCGTTTGGCATCGTCATCGAACAGCGAGGACGTAAATACACTCCCGGTGACGGCGCGGAGGACGCCGAACAATGTCTGGCAGGCGAGCATTGTCACGGTGGCGGCGATACGACGTCCGACAGTGACCGGCTGGACATCGGCCAACACTTTTGGTTCACCCTTGTCGTCGTAGACCGGGCTGCCGTCATCGCCAGTGATCGGCGCTTTGACAACCACGTCGCCCTTGAGACTGACTTCAACGCGCGAGGCACGACGGGCAATTTTGATCAGTTTGAGGACGCACGGCACGCGTAGGACTTGAAGCGCCCGGAATGCCTTGAAACCGGTGACGTGGATCAATCCCATGTAGGAAGCCGGGATTGAAAGCAGTTCGACAACGTTGCCAAGATCCACCAGGTACGTGCGCTTCGAAGGCGCCATCATGATGTTGCAAAGACATTCAATCGTGAATATCCCGACGAAAGCGAACTCGCCCAACTAAAGGCTCGGCGCAGTGTCAAGTATTTCGGGGACTGTCTCAACGACAAGCATGATGACCGAAGTGACTGCTGCGACGGCAATTGCCAAATCTCTCAAAGGGACCGGCGGCGCTGCGATCTGCGATCCGGTGGCGACAGAACAGGGTTCGCTATCGTCACTTTCTGCTTCAGCGGCAGCGGTCTCCGGACCGCTAGGCAAGCGAGCGTTGCTGAGATTGTCAGTGCGTTGCAGAGCGCGATGAAAATTGTGTGAGCGCATCACTGAGCGAGGTGGCATGCCTCCGGATGCGAGGTTCTCACTGGCACGTGCCAGTTCGGCCGCGAGCTTCATCAACTTGTGCACGCGGAGCGCCCGGAGCACTTGGAAGGTACTCACGACCCGGAACCTTGCATTCGTAAGGGGCGCTAGGAGCGCCGGGAGGATGGCCAACAGGTCGAGAACCCCCGGAGACACGTCAAGTACCTGAGGCGGTTTTCAGCAACCCGGAGTCAAGGCTTGCACTCCGCGCCGAACACAAACACGAGGCCTGTCCCTAGTGGTTTGACCGTGAGAAGCGTGGGTTAGTCCGGTCGTAGACACACGCCTTTATCTCCCTGACAAGGAGGCTTTTCCTTCGGTAAATTCAAGCGTGGGGGGAGTGCAAGCGGGGCAACCCGGCGGTGGTGCGTCTGCCAAACAAGGGCACCGGAGCCGTGTGTGTTTGGCTTCCTCTCCAGTGCGGCTTAGATCCTGACAAGCCCCTTTGCCTGTCATTCAATCATTCGAGCCTTCATATCGCGATTTGGTGACCGCACGTCGTCCGGTGTGTTGAAGGTGGTGCCTAGGGGTTCTTTGCTCCGAGACCAAGCCGAGCCACTACAGAAGCAATGATTGCGTGTTCCTCGGCCCCGAGGGCGCCGAGTGGTGGCCGGACAGGTCCCGCGGGCAAACCGCAGAGTTCCATTGCGGCTTTGACGCTTGACACTTCAAAGCCTCGACGCCTCGCGCGAATTGCGTAGAACTCGGCAACCTTTTCGTCAAAGACGCGCCTTGTCGCACCAAAGTCGCCGCGGTGGGCGGTGTCATAAAGCTCCTGGCTTACCCAGGGCATGAAGTTGGCAACACTGGAGGTAAAGCCCTCGGCGCCGGCTGCGAAGTAGGTGTGCACCATGTCGTCGCCGACCCCGCCAACCCATATCAATCGGTCGCCGAGGCGCGCACGAATGCGCGCCCAGAGACGCAAGTCAGCCGAACCATCTTTGAATGCAACGACATTTGGGGAGGAGTTGGCGAGCTTCTCGACCATTTCGGGCGTGAAGACTGCCCAGTCGCGCGCATATGGCAACACACCGATTTGAACTGACTGGGCAATACCCGTATAAAAGGCGACCAAGCCATCCTCGGGGGAGGGACCATACGCCGGGGGAAGCATGAGGATGCCGCTTGCCCCCGCCCGTTCCGCGATTACCGCAAGGTGCTGCGATTCGCGTTGCTTCCCGCCCACTCCACAGATGACGGCGGCGCGACCGGCAGACGCTTCGATAACGGTGCGGTGGACGGCTTCGGTTTCCTCGGTCGTGAGGGAATACAGTTCACCAGTTCCACCTGCCGCGACCAAGGTCACAATCCCGTGCCTGATCATCCAATCCACGTTGTGGCGGAGACCATCTAAGTTCAGGTCAAGGTTGGCATGGAACGGCGTGATCGGAAAGGCGGTCACGCCTTTGAGATGGGTACGCAGCGTGTCTAGTTTCGCCATGATTGCGCGGTTCTCACTTCCGGTCCGGATATCAATTCAGGCATGCAAGTGAATGAGTTGACGGAACAAGCAGGTGTTTGCAGCACGTGAAACACGCGGTGAAGGATACCGACCGGGGCCGTTCCGCGGGTAAGGACTGACACCAGGTGCCGTCTAGCCCCGGCGGCCGAAGATGTCACGAAGGCCGATGTGCGGAGCGATGCGTCCGCGCAGACGCGCCTGCCAAACGATCAAAAACAGCACGAGAGGCAGAAGGATATGAGGTGCCCACGTATTTTCGGTCACCTGAAGGACCTGTGCAGTGACTGCTACTGGTTGGCGTACGATACCCAAGAGGACCAGCCAAGCAAAGGCGGCGAGGCCGGCCCCGAGGTATCCGTTCACAAAGGATGCGAGGCTTCCCAACAGGATCAGAGTAACGGCAATCAAAATGAAATTCTCAGTTTCCATCATTCGCCCCGGTGTACGCGACCCAGATCAGGAAAACGGGTCTCAACCAAAATGAACGTCCCCGTTTCCATTCGCGTCCGTCACGATAGCGTTGGATCCCCGCCGCGTCAAGAGGCACATTGATTGCAGATCAGGTCGCAGTCACGCACTCAAGCATCTCGAGGGTTGCCTGTGCGTCAAGCCAGCGCTCCTCGATAGCCCTCAACTGCTCGCTTGTGACGACGTGGCGGGCACCAAGTTCGACGAGCTTCACACCGTCCCCTGCACGCGAAGACGCATCGATTTCCTGATCGAGAAGCTGCAGGTCTGTCTCGAGTTTCGCAAGTTCACGACCAAGTTTCTCGGAGCGTTCGCGAGCAGCGCGAACTTCTCTCGGGTTAGCGGTTGGTCTGGCAGTTGGTGTTGTTCGCACAGGAGCTGCCACGGGTTGTCGGGCCGGTTCGGGCACATTGGATGCGCTCGCCAGACCATTGCGGTCTTCTTGCTTGGCGGGGCGACGCCCAATGTCGTGTCGCGCGGCGCGGACTTCCGCCCACGATCCGCGGTGGAGCGTCAGCTTTCCGTCAGCGACTTCCCAAATCTGGGATGAGAGACCGTCGATCAAGAAGCGGTCGTGGGACACGAAAATGATGGTCCCAGCAAACTGATCGAGGAACCCCTCTAGCGCCTCGCGCGAATAGATATCGAGATGGTTGGTCGGTTCGTCAAGGATCAAGACATTTGCGGTTGAGAGGGCGAGTTTTGCCAGCGCGAGGCGGCTTCGTTCGCCACCGGACAGTGCTCGGACGGACTTGAATACGTCGTCGCCCGTGAAGAGGAACCGTCCGAGATACGTGCGTGCCTCGGTTTCACTCATGGCGTGCCCGTCGGTGACCTCGGTCATCACGGTTCCCGTGACAACAAGTTGCTCGTGAGCCTGTGCGTAGTAGGCGATCTGGACTCCGTAGCCGATATGGACACGGCCGCGAACGGGAACGAGTTCTCCCATGATGACCCGCAGGAGCGTCGTCTTCCCGGCTCCGTTTGGGCCAACAATCGCGACCCGTTCTCCCCGGGCTAGCTCAATCTCATGTGCGTGGACCAACGGTGTCAAGGCACGCGACTGAGCATTGGTTTCGTGAACGAACGGCATGCCGGGTGTCTGGCCTCGTAACCCGTTTCCGACAGGTGCATCTGGGGCGATGCCAAGGTTTTCGAATGCGAGGACGGTGTCTCCGGCGCGGAGGGTTGCGCGGATCGCAAGGTTCATTTGCCCCTGTGTACGCGGGGGACCGACGCGACCAAGACGATCGAGTTGCTTCTGGCGACCGCGCGCCTGACGAGCCTTGACACCGGCGCGGTATCGCCGGATGAATGCCTCGGTGCGGGCTATGTGTGCCTGCTGAGTTTCGAAGTCGCGCTGCTTTCTCGCTTCGCGTTCGGCCCGCTGCCTGGCAAATTGCGTGTAGTTCCCGGTGTACGTCTCAAAGTTGCCGTCGGCGATTTCCCACGTCCGGGTTGCGACGGCGTCGAGGAAGTAGCGGTCATGGGAGACCACAACGACGGCCGCGTTGACCCCAGTCAGGAAACCCTCGAGCCATTCGGTTGCGTCAACGTCGAGATGGTTCGTGGGTTCGTCGAGGAGCAGGAGGTCACTTCCACTCAGGAGCAGTCGGGCAAGGGCTGCCCGTGTACGCTGACCGCCGCTGAACGTCGTCACCTCGCGCTCGAGGTGAGCCTCTGGGATGCCAAGGCCGGCAATCGTCTCATGGACCCGGTGGTGGTAGGCATAGCCGTCAGCTGCCTCGAAAGCAACTGACACGTCGGAGTGACGGGTAAGCAGTTCGTCAATGGTCACATCGGGCAGTGGCGATGCCAACGCGTCCTCAAGTTCGCGGAGTTCGGCTTCGAGTTGGCGCACGTGGGCAAATGCGCCGTCCAGATAGGTCTGCAGGGTCATCCCTTCGGCGAACGTGACTTCCTGAGGCAGATATCCGACACGGTCCCGAGGCGGCAGCGTGAGCGCACCGCGGTCGATGGGTTCAATCCGGGCGAGCAACCGGAGGAGGGTCGATTTGCCCGCTCCATTCACTCCCACAAGCGCAATGCGCTCACGTGCGTGAATCTCGAACCCGACTTCGGCAAAGATGTCCTGGGCGCCATATGCACGCGCGAGATTTGAAGCGGATACGAGGGGCATACCCCAAGAGTGTACGGGGATGTTTCGGATTGTCTCCCGGGTTCTACCGCTAGCGCATTGGTTTGGGTGGGTGCGAAGAGGCACAAGGACTAGTCGGTTCGACTTGGCAACTCGGGCAAACGTGCGTGCCACGCGCGGAGACACGGAGACGGATGATGTCGGTGCCACAGATTGGACACGGCTTGCCGTTCCGTCGGAATACGAGCAATTTCGTCTGGTTTGATCCAGTGTCTCCGAGTGCGTCCCGGTAGTCGGATAGGGTGGTTCCTCGGTTCTCGATGCCTTGGGCAAGTGCATCATGAATCGCTTGGCAGAGGTTTCCGATTTCGGCTAGTTCGAGACTGCCTGCCGACCTCAACGGGTGGATGCGCGCCCGAAACAGCGCCTCATCGACATAGATGTTCCCAAGGCCGGCTACCGATTTCTGGTCGAGGAGTAGCGACTTGATCGGAGCGCGCCGACCGGAGAACCGGGCGGCTAGGCTGGCTGGTGTCAGGAGGTCTGGGTCTGGAACGTTCTCGAACCCAGCACCGCCACTGTCGCCATCTTGTCCGGGTTGACGGTGGGCCGTTCTTGCATCGTTGACGACTGGTTCCGGCCCAAGGCGCCGAAGGAAATGTCGAAGCCCGTCGACACCGATCGCGAGGGCGAGGCGCCCGAACTTTCGCTGATCAATGAAATGGAGTTCACGTCCATCATCGAGGTGCAGGACGGCACGCAGGTGACGGTCGCGGTCAGCGTCTCCATCCATCATGGTGAGGCGACCGGTCATCCGGAGATGGACACCCAACCACCGTGAATGGTCGAGGGCGATCAGCAGGTACTTGCCACGCCGCCCGATGCCAGTGCAAGTTGATCCTGCCAACGAGGCCTCGAAGTCGGGTGCGTTGGCGTTTGCGACGCAACCTGGCCAGACAAGTTCGGCACGTGCGAAGACAGAACCGACCAACACGGGGGCGAGCGTTCGGCGGATCGTCTCGACTTCTGGCAATTCAGGCATCTGTATGGATCACGTTTCGTTTGGGTGTTTCCAAAGTGAGAGCGATCATGCGGATCGTGATGCATTTTCCATGCGCGGAACGGCCGGGGCAACTGCACCGTGTAGCCGGTGCCGACGTTTAGGACACCAATGAGGGGGGAAGTCGCACAGATTGGCGCCACGAACATTGCAGTGGTGGGAACGGGTGCATGGGGCGTGGTCGTGGCATCACAGATTGCATCTCAGGGGCGTGCGGTCACGCTCGTCGCGCGAACCGGTGACGAGGCAGCGTTACTCCGTTCGACAAGACAATCACTCCGAATCCCGGGCGTAGCCTTGCCTGACACCCTCCGTGTCTCTGCCGATCTCCAAAACGTAATCTCGCTGGCGTCCATCATCGTCATGGTGGTGCCTGCCCAGTCGATGCGTCTGAACTTCGGTTTGGTTGCCCCACACCTATCATCGGGGGCAGTGGTAGTGAGTGCCACCAAGGGACTGGAGATTGCGACCGGACTGCGGATGACAGAGGTCATTGCGTCGTTCACCGGTGACGCGCATCCGATCTGTGCCCTTTCTGGGCCCAACTTGGCGGCCGAAATCGCTGCCGGCAAACCGGCCTCATCAGTGGTGGCGTGCGCGGATGACAGGATTGGCCACTTGATGCAATCGGTCTTTTCCACGCCGACTTGGCGGATCTACCGGCACCACGATGTGATTGGCGTGGAGCTCGGTGGCGCACTCAAGAACGTGATCGCGGTTGCGATCGGAATTGCGGAAGGTCTTGAGGCAGGGGAGAATGCGAAGGCCACTTTGGTTACCCGGGGTCTCGCGGAGATGTCCCGACTCGGGCAGGCGCTTGGGGGAGAGGCTCTGACCTTCGCGGGATTGGCTGGACTTGGCGACTTGGTCGCGACGTGTTCTAGCCCACTGAGCCGAAATCGCACCTTTGGCCTTCGTCTGGCGCGTGGTGAGCGTCTGGCTGACCTTATCGAGACGTCCGGGTCGGTCGCGGAGGGTGTGCCGACGACGCGGGCCGCCCTACACGTGGCCTCGCAAGTGAGGGTTGAGCTGCCCATCACCGCGCTACTTGGTGAAGTCATCAACGGAAGAATGGATCCTCGTGAGGCAGGTGCCCGGTTGCTTGGTCGCCGGGCGGGTCGTGAGCGGGTCGACGACCCCTCACCGGCCAGTGTCACCTCGATTACGTGACCAGAGGGCTTGAAGTCTGCTTGGTGATCCCGGGCCAAGCGTCTCAGGGCATCAGCCAACAGTGATACTTCACCGTACGTACATGGAACTGTTTACGCCCATCGATGACCGCCTCAACGAGTTGGCGAAGGCTTTCCACGAACATGGTCACAGTCTGTTCGTCGTTGGCGGTTCTGTTCGGGACGCGATCATCGGACGGCGGATCAAGGAGTTGGACCTCACGACGGACGCCACGCCGGATCAAATCCGACGATTGGTAGGGGAGACGCGTCCGTCGGCGGTCTATGACGTCGGTGCACGGTTTGGCACCATCAGCGCGATTTACCCGGTGCCTGAGCCGTCAGAAGTGACGACCGATGCGACCTGTCGTGTCGAAATCACGACCTTCAGGACCGAACAGTATCAAGATGGCACACGGAAGCCGACCGTCCAGTTTGGAACGTCACTCGACGAAGATCTTGCCCGGCGTGACTTCACCATCAATGCGATGGCCTTCAACCTTCGCACGGGCAAACTCCATGATCCTTGCGGGGGCAGGGAGGACATCGTCTCTAAGGTCGTGCGAGCGGTCGGTGACGCTGATGCCCGGTTTTCTGACGACCCGCTCAGATTGCTGCGCGCCGTGCGGTTTGTCTGCGAACTCGGGTTCACCCTTGCGGAACCGACCCGTGCTGCGATGACCGCTGGCGCTGCCGGACTGGAGCGGATCAGTCGGGAGCGGATCGCCGCCGAAATGGGGCGGGTTCTGGTTTCAGCACGACCGGCAACGGGATTGCGCCTCGCGACCGATCTGGGACTGATGGCGTACATCATCCCGGACGTCCTGCCGATGCGCGGAGTGAGCCAACGGCCGGCCCATCACAAGGATGTGTTTGAACACACCATGGGTGTCGTTGAGAACATTCCCGCAGAAGCCGGGCTCCGATGGGCGGCGCTTCTCCATGACATTGGCAAGCCACCGACAAAGTCCGTGAACCAAGGTGCGGTCCACTTCTTTGGGCACGAAGAAGAGGGTGCGCGCATGGCGAACCGCATCATGCGTGGCCTGAACCTAGATTTGGCCCTGATCGCACGGGTCACGAAGCTCGTGCGGATGCATCTGCGGATCAACGCCTATGAACCAACCTGGACTGACGCGGCGGTCAGGCGCCTGATCCGCGAAGTTGGGGATGAACTTGACGATCTGATCGCGCTTTCCCGCGCAGATGTGACCAGCTACCGCGCCGAGAAGGTTCAGGCCGTTCACGACCGCGTCGACGACTTCACACGACGCTGCAGGGAACTCCAAGCCGCGCAGGATGTGGCGCGTCTCCAGAGCCCACTGGATGGCGATGCGTTGATGCACCTATTTGGTCGTGGACCCGGCGCATGGATCAGACCGGTCAAGGACTACTTGCTAGGTTTGGTGATTGACGGCGAATTGGCTGAAGACGACCGTGAACGCGCGACAGAACTGGCCCGGGCGTTCCTTGCCACGGGAGTTTCAATGTGACGGGAACGTCAAGGGTCTTGATCGCGAGACCTGGATTGGCTTCGCGGATGCTGTCCGGCGGTGCGATCGAGGCGGTGATGACTGATCCGGTCTTCCGGTCGATTTTCATCATTCTCATCATCCAGGGCGTGGCGTTTGGTTCGCAGATGCCGTTCATGCCGCTTTGGGCGACCGAACGCCTCGGCGTTGGTCCTGTTGAGGTTGGAACGATTTCCTTGGTGACATCGCTGGCGACGGCCGCCTTTGGCCTGAGCTACGGTGTGGTTACAGACCGGACGCGGAAGCGCGTGCCATGGCTGGTGCTTGCATTCGGCATTGCGATCCCGCTGCGCATCGCGATTGCGTGGACCGACAGCTTCGTCATCGGTACGTTCCTCTACGCGGTCATCAGCATGGTCATGTTCACTGTCTTCTTCGCAATCCTTGGCGACTGGTTGCGACATCGGAGTGATGAACGCGGGGCCGAAATCACAAACATCATCCGGCTGGGTTTCACAATTGGCTGGTTGATCGGTTCATTCGGTGCCGGACGTGTGGTTGCCTTGTTTGGTTTCGATGGGTTGTTTCTTGCGACCGCCGTTCTGCAAGTTCTCTCGTTGGCGGTGCTCGTACTTGGTGTGCGCGATGCCCCATTCACGAACATCGCGCCGGTTGTGGAAGTTGGCGGGGTGGTGGCCAAGTCGGTGTGGCACGATCTGATCCAGGCACCGATGGCGTGGTACTTGCTCTCCACGTTGTGTGCCGGCGCCGCATCGGTTGCACGGATGACCATGCTGCCCCTCTACCTCAAGAACGTCGTCAACGTCGACACAGACGGGGTAGGCATTGTCTTCGGGATTGAGCCGGTCTATGAGATACCCATCTCGTTGTTGGCGGCGACCGTCGTGCGTCGTCACGGGGTTGCACCGGTTCTCTACATCGGTTTCGGCGCGGGTGTCCTCTACTTCGGTGCGATCGCGTTTACATCGACCTTCGCACCTTTCCTTGCCATCGAGCTTCTCTATGCGATCGTTGTCACCGTAACGTTTGGTTTCGGGATCGTGCACGTCCAGAACCTGCTTCCCACGCGAGGTGGCACGGCTATTGCGGTCTATAACACGGCCTCGACCGTCGGACCGGTCGTGGCGGCGCCTGCACTTGGATACGTAGCCGAGAACATGGGGTGGTCACCCGTCTTTGTCATCGCTTCGGTGCTCATGGCGGTGGCGTGCGGAGCATTCATGATGAGCGATCGAGCGAGTCGGCGGGCACGTTTGCTACGATTATCTGGGGATCAGTAAGCCGCCCTGAGGGTAGCTAAGGTTGCTCGGCTGGAGACTTGGACAGTGATTAACGGCGTCGTGATCAGTGAGACCATGCAGTTGGTCTGCGTGTTACTTGTCCTCTTCTTCACGATCGGAGGCATCTACTTCATGCAGAAGTTCACGGGAGTTTAGTCAGGTTTCACACCCCAGACGTGAGTGGCGGCGAGTGCCGCTTGGTTTGAGTGGAAATGCAGAAGGGGGAGAGGGTTGCCTCTCCCCCCTTTCGTTGTTCCATCGGTGATGCAGGGGCGCTGTCAGTGTGGTGGTCGCTACTTGGCGAATAGTGCCGTGCTTGCGTCGTACGCAAGATTTACAAATGGGGCGGGATACAGGCCCAACACGAACATCCCGGCCAGGGAAAGAGTGATCCCAATACCAAGTTCGATCGAGATCGGATCGATCGGAAAGCGCAGCTCCGGTTCCATTCCGTCGGTAAGCCGTCGGCGCCACCATGGGCCTAGGGATGCCCGCACCACATCATCGTGCGATGTTTCTCCATGATCGCCATGCGACGGTCCGTTGTTGTCAGGACCGTGTCCGGAACCGTGAGCGACTGAGACACCGACGAGGACCGGTTCTTCGTGGTGGATTGATGCTGCCTTGATTGCAGCCACTGCGGACGCGTTCAGGGCGTTCATACCCGCCGGTGTCTCCGCGTACATCACGCGGATGACCTGCAGGTAGTAGTACAGGGAAATGGTGCTGTTCAGCACAGCGATCACAACCAACCACAGGAGGTCGGCACGGGCGACAGGTGCGAACAGGAAAAACTTGGTCATGAACCCCGAAAAGATTGGCATGCCTGCAAGGCTGAACAGTGCCGACATGATGGCGAATGCTGCAAATGGTGATCGGCGTGACAAGCCTGTCAGGTCTGAGATGTTCTCTCTCCCATCGGCGACGACTTGGAAGGCGATGATGCCCCCGAACGCAGCAAGCGTAGTGAACAGGTAGCCGATGAGTTGCAGGATCACGCCCCGGGAGGCTTGTTCGGCGATATCACCGGCGGCGAAGAACGCAGCCACACCGATCAGTGCGTATCCTGCCTGTGCAATGCTCGAATACGCCATGAGCCGCTTGACGTTTGTTTGCCGGAGGGCAACGACATTGCCAAGCGTCATCGTGAGGACTGCAAGGAAGGCGATCACATCGGACACCGGGCCTCGCATCGGCCAGAGTGCCATCACGACGAAGCGCATGGTGAGGGCGAAACCGGCGGCCTTCGAGGCGACGGAGAGATACGCGGTAATCGGCGTCGGTGCCCCCTCGTAGACATCCGGCGAGTACATGTGGAAGGGAACGGCAGCAACCTTGAACGCCAACCCGGCGGTGATCATGAGCAGTGCAATCTGGGCAACGGCGCTCGTGCCGACCGACGTGGCGAGTGCTGCCCCGATATCCGCGAACATCGTGGAACCAACGGCACCAAACAGGAGACTCACACCGTAGAGGAGGATTGCTGAACTGAACGAACCCAGAACGATGTACTTCAAGCCGGCCTCATTGCTCTTCAAATTTGTCTTGGCGTAGGACACAAGCACGTAACTGGAAAAACTAAGGAGTTCCAAGGCGATGTAGGCGGTAAGAAGCTCCTGTGCCATGGCCATCAGACCCATGCCGAGAACCCCGGCCACAAGGAACGCGTAGAACTCGCCGGGTGCCGTGAAGAACCGCTCGGCGTAGTCGAAAGACAGGAAGACGACACCCATGCCGGCAGCCATGAAGAGGATATTGAAGAGACTGGAGTAGTCGTCAACTCTGAGGACGCCGGCAAACGAGCTGCGGACACCCCAGAGTGATGCCTGTGCGCCGATGCCGATGCCGAGGCCCAGGATTGCCACCCACCCGATGAAACGGTGCCCCCGACCGGACACCATGAGGTCCAGGGCAAGGCAAACGAAGATCAGACCCATCACGATGAACTGTGGTGCGAGCAGCACGTAGTCGAGCGTCGCGGGATCAAAGTTTGGCATCGGAAAACCTCTCGGTGCCGTCTCGTACCGTGATCAACGTACCCCTCCAACCCGCTCGATTACTGGTGCGGCCGAGGCATTGATCATGTCGAGGAACGGGGTCGGATAGACACCGACGATGATCAGGGTCAGGACAAGGAAGGCACCTACGAACCACTCGTTAGGGAGCAGGTCATGGAGTGACGCCCAGCGAGGACTGAGTGGTCCGAGGAATGCACGCGCTACCAACCGCAGCATGTATGTGGCAGCGAGGGCCACGGTTGCAACGCACAGGATGCCTACGATCGGGTAGGTCTGGAACGCCCCGAGGAAGATGAGCAGTTCAGGAACGAACCCCGACAATCCAGGCAGGCCAAGTGAAGCTAGGCAGGCTATGGCAAAGAACCCTGTGTACCAGGGCATGTTTCGCGCCAAGCCTCCGAACACTCCTACCTCGCGGGTATGCGCTTGGTCATACATGGCACCGATCATCGCGAAGAAGAGGGCGGTCATGAGCCCATGGCTGACCATTTGCAGTACCGCACCGTTCAGGCCGACCAGAGACATCGTTGAGATGCCTACGATTACGTAACCCATGTGGCTCACCGACGAATGGGCGATCACGAACTTGAAGTCACGTTGGGCGATGGCCATGACGCCACCGTAGACAGCACCGATCGTCCCAAGGGTCACGAACACGGGTGACCACGCGAGTGCACCTTCGGGCAGGAGCCAGACGCCAACCCGGATGCATCCGTATGCACCGAGCTTCATCAATACGCCGGCTGCGACCATCGAGACTGCGGTTGGGGCGGCGCCGTGACCATCGGGTGACCACGTGTGAAGTGGCCACATTGCGGCGAGGAAGCCGAACCCAATGAAGATCACCGGAAAGAAGATGGTCTGGAACCCGGGTGTGAGGAGGGTGGGCGCCTGCGAGGCGAGGTATTCGAGGTCGAATGATTTGGCTCCGGCTTGGACGTAGATGGCGATCATGCCGACCCAGATGAACAGGCTTCCGGCGACGTGCATGAGCGTGAGCTTGAGCGCGGCGTAGTTCTTGCGGGTACTTCCCCAGATCACGATCAGGGGGTACATCGGAAGGCCGGCAATGTCGTAGGTGAGAAACAGGATAAAGAGGTCCAGTGAAGCGAAGACCCCGAAGACCCCGGCCACTGACACCAGGAAGAGCGCGTAGAACTCTTTTGGGCGGTCGGCGATCTTGAACGAGACGATCGTGCCGGTCAAGAGAACGACGGCATTGAGAATGATCAGCGGGGCTGAGATCCCATCGATGCCAAGACTTATCGTGATGCCGTAGTCCGGAAGCCATTGGTACGCCTCGCGGAACTGGAAACCGGCCTGACGCCAGTCGTACCCGGCGAAGACCAAAATGGACAGCACGAACGAGATCACGCTCGCGACGAGCGCGACTGCACGGGTTGCTCCCGGCCGATCACTCGGGATCAGCATGATGATGAGCGCCGCCATGAACGGCGCGAGGGTCATCGTCGACAGGTAGCCCACTGATCTTGTCCTTGCAGGTGGCGATTGATGGTTTCAGGTTACGTTGTGTGTCTCACGTGGTGAAGCGGGGAGTTCCTACCAGAGCGGGATCCGCATATCCGGTATCCCGCCCGCCATGACCACCCCGATGGCCATGATGCCGATGATGAAGCCGAACGCATAGTGATAGATGTAGCCTGAAGTCGTGAGACGGAGGCGAGCTCCCGCACCTTGGAGGAACGGCCCGCACCAATCTACGACCCTATCGTTCAGGATCTTCCGATCGACGGTTGCTGCCATGGCGGCAATCGCGAGCACTACGTGGTCGATGATCCACTGGTACATCTCATCGAAGTAGTACTTGTTGTAGAGGGTCTTGTAGACGGCTGGAAAACTTTCCGAAATCAGGCGCGGGCCGGATACGGGGGTGAGGTACATCAATGTCGCGAGACCGATGCCGAGCACGCCTGCGAGCGTTCCTGCCCCGGCGAGGAGCAGATTGATGTGTTCCTCGATCAGCGGACCGAAGCGAACGGTGTGCGCGAAGCTCTCGGAAAGTCCGGGGATACCGATCCACCCTGCAGCAACCGCAGGCACGCAAATCAGCACCATGGGAAGCATCATTGTCCACGGGCTTTCGTGGGGCACTGCATGATGACCGGTGTCGTGGTCGGTGGAATGGCTGTCGTGGTGACCGGCTTTGGCCGCCGCTTCCTGCCACCTGGCGGGTCCGAAAAAGACGAGGTAAATGCATCGGAACATGTAGAAGGCAGTCAGGGATGCGGTGACGAGTGCCACGATCAGGGGCAACCAGGCATCTGCCTCATAGGCACCGATAAGAATCGCATCCTTGCTCCAGAAACCGGCAAGTGGCGCAATGCCCGCCAACGACAGTGAAGCCAGCAGGAAAGTCCAGAACGTGACGGGCATTTGCCTGCGCAGGCCGCCCATGTTGAAGATGTCGTTGGGGTTGCGCCCGGTGCCATGCAGGACAGGTTCCATGGAGTGGATCACGGACCCGGCACCAAGGAACAGGAGGGCCTTGAAGAAGGCATGAGTGAAAAGGTGGAAGAGGCCAGCGGTATACGCGCCGACGCCCAAGGCCATGATCATGTACCCGAGTTGACTGATCGTCGAATAGGCGAGGATGCGCTTGATGTCGCGTTGGGTCAATGCGATCGTTGCGGCGAAGATGGCGGTGATGGCTCCGATGGTGGTGATGACGCCCAACGTCGTTGACGACGCGTGGAAGATCGGATAAGCACGACCGACCAGATAGACACCCGCGGCCACCATGGTTGCTGAGTGAACGAGAGCAGAGACGGGTGTCGGACCGGCCATTGCATCAGGCAACCAGACATGCAGGGGAAACTGCCCACTCTTGCCCATCGCACCGAGGAATATCAGGATGCCGGCAACTGTGACGGTGGCAGGATCGATCGCGCCCGATGCGACGGCTGCGAACGTCGCCTTCATGTCGAAGGTCCCGGTCTTGAGAAAGAGCAGTGCGAGCCCGATAAAGAAGCCGACGTCTCCAATTCGGGTCGTTATGAAGGCCTTCTTGGCTGCCTCGGCATTTGCCTGTTCGGTGTACCAGAAGCCGATGAGCAGGAACGAGCAAAGACCAACAAGCTCCCAGAAGATATACATCAGCAGGAAGTTGTATGAGAGGACGACACCGAGCATCGCCGCGGTGAAGAGCGCCTTGACGGAGAAGAACCACCAGTAGCGGTTGTCTCCCTTCATGTACCCCGTCGCGTAGAACTCGATCAGGAATGCCAGAAACGTGACGACGCCTAGCATCATGATGGAAAGCCAGTCGACCACCAGCGTTGGTGCGAAAACATAAAGGTTGGGCGAGACACCGACCGTGAACCACGGCGTGTCTTCGAAGATCAGATGTCGACCACTGCTCGTTGCAGTTTCTTCAAGATTTACTGATGCATCCAAGAAGACAGCGAGAAATACCAGGAATGCGCCCCCGATGGCGGCGAGCGTTGTCAAGGCCGACAGGGCATGCTTTCTGGCGCCCATCTGTCGCCAGATCAGCACGTTGAGCGCAAAGGCACCGATCGGCAGCACGGGCGCGAGCCACGCGTAGTCCACGAGCTACCACCTCATCAAATCGATATCGTCAACATTGATGCTTGAACGCATCCGATACACCCGCAGGACGATTGCAAGACCGAGACCGAGTTCGGCAGCTGCGATGGTCACGACGAAGATCGCAAACACCATGCCATTGACTTGCCCGGGATAGACCAGCGTGCCGAAAGCCACAAGGTTGATGGCCACGGCGTTGAGCATGAGTTCAATCGCCATGAGGACTAGAACGGCGTTTCTGCGAGCCATCACACCGTAGACGCCAATGCAGAACAGGGCGCCGGTGAAAACCATGATGTGTTCGATGGGAACCATTCGTTTCGCCTCAGTCGCTCATCATGCCGAAGCACGGGGCGCGGATTTGCTGCCAGGTGAAGTGCTGCGCGCAATGGTCAGCGCGCCGAGAAGCGCGACGAGCAAAACCACCGATGCCACTTCAAAGGGAACAGCCCAAGTCGAGAACAGCGCACGACCGAGGTCAACGAGGCTTATGTGACGAGCTGCTCCGGCTGCAGGCCATTTGTCGGCAAGCGATGCGACAAGCAAGAGGATAAACAGCGCGCCTGAAGTCACCGCACCAAGTGCCCATCCGCGATGGTTGAGTTCCGGGCGCGTCTCGGGAGGCGTAAGCATCAGGGCAAAGAGCAAGAGGATGCTCACGGTCCCCCCATACACAAGAATCTGGATCAGGGCGAGGAAGTCTGCAAGTAGGAGCAGGTAAATCAGACCAGTCATGACGAGTGACAGGATTAATAAGAGAGCGGCGTAGACGACGCTGCGCGCGACAACCACGCCAAGCGCTGCAACGAGGGTGACCCCGGCAACGACGTAGAAGGCGAACGCGCTCAATTCCATGGCTTCTCCAAATGGCACGATGCCGCATCGATCAGCGCGCCCGTGCAAGCGTTCATGCTACACCCGACACCCGATTTCGACGGTCCGGGCGAACCAGTTTCCGCCTAGCGATAGGTGGATGGATCGAGGATGCCCGGCATCGGTCCCACTGGTTCCGGCTTGCCGGTGCGACGGGTCACCCCCCGGCCAATCTCGATCAGCTGGTCCTTGTCGTATATCAAAGTCATGCGGTCGTAGGTGCTCAGTTCGAAGTGCGGGGACATTTCGTTGGCATCGAAGGGACAAACCTCCACGCAGATGCCGCAATACGAGCATCGACCAAGGTCGATGAAATAGTCCTTAATAATATTCTTTTTATTGGTCTTTCCGTCAGTATATTTATCACCGGTAAGTGTGATGCAGTCATCCGGGCACGAACGCGCACAGATGTTGCATGCGACACAGACGACTTCGTCGACTGCATCGTCCCAAAGAAGGGCAGGGGCACCCATGAACCGCGCCTCGAGGGGCGGTCTTTCATATGGATACAGGCGGGTTACTGGTTTGGTCAGGAATGACTTCAGGGTCTGCAAGAAGCCACCGAGAACGCCACGCATCGGTCAAATCCTTTGTGGGTCAGCGTAAGGAGGTCAGACTGGGAGGCCAAGTCCCTGGCTGATGGGCCCGGCTGCTGGTGATGTTCGGGTGAGCGCAACCGTCAACCGGCTTCGTCGTGACTGATAAATCGTTAGTAACAAAGCCGCGAGCGCGAGGGTCAAGCCGATGCCGATGGCAAATGGCACGAAGCCGAATACCTGAAGGACTGCTGTCAGGATGAAATTGACGAAGCCTGCAGGAAGAAGGAATTTCCACGCGAAATCCATGAGTTGGTCAATTCGGAGACGGGGAAGCACGAAACGGGCCCACTGAATGATCAGAACGAGGACGATCATCTTCCCCATGAAGAAAAGAAGTCCGAATTGATCCGAGATCCACCCAAGGCCGAGGGCGCGTGATCCGGGAAACAGTTCCCATCCTCCAAGGAAAAGGGCGGTGGAGAGTGCCGAGTTGAGGCAAACGGCAGCGAACTCCGCGAGATAGAACATGCCCCACCGCATCCCGCTGTACTCGACGAACGGGCCACCCACGATCTCCGACTCAGCCACGGCAATGTCGAACGGGGCGCGGCTCATTTCCGACATCGTGGCAAGAAAGAAGACCAGAAAGCCGATTGGCTGCAGGAACACGTTCCATCCCTGCTTCATTTGCGACTCGACGATGGTGGTGAGATTGAGGCTTTCCGCCATCATTGCCACGCCAAGCAGCGCGACCACCATCGGAAGTTCGTAGGAGATCAACTGGGCGACGACCCTGGCCGAGCCGAGCAGTGAATACTTGTTCCCCGAAGACCAGCCGGCCATGACCAGCCCGATGCCTTGCATTGCGGGGATTGCAACCATGTAGACAAGACCGAGGTCAAACGGGCGGATCACGAAGTTCCCGAAGAGGACAAGTGGCCCCCAGGGGATCACTAGGAAGGTCAGGAAGACCGGAACGAAAACTAGGTATGGGGCGATGGGGAAAACGATTGGATCCGCCGCGGTCGGCGTGAGGTCTTCCTTGGTGAGCAGCTTAAGGACGTCGGCGGGGCTTTGCAGTGACCCATGCGGGCCGACATGAAGCGGACCGCGTCGGAGTTGTATGTGCCCCGCAACCTTGCGCTCCATCCAGATCTCGAACATCACGAAGTTGAGGACGAAGAGCAGCAGGGCGACCAGCGCGATGAGGTCGGCGAGGCTGAGACCCCCGATCATCGGGGCGACGAGAAATTCCGGCATCCATGAAGGAACGGCCTGAAGCGTCAACGCGGACGCGTCATCCTTAGTCATTTGTCTGAACCTCTATGTCTCGACTGACCTGATCGCCCAACCAATGGACGCGGTACGGGCTAGCGGTCAACTTCACCGAGGACGATATCAATCGACCCGAGCGCAACGACGGCATCAGCAATGTAGGTTCCGATCACCATATCGTTGAGGCTTTGCAAGTTGCAGAAACAGGGGGAACGGTACTTCACCCGGTAAGGCGCACTCGACTTTCCGTCCGACACCAAATAGACGCCGAAGTCGCCACGCGAGTTTTCGATCCGCACATACGCCTCGCCTTTCGGGGGGCGCAATGCCTTGGGTGCATTGCCCATGGTCGGCCCGCCGGGAAGCTCTTTCAAAGCCTGTTCTATGATTCGAACTGACTGGCGCATCTCTTCCTGACGAATGAGGTACCTCTCATAGCAGTCCCCTGTCGTCCCGACGGGCACGTCGAAAGCGAAGCGGTCGTAGATCGAGTAGGGTTCGGAGCGTCGAACGTCATACGGGAGACCGGTCGCACGAAGCAACGGTCCGGACACACCAAGGTCGAGCGCACGTGTCTGGTCGATGATGCCTAGGCCTCTGGTGCGGGAAAGGAATATCTCGTTGGCGGTAATCAGGTTGTCAAAATCATCGAAGGCGTAGAGAGCCCGGTCAACGATCGTCTGTACCCGGCGGACGAAGTCGTGAGGAACATCCTCCCGCAGGCCTCCGGCGCGGTAGTAGTTGGGGAACATCCGCGCGCCACCGACCGCTTCGAACAGTTGCTGGATCTCTTCGCGCAACGCAAACGCATACATGAACGGAGTTGTGGCACCGGCGTCGGCACCGAATGCGCCATAAAACATGCAATGCGAGTTGATCCGGGTGATTTCGCCGAGGATGACCCGGATGTACTCGGCGCGTTCAGGGACGCTGATCCCGGCCAGTTTCTCAACCGCCATCACATACGCATGCTCATTGAGCAATGAGGACAGATAGTCAGTGCGGTCGAGGGTAATCATCGCCTTGCGGTAGCCCTCGAGGTCACCGGCCTCGCCGAGTTTTTCGGCACCCCGGTGCAGGTACCCGATATGCGACTCCACATTCTTGACGCGTTCGCCCTCAAGGGTCAAGACCATCCGAAACACACCGTGCGTGCTCGGGTGCTGTGGCCCCATGTTGATCGTCATCTCGACGGTTTCGAGATTCCGCTCCTCAGCCACTGAGGGCGCGGCCTCGCGAAGCATGTCGGTCGAACTTGCGATGGCCATGGCGAACTCCTACTCTTCCTCGGGAAAGCCATACTGGGCGGGCGGTTCCTTGGGGCGCAACTTGAAGCGCTTGAGAAGAACCGGTCCGGGAACGATCGTGCCTTGCTCATCGCGTTCCAGGAGGATCGGTTCGGGGTATGGGTGGCCCTCAAACCGGATGTTGAACATTTCGGCGGTTTCGCGTTCGTGCCAATTGGCACCTGCCCAGACCGAAGTAACCGTCCCAACAGCGTCGCCTTCAGCTGCCAAACGGGTCTTGAGAACGCACTTCTGTGCCAGCCGGGTGCTGAACAAGTGGTAGACCACCTCGATGCCGTCTGACTGGTAATCAACACCACTCAGGCATCTGAGGTAATCGAACTTCAGTCCGTCGGTCTCCTTCAGAATGCGAGCCGCCTCGACAAGGTTTTCAGGTGGAACGGTCACGGTAACTTCGTCAATGGCGGTACCAAAAACGGGCGACAGGCCAGACGTCGCTGCTTCGATGCGAGCACGTACTCCATCCATGGGACGCAAGCCTTTGGCGTCGCGCACTGCAGGCCCAGCTCCCTTTGCAGGGGTGGCGGGTTGTCTTACCGGGGGGGCGGGCCGCGCAACTGCTGCGGGTGCTGCGGATGCAGCGACTGGTGGGGCAGGAGCTGGGGCCGAAACTGGAACCGGAGTTTCAGGTGCTGGCGACGCACCTCGGCCCCGTGGTTCGATGATGCGACCAGGCGTCTGGTCTTTGGCGCACGCATTTCCGTTTTCTCGCCAGCACAAGGCATGGTGCGCGGAGAAGCATGACGGGCACAGGACAACCTGGTCGGCAACCGCAAACAGACCGCTGCACTTGGGGCACGTGGAACCCAACCACTTGGAGTTCGCAAGGGTCGCGCGTAGGGATATTGCCGCGCCGGCGGCCCCGCCTTCGGTGGTCACGCGTGCTTCGCCTTCCTCAATCTCGGATTTCGTTACGATCCACCCCGGGGACACGCCCGCGACGTCGGTGCGGACCCGCGCCTAAACGGCGTCGACGCCCTCACCGGACAGGACCAGTTCCAGGTCGGCCGTCGGACGACGCCCCTCCTTGGCCTGTCGCATGATTTTTTCCTGAAGTTTCAGGATGCCGTGCATCAGTGCTTCGGGCCGGGGTGGGCATCCACCGATGTAGACATCGACGGGAATTACCTGGTCAACACCTTGCACAACAGTCGGATACCGGTAGTACGGCCCGCCGCAGGTTGCGCATCCACCCATCGAGATGACCCACTTGGGTTCTGGCATCTGCTCCCAAAGTATTCGGACTGCCGGGGCCATCTTGGTCGTGACCGTGCCCGAGACGATCATCAAGTCTGACTGCCTCGGCGTCGCACCGACCTGCCCGATGAGGCCGAAGCGGTCAAGGTCATGCTTCGCCATGAACGTCGAGATCATTTCGATGGCGCAACAGGCGAGACCGAATGTCATGGGCCACAGGCTGCTCTTCCGCGCCCACTGGAAGAGTTGATCAACGCTTGTCGTCACGATGCCCTGCGGCAGTCGCGCATACAAGTTCTCAGCTGGAAGCATTCCCGCGGCCCCATCGTTCAGGGGCAGGTCAGGAGCAGTGGAGTTTGCGTAGGCCGTCGCGAAGGGGGTCGGCGGCCCCAGATTTACTCCCACGTCAGCACTCCCTTGCGCCAGGCATAAACCAGACCGAACAGCAGCACCGACATGAACAGCATCATCTCCCAGAACGCGAATGGGCCGAGTCCCTTGTAGACCACCGTCCAAGGGAAGAGAAACACCGTTTCGATTTCAAAGATCAGGAAAAGGATCGCATAGAGATAGTAGCGCAGGTTCATCTGGCTCCATCCCTGCCCGATGGTCGGCATCCCGCACTCGTAGATGCTCTCCTTGCCACGGGTCCGTACCCGTGGTGCGAGGATGTTGGCAATCAAGAGGGTCAGGGAGATGAACCCGATGCCCAGTAATGTAGCCGCGATGACCGGCGAATATGTGATTGAATAACTGCCCACGCCCGGAACGCTCCTCACGGTTGGCGACGCTGACTGACGTACGCGGCCCGCCTCCCTTATGATCGCACGAAACCGACCGGGAACCCCATGCCTCGTGGGTTCAAGAGGGTTGCGCAGGATCATGGTTGGAGGGGCAAGGAAGGAACTCTGGGACGATGCGACGCATAGGTATTGGGATCATCGGGTGCGGAAACATCGCTCGGTTTCACGCGATGGCACTGAAATCACTCGAAGCCGATGGCGAGTGTGACTTGATCGCGTGTGCCGACCTCGATGGGGACAAGGCGGCCACACTGGCGCGGGATCATGGGATTCCGAACCACTACACCGATGCGCGTGCGGTGATCGACCACCCGGGTATCGAGGCAATAGCAGTGTGCACGAACCCGCCTTTCCACCTGCCTGCAACCCTCATGGCCACTGCCGTAGGCAAGCACACCATTGTCGAGAAGCCGATGACGATGGATCTGGCTGAGGCTGACCGCGCAATTGAGGCGACCCGCAAGGCCAATCTCCGGTTCGCGGTCATCTTCATGCGTCGGTTCTGGCCTGCGGCCCTCCGGGCACACGAAGCTATCAAGGCGGGAAAGATCGGGCGTCCGATCAGTGGTGAGTTCATGTTCAAGTGGCACCGCGCTGAGTCGTATTACCGCGATGCGCCGTGGCGTGGCACGTGGAAGGGCGAAAACGGTGCAGCGTTGGTGAACCAGGCGGTTCACGGGATCGACATGTACCTCTGGCTCATGTCAGCGGCCGGGCCATGTACTTCCGTCTACGGCAAGTGGGCAAACCTGACCCATCCGTACATCGAATGTGAAGACACGGCGGTGGCTGCCCTCCGTTGGGAAAACGGCGCCCTGGGGGTTGCGTCGGTGTCGATCTCGACGACGCCGACACTCGGATCCCGGATCACGATCACCGGAGAGACTGGCGCAACCATATCGGTGCTTGAGGACCCGGAAGGCCGAATGGGCGTCAACGACATCTGGACAATCCCAGGCGAGGAAGCTTCGGCGGCGTCGGAACTGGCACGGGCTCGGGAAGCCAAGGAAGACCATTTCTCTCCCTTCCCGATCTGCCACAAGTGGCAACTGCAGGACTTTCTGTCGGCAATACGTGAGGGACGCGACCCACTCGTGACGGGAGAGGAAGGTCGCCGGTCAATTGAGTTCATCCAAGCCCTTCGCGAGTCGACCAGAAGCGGTTCCGAAGTTCGCCTCCCGCTTTGATCTGTGGACGTGGCGGGTGTTTGCAACCCGCCACGTCATTGTCTCGCGGTACCGCCTCCCCCCGGGGGCCTATCCTCCCCAACCCTCCACGGCGTGGGCACGCAGGAAGTCGATGTTCATCTCCAGTCCAAGCCCCGGCTTGCGCGGCACGAAGAGATGGCCTGCTCGGGTGTCAAGTGGCGTGTCGATGAACGCGTTGTAGGCGTCTAGCTTGGATCTCATGGTCTCAAGTTTGTAGAAATTCGGGACTGTCATCATCACGTGGGCGCCGGCGAGGACGTTGATCGGCCCGCTTGCATCGTGAGGGCTGACTGGGACGTAGTACGCCTCCGCCATGGTGCTGATCTTCTTCAGTTCCGAAATGCCTCCGGTCCAGGTGACGTCGGGCATGATGAAGTCGGCAAGGTGCTGCTCGAGGACAGGGACGAAGTCGAAGCGGGTGTGAAGCCGTTCCCCGACGCAGATGCGGGTCTGCACCTGATCGCGGACCTGACGAAGTGCGTGGTAACTCTCCGGCGGGACGGGTTCCTCGAACCAGGTGATGTTGTACGCCGCGAGGCGGTTCGCAAGGCGGATCGCCGTCGGGACGTTGTAGAGGGCGTGCGCATCGATCAGGATCTCGACATCAGGGCCAACCGCCTCGCGGATCGCGGCGATGATGTCGACGCCCTTCTGCTCGCCGGCCGCGCTTATGTTGCCGTCGAGATAGCGCGTCCCGGTCCGGCCCATCTCTTCCCAGAATGGATCAGTCTTGATGGCGTGGACGCCGTCGTTGACCGGAACGAGGGCGTTTCGCGCACTCTCCTCAGGTGTCGTGGCGTACGGGAAGTGGGTGTAGAGGGCGATTGAGTCACGTATCGCGCCACCGAGCAGCTCGTAGATGGGAAGGCCAAGCGCCTTCCCGCGAATGTCCCAGAGGGCGATGTCGATGCCGCTGATGACCGCGGTGGTGAATCCTCGCGTCCCAACGTACGTGAACGCCCGGAAGATCCGGTGCCAGATCTCTTCGATACGGGATGCGTCGTGGCCGATGAGCATGGGAGCCAGTTCGCGCACCACGGCACACACCGCGCGGTTGGCGACTGGGCCGGGGTACGTGGTGATCTCGCCCCATCCGGTGATCCCCTCGTCAGTGTCGACCTGGATGAAGACGTACTGACGAGTTGGCACCGGGGCTTCGGAACCCGGTTGACCCTGCGAATACAGGATGCCCGGTTCGTGGATCGGCACGGCCACAATCCACGGGTTGATGGCACGGATTTTCATGTCTGGCGATCCTCTTGGTCTGTGTGCGCTCAGTGCCCGGTTGGTTCAGTGCCCGGTTGGTTCAGTGCCAACCCTTCCCCGATCCCCATGGTCGAGCAGGATGTTCCGGATTGCTTCGGCATAGAACACCTCGGAGTCGTCTTCCGGCGCGTAGCCGATGGCGACGCGTGCGTTGGCGATACTCCAGAAACCGCGGGTATTGTTCGACACACCGTTCACGATCAGGAACGGCACGCCGTCGCTGTTGCGGATGTCCGGGGTCTCGACACTCCGGACGATGAGTTGGGTCAGGTCTCGCGGACTGATCCACGCGCCAAGGTCGCGCTTGAATCCCACCGGGTTGCCGACGAAGTGCGCCTCTTCGATGTGTCTTGGAGCCCCGATCCGCACTTGCACCACTTCCAGAGGGCGTCCGGGCGCGCCTGTGGCGTACGTGAAGCCAAGGGCCTCGTAGGCAATCTTTGACCACCCGTAATAGTTGTCGCTGCGAGGCAGGTCCGCAGGTGTGACCTGATCGATTGTCCGTGCGTGTATCCGAGGCTCATACCAGTCAGCGGCGTGGTTCGAGGACGCCATGACAACCCGTTGCACGCCTGCCTCGTGTGAAAGTCGGTAGACACGTTCGGCCATGTCCACGTTCACTCGCTCATCTTCGTAGGCAAGCTGGGTTCCGACGGTCACTGGGCCGGTTGGCTTGTGGTACCCGAGGTGAATGACAGCGTTGCGTCCGGCAAACAGTGGCCGGAGTTCGTCGTCGTTGGCTGACTGGAAATCCAGGACCGTTACTCCCGGAATTGTTGTGTCGTCACGCCGGACACTGCGAGCATCGGTGAGGACCATGTCGTAGCGTGTGTGAAGGGTCGGCAGTAACTGGGAGGCGATGTAGCCCGTGGCACCGGTCAGGAGTACGCTCAGGCGTCGGCCGGGCGCTTCGGGCAAGCGGCTAGATGCTCCGGTAGCTGCAGGTCGAGGCTGCTGGCCGGGTGTTCCGATGACCTGGGCGGATGTGAACATGGTGGACGGGGTGCCGGCAGACATGACAAACCTCGTTTCGCGTTGTGGTCGTCGCGCAGGATATCGCGGACTCAACGGTGCTGCGCGACCGGGTTGCCTCAGGGTAGCGACCCTAGGCAACTGGCGACATCCTCACGAACGTACGACCGGCAGCACCTTGCGTTCGTTTCGGCGCTTACCATCTTGAGTACAAATGACCGCCCCAGAACCCTCGAACTCAGGCGAACGGCTCAAAGAAAGCCACGGCGGTTTGCACCGGTCGGCTGAACTGATGCGCGCATCGGCGCGTGTTGCGGCGATTGCTGCGCGCTATCCGACGCCTCACGTTCTGACGAGGCGGGACGGCGAGAAGGCGCTAGCTGAAGTCAGGGCGCGTGTTGGCCCCCGATTGCGTGATGCCGTCAGCATCATCGACCGCTACTGCCCGACTGGTTATCCAGTCTTCGAGGACAACGCAATCCTGGGCCCGGGCGGTGCGGTGGGCGTGCGTCTTAGTGCGTGGCACTCGCTGTTCTTTGCGCTTGAGGCTGATCGCCCTCCGCCCGCCCGGCATGTTCCACCAGTGGGGGTGTTACCCGGCGAAACCTACGAAGTGAAGCCTCGTCGGATGCCTGGAGGTCCCTTGCCATCACCAGACATGGATGCTCCGGTGATGCTCGTGTGCCTGACCCTGCGGTACGACCCGGACAGGGGATGGGTGGAACTCCGGCGGCGCCTTGATCCACGTTGGGACGACGAACTGATCGACGATCATGTTGTGCCATGCTTGGTTGGGTTTGCCCATGACGCGATGGCCAGGCATGTCGCAGGGCGCGACGGGACACGTGAACGAACACCATCAACGCCGGGTTGACAGATGGCGCAATTCACGGCGCGATGAGGAGGTTGGAGATGCTTGAGGCTGGCGCAATGGCACCGACGGTTCCGGTGCTCTCAGACACCGGTGAAACCGTTTCGCTCGCGAATTTTCGCGGGCAACGCGTGATGGTGTACTTCTACCCAAAGTCCGATACGCCCGGCTGCACGACCGAATCGTGTGAGATCCGAGACGATTTCACTGGGTTCGGCGACCTTGGTGTCGTTGTCCTTGGGGTCAGTCCAGACCCGGTGAAGGCGCAGGCCAAATTCCGGAAGAAGTTCGAGCTTCCATTCACGCTGCTTGCTGACGAACACCACACGTTGGCCGAAGCATTCGGGGTCTGGGGTTTGAAGAAATTCATGGGGCGTGAGTACATGGGTGTCACCCGATCAACGTTCATCATCGAACCTGACGGCACGATCGGGCATGTTTTCGCCAAGGTCACACCCAAGGGCCATTCCCAGGAAGTCCTCGCCTTCCTGCGAGGCTAGCGGTCTTGACCTTGCGACGACTTGTGGTAGCGCGCACCTAAGCAGTGCGCCACCATCAGGAGGCTCTGGATACGAATGTACCGCCGCCGGTACAATGGCCCGGAATCTGATGAGTGACGTGATCGCGGCAAGGTTCGACCATATCGTTGTAGCCGTGAAGGACCTAAAGAAGGCCGTTTCGACGTATCGCGATGCCTTGGGGTTCTCGGTGGTGGCTGCAGGTGCAGATTCGGTTGGCACCACGGTAGCGTCGATACATTTCGGCATCTACTCTGTCGAACTGGTGGCCGTCAGTGATCGATCAAATCCGTCCATACGGTGGCTAGAAGAGTGGCTTGACATCGCGAAGGAGAACCCTCCGAGTTTCGCGGTTGCCGTGGAAGACCTTGAGGGCGCGGTTGCAAGGCTCGATAGCCAAGGCATTCCACACGCGGAGATCACGGCGTGCGAGCGCGTACTGCCTGACGGGTCCATGGTCCGGTGGCGAGAGGTCGTTGTGGCTCCTGAGTCCACGCCGCGAACCCAGTCGCCCGGGGTGATCGCCGCGTCCGGAAGGGCAGTCTCATTGCCTGCACGTGGACAGCCCGCACCGAGGCCGACGCTCCCGCCGATGCCAATCCTCGTGGAGTACGAAGGTGGTGAAGACGGCCGTCGGGAGGTGGTGGAGGGTCTAGGAGGCAATGCCGAGCACGGTGCTGGATGGCGCGACCTGCAAAGCGTTTCAGTACTCGTGGCCGAACCCGAGTTTGCGGCTCAGTGCTATCAGACTGCCTTCGGATGGCCTCGGATCAACGACGGGCTTGCTGGTCGTGGCGTGGTCCTCGGGCTTGGGGCGATACGGCTCGAGCTGATCGCGCCGCCGAGTGGCGGGCGGGTCTTACCTCCCGGGCCACACCCGACAGCAATTGCGTTGCGGGCAGCTGACCGAAACGCCACGCTGGAATACCTGCGCGAGCGCGGGACTGCAGACGGTGCCGGACGGGGGGTCACCCCGGCGAAAGCACACGGCCTACGCATTGCTCTGCCCTGACCGCCTCTGGATGCCCGTCCGTTGGAGGCGGTTGGTGCGCTGCGCTGATGTCGCAGGGCGATTGGGCCCGTGAGGCACGTGACCTGTCCGACGATCACCAGGCGGTAATGGAAACACAATGGCAGATCTCGAAGCGTGGATACGGGTCGGCTACCCGATTGAGACGGTCCTCGGTGACATCGAACGCATCCTAGATGCGTGGCAGTCCGGTGGGGTCAAGGGCATCCTGATCGGCCCCCTTCGTTTCGATACCGGCCTGTCAGACGGGTCCACACTTGCCGATTTGCGTGCGGCCCATCTTTGCTCTCCGTCCGACCCGCGTCGCGTGGCAGCGTTTGAACCGAACCCAACAATCTACCGGCGGTACGGCGTGATGGCACCTGCACCGTCGGGCCACGACATGACGGTGAGGTGGCAAGCGCTGGGTCGGTTCCTGGATGCGGTCAAGCGCAAGAACATTGCGATATGGATCATTGAACCGGATGACGGAATGGTCGCGCCCGACCCGACCCCAGATACGGGTGTGTTGCCTTCCGACCTGCGTCATCGGCTCCTCTTTGAGGAAACGTGGCAACGTGCGTACATCGCACGGGTCGAGGACACGCTTGGTCAAGTCCCGCAGGCCGACGGGATCATCCTGACTGGCCCGGAGTGGGGGTACCTGCCTGGAACAACGGGTCCGGAAGACTTCCTCGGGCCGTTGCCTGCCACGGCTGCGCCACTTGCTTCCGCGTTGGGCTTTGACCTTGACCGGTTGATCGCAGCGCAAACACGTTTGGTAGCCCGTCTGCGCAAACTCACCCGGGAAGCAGCCCGCCTTGGTGCCGGAGGTGGGGCGTTCGCCACAACGACGATGCTGGGAAATGACCCGGGAATTGTGAGTTGGCTCACCTTCCGTGCGCGCGCCCTGTCGAAGTTCCTGCTGGCGGTCCATGACGTGACGGAACGCCTCGGCAAGTCACGTGGCAAGGATGTCAAGTTTGGACTAAGTCCCCTGATGCCGTCATTGGCGCCATTGGCTGGCTACGACTTTCCCGGTCTTGCCACGGTTTGCGACATGGTCGTGCCCCGTTTCGGCATCCATCATCGGGGCAATGATGGCCTGTACGGACTTCTCTCGAAGTGGGTTGCAGCGATGAATGAGTGGTCATCATCGCTCTGGGAGGCGGAGTCGTTCGAGGCGGTCGGCGCGCTGACTGGCTTGCACCTGCCGAGTACTGACCCGGCCGCTCCGGCAGGCCAGCAAATGCTGACACTGCGGGATTTCGAGCGCGGATACCCTGAGGCATTCTGGCGCGAGGTGATAGTGCCCGAGGCACGCCGTGCAATCGCCCAAGCCGATGGGTATCCGTGGCGGGTTCTTCCCTCGGTCGGCACCGGACGCCGTCCCCAAGGAGGTGACCCGATCGGGGTTGCCGACTTCCGCCGGCTCCTCGACGCCATGAAGGAGGGCGGAGTGCGCCAAGTCGTCTATCACAACTACGCTCACCTCACCAGTGGCGAGTGGTCGATGCTTTCCGAAGTCAGCGGATCGGCCTGGCGCCCCGGTTCAGGCTCGCAGAGTGGGTATGAACCACCGGACCTCTAACTCAGCGGTCAAGCCGGGTTGGTGATGCGATCCGGTTCTGACGAGAGAAGAGCCGGGGTGGAACCTCGCAAACGTGCGCGCATTCAGATAACTGCCGGCGTTCGGCATTGTTCCGTGGCGCCTGTCAAGGGTCGCCTTTGGAGCCGGTTCTCAGAGGGAACCTCCCGTACACTTCCGTTCAAATGACTGGCTCAGGCGTTGCACGACTGGTGGTCTTCGTTGCGTTTTTTGACCTCTTCTGCCAGTTCCCGCTAATCGCACCATTTGCCCGGCAACTTGGGGCGGAACCGTTGGTCGCTTCGGTGACCGTCGCAACTTACAACGTGGCAAACCTAGTCGGAAACCTCGCGGCCGGATTCGTTCTTGTTGGGATTGGCCGGCAGCGAACGCTCGTGGGAGGGTTGCTGGCTTCAGCCATTGCCCTGGCGCTCTACGGTGTAGTGTCCGAACCATGGCAGTTCGGTGCCGTGCGCGCCTTGCATGGGTTTGGGCAGGCGGTTCTCTCGCCGGGTGCTTTCACCTTGCTGAGTGACAGTGTTGCTCCTGCCCGCCGTGCCCAAGCGATGGGCACCGCCGGAGGGTTCATTGCCATTGCCGCGGTGATTGGACCGGCGGTTGCAGGCATCGCCGGGACAGCGTTTGGATCAGTCGTGATGTTCCAGGCAGTCGCCGGGCTCATGATCGCAACAAGTGCAGTCGTCGCTTTCCTCGGCAGGAATGTTGAGGCGTCGGCAGTTGCGAGGGAACGGACCACTGATGCGGTGAAGGTGTCAGTCAGCGCAATCCTGAGGCGACCCCAATTGATTGTCGCGAACATTGCTTGTCTCGTGTGGACCGCGGGGATCGGCACCCTGGTCGTTCACCTTCCCCTTTTGCTGGAAACGCGAGGGGCATCGGCGAGTGTGCGGGGCACGGCGTTCAGCGTGTACGCGTTGGTCTCTCTATTGCTTTTCGCTCGTCCATCGCCATGGTTAGTCAACCGGTTCGGGCGCCTGCCTGCCCTCGCTGGAGGATTGTCACTGATCGGGGTCAGTTTGCTGGCTTTGGCCGTCACCAGCACTACGGTGGGGGTCTACGGTGCGATGGCACTTTTCGGGTCGGGGTTCGGACTGCTGTTCCCGGCGGTCACGTCGTACATAGCTGACCACTCATCCACAGCTGAGAGGGGTATGGCATACGGTGCCTTCTACGCGGCCTATTCACTCGGCGTTGTGGCAGGTGAGATTGGCAGTGGTCAGTTGGCCGAGGTCTTTGGGGCAGCGACTGTCGCTCCCTTCATTGCATTTGGTTGCCTTGCTCTCTTTGTCACCCCATGGATAGTGATGGTGAACCGGCGGGTCGCGCCAGTACGCGCTATCGCGCCCGCACTCTAGGCTGCGACTTACGACGTGCGCCTAGTACGAGAACGTGGTCCAGGTCGCGTCATCTGGCTCGCCCCAACTGACGCTGACCGTTCGCGCACCGGTGTCGCCTATCCAGGCAGCGATGGTGCGTTCCCGACAGATGCTGTCCGGGAAGCCGACACGGTCCGACAGGACCGCAGTCATGTCGTGCACATTCATTTGAGGCCGGACAAGTTCCTGCGCCCTCCCAAGGCGCGTGATTGAGTTCGGGCGGGGGTCTCCTGCCCGTTCCGCAATCTCTGGCGACAGGTAGTGATTACTATGGGCGTACACGCCACCGGTCGTGGCGTCGTTGACGATCACGGTCGTGGCCGTTGTCTCAACATTGACAATCCGGTGACCCTGCACCATGAAGTAGTTCCACCCCCCACCGCGAGGCATCTGGTGAAGCAACTCGATGGCGTCATCGATTGACGGTTGATCCAGAAGGACGCGGGATACGCAACTTCTCGGGACCCCATGCCGGCGGTCCGGGTCTGGGAGGGCATCGATCATGATCATCAAGCCGTGTCCGTTGACCGAGGCGGCACACCCGGCAAGGGACATGGCGTAGTTCAGGGCTGAGAACCGGTTTGCCACCTTGCTACCCGCACTGAGCACGGTGGCGTCAAGGAGGTAGATGCCATCCAGGTTCGCGGGTGAAGAGTCTTCGGTGTGACCCACCACGACACCCGGTCCGCTTCGGCTGGCGATGCTTGTGCAGCCACCGGGAGCGGCATCGATTTGGGTGTCTGTGCCCGCATCAAGGGAGCGGGGGACGCCCGTGTCCGCAATATCCGGATCGAGGGACGGGATTGGGTCGGGTGCAGGTCGGTCGGGGCGTGACCATAGGAATGCCGACCCTGGGGGACGCGATTCGAAGCAGTTCAGACGAAAAAGTGTCTCGAACGAGACGTCCGCACCCAGCGCCAACCCTTCGAGTTCGCGGAGTGCACCGGGTGTGTACCGTTCAGCGAATTCCAGATACGGTTCGATCTGCGCACGAAGGGTCGCGTCGTCAGACCCTTCGGACGCAAGAACCTCGTGGGCGATCTCGACGGCACTGACGATTTGCCTGCGTCGATACGCACCCATGGTGCGTCCAAGGGCGGTGTGGCCGCCGGAGAATCGGAGGACTGGCAGGGTTGCCCCCGGGACTGCTTTGGCCATTCGTGGGTTACCTACCTTGGTGTGCGGACGGGATGACAGGCTGCGGAATGCGTAAGGGGGGTGAAAGCAGGGATGCCTTGTCGAAGCGATTCACGATCCGGCAAAAAGTCGGGAAGTGGCGCATCTCAGGCGCACGGTCCAATGTGTGGGCGAAGCGTCGGCGCCCTGGAGCGGAAGAGAGGCCCGCCTCGGAACCCGAACATGGGCGCGTCAACGTTGGTCAGCCGGATCGTGAGAGGGAAGCAAGAAGGAGACGACCCCCTGGCGGAATGCACGGTCGAGGTAGGCATCTGCCTGTGAGATCACGGCGCGGGCTGCCTCAAGGCCTTCCCGAAGCATATGAGCCTGATCGGACTTGGCGCGTAGGTTGACGACTTCTGCAATCATGCTGCGTCGAGTGTTTCATGGTGACCATGTCGCCGTCAACCGGACAGTCAATCCGGACGGGGATATACTCGCCAGCGGCGCCGACACGGCTCGTGTGGTGACCCTTCATCGAGAGGTTGAACCCACCCATGCCGGCACGTGTCCTTGCTACCGCGCGAAATGTGCGGCTCGTGCTACCCGATTACGCAGACCGGTTGCGGGAAGCGGGGATTGAACTGGTCATCCCGGATACCAGCGCGGTGACCTTGACCGAGGCGGAATTGCTTGAACAACTGCCGGGGTGCATCGCAGCGGTTTCGATGCCCGATCCGTACACGGAGGCGGTGATTGCAGCAGCGTCGCCTACCTTGAAGCTCATTGCACGCTCCGGGGTCGGTTATGACTCGATCGATCTCAAAGCCGCGCGCGACCACGGAGTGTGGGTGACGAGCACCGTCGGATCGAACCACGATGCGGTCGCCGACTACACCTTCGGCCTCCTGCTTGATCTTGCGAGGCGTATCACCGAAACCTCCAACGCGACCAGGATTGGCACATGGGCACGTTTTCCGGGGTTCGAGCTTCGGGGCAAGACCCTCGGGATTGTGGGAACGGGCCGGGTGGGCCGTGAGGTTGCGGCCCGGGCGGTAGGTTTCGGTCTGAAGCTGGTTGCGTCTGACCTCTATCCCGATCATGATTGGGCAAGGCAAACCGGCGTTACCTATGTCTCGCTTGACGAATTGATGGCGTCGAGCCACGTGGTCACCCTGCACGCGCCATCGACGGCGGGTACACGGCACTTGATCAATTCCTCATCGCTCGCACAGGCACGTCCGGGGGTCTACATCATCAATACCGCCCGGGGCGAACTTGTGGATGAGCATGCCCTGCTTGATGCCCTGATGGCCGGCCACGTGGCTGGAGCAGCGTTGGACGTCTTCAGCGATGAGCCACCAACCGTGGCACAGGCGGCGTTGATCGCACATTCGAAGGTCATCCCTACATCACACTGCGCCGGGGCGGCAATTGAGGCGCAGACACGTTCGGCGGCGATGTGCCTTGACGAGGTGCTTAGGGTGCACCGGGGAGAGCGACCGCTGCACGTCGTTCCGGAACTTTCCTGACTCAGTGATGCGGTGGCGACACCGCTTGTTTTTGGAGCGCAAGATGACAGGGAACCCATCGCGAAACGTCCGACTGGTGATCGTTGGACTGGGTGGCATTGCCGTCGATCAGTACCTGCCTGAGATCGCCCAGATGCCGGGTGTGGAGATCGTTGCCGTTTGCGATGTCCGGGCGGATTGGGCAACGACCCAGGCGGCGCGGTTTGGTATTCACCACGTCTTCACTGAAGTTGACAAGCTGGTTTCCTTTGCGCAGGCTGAAAAGGTCGATGCGCTTATTGATCTCGCAAGCATTCCTGCCCATTTTCCAGTCAACCTTGCAGCCTTGAAGGCTGGCCTGCACGTCTATTCCCAGAAACCGCTTGCCTCGACGGTCGAGGAGGTTTCCGCCTTGATGACCGAGGCCGCCGCTCGAGGCCTTCATATTTCTGCGTCGCCGATTCACATGCTCAGGCCGGAAGTGCGGGAAATGAGACGCCTTGTTGGTTCCGGTGCCCTCGGGAAAATCTCACTCGCTCGCGTCCGGTCATCGCACGGTGGGCCGGAGTACTTCCAGTATCGCGACCATGACCCGTCCTGGTTCCATCAGGAAGGTGCTGGTCCGCTGCTGGACATGGGGGTCCATGGTCTGACCATGATCACCGGGATCCTTGGTCCCGCCCGGGCAGTGAGTTGTCTTGCGGGCATCTCCGAGGCAGTCCGAACCGTTCGTTCCGGTGCTTTTGATGGCAAGGAAATCCAGACGGGTGTTCCGGACAACTACCTCATCACGCTGGACTTCGGAAACGCGACCTTCGCGGTTGTGGACAGCAGTTACTGCGTGAAGGCGGCGAATGGTCCATCGATGGAGATCTTCGGAAGCAAGGGATCGCTTTCAGTCGGCGGTTTGGGTGGAGATCGAAGCGGTGGTCCCCCCTTCGAGATTTTCATGGATGATGCGGATCACGGTGTGCGTGGCTGGATGACGCCGATGACACGGTTTGACCGGTTCAAGCAGGCTGTTGGGGTTGAGGATCTGGTCGGGGCGATCCGTGAGGGACGAGAACCCGTCCTGACGGCGGCTCACGCTCGACACGTTCTTGAAATCATGAACGCGTGCCCGGTTGCGTCGCGCGATGGACGTACCGTGCCACTATCGACGAGTTTCTGACCAAATCCCCGAGTTCCCCTTGATGGTGTTCATGGCTCAAATGGCAGTTCGTGCCCGCGCGTGGGCCTGGACGCGCGTCTTGACCGAAAGCGTCGGCGTTCGCACGCTGTGGCTTCTCACACACCACCGCCCCATGATCACCCCCAACTCCCACGCCCCTGATTGCAATCCGCTTTGCGCGGTCCACCCCCACGCTCCGGACTGCAATACGCTTCGCTTGTTACACGCTGATGCTTCACTATTCAGGAGATTTTCCGAGGTGGCGGGTATCGTCGGAGGGCCTGACGGTGCAGTGTGACGCAGGGCTGATCCATCGGAAAAGTGGGCATTGCTGTTTGTGCCACCCGGGCGTTCTGACCAACCGGAACCACGGCTGCGAGACCACGTGGAAGGCAAACACGGTGTGCGGGCAGACAACTGGCGGCTGGTCTCGGGCGTCTGATCGCGTCATGCCAGACTTCTGGGTATCTACACGTGTGATGTCATCAACCCGGATCGCCGCGCGAACTTTTCCATGGATTGATGCGTGACAATGAGCAATCTTGACGTTTCGGTTGACCCTGAGTCGCTTGAAGGCAACAGCTTGATCGGGTCTGCCAACCGGGACGGCGCGGTCCATGATTTCAACAAGCGAACGCGGCAGTGGTCACGGCGTGACGGGATCATGACAGCGGCGATCATTGCCGGTGGAGGCATTGCCGGGGTTGGATTGGGCGTTGCGTTTGATGTTGTTCCAGTCGATGAGCCGGCTTCGCTGGGGGGGCGCATTGGTGGGTTGATTGCGACGTGGGAACAACGCGCGTCCGGACATACCCCATTCCGGGCCACTGGAGACCGTGGAGAGCTGCGCCTAGCGTGGATGATGCCTCCGGGCAGGATCGTGGCGGATGTCCTACCGGGTGGCCGCGTGCGGCAAGTCTCAGTTGGGCGTGAAAGGCAGACTTCGAATGCGGTCGATGTCGATCCGGATGACTGGACGATCGCTGAAGCCGGGGATGTTGCGCGCGCGTGGTTGCCTACAGACGCGGTTTTTCAGGGCGTCGAGGCATTTGTCGTTGGCGACCGCGAGGCTGGGCCGCGTGAGCGCTTTGAGAGCCGGTCCCTGGCTAGGGTGCTGACCGTTACGGACTACCTGAGTTCGCGCGCCGAGGGCCCCCCAGGTGCGTGCCTTGCCCAGTATTACGTGACCAATGCCGGTGGCGTGGCGTTCATCCTGGTAGGGCTGGCATGACTTTGGATGATCGCGCTCCCAACCCAAGTAAAGCCTTGCGAGAAGGCGATGCCGATCGCCAACAGTTGGTGGACGTGCAAGGATGAGACCGATTGTGGCCTGGACAATCGGGGTTCTCGTTACGGCAAGTATCGTCGTGGCATTTGTTGGCAGGCACGGCGGACCGGTTGTGCTGTCCGCACTCCTTGCCTTGGCCGCACTCGGCATCTATCTGCTTGCGTCACCGGACGGAGACCCTGCTGACACTTGAAATGCCGAAGGCCCGGTCACGAGCGGCCGGGCCTTCGGATTGCTGATGTGGTGTGGCAACTACCTCGAGACAGGGTTGACCACCTGTCCATCCCTCAAATCCTCGACACCGGTGACAATCACCTTGTCGCCTGCGCTCACACCTTCGAGGACCTCGACGATGGTTCCGGTGGTGAGGCCGACTTTGACAGCGCGGCTTTCCACCTTGTTGCCAGCACCGACCACGAACAGCTGGCTCTTTCCATTGCTGAGGATGATGGACTCGCGACTAACCACGATGGCGTTCGCGCGTTCCTCGGTAGCAATTGAGGTGGTAACGAACATACCGGGACGCAGACGGGTATCTTGCTTCACTAGGCGGACGCGGGCAGTGAACGAACGGTTTCGGGTGTCACCGGACGGCGTGACAGCGCTGATCTTCCCTTCGAGCGAAACTCCAGGAAGGGCAGGCGAAGTCATGGAGACGGACTGCCCTTCCTTCACGGCACCGACCTTGGCTTCCTCCACCGGGATTGTGATCTCGATGCCGGAGGAAATGACCGTGACTACTGCCTGACCTGGATTGAGCAATGATCCGATGGAGGTGTTACGCGCAGTGATCACTCCATCGATTGGTGCGTAGATGTACGTCTCGGCAAGATTGGCCTGAGCGAGGCGGACCGCGGCTTCGGCTTGAGCCACACCGACACGAGCGGTTTTCAAGTCATCCTCGGTGAATGGGTTGGCACGCAGCTTGTACGCGCTGGCTGCTTGGTCGGCGGTTGCACGTGCCCCGTCGGCTTGACTGCGGGCACCGGCGATCTGGGATTCGGCACCAGTACGCTGTGACAAGAGGGCGTTGACCTGAGCGGCAGCGGCTGCTGCTTGTGACGCCGATGCCTCTGCCTGGATTGCCGAGGCGTCCGCGCTGGCTTCGGCGGCCTGAGCCACAGCTTCGGCTCCGAGTGCCTGCGCCTCGGCGGCCTTTGAAGCCTCTTCAAGCGACTTGATGTCAAACTCACCCGGGGTGATGACCTTGGCGCGCTGGTTCTCGGCGACTTTCAGGCCTTCCTTGGCAGTCTGGAGGTCGAAGCCGATCTGGCGCTGCCGGAGTTCGAGGTTGAGTTGGGCCTGTTCCAGCGCCAATTGTGCGTTCTTGACACGCACCGGGTCAGGATTGCGTGTCAGATCAACGGTGGCCTGCGCGGCTTCCACGGCAAGTTGGGTCTTGCGGAGGTCCCACCCGGTAGCGCCGGCCTGGGCCTTGTTGTAGGACTCGCGAGCAGTGTCTCGGCGGATGCGTGCTTGCTCGATATTCGCCTGTGCTGCCACGACGCCACCCTCGGCTTGGGCGAGGGCAGAGTCAGAAACGACGAGTGGGCCGAAGGTAGCCCGGCTGCGCTTTGCCGCGTCAAATGCCTTCTCGGCGATGCGAAGACTTTCACCGGTGGCATCGTACGCCTTGTCGGCGCTCTCGTACGCCAGACGGATCGATTCAAGGTCTTCAGCGCGGACTGGGGCCTCGGTGAGGTTCGAAAGCGTTGCCTTGGCGACATCCAACTGTGCTTGCACGGCCCGGAGCTGTTCAGGGCGCGCCGGATCCTGCGCCTGCTGAAGCGCAAGTCGTGCAGCTTCCACCTGTGCCTGGACAACCCGGATTTCGTCGTCACGCTGGGAAGCCTGTGCCAAACGGATCTTGGCAGTCTCGACTTGGCTCTCCAGAAGGGCCAGATCTTCGGGGCGTGGGTTCCTCAGCTGGTCAAGCCGGACCTTGGCCGCGTTCGCCTGAGCGCGAGCGGCGTTTGCCTGATTGCGCGCGCCGCTGGCCTGGGCGCGCGCGCCTTGCGACTGTGTTTTTGCTGCCTGTGCCGATGCCTTGGAGGCATTGGCCTGGTTGGTGGCAGCGTCAATCTGGGCATCAAAGGTGGTCAGCGACTGTTCGGCCACGGCCGCTTGCGATGCGACGGCGTCGGCTTGCTTCTCGGCGGCGGTGCGTTGGGCGGCAGCCACGGCGACATCGTCAGCGCGTGGTCCCCGTTCGAGTTGGCCCAGGCGGACTTGGGCACCCATCAGCCCGGCTTCTGCCTGGGCAACCTGTGCTTCAATGATCACGCGATCAAGTTCTGCAATGAGTTGCCCAGCTTTGACATTCTGGCCGACTTCGGCATCGAGGCGGGTGACACGTCCCGAGACCTTTGTACTCACTGAAACCTGATCCGTTGCCTCAACCGCGCCACTGCTGATCACGGATGCACGAACCGTTTCCTTGCGAGCGTCGACGACCGCCACATTAAGGGGTGGCGCGACTGGGGCAGCCTTGGCGGTGTCTGGCTGGCCTCCGCAAGCGGTCAGGAATAGCCCTCCCAGGGCCACGATTGCGACGGCGAGGTTGGTGCCAGTGGTGGCGATGCGCGAGACGGTGGCGCCGACGCCAACCTTCTCCGTCTCTGTAGCCGGTTGCGAAACGATTTCCTCGTTGCTTCCCGACGTGGAGGAACCCGATCCGTTCATATCCTTCTCCTTGGGTCCACGCGACCGGTCGCGCTTGAACCCCCGCAAGATCCAATTCTGGAAGTCGTCGATGAGTGTGTAGAGAGTGGGAACGAAGACTAGGGCGAGGATTGTGGAACTGATCATCCCGCCGAAAATGACCCAGCCAATGGGCGCCTGCACCTCCGCGCCATCCTCGATTTTCAGCATCAGCGGGATCTGCGCAAAGATCAACGCTGCCGAGGTCATGAGGATCGGCCGGAGCCGGCGTGGCCCTGCTTCCATCAAGGCGTCATACCTACCCATTCCTTGTTCGCGTCGGAGGGTGTTGGCGTAATCGATCACAAGGATCGAGTTCTTGCCGACGAGGCCGACGAGGGCAATGATCCCGATGAGTGAAAACGTATTCAGTGTCTCCTGACCGATTGCCAGACCCGACATTGCGCCGACAAGGGCGAGTGGCAGGGCGGCTATGACGATCAGCGGATAGAGCAGGGACTCGTACAAGGCGACGAGAAGGATGTACACGAGGGCGATAGAGAGGAGAAGCGCGTTGCCGAACTCGGTGAATGTGTTGCTCTGCTGGTCGGCCTGCCCTCCGATCTTGATCCGGTAGCCGGCTGGAACTTCCACAGACGCGATTACTTGGTTCACCTTTTTTGTCACATCGCTCAGGATGAGACCCTCAGCAATGTTGGCCCCAATGGTGAGTGCGCGTTGTCGATCCGTGCGCTGGATCTGCGAGGGCCCGGCAGCAGGTGCGACTGTCGCGATCTGCCCTAGGTATACCTGCCCTCCTTTGGCAGGGCTGATGAGAGGTACCTGCTGGAGGAGTGTGATGTCCTTGCGGGTGTCATCGGTCAGCTGAACGCGGACGTCGACACCACTCGCGGCTCCGGAAGTTTGGTCGCGACGCAGGGTGGTGGCGACCGAGCCTGCGTACGCGGTCCTCAGGGTCTGAGCGACTTGTCCGGCAGACAAACCGAGGTCAGCCGCTTTTGCCCTGTCAAGCGTCACCACGTATTCCGGTGCACCCGCTTGACCGCTGTTGGTGATGTCAACGAGAGCTCCGGTCTCGCGGAACTTGCCGATGATCTTTTCCGCCAGTTCGTTGAGGACCTTGAGGTCGTCCCCGTACACACGGAGGCTCACTGGCTGGGCGCCTCCGCCCCCCGGCCCTGGTACCCCTGCACGAACCTTCAGGCCGGGGAAACCTTCGCCGAAAGCCTTGGTTTCCCGTGCAATCTGCTCCACTGACTTCGTACGCTCGCGCTTGCCCACCAGGATCACTTGGAGATTTGCAAATCGAGACTGGCGGGACGTTCCGCCTTCTCCTTGGCCGATGACCGAGTAGATGGCCTTGAACTCGGGAAGCTTGGTGATGCCTGCTTCCATTTGAGCAACCGCAGCGGCGGTAGCGTCGAGGGTAGATCCGGGCGGAAGTTCGAGAAGGATGTTGAAGGTTCCCTGGTCCTGGTTCGGGAAGAAGCTGCTCTTGACCACTCCTGTAGCCGGAAGCGCGACTGCCCCGGCAAATGACAGGACCGCGACCAGCATGATTACCCAGCGATGGCTAAGTGACCATCGAAGGATCCTGCGATACCGCTCTTCGAGACGCTCAAAGCCTCGGTCCCACCAGCGACCGAAGATTGCGAGGGGTCCGGTTCCGTGTTCGTCCTCCGACGTCAGCCACCGTGATGCAAGCAATGGGGTGAGCGTGAAACTCACCACGAGTGATGCAAGGGTCGCGGCGACAACCGTGAAACCGAATTGCCGGAAGAATTGACCGATCTGCCCGGACAGGAGACCGACAGGAGCGAAGACGACGACGTCAACTAGCGTGATCGCGATGGCCGCGAGACCGATTTCAGCCCGGCCCCGTACGGCTGCAACGCGGGGGGAGTCGCCTCGCTTGAGAAATTGGAAGATGTTCTCTAGCACCACGATGCTGTCGTCAACCAGGATGCCCACCGTGAGCGTCAGGGCGAGGGTGGTCAGGAAGTTGAATGTGAACCCCTGCAGATACATGAAGGCAAAGGTGGCGATGAGAGACGTTGGTATCGCCAAAAGTACGATCAGGGTGCTTCTCCACGAATGAAGGAAGGCGAGCAATACGATGCCCGTCAGGATGTTGGCCTCCAGCAGCGTCCGCTGAACACCGTTGAGGGAACTGGTGATGAATTCTGACGAGTCCTGGATTCCAACGAGCTGAACGCCCTCGGGAAGGGTTGTCCTGATTTTCGCCAGAGTTGCGCGGACATTCGCCGCAGTCTGGGTCACGTTCGCTGACGACTGCTTTGAGACCGAGATGCCGACACCGGGCGCGCCATTTACTCTGGCTAGGAACGTCTGATCCTTGTAACCGTCGATGACTTCAGCAAGGTCACGTACCCGGATGGTGCCACCGGTAGGCAAAGCCTGGACGACCGTGTCCCTGATCTGGTCAACCGATCGGAGTCGCGCATCGAGGCGAATATTCAGGTTCCGAGATCCGTCGTCAACGCGACCACCTGGAGCGTCGATGTTTTCCGATCCGAGAGCCTGGGACACTTGGGCAAGGGTGAGGTTGTACGCACGCAGTCGGTTGGGGTCTACCTTGACCTGAACCTCCCGCTGCTGGCCGCCGAAGATTGAGACCTGTCCAACACCGTTCGTCGTCTCCAGCTTCGGGCGCACTAGTTCATCGGCGATGCGGAACGCTTGCGCCGGAGTGACGTTGGACCCTGTCAGTCCGAGGGTGATGATCGGGGCAGCGGTGAAGTCAAACTTGAGGATTGTCGGCGCAATGATGTCATTTGGGAGTTGGCCACGGATACCGTTGACCCGCTTTTCCACCTCAATGGCGACGGTCTGGGGGTCTGCCTTGTCCTTGAATGTGACGATCACGACCGCCACACCTTCTGACGAGGTCGAATTGATGGTGTCAAGGTCGGCTAGCCCGGACACGGCGTCTTCGACCGGTCGGGTGACAAGGGACTCAACCACCTCAGGACTAGCACCCGGATACGGGATGGTGACACTCACGACCGGGAAGTTCACCGAGGGGAACAAGTCAACGCCAAGGCGTCCGTAGGCGATCAGGCCGAAGATCATCACCGACAGGATTGCCATCAGCATCAGTAGGGGCCGCCGAACTGACAGTGCGGTGATCCCACCGAGACCGCCGGAACTTTCATCCAGCGCGGTTTCAATTTCGTGATTCGCTGGCTGGTTTGGAGTGGTCTTGCTGCTCATTGTGAACGGTTGTCCTTCAGCGTGGAGTTTCTGGTCTGTTGCGGGAGCAATTTTCGTCCGAATCAGGCCTCGGTTCAGGTGGCTTCCGGTTTCGTGAGTGATGGGGCGGGGGCTATGAAATCCTCGACGCGCGCGATTGTCCTCACGAACCGTGCGAGATTTTCGAGAAACGGTTGTCGCTGATCGGCAGGGGTTGCGTCGAGAAAGGATTCCACCTGGGCACGAGCGACACGCAGCATTGCGGCCGACATTTGCGAGGCTATGTCCGTCAGCCTCACCTGAACTACCCTTCGGTCAAGTGTGCTCCGCACCCGTTCGACTATTCCGTGCGCTTCCATCCGGTCAACCAGAAGGCTGATTGCAGGTGCGGTGACCTTCAGCCGGGTCGCGAGTTCGCCAATTGTTCCCGGACCGCGCTCTGACAAATCTATGATGAGTTGCACTTGAGCTGGGGACACCAATTTTTTCTCTGGAAAAGGCTGGTTCATCAATGTTTGTGAGAGCCGAGTCGCCTCTGAGAGGTGGAACTGACGGTGGGCATGCGTTGCACGTTCAAGCTCATCAAAGATTTTGAGAAAGTCTGTCAAGAGATCGCCATGTGTCGGAGCGAAGATCCGTGGTGAAGCGTCGCCATCAATCTGCACCGTGCCGCCTGTTTCCTTTTGACGTATTAATCATTAGGGAGGCTAAAGTGTTGTCTGAGGAGCCGTCAAGCGATTCGCGCGAAAGCGAAACATGTCTGTAACGGGTTGAGCGTGGGTTGCCCAGACCTTTAGTGCACGCAACTGCGGCTGCTGATTGTTGTTGCCTCGGGGGCATTGCGGCCGTTTCATCCGTATTCGCCCCGTGGTCGTGTTCAGGCGCGACGTTCGGAAGGAGGCTGTGCAATGCAACGAATTGCGTTCGTATTGAAAGTTCGCCAGGACCGACTTGAGGAGTACAAGCTACGTCACGCTGAAGTGTGGCCCGACATGTTGCAGGCGCTTCGTGAGACCGGGTGGCACAACTATTCGATCTTCATGCGTCCCGATGGCATGCTTTTCGGATATCTCGAGACGCCGGATTTCGAGGCAGCCCGCGCCGGAATGGAAGACCGTGAGGTCAACGCGCGGTGGCAGGCCGACATGGCCCCGTTCTTCGAAAGCATCACGGGACGCCCCGATGAGGCGATGCTTCCACTCGAAGAAGTCTTTCACCTTGACTGACCGCAGACCCCGCTTTCCGGAACGGCTTGAGACCCCTCGGCTGGTGATCCGACCGTACGCCACTGGAGACGCTGATGCGCTCTTCAACGCGATCAATCGATCTCGAGAAACATTGAAACAGTTCTTGCCGTGGGCGGAGACGGGTCATCTCGACCAAGCGAATACTCGGCAATTCATCGAAAAGGCCCTGCATTCTTGGCAGCTTCACGAGGACATGTTGTCCTTGGTAATCACAAGTAATCAGGGCGCGTTGCTTGGTGGCGTTGGCTTGCAGTCGATCAATTGGTTGGTGCCGAGGGTTGAACTGGGCTACTGGCTTTCGGATGGTTCCGCTGGCCACGGCATCATGCAGGAGACCGTCCGTGCCGTTTCCCGCGTATGTCTGGCTACGCTTCGGGTAGCCCGGATTGAGATCAGGTGTGATGCTCGTAACTGGCGAAGTGCGAGGGTGGCCGAGCGGTGCGGGTTCCACTTGGATGGGACGTTGCGCCATTTCGGACGGTCACCAAATGGCGCGCTTGAGGACATCCAGGTGTGGAGCCTGACAACCGAGGGGTTCACTGCCATGGAAGGGGAGTGGGACGCGCTGGACAATGCCCTGCGTGCCCTTCCCCCGTTGCCAAAGCCGACTGTCCGGACGCACAACGTTGCCTCAATTGCCAGTGCGACGCCACGAAGTGCGAAAGTCGTGGCTAGTCGCTAAGGTGGTAGACGACCCAGCACACGGAGGTTCCGTCTGCTGCTTCATTCACTGCGAGCGTGAAGTTGCCCGGCCGGATGCGTCGCTCGTTGAGCAGTCGCTCCAGTTGCGCGGGGACTGCCATGTCGTATCGATCGCGAAGGACTGCGACATGCCAACCGCTCTGCGATGAGGCGCGAGTTAACCGGGAGGCTACCTGCCGCTCGGCACGCTCGGCACGCTCGGCACGTTCAGGGCGTTCAGGGCGTTCAGGGCGTTCAGGGCGTTCAGGGCGTTCAGGACGCTCGGCACGCGGTGGGCGTGTGGCTCTGACGGGTGCTTCTGGAGGCGCTCCGGTGACCGTCACGATACTCGCGGCCAATCCCCGACCGCCTTCATCCTGATGGCACTGGAACTCGACTTCCTGCCCTGTTCGTAAGCCATCGAATGCTTGTGGCCCACTGTCAATCGCTGAGGCGTGAAAGAAGACCTCGACGCCTTCGGAAACGCGGAGGAAACCGAACCGTCGCGGGCGGTTCAGGCGTGCGACAGTCCCTTGCAGGTGCCCGCCGGGATGTTCAGTGTTCGGTGCGGGACGAGCGGGACGACCTTCGCCACCAGACTCGGAGTGGTCGTCGGTCTCTTCATGTTCGCCACTGACCTCGGCATCGGCGTCTTCTGGAGGGAGATCCTCAGTGGGGTAGGGTCGGTATTCGCTCATGGTTCGTGGTGATCCTCTGTGATCGTGCGTTCATTTTGCGCAAACGGTCGGACAGCGCGGTGAACGCGGGAGGGATGAGCGGCAGTATAGCGCGTGAGCGGTCGCTACCGAAGATCCGCGGAGAAGTGTGTACCGCGGTGCGCCACTACGCGGTTGCGCAGGCACCTGAAAACGGCATGAGTGTGCGTGCTACGATGCCGTCCGTTGACCTTGCAGTCGAGTAGCTCCGGTTGAAGCCTCAATGAGAAAACGTCCTATAGGTGTCGGGATTGTCGGGTATGGATTGGCCGGCCGCGTCTTCCACTCGACGCTGATCCGAAATGTCGAAGAATTCGCCATCCGTGCCATCACGGTCCGCAACGAAGGCCGTCGCGCGCAGGCGGTGTCGGACCACCCGGAAGCGACGATACACGCGTCTGCGTCCGAACTGTTTGCAAATCCCGACGTCGAGCTTGTGGTGATCGCCACGCCTCACGACACCCACGCCGCCTTGTGCGTTGAAGCTGCCCAGATGGGCAAGCATGTCGTGGTCGACAAGATCATGTGCATGAAAGTTTCGGAAGGCGAGGCGATGATCGCGGCTGCGGAGACGAACGGGGTTCTCCTGAGCGTGTTCCAGAACCGCAGGTGGGACGCGGACTTCCTGACCGTGCAAGACGTGCTTGCACGGGGACTGGTTGGGGAACCGTTTGTGATCGAGTCGTCGGTTACCGGGTTCGGTTTGACGCCCGGCTATCGCTTGCCGGCAGGCGATCGTCCCCGAGGATGGCGGACCTACGCGGAATTTGGTGGCGGGCCGTTCCGTGATTGGGGCGCACACCTGCTTGATCAGGCGGTTCAACTGTTTGGCGGGTCGCCACGGCGCGTGACTGCCGACTTCCAGTACCGGCGGGACTGGGATGTGGAGACCGCGGGAACCGCGACCCTTGTCTTTGGTTCGAACGACGGAACCAATCGTGACGGGGTCCGGTTCGTCATCGAGGTGGGAAACATCTCGGCTATCCCGAAGCCCCGGTGGCTGATCCGTGGGTCGGAGGGCGCGTACATACAGTACGGGCGCGATCCACAGGAACAGGCTCTGCACCGGGGTGATGTCGGACCCCGGAAGATGCTTCCCGAACATGCACCGCGCCTCGTTCGAGAGGTCGACTGCGCACTCCGGGACGTTGAGTTTGAGGGTCTTGAGGGCAACTATCTCGCGTACTACCAAAATGTTGCGGGAGCGATCCTGGGTCATGAGGAGTTGCTGGTCACGGCGCCCTCGGTGCTTCGTTCAATCCGGCTACTTGAAGTTGCGGCGGAGGCCGCGCGCACGAATTTGGTGATTTCACTTTGAGTCGTCCGCAACAGAGGGCAACTTCCGCGACACTGGCGTAGATGAAGGGAGAGGTGATGCAAAATCACTCGGCCAACGGTGCAGGCTATTCGGTGACGCATTCCAGTGACGTGGTCACTCTGACCGATTCCACTGGCGCGCAGGCAGTGATCCGGGTGGCCGAAGGCAACAACGTGGCACGGTTTCAGGTGCATGTCGCGGGTAGTGACCAGCTCGTGGACGTTCTTGTTCCGCCGGACGAGGCAAGTGGTGGGTATTCATACGGAAACCCGATTCTCTTTCCATTCCCGAACCGCGTCAAGGGTGGCACATACAATTTCGCAGGTGTCAGACACCAGCTGGATATCAACGAGACGGCACGTGGCAATCACATCCATGGTCTCGTGAATCGGCGACCTTGGAGGGTCGACGGTGTCGGTGTCGATAAAGTTCGCGGTGCTTGGCAGGTGTCGACGTTCGATCTCCGGGCGGACGCGGATGTCCAACGGCAGTACCCGTTTGGTGCCGTGATCTCGATAACTACATCGCTGCATGGCGGCCATCTGACGCAGCGCACCGTCGTCACCAATCATGGATCTGGTGCGATGCCGATGGGTTATGGCATTCACCCGTGGTTCCCGGTCACGATGGGATCATCGCCTCGCGAAGCCACGCAGGTTTGTGTGCCGGGTGCCGCAATCTGGGAGCTTGACAATCTCGTCCCGACCGGCACCCGCATCCCGGTGCCGGGCAATGACCTGGACCTCCGGGGTTGGCCCGAAATTGCTACTCGCGAACTCGATCACGTGTACACGGACCTCGAGCGCCGTGCCGACGGCTGGACAGAGGCAGGTGTGATTTATCCAGCTACCGGTTTGAGGCTCTTGATAGAGGCAAGCCCCGAGTTTCGGGAATGGGTGATCTTCGCTCCCCCGTTCCGGCCGGTGGTCTGCCTCGAACCATATTCCGGAACGACAAATGCCATTAATCTCCACTTCGAGGGGATTGATGCGGGTTTGGTGATCCTTGAACCTGGGCAGGTCTGGGACGCGACGGTTCGCTTCTCGCTCACGCCCCACTAAAGGGAACTACTGGGCCGGCGGCGTGTACGTAATTCGATACACCGCCCCGGCCACATCATCGGTCAGGAAGAGGGATCCATCAGGTCCTTCCTGGATGTCTACTGGGCGTCCCCAAGCATCCCCGGGGCCACGCGGACCCCGGTTCCACCCGGTCACGAAGTCTTCAGAAGAGACTGGCCGTCCTTCATTGGTGATGACACGCGCGATCTTGTAGCCGGTCGCAATGCTGCGGTTCCATGAGCCGTGATACGCAGCGAACCCATTCCCGCGAAACGACTCTGGTAGGCGATTGCCGATCGGAAAGGTTATTCCGAGGGGTGCGGAATGGGCTTGCACGCCGAAGTAGCGGGTCAACCCTTCGCATCGCGGGTTTCGCGACGGGACGCGGGCGTCAACCTGCCAGGCATCCCCATTCCAGTAGCAGTAAGGCCAGCCATAGTCAGCGCCGTCCGCCACCGGGGTGACCGGTTCGGGTGGGATGTCGTCGCCGAGTGCATCACGCTCATTTGTGGCCGCCCAGAGGATGCCTGATGAAGGGTCGATTGAAAGGTCGACGACGTTTCGGAGCCCTCGAGCAAACTCGCGCCCAGTGCCGTCGATTGCGTACTTCCAGACGGTGCCCCGGCGGTCATCGGACTCAACGCACACGTTACAGCTGGACCCGAATGCGATGTAGAAGGCGCCGGCAGGGTCGAGCGCTAGCGGGCGGAAATGATGGGCACCGCAACCAGCATCCGGAAGGCCGTCCACAACCACTCCGCTCGGCAGGGGAGTGCCCTCACCCCATGAATGTTTGAAGCTGGCAATTGACGTTGACTGGGCGACGAACAAGGTGTCATCGCGAAATGCAAGTCCGTAGGGGCAGCGTAGACCGGAAAGGACAGTTCGCGTCTCGTCCGCGGTCCCATCGCCATCGGTGTCTCGAAGACCGATGATCGACCCACGGGTTGGCAGGCTCACAAGCCATTCCCCCCAGGGCGCGTAGTGAAGCGCGCGGGCGCCGTCGACAAGTGCAAACACCGCAACCGAGAAATGTTCGGGCAGGGTGAGGAAACGTGTCTGCGTGAACCGCCCCCGTCTCATGGTTTCGGGAACGACAATTGCAGATTCGACGAGTGTCGACGAGGTGGACGGCGCCCCTGACGCCGTTCTGGGAGGTGGTGCAAGAACCTCAGCGGGCAATGGGTCGGCCACGTTGGTTGCCGACTGTGCCGTGCCATATCGCATGGTGACTATTGCGATGATTGAGGCCATCGCGATTAGCGCTGCGAGAACCGGTAGGCTGAATCGAATGGTTGGGGAGCTTGATGACACTGGGTTGTGGTCTCCAATGCGCAAGGGAAGCGCTGTTGCCGCTAAGACAAGAGTACGACGTAGAGACGTGAAATGAGATGTTGTGAAGGCCGGAATGCGGTGGCGACGCGGTCTTAGCTTTGGTGGAGGACGGTGACGTTAGCCGAACACTCCCAAGCAGGGCGGCCTCGTCAGGCGCGTCGGCTGACCGTGTTTCCAGTAGGGCTAGGAAGCAAAGGTACGGCCTGTGGTGGTGGGGCCAAAGGTGCACGGCCCGCGGGGAGCACAGGCTGTGCTGCCAGTGGCAAAGGTGCAATCAGCGGTGCCGACGGATCGGCACGAACGACGGGCCCTCCACCAATGGGTGCAACCGGATCGCTTGTGGTGCGCACACGAACGGCTGGTGCATTTGTTCGGTTAGTTGCCATCCGCCCGCTGTCGGCCACCTGAACGGTGGACGCGGGCAGTGAGTTTGCGTCCGACTGCTGAAGTGTCGTCCGGCCAGCGCCGGATGCCCGGGGCAGGCCCGGTGGCACGGTGTTGCCTACGCGCGAAGTGCTTGCTGAACGAGATGCGACGGTAGACGTCCGCCCTGCCTGAGAATCGCCTCGTGGCGAGGTGACCCGTCCTTGACCGAAGCTACCCGGTTCCGCCCAACCCAGAAATTGCCCCTTGTACGCCGGCGCGTCAACTCGCTCAATCTTCACACCACTCGGGGTTGCGGAAACCATCCTGCCATCACCGACGTAAAGCGCGGCGTGGCCCTGCTGCTGGTTTCCGGCATTGGCGGCGAAGTACAGGATTGCCCCGGCAGGCGCGGTGGCAAGCGCTGAGGTTCCGCGATGCGTGACGAGTGCGCGGGCGGCTGTGGCGGCGTTCGGGTAAAGATTCTGGGTTCCGTAGCAGACCTCTACGAACCGTTCGCAGTAGTTATTCCAGTCGTGACGTCCCAAGTACCCGAGCGCAGTGTCAACGGCCGCCTTTCCCGCAGGCGAAGCCGGAGGTTGACTAGCACCGGTCATCCCGGCAAGGCCACCAAGACCAGCAATCCCTGACAGGCCAATTGCGGAAGCGCCCGAAGCCAATCCCTGCAGCCCTGAGAGACCGGCCATGTTGGCGAGAGCCGCCAGGGGGTTCATGGCGGAAGACTGTCCAGCGCTACTGAAACTGTCGGCAGGGCCGGAGAGTGATGCATCCAACCCTTGGAGAGCATCCGTAAGCAGACCCGGGAACGAGGAGTTTGCATTTCCGGAGAGCGCATCAATGCCAATTCGCGCCGGTCCTGAGGAAACCGCTCTTGGGGCGACACGCGCAGCTGCACGGGCCTGGCCGATAGGGTCTGGCGCGTTGTTGGTTGGCATCTCTCGCGCCATGGTACCGCGTTCCGAGCGGTTTCGCGCACGTCGTCTGGCGGATACCGGCTTGCCATTTGGCGGATTTGCAGAAACTCGGGCTGTGGCAACACGGCGTTCCACCTTCGCGAGTACGGCAACCGAGGTTTCGAGAGATATCCGAACCTCTCCAAACCCCAACCCGGCACGAGACTTTCGGATCCGGTGCGCGTGCCCGGAGTCCGCAAGTGTTTGCCCGATGACGCGTCAACAGAACTTCGCCACCTTGACGATCATTTGCGTTCCAGATCAACGGTGTATCGAACTCGAGTTGCCCAAGGTGTACCTGTGGACCCACGGAGACGAGCAAGGATTTCACGAGGTGGTCACAACCCAGTTTGCGGATGACCTGATCACGCCGCTTGACGCACGTCGCATCACTGATGTCTGTGCCGCCAATGTGTGGGGCGGGATCACAACGACTGCGACCGTCGTCCATCACAGGGCGCGATCGCACGCACCCGATCGCCATTGGTGGCGACTAATCTGCCAGGCGGGTCACGTGACGATTGGCCTCGTCAATTTGGTTGATCGCACGAGGTCACCCGCGAGCGCACCCACGGCGTCGCCATTGCGAAACCACCAGTCGAGAGCGCTGAAGTCGTCGATGACGATCTCATCCGTCGGGGCGTGACCACGGCGGTAGTGCTCCTCGATGACCCATAGCGATTGCACCCGCGAGGCTAGATAGAACGGGGCAAGCTGGATCGCTTCGTGCGATGTCAGCGATGCCTGTTCCATGTATCCGGAAAGGAATTCTCGGAGGCATTGCAAGCCGTCTTTGAGATCGTCAGAGAGGTCGAGGATCAAGTCGGCTGACCGTGCGACTTCCCAGACCCTGGGCCCCCAACATGTCAATTCCCAATCGACGATGGCGTTGATCGATAGCTCGGCTGCCCGTGTGGGTCTGTTGATCAGAAGGTTCCCCATGTGGAAGTCCCCGTGCAGCGACTGGGTTGGAAGCTCTGCAAACCCTTCATGGGATGAACTTTCTCGGCTGATCAGGGTGCGGCGGTAGGCGATGCTGGCAAGGACGTGGCGGTCATACGCCGACGGTCTCGGATTGCGCGAAATTCTGGCCTCCAATTCACGCATCGTGGCTTCAGTCGCGTTGAGCAGTGGTCGCCGGGGCAGCGATTCTGAGACCGAAACGGGCACTTCTGCGAGTACACGATGCAACGCACCCAGTGTCCGCCCTATCGTGCGGGCAACGGTCGTGCCCAGGCCACCTGCGGCAAACAGGTCGCTCTCCACCCATGGATAGGTCACCCACCATCGGTTTCCGGCACGGGTGGCGGTCATCCCCGCTCTGTCTGCGAGGGGTTTAACGACAGGGATGTTGTGGGTCGCGACAAATGCAATGACCTGGTGTTCTTTCAGGATGGTTTCGAGCTCTGGATAGCGCGAACCCTTCAGGAAGTAGCGCCCCCTAGGCGTTGTTGCGACCAGGTTCTGGTTGAGGCGCCCGCCTGCGGCCGGAACAAGTTCCTGAACATCACCAAGGCCGAGGTGGCGTGCCACGTCTCGGGAAACGCGCCATGCGGCGTCGGGAAGAGCTGTCATTCAAGGTGCCAGAGGTTGCTCGGCGCATGGGCTTTGGGTCTCGACGCCGTCGTGAGTGCGAGTTGCCACGGTGTGGATGGTAGATGATCTGGTTCCACATGGAAAATCCGCCGGGTGACCGATGCCGGCGGGCCGTTGCCAAGGTACAACTGCAAGGACGCGAGGTTTAGAACGATGCCGTCGACCGGTCAGCCGAGCAGCAATCGCTCGCTCGTTGGGAATACGCGATATTCTGGAGCCGGGAACCCCTTTGTCCCTGGCAATCGAAACCCCTCACCCGCGATGAGGAATTCGCTAGTTGACCGCCAAGAGGCGCAGGCGGTTATCAAGACTGCGGATCAGCTCGGTCTCGGGGATGGTGTCATGGTGGCGGTTGACCACCTCACGAACGTCGCGACCGCGTCACTGAAGAGTGTCATTCCTGACGTTTTGAACCAGTTGCGCGAATTGGGTGCGTCTGCTTCGAAACTGTTGTCCGGTGCTTCGTCCCGCATGGCCGGGACAAGCGGCAACCGTTCCAACTCGGGTTCGGTGGCGAGCACTACGCCAGGCGGGGTATTCAGCGCACGAAAAGCTGCGGTGTCCGGAAATGGTGGCGGGGTCCTGGCAACAGTTGCTGATCAAGCCCGCGTAACGACGTACACGGTCACCGTCTCACAAACAGCCGCCGGGCAGACCACGACGAGTGGTGGAGTGGTCAACACCGATACCAACACTTCCCCAATCACCGGGTCGACTAGCTTGACGATCACGACCGGTGGCACGACGACGACGATCACCCCGGACTTTTCCACGGTAACCTCCAATCTGGGGGTGCTTCAGGCGATCGCAACCGCAGTGAACGCCGCGGGCACTCCAGTCGCTGCTCAAGTCGTGTCGACGGGCGGCTCATCCAAGCTTGCGCTCACTCACACCTCCACCGGAAGCTCTGCCAACTTCACAACTGGCGGAAACATCTCAAACGTCCTTGGGTTCACGACAACCACCCCGGCGCGTGATTCGTCCTACACCCTGAATGGTTCGCAACAGACATCGACGAGCAACGTCGTGCAACTGGACTTGGCAAGTACGTCTTCGACGACCGGACGAGTTCAGTTGTATTTGCAGGGGCCAACCGCCTCGGCGGTGACAATTTCCGTTGGGGTTGCGCCGAATATCACGGCGGTGGTTGACGCGACCCGTGACCTGGCAAACAAGTTCAATGCCTTTCTGGAAAAATTGGCTGCGAACCCTTCGCTGCTCTCACCGGGGCTTGCGGGCCGGTTGCAGGGTGCGGTTGACGGCTTGAAACCGTCACTTCAATCACTCGGGCTTGCTCTGGGCGCGAACGGTGCATTGCAGCTGAGCGAGAACAAACTTAGGGAAGCGCTTGCAACGAACCCGACTGCGGTCGAGAACGTCCTCGGTGGCCCCGGCGGCTTTGCATCGAGGATCGCTGCAATCACGCGGGCGGTCCAGATGTCACCCGAAATACTCACCACGCTTGCACAGGGACAGGACAACACACCGTACTCGAGTGCGATAACCCAGGCGGATCGCCTCGAAACACGTGGCGCTAAACGGCTCCTCGACTTTCGCGCTTAGCCCTTGGCTGTGGTTTATGTCGAAGGCGACCCGACGGGCATTCCGACGGGTCGTCCCATTTTCCGGCAACGGACAACATGTCTGTCGGTTTGGCAAGAGATACTTCGCATCACGATGACACTGACTGGCTGATCACGACGCCAAGCCCGATGACCGCCCTTCTGGAGTTGCGATGAAGTACTACATCACGACCGCGATCGATTACCCGAACGCGGCGCCACACATCGGTCATTCCTACGAGAAGATCGCCGCTGATGTGATTGCCAGGTATCACCGATTACGTGGGGATGAGACCTTCTTCTGCATGGGTTTGGATGAGAACAGCCAGCACGTCCCGAAGGCTGCCGACGCCAACGGCATGGGCGTGCGCGAATGGGTCGATCACATGGACGCCACTTTCCGCCGAGTTTGGGCGAGTGTTGGGGTGTCGCCGGACCGGTTCATCCGCACCGCGGTTGACCCAGATCACGCACGGGCGTCGCAGGAACTGTTCCGACGCGCACTTGAGGCCGGCGATGTGTACAAGGGTCTTTACACTGGCTATTACTGCCACAACTGCAACACGTTCTATGACGGGGCCGACCTGACGCCGGCCGGTTGCTGCCCAAACCACCAGTCCATCACTCCCGAGTATCTGGAGGAGGAGAACTACTTCTTCGCACTCTCGCGGTACACGGATCGTTTGCTCGCACATCTTGATGCGCATCCCGACTTCATCGTCCCCCACGTATGGGCGAGTGAGATCAGGAGCTTCCTGCAGCGCGGACTTAGAGATTTTTCGGTTTCTCGTCCGGTTCGAAGTGCCCGGATAGTTGACGGCAAGCCATGGGGCATTGGTGTACCCGGTGACCCTGATCACGTCCTCTACGTGTGGTTTGATGCCCTGACGGGCTATCTCACCGCGTCCGGCTTTCCGGATGACCCGGGCCGGGTTGAACATTGGTGGCCTGCGGATACTCATGTGATCGGTAAGGACATCACAAGGTTCCATTGTGTGTACTGGCCGGCCATGCTGATGGCAGCCGGTGTGCCTGTTCCCCGGCAGATCGCGGTACATGGTTTCATGACCTTAGAGGGACAGCGGATCTCCAAGACGACCGGAAACACGATCGATCCCGTTGAGCTGGTGGAGGAGTGGGGTGCGGATGCGATCCGTTACTACGTCCTCCGTGACGTGTCGTTTGACCGGGATGGCGACTTCAATCGCGCGAATCTCCGCATTCGGTACACCAGTGACTTGGCCAATGACCTCGGGAACCTGCTTAACCGAACGGTAAGCATGATCGGGCGATACCGTGGCGGCGTAGTTCCAATACCTTCAGGCTCATCTGACTTGCGCGATGCCGATCTGCGGGACGTTGCAGTGCGGGCCGGCGCAGGCGTGCGGGCCTGTCTGGAGGCGTGGGACTTTGATGGGGCGCTCGACGCGGTGTGGACGCTTGTCAAACGGGCGAACCAGTACGTCGACGAGAATCAACCCTGGAAACTCGCCCGTGACGAGGGACAGGCCGCCAGACTGGACACGGTGCTTCACGGAACGGCTGAGGCCCTGCGCAACTTGTCAATTTGGTTGACCCCATTCATGCCGTCGGCATGTGCGACGATGCAGGAGCAACTCGGTCTGCCTCCCCTGCTACCCGGTGCGTGGTCAGATACCGTGGAATGGGGTGCCTTTCCCAGGGGCGTGACGGTCGGAACGCCGACACCACTCTTTCCGCGCAAGGATCTCGTTCCGGGTGGGTGATGCGTCACTGTGGGATGACACCGTGACACCTTTGCCCTACTTTGTACTAGTTGCGACTTTCGAGGCGACGGCAAGGGTCAATGGGTCGCGTTCCGGGAAAGCAAGCCGATAGAGATCAGTGGAGGCAGGTCCGCGAAGGCCGGCTCGCAGCGCGTTTATCCACTGGCCAAGCGTTTCTGGAAGTTCATTCCCCATTTGGACGGGACATGCGTGATGCGCCCAGCCATCTGGGAGTGTGGGGTGTACCAGGAGCTCAAGACCTATTGGTGCGACGTTTCGGGCAATCGCAATGGCCTCGGGGTTCAGCAGGGCCACGTCACATCGATCATCGACGATGGCGGTGACGATTGCTTCGTCAGATGGGAATGTTACCCAACGGGTCGGGTCGCCAAGCGGAAGGTCTCCGAGCCTCTTTGGCAGGATGGGTGAGATATCGGGCACGATGTCCTTGATGACCATCGCGGTCGGCACGCCTGCCGGTGGGGCGACGTGCCCGAAGACAGGCAAGCGGTTGGCCCGCGTCCAGGTCCCGTCGCGGTTGGTCGCTTCGTCCATCACTGACTTGCGGATCACGAGTGTGAGGGGAACCTCGTCACCGACTTGATCTCCAACAAGAATTCCGGTCGGGGGCCACGGTCTTGGCAATTCCACGTCGGACCGAACCCATTCGCGCGCGCGGTCCGCAAGCGTAGCGCCTTTGGGCATCACGGAGGCTTGGACTTCACGACGGGATGCGAGGTCCATCACCTCCTTGATGGAGGCTACTTGTCTGAGTGCAACTGGCGGGCGCGTTGGAAGCGCGGCTTGACGATCCAGAAGCCGCGTGACGGCCTCAACGGGGCGCACCAGTAGGAAGATTGAGGCCATGGCGAGCGAGCGTCCAGTGATCGCGATGACGATAGGGCGGGGCTGGCTGGTGCAGGACGTGGTCGCAGCAACGGTTGCCAACCCCGCAGCGAGTGTGGCACGGCGTGCGACGCGTCGCACGAGTACCGGGGTTGCATCGGTGGCTGGCATTGGTCAGCGACCGGACGCTTTCCGTGCAACGGCGACGATCCGATCCACTTCGGTGGTAAAGGCCTTTGCGAACACTGGGTCGTCCACGATCAGCAGGTTCTCGTCGTTGTCCGTGGATGCGTTACTGGAGAAGTTGAAAGAGCCGAACGCCGTTGTGGTGCCGTCGATCACGAACACCTTGTGGTGCATGGCGTAGCGGTTGCCATCCTGATAGACCTCGGCCCCCGCGTCCTTGAGATGAGCGTATTCCGAGAACCGGGTTTCCGACCCGGTCTTTTCAAAGACGCCCCGTATCGGGATGCCGGCGCGCTTGCGCGAGATCAGCGCAGCACCCAAGCCATCGTGGGTGAATGAAAAGGCGAGGAAGTCAATCCGGGACGTCGAGGATTTGATCCGACGCGTCAAGGGCTGCGATGGGTCGGTCTCAGCGCCAAAGTACGTCTCGATTGTTGAAGTTCCGATTGTGATTTGGGGGTGCGGGACGACCTTGGATTTGGTTGGCCCGAAGTGCTTCTTCACGAACATTTCCTGAAATTGGTGAGTGAAATTCTCGGCGAGCTGTGCATTTCTGATGATGACCGCGTTGTTGTTCAGGCGGTAGGTATCCCCGTCGGTGAAATTCCATGACCCGGTGAGGACTATTGCCTCGTCGACGACCGCGAACTTGTGGTGCATGATGGCTCGACGGTTGTCTTCGACGATAGTCACTTTCGCGTTTCGGATCGTCTTTAAGGCGGCTTGAATGTGTTGGTCCTTGACGTTGGCAACAGTGTCCGAATCCGTCACCATCCGGACCCGAACTCCGCGACCGGAAGCACGAGCCATAGCCTCGGCGACGTTCATCAGGTCAAAGTCGTAGGCTGCGATATCGACCGTGCGTTCCGCACCGTCGATCAGGGTCACCAAGCGGGTATCAATGCCTCCATGGTGCGTCCCCGGTTTATCGATTTCAGCAGGCGTGGTGAAGGCGATGTCAAACCACGGACCGGAGGCGGCGGGGTCTGGCCGCGATGCCTCAGACCCACTCATGCGGGGCACGATGACCGCACCAACGATGACCGTGATGAGCAGTACGACTGCAAGATAGGTGAGACGCCTGCGCATATGCATCACCGTTCAGTCAGTTGCACTCTGGTGTTGAGCGTCGAAAGCCAGTCATCGAGGTCGGAAACTTCGGGGAAGAGTACGCTACCGACATGCCGGTGAAACGATGCAGTGTGGAAGGCATCTCCTCGCCAAAGCTCGCAAAGGTCGCGGAGAAGGAAGCGTGCGTCGTTGGCAAGCTCGTCGGCGACATCGTTCGGGTTGCGGGATGGGTCTCCAACAGCTATCCCGCTGAAGCATCCTGCGATCACGGCATCCGTGCGCGCGATAGTGTGGTCTAGAAAAATGTTCATGGTCGTGGCGTTCGCGTTGGAACGTGACTGCCATGCTTCGTCACAAGCAATTCGTTCGCCTGCATGGTCCTGCAGGGCGCGCAGGGCAAACGCGTCACTCGTCACAGTTTCTCCAAGCACGAAACGTGATGGCCACGAGTTCGTCACCTCGCGGAAGTGTGGCAGAATTTGAAGTAGCCACGGGCGGCGTTTTGGTTCAGCACCGCACTGCTGTGGTTCATGTACATTTGGCTTGACAGGGAGTTGCCATGACGGAAACCGTTGAAATCACGATTGAATATTGCACATCTTGAGGGTATGAGAAGCGAGCCGCCGGTCTGGCGGCTGAGTTCAAGCAGGCGGGGTTGCCAAACCCGGTACGGCTGATCCCGGGCAGCGGTGGCGTGTTCGAGGTTCGACGCGGCGCCGATATTCTCTTCTCCAAGAAGCACAGCGGGCGGTTTCCCAACCCCGGGGAAATCACAGGCAAAGTCTAGCGGTTACACCCGACTGGGCATAGCGGTATCCGGCACGGATCTTCGTTGTCGGGTACCGTACTCACCGTCGCAGCGACGCCACGGGCACGACCATTCAGCCCCACTTGGGCCACGCGCGCCCGTTGACATGAGTAAGGTGTCCAGTGGCGCTCGCAACCCATACCAATGCGACGATGGAGGTCTGCGTGACTGCGAGTGTTCCTGTCGAAGCCCGTCCAATCCGCCTCGCACTTGTCGGGATTGCGCATGAGACAAACACGTTCTCAGACGTGCCGGCCCGATATGAGAGTTTCGAGGCTGACGGCATCCTGCGTGGAGACGAAGTCCTTGCAATCCATGCCACGGCACAGACCACTGTCGCCGGTTTCCTCGAAGTTGGAAGCGAACCGGGCGTCACCGTTGTCCCTTTGCTCTTCACGAGCACCGGACCCTGTGCTCAGATCACATCGGACGCGTTCGGGCGGATTGTTGGAGAAATCATCGACCTGCTTCGGAAGCATGGTCCGTGGGATGGAGTTCTCCTTGCCCAGCATGGAGCAGCGGTTGCCGAGGGTTTCCCGGATGCGGATGGAGAGGTCGCGTCACGTGTGCGCGCCGTCGTTGGCCCGGACGTGCCAGTAGGCATGGCACTGGACATGCACGGCAACATCACCCACAAGATGATCGATGCCACGACGGTCACCACGATCTACCGGACAAACCCCCACATTGATGCCCGCGTGAGGGCACGTGAATGTGCCAACCTGATCCTTCGCACGATCCGGGGTGAAATACGTCCGGTCCAGCACCTTGAGACGCCACCGATGGTGATCAACATCATCAAGCAATACACCGGCGAGGAGCCGATGGCCTCAGTGGTAGCTGATGTTGACACCGTGGAAGGCTGGCCGGGGATGCTATCGGCCAGTGTGGCGGAAGGGTATCCGTACGCCGATGTTGAGGAAATGGGCATGGCTTTCCTGGCCATTTCCGATGGTGACTCCGAGCTTGCGGCGCGTGGCTCGATGTGGATGGCTGCGAGAGCTTGGGAAAGCCGGGAGGCATTTGTCGGCGACGTCTATTCTCCTGAGGAGGCCATCGCACATGCGGCGTCGGTGCCCGGACCGGTTGTAATCATGGATGTTGGTGACAACATCGGTGGTGGCGGACCGGCAGACTCGACATTCCTGCTAGAGATTGCCTTGAAACAAGGTGTGAAGAACTACCTCCAGACCCTCTACGATCCCGAGGCCGTCGCCGCGTGCATTGAGGTTGGGCCAGGGGCGCAGGTGACACTTTCGGTCGGTGGAAAGACAGATCACCGTCACGGCAAGCCCGTGCGGGTCACGGGGACGGTGCGCGCGATTACGGACGGTGTCTTTGAGGATTGGCGTCCCACGCACGGTGGCCAGCGCTTCTTCGATGGCGGTGCGACGGGTGTACTGGAACTTGCAGGAGGCGTGACACTCGTCCTGACGAGCAATCGCATCGGCAACACAAGCATCGAGCAGATGTATTCGTGCGGGGTTCGCCCCGAACTGAAGCAGATCATTGTGGCGAAGGGGGTCGTCTCGCCTCGACCGGCTTACCAACCAATCGCGTCGGAAGTAATCCTTGCCAATACCGCCGGGGTCACGTCGGCGGACCTCAACTCATTCGTGTTCGTGCATCGGCGGAAAAAGCTCTTCCCGTTTGAACGGGAAGCGTCATACCGGGCTTGATATGGAGATGTCATCAATGGCCGGCGCCTGGTGGGTCACCCCGCCCGCCAGTAGCGCGCATTCATGTTGACTTCGGCGTCCCGGCAGAAACGGAGCACATCGCCACGAAGGGCATCATAGCCTTCGATAAGTGCATCCCTGATCAAGGTACGTTGGCCAGGTCGGTGAATGATTTCCAGAACCCGCTCCCCAGCCAACATTCCAAAGGGGAGAAACGGTCCGAGCAACAATCCTTGGTCATGGAGACCGAACGCGGGGCCTCGAAACTCGCGAACTCCGGCGACGTCTGCCCAACGGATTTCCCGGACAACGCCGTCAAACTCAAGTTCCATGCCGACCGCGTTCAGCCTGCAACGTGAGCGCCCCCAACGCAGGTGGAGGATTGCACCCGTGACGGCGCAGACGATGGCAACCACCATCCAAACGATGGGTGTGACCGTCGCCCCGGCTTGGTACCGGTTGAAGGCATCCCAAACAAGTGCAACGGCATCAAACGACAGCAGCGCGACATACCAGTTCACGTGTGATGCTGCGCGAAACTGGCGTTCCATCACGCCGGACCCTTGGCCGGTTCTTTGGCGCCCGCGGGTCGATCAGACTTGAGGTCGTCCCTCGCCCGGTCTGAAATCCGGCGGAGGCGGGCGAACGCATAAATTCCGGTGTCATGGCCGTCGGACCATGTAGGTCGCACTGCGTAATGACCGACCACCTGGATGCCTGAAAGCACGAACTGTTCGGGGGCCAAAGTGGTCACGAACTGAAGTTGGCCGGGGATTCCCATTTCCCCGGCACAGTGGGCGCATGGACATTCCCACCTGAGGAATTCATAGCGATACACGCTCGTAACTCCATCGGCCCAGTCAATCTCCAGACGGGCGTTCGAGTTGTTGTAGCGAATATCGATCGGTTCCGTAGGGTCGTTCGACGCACCGACCATTCCGGTTCAGTCCTCAGCGGCTCGTGCACTCGTCCACGGGTGGATCAGCAAGGTGTGATCACTACGACGGCTGTACCGGAGCGGGCCACGTCAATGCGCTCATCGTTACCCACCGCACCACGACAGGTGCAAAGTGATTATAGGCCGCAGGACGTACCTTTCAAACCTTTGACGCGAATGGATCGGACCTGCGTTGGGTGTGCATTGATGTCAGGCGACGTGTGCCTTTTCGCTCGATTGGTCACGGAAGAAACTGTAGAAGAGTACGGCGCTAATGGTGTAGAGCGCGCCAGCAATCATGTAGGTGTCCGTGCGTTGGCCAGATTGGACCATTTGGCCGCCAACGCGGACGCTGAAGAATGCAATCGAGTAGCCGACGAGCAGGACGGCAGCGCTGAACGTCGCCCGGGAACCCGTTGGCAGTCGGTCCATCATGAAGTTGTCGCGAAGCGGAACGGTCATTTCCATCAGGGTGCCACGGATGAGGAAAATCCCAGATGCTATGCCCAGGTTTGGTGCGAACCCAAGCCCGAGAAGCATCGGAACCGATGCGAGTTGCGAAAGTGCAATTGTCGCGACTGGACCGAATCTCGCGGCCACGGGTGCGATTGCGAGCATCGCGAGCACTTCGACTGATCGTTCGATGACCCGCATCGTCCCGAACCAAGCCTCCGATGCGCCGAGTTCGCGAACGAAGTAGACGTTGAAGAACGGTACGACCAGGTTTCCTCCGAGCCGGATCAGTCCATCGGTAAGCAGAAAGCGTGCAAGCATGATCCGCACGGTGGGATCCCGAATGACTGTTGTCCACGAAACCTTGTCAAGTGCGATTGGGATGCCTGCGATCCGCAACCCAGGCGCTTGTCCTGTACCTGTGTCATTCTTCCCACTCGATCCTGATCCGGTTGGCCTCGCGCGCCAAAGGAAGGGAACACCGAGTGCCGAGCACACGACACCGAATGCAAGCGATAGCCGGTAGCTGTCTTGTTGCGATGTCCCTGGGAACGCTTCTGCGGTTATCGCCGGCAGCAACCCTCCCACAATGCTTCCGATGGCAGTACTCACTACGTAGCTCGCACCTGCGATCCCGAACAGGTACGGCCGGTTCGATGGTTCGGAATGGCTGGCAAGAAACGGCGGAACGGCCAGGTACACCGTCACCGCGCCGAGGCCGCCGAGAAAGGTCCCGACTGACATGAAGAGGTCAAGCCCGGGTACGAGCACCATAATGAGACCCGAACCGGCGACCACAGTTCCGAGCATGAGAGCGATCCAGGAACTCCACCGGTCCGCAATCTGTGCGCCGATGAGTGCGCCCGTCGCAGCGCCAAGAGACCCGAGGCTAAGCAGCTGTCCGAGATACCCTTCGGCATTCCCGAGGGACAGGATATAGAGGTTCATCAGGACGCTCGCGACGCCGGCGTTGATCCCTCCAAGTGACGCGGCAACGAGGAAGTTCCGCGTGACTGGCGAAAATGAGCGGACTTCCTTCACATACGCTTGAGCGGTCTCATGGAGGCGGGATTGGGTTTCGACCAGAAACCGAATAGTCATTCCCTGTTCCCTCCGGTGGTTGTTTGGACCGAGCCGGGCTAGCCTCGTGCGGTCGTAGGTGCCACCGCGAGACCTGGGGGCGACGGATCAACGACATCACTGCTATCCGACAGCCGTGCCGTCCGTGACCAGATGGGGTAAGCCGCCAACGCTACACCTACCCAGGTGATTGCGGCAGTCACGGCGGCTGAAAGTGCGAAACCCTCAAGTACCGCCGGGTTCGTTTCGGATGTCAGCGCCCCGCTGATGACACCCGATAGGCCAATCGTGGAAACCGCAACTCCGAGGGTATGGCCGTACTGCCTGGTCGTCTCGAGCATGCCGGATGCAAACCCTCGATATTCCGACGGGAGCGCGGTCATGATGCGCGTGTTGTTGGTGGTCAGGAAGATCCCGGACCCAAATCCCATGATCACGATCAGGATGAAAAGCGTCACGACATCCATGCCATCTGGGTCGAGCCCGAGGATTGTGAGTCCGCCTGCTACGCAACTCAGACCTACGACGCACAACCAGGGCGAATGGGTGCGGTCATACAACCAGCCGCCGATGAGGGTCATCGCGACGGTCACAGCCTGCATGGTTGCCACAAGCCCGGCGGTTGTCACGGCCGACATGCCAAGGCCTCTCTGCATCAGGAATGGCATGCTGAAGATGGTCATCATCATGGTCATGTGGAGGACACCGTTTGCGACCATCGCGGTCGAGAACCGGATATTTCGGAACTGACTGAACCGTATGAGGGGTTCCGGCACCCGCCGCTCGACCAATACGAACATCAGGAACAGGCCCGCGGTGACCCCGTGCATTGGGATGTGCCACCGCCACCCGTCTGCGAATGTTTCCGGGCCGTCGTGGAAGTGATTGAGTGACAGCGATGCCACGATCAACGTGAGCAGTAGCAGGATTGCCCCCGGCCAGTCGGTTCGGTTTCGGTGGATCGCAGCACCTGCCTGCACCATCCTGGGTGCAATAACGGTCGGCCATGCCACGATGATTGCGATGCATCCGGCAGTCGCCGCGGTAGCGAACGCCCACCGCCATGTCAGCGGCGAGACGAAGAGGGGCCCCACTGCCGTTCCAGCCATTGACCCGAGAGAAGAGGCCATGGTTGCGATCCCAACACCCCGGCCGCGCTGGTTGGCCGAAACGGTTGCCGTAATGATGGGGTAACAGTTTGCGGAGACGAGGGCCGCTCCGACGCCTTGCACGGCGCGGGCGATCAGAAGCAGGTACCACGTCGGTGCGAGTGACCCAGCGATTGCTGCGCACGTCGAGAGCACCAGTCCCCAGAAGAAGATCCGTGTGTGACCGAACTGGTCCCCTAGTCGACCGGACGGCAGCAGGCATGCAGTCAACGGCACCAAGTAGGCCGTCATGATCCAACTTGCCTCGGCGAGGTCAATCCCGAGTTCCGCAGCTAACGTCGGCAGCACGATGGAGATTGGGGATACCGCAAACATGATGAGGAAGGTTCCTGCGATGACCGCGATGACGGTCCTGGTCCCTGTCCCCGATGTTGTCATTGAGGTCTCACTCGCGCATTGTAGCCCGGTCTTTTCTGCGCGCCTCGGAAGACTGATGCGGATACCATCGCGCCGTGAAGACTGACCCCGCATCCCGTGGCAGTGGTGATGACCCTGGTGCGTCCAGCGCGCCCGTGCTAGAAGGCGAAGCCAAGATGTCTGAGGCCGGGTCTCCAACGAAGCCTGCGGTCCCCGCGATCACCCCCCGTGTTGTTTCCCGGTTGGTGCTGCCAACGTTCATGTTTGCCCATCTTGCGCATCATGTCGGGACCGGAGGACTGCAACCCCTGCTCCCACTTTTGCGGGATGACTTCAATCTCGATTACACGCAGGCAGGCCTGTTGCTTTCGGCGCAAGGGATCGCGCTTGGGTTGGCGCAGCTGCCAGTCTCGGCCCTCGCCGACCACATGAGCAAGCGTCTCGTCATTGCCGTAGGCCTCATCGGAGCCGGCCTGCTTTGCGTCGCCATCTCTTTCACGCAGGACTTCTGGTCGCTGGTCGCCTGTCTCGTGCTGATGGGCATCCTCGCGTCGACCTATCATGCGCCCGCGGCGACCTATCTGTCCGCGACCTTTGTCTCCGCAGCCCGTGGAAGGGCACTTGGCACGCACGTGATCGGTGGTTCGTTGGCGTTCCTGCTCACTCCTGTCTTGGCGATTGCGGTTGCCCGTTATTCGGGGAGTTGGCGCTATTCGTTCATGGCGTTGAGTTTGGCGCCGCTGTTCGCGGGCGTGATGATGCTGATCACAACTGCGCGGGTCGCCACGACCGAACGGCCGCCAACCGAACAGGAGCGCGCTTCTCAGGGGAGTGCGCTCGCTTCCCTGCGTGGGATCGGCCCGGTGGTGTTCGTGGCGCTTGGCGAACAGCTCCTGACTGCCTCGATGTTCGCCTACATCCCTTTCTTCCTTGTGGATCAGCATCAGGTACCGAGTGACCTTGCAGGACTGTCTATCTCGCTCCTGGCGGGGATTGGGATCATCTCCGCGCCGGTTGGTGGGGCACTTTCCGACCGGTTCGGGCGGGCACCAGTGCTTATCGCCGTGACCGCATCGGTCGGTCCGCTTATCCTGGCGTTGGCATACGTTCCATACGGGGTCGGGATGATCGTGGTGCTTCTTTTGTATGGCCTTGCAATGAATACCCGATTGCCAGTGCTGGAATCGTTGTTCGCGGACTCGGTTCCAGCCCATCGTCGATCAACAGTACTGGGCATGTACTATTTCATCGGCCAGGAGAGTTCCGGTCTGGCGACGCCGTTGGTCGGGAGGCTGATTGACGCTACCGATCCGGTCACTGCTTTCACCGTGCTCGGGGTCGTGGGCACGCTTCTATCGCTCGTGCTGGTCAGATACCGGGGCACCTTGATGCGCCCACGAGGTCCCCTCGCCGGTGCAGTTCTGGTTACTTAGGTGTCCGGGCAAACTCTGAAACCGGCAGATGGTGGCACGAACGTTCCACTCAGGCTGCTCCTTCGGGGTCTAGCCCTGCGCCGCGCCCGCTGTAGGCGCGGGCGCATCAGTGCCACATGGTTCACCCGTGTCGGGTCATGCCCCGTTTGTCGTGCCCTGATCGCGACGTGCACGGGTGAAGTGCCTGGCGGAGTGGCGATCAATCTGGTGACAAACACGATCCGCGCGACAATCAGGAAATGGTCGAGCCGATCGTGTTTGGGCGGGCGCCAACCCTGTGACTCGTTGTCGGACTCGTGTTCAGGGGGCGCTCTCTTCTCTCTTGTGTCACCGGCACTGGTGCGGTTGCTGGGTCGGCGCACTGATCTGACCGAGCAGTTTGGTGGGATCCCAAGTTGTGGTCATGCAGGTCTCGCACCGGTCGGCAGGGGGCTGTCAACGGGAACAGCGAGTGGCGTCAGGTCGGGATACTGCCGGATCATCCGGGTGAGGACCGCTGCGACGATGCAGAGGGCACCGGACATCCAGAACGCTGATTCATAGTCACCGTAAGCGTCTCGCAATGCCCCAGCGAGATATGCAATTGCTGCTGCGCCAATTTGGTGTGAGGCCAGAACCCAGGCAAAGACCGTTCCAACCCGGGCTTGGCCAAAGTGGTCTGCCGCCAGCCGGATCGTTGGGGGGACGGTTGCGACCCAGTCGAGACCGTAGAAAATGATGAAGGCGCCAATACCGAATGTCCCAGCATCGTATGCCATTGGCAGGAGGATCAGCGAGATGCCTCTCAGGCCGTAGTACCACGTAAGGAGCGTCCGGCTTTGGAACCTGTCGGTAAGCCAACCTGAACCAGTTGTGCCGATCAGGTCAAAGATGCCAATAAAGGCGAGTAAGCTCGCCGCCGTGACTTCCTGAATGCCGTGGTCGTGCGACGCCGAAATGAAGTGAGTACCTATCAGTCCGTTGGTACTCGCACCGCATATGAAAAAAGTTGAGGCAAGGATCCAAAAGGCGCGGTAGCGGGCCACATCGACGAGTGTCGCGACGGCACCGGAGAATGGATTTCCGGTTGGTCTGGGTCTGACTTCGGGAGCATCGACAGCGCTGGATCCGTAGGCCGACGACCCGACATCACTTGGCCAGTCACGTAAGAAGCGCCAAACCAGTGGGGCGATCACCGCAACGACCACGGCGCAAATGCCGGTTGCCATGCGCCAGCCCCAGATGTGTGTCACAGCGGCGAGTACTGGCAGGAAGACAAGTTGCCCCGCTGCTGAATTCGCTGCGAACACACCGGTCACCACACCGCGGCGTGCGACAAACCACCGGTTGGCCACCACGGCTCCAAGCCAGCCGGTCATCATCCCCGCTGAAGTGCCGACAAGCCCCCCCCAGAGAACTACCAACTGCCATGGTTGGGAAATCCAAGGGGTGATCACGAGACCGACGAAGATCACCGCTAGGGCACCAGTTGTTGTCTGACGGATGCCGATGCGCTCGGCGATTGAAGCGCCGAATGGTCCTACCATTCCGAAAAGGAAGAGGTTGACGGACGCGGCCATCGAGATGGTCGCACGGTCCCACCCGAACTCAGTCTCGAACGGCAGGATCAGAATGCCAGGAATGGACCTGATGCCGGCAGAGACGACGAGGACGAGGAGCGTGATTGAGGCTACGACCCACGAGTAATGGATTGGTGCACCGATACGCTGCATGAAAATAACGTACGGAAAATCCGGCCCAGTGTCGACTTTAGGGCACCAACCACGCCGGGCACACGAACAAGCTCTGCCACGTGCCAGTTGCACTTGCCTGGCCAGCGTCTGGGGCGTGGCAGGGTGCGAGCACGCTGGTGAGGATTACAGCCACGATCCAAAGCGCACGCCGTCGCAAACGCGGGCGCTTGCGACCACAACCCGACCCCAAGGCACCAGTTTTGCGAACAGCGGTAAGTCCGTCGCAATCAGTTGGAATGGTCGGGTTGTAGGCGATTTGTGTTGAGACGGAGGTCATCAGCGGTCTCAGTGACCTTTGGCAGCTGTGGTAACGATGTTCAATAGGCGCCCGGCCACGTAATGGTATCGGGATGCATCGGGATCTGGAACGAGTTCCTGGATGCGGGAACGAGCAAGAGCCAATATACGGACCTCGCTTTCCTCGGTCCCGACCGGGACGTCAAACCTATCGCGGACCTTACCGTTCACTTGGACGACAACGGTTGAGGTCTCGTCCTGTGCAAGTGCGTCCTCCCATGATGGCCAAGCCTGCTGATGGATGCTTCCCGGCCCGGATACGTCAAATGGTGCATCAGCGTCGCCGCTGACGAAATCGGTGCGGGGTGCCCGACCGAACGCGCCAGTGTGTTGCCAAAGGGACTCGGTCATGAACGGCGAAGCGGGGGCGAGCAATCTGACTAGTGTTTCGATGGCCTCGGCAAACTCTGGCGTCCGCCATGAATTGGTGCGGAAGCGTTCGCCGAGGGCATTTGCGAACTCCATCAGTGCCGCGACCATGGTGTTGAACCGGAAGCGTTCGAGATCTCGTGTCACCCGCGCGACGGTCTTGTGTCGCAGTCGACGGATTGCTATGTCTGAGGTGTTGGCGTTGGTCGTGGCGTCTGACTGCTGTGCCTGGTCCCACTTGATCACAAGGTCCCAGACGCGGCCAAGGAAGCGTCGGGCGCCGTTGATGCCTTCCTCGCTCCATTCGACTTCCTGATCGAACGGCGCCATGAACAACTCGTAGAGCCGGAGGCTGTCGGCGCCGTACTTGCCGACCATTTCGTCAGGGGTAATCACGTTCCGGAGCGACTTGGACATCTTTGCGGCACGGAAGATCACTTCCTCGGGAGGAAGCGTGGATGCCTCGGCGGATGTAATTGGCACCCAACCGTCGGTTGCGTTCGGATCGGATGAGCGACGATGAGGCGTGCGCACCACCAGCATGCCTTGGTTCTTCAGACGCGCGAACGGTTCGGAGAACGGCAGGAGGCCGGCGTCGTGGAGGACATGGGTCCAGAACCGTGCGTATAGAAGATGAAGAACCGCGTGTTCGGCGCCTCCGACGTACTGGTCCACGGGTAACCACGTTGCCACGTCTTCCGGACGGAACGGACCCTCTTGGTAGCCCGGACTTGCAAAGCGCAGGAAGTACCACGATGAACAGGCAAAGCCACCCATCGTGTCGGTCTCGCGCCGAGCATCGGCACCGCAGGTTGGGCACTTGGTTCGAACCCAGTTGGCATCGCGCGCCAGCGGTGACCGGCCAGTGCCGTCTGGCATGAAGTCGACCATCGCCGGAAGTTCAACCGGAAGTTGTTCCTCGGGAACCGGCACCTCGCCGCATGCATCGCAGTGGATGATCGGGATTGGGGCACCCCAGTACCGTTGGCGGGAAATCAACCAGTCCCGCATTCGGTAATTGACGACCCGACGACCAACCTGTCGCCTCTCGACGTCCTCGGCGATGGCATTGATTGCGTGGCTTTCACCCGCCTCGCTCACAAGCGCATCGACAGTGGCCACGTCGAAACCCCATTTGCCGGATAGTTCCGCGCGTTCAGTGCCTCCAAGTTTGAGCCATTCGCCCGGGGAAAGCATCCCGTTGAAGCCGGGAGAGTTGACCATGACGCCCGGGGCGGTGTACGCGTCGGTCAGGTCGGCGCCGGTTCGGGTGTCGTCCCAATCGAACGGACGCACGACCATCTTTACCGGCAGGTTGTACTTGCGGGCGAAGGCGAAGTCGCGCGTGTCGTGCGCCGGAACGCCCATGACAATTCCCGTCCCGTAGGTTGCCAACACGTAATCGGCAATCCAAACCTGGACCTTGTCACCATTCAAGGGGTTGACGGCGTAGGTGCCGGTGAATACGCCGGTCTTCTCACGATCAGTCGACATGCGATCGATCTCGCTTGTCTTCTTTGCGGCTTCGACATACGAAGCGACTGCGTCGGCATGTTCGGTGGTGACCAGATCGGAAACGACCGGGTGTTCTGGAGCAACAACCATGAAGGTCACCCCGAATAGGGTGTCCGGATGGGTGGTGAAGATCGGCAGGGGATGCCCAGTTTCGCTCTGGAATTGAACTTGGACACCAGCACTGCGACCGATCCAGTTCGCCTGCATCGCCTTGATGCGTTCCGGCCATTCAATCGCGTCGAGGCCTCGGAGGAGTTGGTCGGCGTATGCGGTGATGCGGAAATACCACGCCGGGATCTGGCGCTTGGTGAGCCCCGAGTGGCCTCGCCAACAGACCCCGTCCTGAGCCTCCTGGTTGGACAGGGTGGTCTGGCAGCTTGGGCACCACCATTGCCAGTTCATGTCGCGATAAGCGAGCCCGCGCTTGTGGAGGAGGAGGAATAGCCATTGGGTCCACCGGTAGTAGTCCGGGCTTGAAGAGTCGAGTTCGCGGGACCAGTCAAACGAGATGCCAATCAGATCGAACTGGCGACGGTAATTGGCGGCGTTTCGATCAGTGGTGACGCGGGGATGAACGCCCTGAGAGACCGCGAATTGTTCGGCCGGTTCGCCAAACGCGTCCAAACCCATCGGGTGCAGCACGTTGTATCCACGCGCGCGCATGAACCGGCTCAGGGTGTCGGTGGGGACATAGTTGCGGCAATGGCCAACCGAGAGACCGTCCCCGGATGGGTACGGGAAGAAGTCCAGACAGTAGTACTTAGGACGCGTCGGGTGCGGATTGTTCGCGTAAAGATCCTGGGCCTGCCAACGTGCCTGCCAACCCGGTTCGATGGCCAATGGGTCGTAGGACGCCAGGGGGTCTTGGTCCCGCCAGCGCGTAAATTCGCCAGTATCGGTAGCGGTCATGGTCCGGTGATCTCCCGTCACTTCGCTCGCCCCACCCATTCGCCCAATTCTCTTCCTCGTGCCCGACGCATGGCGCGCGCCCGCCTCCAGGGGCCAGAAGATTGGGCATTCTAACGAAACGTGGCGTGGCTACCGCTTGGTCGGAGTGTTGGTCGGTTCGATCGGAAGCGGTGTTGGCACCGGCGTGTTGAGGATTGAACCAGTCGGGACGATCACTCCAAGATCCCGCAATCCCGCCCGGGCATCCAAGTTGCCGGGATCTATCGCAAGGACTTCTCGGTACCTATCAATCGCCCATTCTCTCTTCCCGGCGGCGCGGAACGCATTCGCTGCACCGAGGTAGTCAATGATTTGTCGTGTCCGACGGCCTTCGACCTTTGCGCGTTCCGGGTCCGGGATTGGGGTAGGGGTGAATGTGGGCACCACACGTGCCAGGGGTCGGATTTCCGAGAAATACCCTTCCCACGCAGCGACAACGCCGAACCCGATCAGGCCCACCAGGACAATTCCGGCGAGCGTTTCACCAATCGCGGTCGAAACGTCTTCTTTCATCGTCTTGAATACTTGGGGGCGAGTTGGTGGAATGCTTTGAATGCCCCGAGTCATTCACCCGGCGCATCCGCTACCGTCGTTTCGTCAAATCGACCGACCCGGGACCCACTCCGCCCGACTATATCCGGAAGTGCCCGCTCGCCATCGGTGCTTCGCTGGCATCGTTCTGCCATTGGAAAAGAGATGATGCCAGCAACGACCACCAGTGGAATTGTGACTGTGGGGCGGGCAGGGCTGCCCGGGGACGACGGAACGTCGGCGCCGGGTGACACCAGTGTCGCGGTTGCGACCCCTCATGGGGAGGGCGCCATCGCGGTCCTGAGAGTTAGTGGTCCAGACGTGCCCACCATCATCGGACGGGTTATCCGGGTTGTCGGGCCGGGCAG